>Ga0208462_1001621_pt1 | contig 14512 bp, 7 predicted proteins | sample AD_SCU001_MetaG_FD_184452 | JGI IMG/M metagenome (GOLD analysis project Ga0208462, IMG submission 184452) | Active sludge microbial communities of municipal wastewater-treating anaerobic digesters from China - AD_SCU001_MetaG (SPAdes) (version 2) | ecosystem: Engineered > Bioreactor > Anaerobic >...
GCCGCTCTTCTTCACTGCGTTCTTTGAACATATCTTCAAACTCACGCTTGAACATCTCAGCATCGGTCAGCTTGTCCTGGCTGGTTCTGCCTATATAAAGAATGTCCACCGTAGCTCTGTCTGCCACAGAGTCGTTCATTTTATACACATCGATGAAACTGCCAAAACGTTCATGGGTTTTCTGCTTATGCCGTTCCGTGAGTAACGGAGTCCCGGTAAAGGCGATCTTGACCGCATTCGGAAAAGCCAGGAAGAGGTTATCACCCATCTCGCCACCCTGATCCTGATGTGCCTCGTCTATAAGCAATAGTATCCGTTCACTGGTATTCAGCTCTGGGAATTCTTCATATTTCGGCACAATCCCCGCTGCCAATAGCGATTCTGCTGATACCGATCCACTGATCAGGAACTTGTGCAGCATCACCATATTCAGATTGGAACTGGTGTTCTTGAGCTTATCCAGATCCCTTTTGTGCTCGATCAACGTGAGGCTTTCTCCAGTATATGTCACGGTGTGCGAAAGCTGATCTTCCAAGTCCAGCCGGTCATTGACCATGATCACTTTGTAATCCTTCAGATCATCCGTATCCCGCAGTTTCTTGATCAGGAACACCATAGTCAATGACTTCCCTGAGCCTTGAGTATGCCAGATAACTCCGCTGCGCTCAAAGGGTGTCTTTCCAGTTCTCAAACGCTCGAGGATTTTACCCACTGCTCTGAATTGTTGATACCTGCAGACGATCTTTACCTTCTCGCCTCTCTTGATCTCCATGTACAGGGTGTAGTTCTTCAAGATATCCAGCAGGATAGCTTTATTCAGCATCCCATGAATCATCACTTCCTGACGCTGCTCATCCGGAGATACAGGTATAGTTCTGTACTCCTCAGGGAAGATATCTTTCCAGTTCAGATAGTGGTCAAACTCGCCTGTGATGGTGCCAAACCTGGCTTCATTGCCATGAGTGACGATGTTGAAGAGATTGCAATGGAAAAGCCGCTCTTCGCCTTCCTTGATGCCATAATCATCCTCTCGCAGGTTCGCATAGCGGTTGATCTGGATAAATGCTTCGCTCAAGGGCTGTGCCACATCCATGTCTTTACATTCCACTACCACGATTGGCAAGCCATTGATGAATAGCACGATGTCCGGAATGATCGCCGCTCTGCTGGCTCCCGGGGTCTCGATCTTGAACTGGTTAATGGCGATAAAGCTATTGCGCTCAGGATGGGCAAAATCAATCAGCCGCACCGTGGGGTTTTGCTCCCCGGTGAGTGTATTCTGATCCACTGTCGTATTGCGGGTCAGAAGCTCATACACCGCATGATTTGCCTTTAGCAAGTCCATGCCGGGGTGCATGGTAAGCTCGCTAAGTACCGCCTCAAGTTGTTTATCAGTAAGCCAGCAACTGCCATCTTCAGTCAGGTTGATCCTTTTCAGAGCTGCACGGAATTCGTTCTCAAGAATGTATTCTCTGAAGCTTTCTCTCCTGCTGATGCTGGAGTCATAAGGAGTAAACCCGGTTCCCTGGTCAATTACCTCCCACCCAAGCTGCTGCAGCTTATCCAGGAATGGACGTTCAACACTATTGTATTCGGACATTATTCCTCACAGGTTTATATCTTCCAAACCTCTAAAGCCAGATTTATCAGCAATTGCTGCCTTTCGTCAATTGTAGTTGCATTCCAATCAGGAAACGCTTTCAGAAATTGATTTATCCTATTCACAGATGATTGATTGCCTACTGTCGGAGTTTCTACCAAGCTACTGGTAAAGTAAAATCTGCAGTTCTTGTACTGATCGCATTTTCTCTGATAGTAGTCATTCCCCGCTACTATATTCAGGGGCTTTTGTAGCAATGTTAGATTACCCAGTTTTATCTTGTATTTATCGTAATCGACGCCCGGATTGTTTTGAATGAAGCTATTCCGGACATCATCCGCAGGATTATCTGGCAGTATGTGTTCAATTTCAAGCACAGTGAAGTCTTTTAATGTGCGCTTATCGTTAATCCCTGTAAAATGTCTATCCACAAATTGAGCGATTTTTGCAAGGAAGTACCTTGTCCGGTAATACTGAAGAATACCAAGTGAGTAGTTTTCGAGGAAAGCCTGTAATTCCTTTTGCTTGGACTGAACACTTGGTACAAATCGAGTGCTGACAAAGCTATCTAACATGTCTTTCTGAACAGCGGGATCTTTCTGTTGGGCAATTTCTCTTAACTCACCAGCCCATAATGCAAAACTCCTCTCCAATTCCTTGGTTGGAGTCTTGGTAAAGATGTAATAGAATAGAAACACTTCGAGTTTGTTCACGAAGCTATCAAACAATTCTTTTGGTAGGCTACGGATAGCAAGCAGCAGGATGTAATGCAAGCTAAATGCACCACCACACATCTCAGATAAATCTTCAGTGTTAACGTTGCTCTTTTTATCCTTATCTTTTCCTTCGATGAAAGCCAAGTAACAATCCAGATTGCCCTTGAGATGCTTAACAAATGCGAAAGGATCACGCCTATATCCACATAGCTCAGCATTGTCATTGTCGACTATCCAGTCATATATCTCATCCTCACGTAGAATGTGATCATTCCTTTTGTTGGCAATCGGATAATTGGACATTAGATAGTAGCGAAGGAAGCGAAGAGGTTTCTCCTGTTTTTCTTCAAGTGGCTTGGTTATCTTCTTCCACTCATCTTTTAGCAATTGAAATTGATCAGCCCTTGCCTGCCTGAAGATGAGGTTTTTCAAGAGGTCCATTGGGTTCAAGCCAATGCCTCTTTCGTTGATTGTTTCAAATATCTTCAATGCGCTGCTAATCTCTGTAGCTATCTGAATAAACACAACTTGATTGCCAACATAACCCCAGTATCTCTTCAGATCAGATATATCAGGATAATTGCTCACCAGATACGAATAGATTATCCTATAGGCTTCCACGATGTTATCTAATGAGCCGTAAGTAGATATTCCGGCCGCTTGTATAGCTTTTCTCGTGATAATTGGGTCTGCGTTTAGCTCGATTATTTTAGAGATAATCTCAATGGCGTTTTCGTACCGCGGTTCCAATCTTAGGGTCATGACAGGCTCTCCATTCAAGTCATCATCAAGAGACATTATTAGCTGGTCTATACTATGTTTCTGCTTATGTTCATCAAGTATGGATTTAATAGCACAAAGCAGCAAGAAGAAGGTAGTCAAACGCTGTTGACCGTCAATTACTTCAAAGTGATCTGCCTGATTAGTGGGAGAGACGATAATAGTGCCAATAAAGTACTCTGTTTCACCATTACCATCCATTTCATTCGTTATATCTTCGAGGAGTCTTGTTACTTCTTTTTCCTTCCATACATACTCCCTTTGGTAATCTGGCACAAGGTAATAACACTGCTTAAATGCTTCTCGTATTCTGAACTTGAAATTCGTAATCTGTGACATTAGCCATTCTCCACTTTATTCTTATTTAGATTTACTTTTACTTTTACTTTACCAGTCAATAGGTCTGCCATCATGCCTTGCTTAAGCTGCTTATACTTAGTCAAAGCAACGCTTTCTTTACTGAGTTTATGCTCTATCACTCTTATTCTTTCAACAATTGCCTGTTGCTCGTGGATTGCTGGTTTGAGGAAGAGAAATTTAGCAATTCTGTATAAAGCGAGCTTTGGAACTCCGCCACCCACACCGATTTCTTGAACAACCTGCCCTTGAACAATCATACTATTACATTGATGCTTGATGAAGTCTCGACCATATTCTATCTTATCGAACTCAGTAATCCTGGCTGCGTTTTCAGTAAGTTGGGCTTGATCCAGATTAACTGGGATCGTTCCAAATAAACCCAGAGTGCCAGCAATAGTTACATAGACATCATCTTCAGAGATCTTGTAGCTACGAATCAGTGGTTCGATCTCAATCGGAACATACTTGAGATCTGATTGATCTATAGAGCCATTTTGCATGTCAGTTACTCTCAGATATGGGAATGGAGTCAATGCCTCAGAGAACTCTTTCCCTGCAGGCATTCTCTTACCCCCTTTTATCTTTGCAAAGTCTCCAATTTTGACAATCTCCCATTCCTTTGGTATCCACCCCAATTCTGATTCTTTATAGAGTTCTGGGGCTTCTTCAATCGTAGGTCGCAACTTCCCTGTTTTGGTGTCAATGCCTCTGGTGAACAGGTCTTGCATCATCCCGGCTTTAATGGCTTGGTATTTATCAATAGCAGCTTCGGTCTTTTCTATCACTTCATCGATTGTGCTGAGGATATAGGCAATTTTTCGCTGAGTCTCATTGGAATCAGGTACATTGAGGGAGAGATTGCTTAGATCGCCACTATTTATAGCTGCAAAAGTAGAACCCTGACTTTGAGATTCCAGCTTGTAAGTGTTAGCAGAGACAAGATAGTTAAGAAATGTTTGATCGATTGTAACGCCAAGAATTCCTGCAAGTCCTCTGCCGATGCAGTATTTCGTGTCTGCAATGTTCAAAGCACCTACTGGAGCTCTTACGCTAATAAGAGCTGAGTTCAACTCTGCAATCTTTAGTGGATCAGAACAATATACTTTTTTGATAGGATACTTTGGACCGAAATCTGCACACCCTTGTAAAAACGGAAGACCCTCACCGAATTCATTGTATGTTGTAGAACTTGGAGATTGTCCCATTGTGATCTTAGCGACCTCGCCAAGCTTTACAGATTTCCACTCACTCATATCCAAGTTCCTTAAGATACTTGCTCAGTTCTATTGCCGCATTGTCCCGTTCCTGCAGAATCCTATGCAATGGCTGGTCATATTTGTCCCAGAGCTTTTCAATGGCAGTTCTGAGGTCTCTGCTATACTGAATCAAGTGCTCGTTGACCATGGTGTAAAGTTTAGCTTCCCATCTCTGCAGGATCAATTGCTTAGCTTCGGCTTCACTGATCTTGCTTCGTGCCTGCTCCACCAATTGCTCTTTGCGGTCTTTGATCTCTTTAATCTTCTTGCGGCTTTCTTTCAGGCCCTTTTCCATCTCCAGATGCTTGGCTATCTTGGCTTCCTGCTCTGCAATTCTATTTTCAATCTCCAATTTAGGTTTTTGGAGTGATTCTAACGCCCTTTCTATCTCCCTATAATCATCACCGCTCTTCTTGAGGGCTTTGATCTGTTTTGTCATATTCTTGATGTCTTTACTCAGCTGTTTGAGTTCAGCACCCAAGTTCTTAATAGTCACCTTTACTTCAGCCAGTTCTTCTTTGGGAAAGACCTCGTATTCTTCTTCACTCCAGGCACCCTCTTCCAGCTCATTCACTTCATTGAAGAGCGCTTCCAATTCATCCCGCTTGGCGATGCAATCATTTAGTTCTTTGATCACTTCAGGGAATTGGCTTTGCAGGATTTCATCATCAGGTATCAGTTCGGCATTCCATCCGCTGGCTGCCACGCTGCGCAGATCATTGAAAATCTCGTTCCAGAATCCGGCAAAGGCACCTCGGCATTTGAACTCATCGAGGATACCCAAAGAGCCGATCTTGGCAGTTATCGTGGCAGAGAAGGCATGATAGAGGTCATAAACATTACGATTATCAGGAAGAGCTTCCAGTTTGGGTTGGTGCTCATCCCACCAGAGCTTCAAGGATGTCATATAGCTCTCGTGTTTGTCTTTTATCGCTTTTGCCTCATCCAGATAGCCCTTGATGGCTTCCTTGTCACTGATGACTTGGCTAAACTTCAAATACTTGTCGCTGTCAATGGCAAACATCTGCTCTCTGATACCCGGATAGTTATCCCAATAGCCCTGCAAGGCATTCACTTCGCCTTCCGGGATACCTCCCTTGAGATGGGCTTTCACATCATGCGGTTCAGCCGGATCGCTGTTATCTACGTACCTTCTGATATTGCAGTTGTATTCCTCAGCTTCCAGTTCCTCATGCTTTACCAGACGGCTATAGGCACTCAGTTCTCGCTTGTGCCGATATACAAAGCTGATCTTTTCAATGTCCTCGGGACGCAGGATGTTCTGCACCTTGCCGACTTTGTATTCATGATCCGCATTGATGAAGAGCACTTCTTTGCGGGTGCGGGCAGCATTGCGATTGATCACCAGGATACAAGCCGGGATACCGGTTCCATAAAAGAGTGCCGGAGGTAGCCCAATGATTGCTTCCAGATAACCTTCTTTGATCAGCCATTCCCGCATTCTGCGCTCTTCTCCACCCCTGAAGAGAACTCCATGGGGCATAATTACTGCCAGCCTGCCATTGGATTTGAGCGTACTGAACATATGCTGGACAAACATAAAGTCCGCTTTTCCTTTGGCTGGCATCCAGAAGCGGTAGCGTTCTTTGAACTTCATCCCATCTGCGGAGTAGTTTTGCGAGAAGGGAGGATTGGCGATCACGATGTCAAAGCGTTTGAGTTCTCCTCCTTCTACATGTTTGGGCTCCATCAGTGTGTCGCCATTTTCTATCTGAGCATCCAGGATATTGTGAAAGAGCATATTGAGCTTACACAAGCCCCATGTGGTTCCGTTCTTTTCCTGACCATAAAGAGTCAGCTTCCTGGCAGAGCCGTATTTGCTCTCTACATGATTGAATGCTTCGATCAACATGCCACCGGAACCAACTGCGGGATCGCAGATCTCAGCATCCTCAGCCGGATCAAGGATGTTTACCAGCAGTTTGACCACTGTCCTGGGAGTATAGAATTCCCCGCCTTTCTTGCCCGCACTATCGGCAAAGTATTTGATCAGATACTCATAGGCGGAGCCCAAAAGATCTGGAAACTCCAGATTGTCATCGGTAAGCACCACTTTGTCAAAGTGAGTGATCAGTTCCACCAGGTCTTTATCCGTGATGCGTTTATTGTTCTTGCCAAAGGTCTTGTTGAAATCAATCGGTTTCAGCACCCCTTCCAGGGTCTCGCTATTGCTATCCTCAAGGGCTTCAAACGCCTTCTTGAGTTCATCTCCGATTTCTTTCTTCAGGTGCCGGATATTCTCCCATCTGGCACGGATCGGGACAAAGAAGTTGTAGCTTGATTCACTCTCCAGCCCTTTTTCAAGTGCTTCTCCGCTTACACCCTTATTCTCCAGGATTGCCTTGCGGTTATTACGTTCAATGTTGAAGAGATCATTTACCCTCTTCAGAAAAAGCATTGCTATCACGTATTCTTTGAATTCCGAGGCATCCATATTCCCGCGCAGGGATTCACAGGCCTCCTCCAGAAAGCGTTCCAGCCATGATAAAGACAGCTTATGCGCCATTAAATTCTCCGTTTATCTATATATCGTCAGACCTTGAAATAAGGCCATTAAAGTAACTGGGGTATGGGGCGAAGCCCCACTACTTGGGGTGGTGGGCGGGGATAGATGCTTAGTCAAACTACCCACCACATCATTATTAAGGTGTTCTTGTGCTTTAATCACAGTATGTGCAAGTACCTTTGAGATTATGCGACAGGAGCATAACACACTACCTATCGTCACCTCTGCAGATAGGCGAACTGGATTGATTAAGTCTCTGAGCCTATATCTTCTTTGCTCTTGATTTGATTGATTTAAGTGTCGCTCCACCAGCCTTGACCCACTCATCTATCTCGTTGATTTTGAATTTCCACAATCGCCCCATCTTGTGGGTGGGCATATCGTGGAATTTTATCCAGCGATACACCGTGTCATCGCTTACTCCGAGGTAAGCACATATCTCTTTGATGGACAGCCACCTGTCCTGCAGATGATCCATGATCACTCCTAATGAGCATTATTGGCAGGGGATTAGGCTTGTCTGTAATGCGCTATTCCCATGCTTATTTGATCTGATTTCATACTTCACAGAACCCTTCCAATTTGTCAATCGTTAAATTCCGCATCTCTCCGCAGATACCCGCATAGAAATGGTTAGGAATCGATAGGAATGTGATTGCTATTGACAATGAGAACCCTGTATAAATATTTGCAGAATTGAGGTAATAACTGCTTCATGGGAGATTGAATGCATCAGTATGACAAGGTTCTCAGCTATATCGACTACACCTCCACAGCCGGAGAAGAGGTGGGCATAAGGGTACACAACCCTCCCATTATGCCTTATGTGAGTTATTATCCAGATTTGATATCTTTCATAGATGAAGCCTATCTAACAGATCTGTTAGATTCTGAATACCTTTCCTATTTGATAAGCCATATACACAAAGAATCATACCTGAGCTGGTCACGATTTATTTAATAGTACATGGAGATACAAACAATGAATCCAATATATGAAGTCACACATGAAGATATCGAGAAATTAAAGGATATCAGTTTGAGCACTTTGATGTTCAAACTGATGTATTTAGAAGCTGCAGCAAACAACATTGAGAAATCAAGTGTTAGCGGGTCCTTAAGCATAACAATAGGAGATGGCGGCCAAGATGGAGGGGTAACCTGGGAAGGGTCCGTCGAAAAAACAGACTGGTTCCCATCAAGAAAGTGCTTATTTCAGAATAAGGCAAAGAGTTTCGGACCGCAAGAATGCTACAATGAGTTGTTTCAGGATATGAAAAATAATATTCTGAAGCCAAGGCTTGAGGACATAGGCAATAACGGCAAACACTATATCATATTCAACAATAAATCGTTAACTGAAGAGATGATAGATGATAGAATCAATCGGATTATTTCAGGGTTTCATGAAGCTGGCAGGATGGGAGTGACTAAAAACAATATAACCTTTTATGGCTCAGCACAAATTGCTGCATGGACTAATCAATACTATGCAGCAATCGTATATGTAAAGGAAACACAAGGGCAGAATATCGGAAGTAATTTTCAACTGTGGGATAGATGGTCTGGGTATGCGGATTATAAGTTGACCTATGTTGAGGATGTAGAAAGATCATCACACTTGGAATTCATTAAGAAAAAGCTATTAGAACCTCAGAGCGTTATTAGGCTTATTGGATTATCAGGTTTGGGGAAATCGAGATTAGTACTTGAAACATTCAGACCTCCAGAAAAAGATTCATCTAATATAAAACAGTCCATACTGAACAACATGGTAGTTTATATAGACTGTCAAGACGTTCAAAATTCTGTAATTATCAGTGACATATGTCAGTTAATAAATCATGGAAGAAGCGGTATTGTGGTATTTGACAATTGTCGTCCAAACCTCCATGATAAGTTGGTTCAAGAGATAACGCATAAAGACTCAAAGCTGAGTATGATTTCTATCGACAATGATCCTTCTGAAAGAAATGACAATGTCATACTATTGAAAAAGCTACCAGATCAAGTAATTGAACAAATCGTTGTAACTGCATTTCCGAACCTTACAAACAATCAGACAGTTATAAGAAAGATTGTTGAGCTATCCGGAGGATTTCCTAAGATAGCCTCCTTACTTGCCAATTCGTATCTCGAAAACGAACCCAATGTCGGTTCAATAACACAAAAAAGTCTCGTTGAAAGAATGATTGGTTGCTCCTTAGATATAACTAAAGATGAATGCAAAACACTTTGTTCATTGTCCGTATTTGATCACATTGGGTTTCTAAAAGAGCTTGAGGGGCAATTGAAATACGTAGCAGACGAGATTGCTGATGTAGATGTTTCTACCGTCAACAGCTACGTTCATAGATTTAAGGATAGAGAAATTATAGATTTTCGGCACAAGTTCTTACAAGTCGTTCCAAAGCCACTAGCCATTAGATTAGCCGAAGAATGGTGGAAAGTGTGTTTGCAGTCAAAGGCTGAGACGCTTTTTACTGATGAGAATTTACCCCCTGACATGCTTCAGAGTCTGTGTAAGCAGTTTAGGCATTTAGATTATGTGCCACAAGCAAGGGATATAGCTAGAAAGCTTTGTGAAGAACAAGCCCCTTTTGGCCAAGCGGAAGCCCTTTATTCAGAGAGGGGTTCGATGGTCTTCCGCTACCTTGTGGAAGTGAACCCTCAAACAACTGCTGATGCTATACACAGGGTTATTTCCAGGACTCAGTTGGCCGACCTAAAACTCATCAAAGGAAGAAGAAGTCTGGTAATTGCTTTGGAAATGCTTTGCTTCTGGAGAGATCAATTCTCTAAAGCATCCAGATCCTTGATGAGGTTAGCTTTATCAGAAAGCGAACCATATGCGAATAATGCTACAGGTCAGTTTTTGCAACTGTTCCAAATTCATCTTTCAGGAGCAAATGCAACATTTATCGAAAGACTAAAACTCATTAAAGAACTACTAAGCGAAAACAACAATGAGTCCATAAATTTAGCTGTGAAAGCGCTCAAGAACGTTGTTTTTTATGGAGACTTTACAAGAAGCTGTGGTTCCGAATTACAAGGGACAAAACCAGAGTTAACAGAATGGATGCCAGAGAAATGGAACGAGGTTTTTGACTACATTAGAACTGGGCTAGATATGTTATTGTCAGTACTAGACCATTCTCCCACAATGGAAGGAATGGTGAAGGAGGCTTTTGAGAGAGCATTATATGGACTCCTGCGACTCGGTTTGTTGGGTGAGATAGTTCACTTCATTGAGTGTGTTCAAACCAAACTAAACATAGCTTGGAGTAGTCTGCTCCAAGAATTCATACGGTACCAGAAGCAGGATCTATTCATAAAAGACCCTATAAGGAGTAAATGCATCGCTGAATGCATTGATGTATTATCCCCCCATACAATTGAAGATCAAATTCAAGAAATAATATGCAGACCTCCATATGATAATGAGAAAGAAGAGAATGGAAGATATATAGACCTGTCTGAGCAAAAAGCTGTAGAACTAGTTGCTGAGTTAATACAAAACAAGCGGATCTATGAGCACCTAGAATTGATGCTGATAGGAGAACAAAGATATGGAACAAAGGTTGGCTTCCTATTTGGCGAGCAAAATGAGGACAAACTGGCCCTATTCAATGATTTTGTGAAAGAATTTAAAGAGATTGATCCAAAGGAATCAAATCCATCAGTCATCGCCGGGTTACTTCAATACATTAAGCAAACAGAAACAAACCTGTATCGTGAAATAATTCAAAGCTTATTACGAGATGATTTTATGAATCGATTTTTGTTTGATGTAATTCGCATGCAGGATTTAGATGCCTATGATTTGATCGTAATTGAACAGCTTGTCGAATCCAAACTCGTAAATCCAAATCAGTTTAGGATACTTTCATACGGCAGTGTATTGGATAGATGTAGCCCTGAACATGTTCAGAGGCTTGTTTGGAGTGTGGTAGAAATCAACACTGATTTCGTACATCCCTCAATCGACATATTAGCAATGTATCTGATGTTTGATGAGGGTAACAATAAGCTTCACAGCATTAGTCCATTTATACAAGAACTACTTATCAAAGCACCACTTTCAAGCTATGTTAACAATGATTCGATGAGTTTGTATCACCGTCATGAGTTAGTAAAAAAGACTCTCAAATTAAAAGAGATTGATCCAAAATTTCTATCATTCATTATTACCGACATTTTGTTGTTATCTAGGGATTACTGGAGTTCACATAGATTTCATTCTGAAATTCGATCGTTAGTTTTCCTATTACTTGAAAGTAGATTTGAAGAATCATGGGACATTATCTCAGATTTCTTGCTAAAGGACACAGAAAACTCATACGGTCTACTATACTTGCTAAATCCCAAAAACGAGATTGGTGAAAAGAAGGGTATAGATTCCATTCTTTCTGAAAGCGTGCTAATAGATTGGTGTAAAAAAGAAACTAGGGCTTACGAGACTCTTCCATCATTGATACCCGTTTTGACATTCAATGGAGCTGACATTCAATTTCATAAATTGATACTGTTACTATTCGATTTAAAGCTTTATAACCAGATAACTCTGGATCGGATTTATTCTAATATGATGCCAAGAGCCTGGGGTGGTTCAGCGATACCAATTTACGAGGGACACATAATAGTGTTGAAATCTCTTGATCAATACGATGATCCATTGATTGTTGATTGGGTTGCAACATGCTTAGACAATTTGAAAAAAAGAATCGAATTTGAAAAAGATAGAGAAAGTGAAGATTACTTCAGATTCAATTAATGGCGCTTGCAGATATCGTGTCAGAATTTGAAGTTTTCGGTGATCTGATTTGCAGAAATCCTGTCAAAAACTACCTAAAAGGGTCTTGGTAAGGATGAGCAAGGATGAGTAACGATGCGACAGTTTGCAGTTTTCGCTGCACAATTTGCAGTTTTCGTTGTCACTTTACACATGCCATTTGAGGCAACGCGCGACGGGCTGGAGCCCTGCTCCGTCGGCTACGCCTCCTCCGCAGGGCTCCAGCCCGTCGCAGCAAGGTAGATTATTTATGAAAAAGAACTTGACTTGGATTAGCAAGATGAAAACAATGCAATTGGTCGCTTGGCCTTACATAGATTGTGAGTAACGAGGGATATCAGATGCCCTCAAACAACCAGATAAACAATGAGTTGGAATTTACACCAACATTTGGGACTCAACATGATAAAAAGACTTTGCTCGTTCGCTATATTTCTACCATTTGTTGTTTCCATATATGCTCAGTATGGCAATCCCATCACCCTATGGTCTCAAGTAACTGACAATTTTCCAAACTCACCATATGAATATGCCAAAAATATCCTGGTTATCGACAATCATATATGCTTTACAGTAAATGGTTCAAATGGTGAATTAAGCCTTATCCAGATAAATAAGACGACCGGTCAGCAAGAATGGCAATGCATCCTGAGCACGAATCCTTTTGGAACGTATGATATTGATAAATTAGCTAAGACTCCTGATAACAATATTGCAGTTATCGATAGCACGTATATGCTAAAAAAGATCAGCGTGCAAACAGGTGAAGTTCTTTGGTCTCTTAGGCTAAACGGAATTGTCTGGCTATGGCAGGATTCGTGGTCAATAGCCTCCATATCCACGGGTATCGTATGCTGGGGTGATAGGTTAGCCTTAATATTTGTCAATAACGATGGTCAGGTTATTGGTGCCCATGCGGATGTTTATGAAGGATATTGTTATAGTTACGGATATCATGGATTATTCGTTAATAATAACGAGGATATATATCTGTATCAGCAGGGTCAATACTATGATGATGACTATGTATATCATTGGAAAACTGTTTTTTCCATCGCAAAGATCTCTTCAACTGATTACTCACAATCCTACACGATAGATTGGATTAGAGATTACCAAAGTGGCGGTTTTCAAGATGAGTGTGTGCCCAAAGTTACCCTTAGTAATGGGAATTTATATTTAAGTAGTATTTATATTGATTACGATACAGATGGACGATGGCCTAGAATCAGACGCCTGGATCCTTCGACTGGAGAGGTTCTCTGGGTTCAGGATATTGACTCTTCAGGAGATATTGAGCTATGGGGTTTATTACCCAATGCTACGGACGTTCTGGGGTATGGGTTACGAGTTAGTAGTTTAAATCCGGTTTTTGTAAGTTTTAATGAAAATGGGTCAGCTACATGGATGTATGATGTGCCACTACCAATAGCAGAAGTGGATTACAAAGGTGTTTTTTATCAAACCCTGTGGGATAACAATGTACTATACTGCGCCGGAACATTCGGATCAGATCTGGGTTTAGATTCTTGGATATCGTGCTTGTCAACATCCGTTTCCAATAACGATCATGTTCAGATACAATCCCCGCCGATTATTAGCTGTTACCCGAATCCTTTTAGAGGTTCTGTTAATATTGAGATTAAACAATTGACTAAAGAACCCACATCTGTGTCAGTTTATAATATTAAGGGACAACTCGTTAATACTCTGCTACAGAAGACAATTTTGGATTCAGAAAAGTACAATCTTATTTGGGACAACACTGCCAACGATGGCACAACATCTGCTGCGGGAGTTTATTTCATAAAAATTAAGTCGGGGACAGATAGCATTGTCAAGAAAGTGACATTATTAAAATAGTATATATCCGTTGATTCCAGCTCATCATGAGAACCTTCAGGTGTGATATCTCCGAATACATCATTAGGACACTTAGTATACCAGCTGAATGTTGCGTCCGATTTGATCAATACTCAGCCTAGTTTTGATAAGTAGCTATACTGAATGAGGTCAATCATGCTGAACGAATCCAGTATCTTCTGATCATCAACCTTGTGAACTAGATTCTTCGATCGTTCAGTTCAGTTTCCTGATCTTGTGCTTGTAGAAACTCCTGTCAGAATTTGAAGTTTTCGATGATCTATTTTGCAGAATTCCTGTCAGAAACTACATCAAGGGTCTTGGTAAGGATGAGCTACGATGCGACAGTTTGTAGTTTTCGCTGCACAACTTGCAGATTTCGTTGTCACGTTTCACAGGAAAGACCACACATTAAGATCGTTGCACATGAAAGTGGACAAAAAGTATATGTAAATAGTTCTTGACAAGATATATAGCATCTGTACATTGACTTCATCATTAACACGGAGTTAATCATGGAAAAACAGATTATAACAATGGCCGATCAAGAACTTGCAAACCGCATAGAAAAGCGTTGCCACTTTCTTAAAGACATTGAAAAGATAATAAACTGGAAGC
>Ga0208462_1001625_pt1 | contig 14480 bp, 11 predicted proteins | sample AD_SCU001_MetaG_FD_184452 | JGI IMG/M metagenome (GOLD analysis project Ga0208462, IMG submission 184452) | Active sludge microbial communities of municipal wastewater-treating anaerobic digesters from China - AD_SCU001_MetaG (SPAdes) (version 2) | ecosystem: Engineered > Bioreactor > Anaerobic...
ATCAATATTAAAAGTTTCAGGATCAATATCCACAAATATGGGCGTCGCACCGAGGAGACTAATGACCTCTGCCGTAGCGATGAATGTAAACGGTGTGGTGAAAATCGCATCTCCCGGACCAACACCGTAAGCCATCAAAGCCAGAAGCAACGCATCCGTACCGGAAGCACAGCTGACGGCATGTTTTACGCCGACATAACCGGCAAGTGTTTTCTCCAGTTCTTTGATCTCCGGCCCCATAATGTAGTTGCCGTGAGCCAAAACCCGCTGAATATTTGTATCCAATTGTAATTTTAACCTTTGCTGCTGAGATTTAAGATCTATAAAATCCATTTAGAACACCTTTCGTTTTGTATTGCTTTCACAATTCACATTACTTACTAATTGTCTAAGCTTTAAAAAATATCGGATTGTTATCTTTTATTATATTTCTTGTATCAACAATGGGAGTTTGAAGAGCACGGAAATCAACATCCCTGTATTCATCATGAGCAGTGGCGATCAACATCAGATCATGAGAGCTGTCGATTGACTGCGATTGACGCCCGGCATACTTTGCGTATTCCCTGGAAGGTGGAATAATTGGTATGTAGGGATCGTTGTAGTTGACTTCAGCGCCGAGCTCTTCGAGCTTTTCCATCAGGCGATAGGAAGGGGATTCCCGGCAGTCATCCACATTGGCCTTGTAGGCCAGCCCGAGAATCAGTATTTTCGAGCCATGCACATGCTTTCCGACGCTATTCAAAGCTTTCATGCATTTCATTACAACGTAATCGGGCATTGAATTGTTAATCTCCCCCGCCAGTTCAATAAATCGGGTATTGAATTCATACTCCCGCGCCTTCCAGGTTAAATAAAAGGGATCAATGGGAATACAGTGGCCTCCCAGGCCAGGGCCGGGATAAAAAGCGTGGAAACCGAAAGGCTTTGTCTTGGCGGCGTCAATGACCTCCCAAACATCGATGTCCATTCTGTCAAAAAGCATCTTTAACTCGTTGACCAGGGCAATATTTACAGAGCGGTAGATGTTTTCGAGCAGTTTTGCCGCTTCAGCAACCCGCGGCGACGACACGGGGACAACTCTTTCCACAATGGAGCTATAAAGCGCCCTGGCGGCAGCCAGACATTCCGGGGTGTAACCGCCGACAACCTTGGGAATTGTGCGCACAGTGAAACTTTGATTGTTTGGGTCTTCCCTTTCCGGAGAAAAAGCCAAGTGAAAATCACGGCCGGCACTAAGACCGCTTTTTTCAAGAATAGCCCGGACATCGTGGTCCGTCGTTCCCGGGTATGTGGTCGACTCTAGAATGATAAGCTGATCCCGGCAAATATATTGACTGATAGTTTGTGCCGTACTGAATACGTAACGCATGTCCGGCTCCCTGTTTTTGTTGAGGGGGGTAGGAACACAGACGATAATACAATCCATATTGGCTAGTTTTGAAAAATCAGTCGTAGCCGTAAACTTACCTTTTAATTCATTCTGGACAGCGCTCAGATCGATATGACGGATGTAGCTTTTCCCTGCGTTTAGCAGATTAACCTTTGTTTCATCCAGATCGAAACCGCAAACATGGAAACCGGCCCGACAAAACTCAATCACCAGCGGGAGACCGACGTAACCCAAACCAAGAACACCGACTTGAGCTGATTTAGCATCAATTTTAGTTAATAGATTCATTAGGCGTAAACCTTGAAAAATAGATTTTTTTTATGCGAAGAATGACCCTGTCGTAAGCCAAGCGATGCTTATCTAATCTTCAGGGTTTCCTGTTGTGGAAACAGAATAACCGGGGAAGATAAGGGATTTGCTGTCAGATACAGATTTTTAATGAAACTGATAATCTTTTCAAACATTATAGATATCCCATTTATAGCGCTGCAGGTTGCCTTTATCCTTAAACCACTCGATAGTCTCCCGTATTCCCTGTTTCAGGGTGTATTCCGGCCGCCAGCCCGTCAGTTTCCGTATCTTTTCGTTGCTGCCCAGCAGCCGCTCCACCTCGCTTTTTTCCGGGCGCAGGCGAGTATCGTCAGCAGCAATCTGAGCCTCCGGATTAATCTGGCTGATGATTTCACGAGCAAGCTTTCCAATGGCAATCTCCTGCTGAGAGGCGATATTGATTTCTTCGCCAACAGCGGCGTCTGTCTCTGCGATGGCGATGAAACCATTGACGGTATCTTTTACGTAATTGAAATCGCGGGTCGGGTTAATGCCGCCCAGCTTGATTTTCTTCGCACCGGCCAGCAGCTGGGTGATAATAGTGGGTATAACAGCACGGGCGGATTGACGCGGCCCGTAAGTATTGAATGGCCTTACTATGGTTACCGGTGTGTTAAAACTGCGATAAAAGCTTTCCGCAATCCTGTCCGCTCCGATTTTGGTGGCGGAATAAGGCGACTGTCCCTGAAAAGGGTGCCGCTCGTCGATAGGAACGTATTGTGCTGTGCCATAAACTTCGGATGTCGATGTAATCAGTACACGCCGGCAATCAGCATCGCGAGCCGCCTGAAGCACATTCAATGTGCCTTTTACATTGGTATCCACATAAGTATCCGGTGAATGATAGCTGAACGGAATGGCAATAAGCGCCGCCAGATGAAATACAATATCAATCCCCCGCATCGCGTTTCTCACCCCATACGGATCTCGTATATCACCGGCAAATATTTCTATCTTTTCTAATTTATCTTTGGGAAATGTATCCAGCCACCCCCAACTGTTGAAAGAGTTATAAAGGACAAAAGCCCGTACCTGGCAGCCTTTGTCCAGCAAACCTTCCACCAGATGGCTGCCGATGAAGCCGTCGGCGCCCGTAACCAAAATTTTATGGTTCGTTAAATTCATACATTCATTGTTTTGAAAAAATATTTCAGCGGCTACCTTTCTTAAGCCTATCGTGTTTACACAGCTCCGCTCTCTGGCTTACATCAACATCTCGGCCACAACCAACAACACTTATTTTTCCAAATACTTACGATTTTTCTATTCCCAACTACAAAATACTATCCCGAGCTTTGGTTTGCGGGTCGGAACAGCCTACTTCTTTTTTTAACTGCGTAATTTCTTTTTTTAACTTTTCGTATTCTTCTATTTTTCTTTTCAGGAAACGATATGTTGTCTTTGCTTTTTCTTCCATGCCCAGCGGTGTCAGCAGGTACAAATATGCTCTTTTATTGCTGGAATTTTTGAAATTTTCCGCTTTAACGAGACCTCTTGCAATCATAGCTTTCAATAAAAAATTGATTTTGCCCAAACTCAGACCCAGGCGCGAGGATAATTCCCGTTGGCTTAACCGAGGATTCGTGCCAATTTCCCGAAAAATCATTAGTGTTTCTTCAATTTCGGTTTTTTCTTTACGATGAATTACCATAGCATACCCAACTGTTCATTACCTGAACGCATTAACACATAATAAAATTATTTAAGTGGAGTCAAGAAGAAAAACAGGCGAATTTTTTAGCATAAAGTGTTAAACCACAGAAGCATAGGCATTATGTTCTCGAATATGTTATAAAATTAATACTTTTAAATTCGTTTTCATAAGTATAGTTTATATAAATTTACAATGTAGATTTAATGAATAAATAATAGATAAGACATTTATCCATTATTCAGGAAAAACATTTGTAAATATAATGGCATAAGGTCATGGTTAAGCTGATCATTTCACTATCAATTTATATTACCGTCCCAATGTTTTAGATAGATAATCATGATTTACTGGATTAATATCATGAACACCTCCGCCTAAGACGATAATTACCTCGACGGGTTTTTTTACGACCGGTGGATGGAAGCATGGACAATCCAGTATTTTCTCTGGATTCCCTTGTCTCATTGTCATTCGCAAGGGAATGATAATTGTAGCGTACGTTAACTGTGCCGTTCATCGCCCCTAAAATGCCAGACGAGCAATTGAGAATAGACAAAGAATTTGTGCCGCAGTTGTTTGTTTAAGCCCAATGTAACAACGACCGCTGCAACACTAAAAAGCCAGTTAATTAATAATCTTCCAAAAATCAATGCTCGTGCCGCAAGATAACAGCTGCGGCTGTGCCATTTGCTGAAGAATTTATACCGCGAACGGTAAAATTCAATTCTTGATCTCACATTGCCGCCGATGCTTTGCCCCTGCAAATGATAAATGAATGCGTCAGGTATATGATAGGTTTTCCAACCGGATTTATGCATTGCATAAGCTAAGTCGGTTTCTTCAAAAAAGAAAAAATAGCGCTCGTCAAAGACACCGACTTCATCCAATGCTTTTTTTCTAATCATCATACAGGCGCCGATAGCTGAATCAACTTCAATAGGCCCTGAGTGCTCATATCTTTTACTGGGAAATTTCCGGGGAAATAAATACTCCAAAAGCGAAGTATTGGCGGATAAAGTCAGCAGGGACGGAAAAGAGGCAATCGAGTTCTGTTTGCTCCCGTCGGCATTTAAAAGCTGTCCACAGACAATGGCCGCATCACTGTTGGCCTCACAAAAAGTCCACAGGCGCTTTACGGCACCCGGCGTCAATAAGGCATCGGTGTTTAAAAGCAGGGCGTATTTTCCTTTCATAACGGCGAAGGCCTGATTATTGGCCGCACCGAACCCTCTATTTTCCCGATTGCCTATTTGTATTACTTCCGGAAAATTCTGCCGCAGCATTGCGAGGGAGCCATCCGAGGAAGCGTTGTCGACAACAATAATCTCAAATGTCAAATCATGAATAGTTTGATAAACAGAGTTGAGGCAGTTTTTCAAAAGTTCTTTCGTATTCCAGTTGACAATAATCACGGAAACATCAATTTCTCCGGCTTGTCGGTTCCTTGACAGTTCTTGCATGAATTATTTACCGCTGTGGTTTATTCTGGTCAGTTCGTTTAGTTTTGCATACTTGAAAAATTTATTGATGGAATCCGTAACCGCCAGGGTAAGTCCGGGCATACCGTCGAGGATGCCTCCGCGCAGAAAGTAGTCCTGAAAAAAAGTAAAAAATGCTCTCAGAAAAGCCCCGCCGGTGGAAGACCGCTTTCCTTCTTTCAATGCTTCCTCCGCCCCCAGTGTGGAATACTTGTCGATCTTTTGCAAAATCCTGCTCAAACGGCTTTCCGTAAAATGTTCAATAGGAGTATCCAAAGGGCTGACCAGACCCCGTACTTCCACCGCTTCATGGACGGAGGCCTCGGTCATGCGGCCTGCTTCCTTGCGGAATAACCTAATGATCCGGTCAGGCCACCAACCGGCATGTTTGATCCAGCGGCCCTGGAAATAGTTCTTGCGGGGAAAGCTGAATCCGGCTTCCTGAACGGCAGAATTTGTTATAATTGTTTTTATAGCCTCCGCTGTTTCCCGGGAAATGCGCTCATCGGCATCCAGCACCAGAATCCACGGTTCACGGCATTTGTCAATCGCCAACTGTTTTTGCGGCCCGAATCCCAACCATCCTTCTCTGTATATTTCGCAGCCAAAGTCGGCGGCAATATCCAATGTCGCATCGGTGCTGCCGGAATCGACAACAACAATCTGCCGGGCAAACGTGACGCTCTGTAAACAGAGCCGCAGGTTTTCTTCTTCATTTTTTGTAATAATTGCGACAGAAAGAGGAATTTTTTCCAAAAGCTTCTCCTTAATGTTAAATTAATAAATGCATGAAAAAATTCCTTCATTTCAGCACATTTTCATAAAATGTTGCATTACAGAAACTTCACACCTTGAATTCTCATTTTCGATATCATATACGCCTCTTTATTAAAACATGATTTTTCCCGTTTTCTATGTTAAAGCTTTCTTCCCAAAATCTTTTAAGTAAATTTATTTTATGCAAAAAATTGCTGTGGTTATACCAAAATACGGACTGCTGGGCGGAGCGGAGCAATTTGCCGCCGAGCTGACTGACAGGCTCATCTCCGCAACCGGCTTTGATTTTCACGTGTATGCCAACCGCTGGGAAAAGTCAGCAACTCCGGTTACCTTCGAAAAGGTGCCGATTATTTCCTTTCCTAAATTTCTGACGACACCCAGTTTTGCCTATTTTGCCGGCCGCAGCATCGAGCGCGGCAATTTTTCTCTCGTCCACAGCCATGAAAGAATTTTTGGCGCCGACATTTTCACGCTGCATGGTATTCCGCATAGATACTGGGTGCGCCATATCCGCCGCAAGCAGATGAGCCTCTACGATCTGGCCACAGCCTGGGTAGAAAAAAAGCTGGTCTATGCAGGCAACTGTAAAAAATTCATTGCCGTCTCCAGCCTGACCAAAGACATTTTTCTGCAGGAATACAGCATTGCTCCTGAACTCGTTGAAATTATCCATCCCGGTGTGGAATTGAATGATTTTGTAAAGCAGGATAAAACTTCCGTCCGCCACAGGATTCGCTGTGAATTAGGAATCAACAGTGTTGATCCGGTGATTTTATTCGCTTCAATGAATTTTGAGATTAAGGGACTCGACAATATCATGTTGTCCCTGGCCAGATTGAAGGCCCAAAACCGCAGATTCAAGCTCATCGTCGCCGGCAAAGGAAATATCAAAAAATATAGGCGAATAGCCGAAAAGGCCGGATTCAGCGAAGATGTCATCTTTACCGGTTCCGTCAGGAAAGAAAAACTGATCGAGATGTATCTGGCCGGTGATTTTTATATCATGCTTTCCAAATTTGATACCTTCGGCATGGTTGTGCTCGAAGCGATGGCGGCCGGACTGCCGGTAATTATCAGCGGTAATGTGGGAGCTAAAGATTTGGTGCAGGAAGAAAAAAACGGTTTTATCATCAATGATGCAACCGACAACGACTACATCGCCGCCAAAATCGCTCTACTTTGCGATGAAAACATGCGCCGGCCGCTGGCTGAAAAGGCCTATGAGACAGCAACGCAAAATACCTGGGATCAAGTGGCGGCAAGATATCAGGAAATATATATGAGTATTTTAGCAGACCGCAAAAGAAATCCCTCGTTCTAGGAAATTTATGGATATTTCGATAATCATTGTTTCCTATAACACCGCCGCTTTAACGTTGAGATGCCTGGCTTCGCTGCAGAAGGCAGATGGATTGACAAAAGAAATCTTTGTTGTCGACAACGCTTCGACCGATCAAAGCGTGGAAGCAATGCGGATGCAATTTCCGGCAATTAATCTGACTGTAAATAAGGATAATCGGGGTTTCGGCGCAGCCAACAATCAGGCATTAAAAGAATGTCGAGGACGCTATGTAATTTTTCTCAATCCGGACACAACCATCAAACCGGATACTCTGCAAAACGCCCTTGTTTTTATGGACGCCAATCAATCCATTGGATTGGCCGGCGCTAAAATTCTGAATCCCGATGGAACATTGCAGGAATCCGTATCCTACCGTTATCCGGGTGAAAAGTTTGCATCCGGCGAGACAGCTCATTTAACCGGAGACATTGCCTGTGTTCTTGGAGCTTTTATGATCGCCCGAAAATCGCTTCTGGACGAACTGCACGGATTCGACGAAGATTTCTTCCTCTATGGAGAAGATCAGGATATGGCCTGGCGGATTCGGGAAAAAGGCTTTTCCATCGGATATATCAAAAATGCCGAAGTGTTCCACTGGGGCGGGCAAAGTGAAACCGGCACGCCGCCGGCTGCGCTTTTCGAAAAGAAATTAAAAGCAGAGTATCTATTTTATGCCAAACATTACAAACCCAAAACAATTACGCGTATTAAAAAAGCGGAAAAGCTAAAAGCTATTTTCCGATTAGCGACTTTAAGAACATCTCTGCCTTTTTCGCCTAATAAAAAGAAAGTGCAAAATAAAATTGATCGTTATAAGTTGATTTACAAGATGTCTAATACATAAAGGTATAAGAATTAATAACTATGCAAGATATAAGCAGGATTTACACATTGTGTGACAGCACCGATTTTACAGTTATTTACTCCAAAGGTAAGTGGAAGATTTATAGATGCAGCCATTGTGGTATGTAAGTGATCGATTTCCACCCTGACCGAGACGAAATAAGGGCACTTATTAATTTATCATGAAGATTATCGGCAAGTCCAACTACAAACCCCCTGAAAATATACGTAATATCCTGCTGATTCAGTTGGGAGATATCGGCGACGTAGTCTGGACGACACCGAGCATTTGGGCTGCAAAAAAGTCAATCCCCGGCTTAAAAGTTTCTGTCATGGTTAAAGAAGGTTTCGGTGGTCTCCTGGAGGCGGATCCCTCCGTTGAACAGATAATTGAAGTAAAACGTTATCACGGAAACATGATTAAACAAACCGTCGGTCAGTTATCTTTCTTGAAAGACCTCAGGTTTCACCATTTTGATCTGGTTGTTGATCTTCGTCTGGGAGATAGAGGAGCATTTATGGCCTTTGCCACAGGAGCAGCGTTCCGAGTAACCGCGCATAACACAGAAAGCGTGCCATTTTGGAGAAAATACTTTTTTACACATGGCATAGTGCCCGGTCCCCCTGTTCATACACGTGGCGCCGCTGATCAGTCGCTCTGCATCTTAAGAGAACTCGGCATCGATACTGATAACATCATCCCCAGATTATGGGTATCGGATGCCGTCAAAAAACGCGTGCAGGAAATTCTAACCAATGAAAAAATAGACAGACTGAAGAATTGGGTTACCATTAACCCTTTTTCTAGGTGGCAATATAAAGAATGGAACGTCTTCAAATGGGCGGAAATTATCGACTGGTTATGGGAAGAGTATAGAATCTCCGTGGTCATCGTTGGAGCACCGGAGGAAAAGTTAAAGGCTGAAGCCCTGATTAAACAGTGTAAGTACAAAGTATTCAATTTTGCCGGCAAAACCACACTGAAAGAGCTGGCAGGGGTTCTGCGCTTGAGCAGCCTTCATATAGGCGTGGACAGTGCAGCACCCCACATTGCCGCAGCAACCGGCACTCCTACAGTTTCCATTTACGGGCCGTCGAACTGGGAAGACTGGGCCCCCATCGGAGACAACCATCGGGTGATTTTGCCGGATATGGATTGCGTTCCCTGTCGAAAAAAAGGATGTGATCATAGTGGCTATAGTCGCTGCCTTGAGGCATTATCCGCAGACCAAGTAAAATCGGTTATCCGCGAGACGATAAAAGCTGCTAAAAGAGAAAATTCGATTTGATAAGTCTTGCAATCAGCATTCCTTGCAGGAGAATCACGACACTTCGCAAAAAGCACAATCCAGCCTTTTTTATAAGACTTTATACAAAATCATTTTGCCGGTATCAGGGTGTTCCCATCTCCCCAATTCTTTCATATAGTTCAAATATTTCGTAATACTGATATTTTTGGCTGACCAGTTTTTTTCCGTCCAGAGGAAGTATTTAATACCCCTTTGCTTGAACTGTTCGAGAAGAGAATCCTGCTTTGCAAAGATTTCCCAACAGGTTTGTTCAGAAGCTTCCGGACAGATTGCTCCTTTGTAATTCAGGTTTGCATAAAATGATATCCATCGCTGCGTGTCCTTGCTGGCTGAAACAATTATTTCCTGAGAGTTTCCTCCCTCATTCTTTGCTATAAGCTCACCAATTTCTCGGAAAACCATCTTATCAAATTCTCCGGAACACAGATTCTTGGGAAGAGGAAATAATATTATCACGCAAGCCAAAATTAAAATCAGAATTGTCTCCTTAATATTATATCTGGTATTGAACCACTCAACTATGGTCTCCAAACCAACGCCGGCAAAAACAATAGACGGCAAAGCAAAAATCACCACATAGCGATACTCCAATATCCACTTTGCAATTATACTCAAGTACATAACGACAAGAGCAGAAACAACCAACAGCAAAAAATATATAAGGCGGGGATCTTTCTTGATCCTTTTTATATTTTTCAAACCAATGATTAATGGAATTATAAGAATGTACAAGAAAGTTTCCAAAACCCTGTTTAACAGCATTCCCAAAGCAATCAGCCACATATTCATACGTGCCTCAGGCAAGAATAACTTCAACATTATTTGGGCATGTCCGTTAAGGATCTTTTCCAGTTCTTTTATTTCATTCTTTAATGCAACATAATTCGAAAGAGAATTTAAGACGCCGTTTACAACATCATTAACTCTCTGTAATTCGTATATAGACATATTCATAAGGCTGCCAATAACTGAGGCAAGAGCGATTGCAGCAACGACTGGTGATGTAAAAATGATAATTTTCGACAGACTGCGTTCTTTCCAAATAAGGTAAATAAAAGAAATCACGAATAAAACTATGGCCTCAATTCTTGTCCACGTGGCCATTAAAAAGCAAAGACTGCTTAAAAATAAAAAAAGTCTTTTATCGTCCTTATTAATGCTTGCCGTGAATAAGTAGAGGCCCAGCGTGGAAAAAAACCAATAGATGGGATCTCTAAGTATACTCACACTCACGCCTACAAACAAGGGACATACCGCAATGATTAAAGCAGCAACTGCGCTGATTCTATAGTCAAAGAATTGCCTTAACAGCAGATATAGAGGGATTAATGTTGCAACACCAAAGACAAAATTAATTGCCGTACCCACAATAACCCAATCTGGGAAAAAATTGTAAACAGCAGCAATCAAAAAAGGATATACGGATACTAATTTAAATCCACCGCAGTCAGTAATAGCAGACCACTGGTCATAAAAAATTGCTTTTGCCTGGAAAATATATAGTACACCATCTGGAATAATCACAGATGTGTGTGACCATGCAACGCACCGTAAAACAAGGGCAATGATAAAAACACAAGAAAACCAGATCATTGCCGGAGTTAATCGGCTTGCGCCACCGCGAATTTTTTTTATAAGCCCATGAAAAATTTCAATCAAGGAACAGCAACCTCTATAATGAAAAAATAAAAAAGGAATAAAAATCGTCGCGAATACTTATCGATACCTACCGCTATTACCCAATGCAAATTTATTCTGCAAATCTTTCAAAAATTAAAGAAATATTATCGGTTACCTCAAGAAGAGGTCAAGGGCGAAAACGAATACCATAGTAAAATAAAAAACACTAAATTAATTTTTATAGCCTACTCTTTTTCAATCTTTCGGCTAAAAGCAACAAATAGATTTTAGTATTCTATTTAAGCTATAGAGCAAAATACTCCGGCAGGTACGTAAAAATCAACCCGGAAAGCCATCCGGCCGTTTCTGTAAGTTACTGATATTATTGCTCTAGCGTACAGAACCGGAGAAACCCGGCGTAAAAGTACTAAGCAAGCCGATCAAGATCCTCCCGGCAATTTATATAAAGTGCTCAAAACATTAAATTTTATAATCATTGTTTATCCTGTTGAAAAAATCTGCTTTATTATGTAAGAGAGTTAGGTTTAATTTCTTTGGAGGTAGGTAGCAAATGAATTTAGCCCGGTTGATTGAAGATGCCGCGCAAAATTACGCGGATAAACCGGCTTTTATCAGTGATAATCAGCGTATTAACTATGGCCAGCTTAATCGTTCCATTAACGCTGTTGCCCACTTATTAAAACAGACAGGCATAGAAAAAGGCGACAAAGTCGCTCTTATGCTTCCCAATATACCGGAATTTGTGTACTGCTATTTTGCCGCAGTAAAACTGGGCGCTGTAGCCGTTACTTTGAATACTTCTGCCACGGCCAATGAACTTTCCTACCTTCTGGAAAACAGTGATGCCCGGGTTCTCATAACCGTCGAATCAGCCCGCAAAAGATACGAAGGCATTAAAGATAAACTTTCGGACTGCAAAAACCTGATCACTATCGATTCCGCCGATCAGGATGCTCCATTTAAAAAAGTATTGGCCGACGGGCCGTTTTCTGATCCGTCAACTGATATAGACACCCAAGATCCGGCGGTCATGATATACACCGCCGGCCTGACCGGCAAACCTTTAGGCGCTGTTCTTACCCACGAAAATCTTTATGCACAGTCTGAGCTTTTAATATCCATTGTTAAAAGAACTGCCGAAGACAAAGGTCTCTCGCTCATCCCTTTATTCCATGCTTTTGGTGCGACCGCCAATATGCTGGCCGTCATCCGCTGCGGCTGCAGCGCCGTGATGATGGAAGGATTAACAATGAGCAGCCTTTTTAATGTAATTGAAAAGGAGAAAATTACTTTTATCTGCGCCGTACCGCGCCTGTTTCTGGGCATGATGTATTTTGATGATGCGGCAAAATATGACGTCAGCTCACTACAGGTTTGTGTTACCGGAGGTTCAGCAATGCCGCCCCACTTACTTCCGGAATTTAAAAAACAATTTGGAGCGGACATTCTGGAAGGTTATGGCTTGACGGAAGCAGGGCCGGTTTGCTCTTTCACCAGAGTCGGCATGACGCCCAAACCCGGTTCCATCGGCATAGCCAATCCCGACACAGTCATTAAGATCGTCGATGAAAAAGGCAATGAGTTGCCGAGGGGTGAAATCGGCGAACTGATCGTCCGGGGCAAAAATGTGATGCAGGGATACTATCAAGACGAAGCGGCAACGGCAGCCGTTATCAAAGACGGCTGGCTCTATACCAGCGATTTAGGCAGGATGGATGAAGACGACTATATATTCCTGACCGGCCGGAAAAAAAGAATGATTATTACCAGTGGTTTTAATGTCTACCCGAAGGAAGTGGAAAATGTTGTAAATCTGCACCCGGCAGTTCTTGCTTCCAGGGTTTTTGGCAAAGAGAATTTAATCAGGGGCGAAATCGTTGCGGCTCAGATTGTTAAAAAAGACGGCATGGAGGTTAGCGACAGAGAAATCATGAAGCATTGCCGGATTTATCTTTCCGCCTACAAAGTACCGCGGAAAGTGGAATTCGTCACTAAACTAGAGTATCAGGACTGATGGACTCGTAAAAAGTCACAAAACTAACAATTTTCAGACGACCTCGTAAAAAGACCGCAGGCAAGGCGTGCGAATCATGAGGAAAGAGGCGTACTCAGCGTACGCCGCAGTGACGAATGATGAAGCGCAACGCAGCATCCGGCCTTTTTACGAGGTCGTCAGGACTAAACGGGGGAACGAAACCGGACGCTATAATCTTCAAACGCTTATTTTCCACAAGTATCGTTGATTTATATACTTGTTATTAAATACGGCGAATGATATGAACATAGCGCCTGTTCTATACCAGTAACTGGCGATTAACCGGTAGTGGAATAAACAAATCACTTCATTTAAGGAGAGAAAAAACATGAAAGAAGCAGTAATAGTTAGCGGAGCAAGAACAGCAGTTGGTAAGTTTGGCGGAGGCCTCAAAGGCGTTAAAGTAGTTGACATGGGAGCACTGGTAATTAAAGAAGCCTTGAAGCGCGCAGGTTTAAGACCGGAAATTACCGACGAATTGAAGGGCTGCCGTCCGGACGCCTTTGGTGATTTTGACAAGACAGCCATTAACAAGAAGTACTATGACTATGATTCATCTTTGAAGCCGGTTTATGTCGATGAAGTAATCATGGGTAATGTTGTCATGGCTGCTCAGGGACAGAACGTCGCCAGACAGTCAACAATTTATGCCGGCCTTCCGGAAGAAACCCCTGCTTATACAATCAACAAGGTTTGTGCTTCGGGTATGAAAGCAATCGCCGTGGCTGCCCAGACAATTCTGGCGGGCGATTCCGAAATCGTTGTCGCGGGCGGTATGGAAAACATGAGCAACGCACCTTTCGCCGTACCGGGAGCACGCTGGGGATACCGCATGGCTATGCCTTTTGGCCAGATTATCGACTGCATGGTTCATGATGGTCTTTATGAAATTTTCAACGGCTATCATATGGGCATGACCGCAGAAAACCTCGCCGCCCTTTATAAGATTTCCCGTGAAGAACAGGATGCATTTTCTCTGGTAAGTCAGAATAGAGCGCTGGCCGCCATCGCCAATGGCAGCTTCAAAGAAGAAATCGTCCCGGTAATGATTCCCGGAAAGAAGGGACCGGTTGCTTTTGATACTGACGAAGGCCCGATGGAAACCAGCATGGAAAAGATGGCTAAACTCCCCACGATCTTCAAGAAAGACGGCGGATGTATAACGGCAGCCAACGCTTCCGGAATTAACGACGCGGCCTGCGCCGTGGTTGTTATGAGCGCGGATAAAGCTAAAGAACTGGGTTTGGAACCCATCGCCAAGATTAAGGGATATGCCAGCGGCGGCGTCGATCCTGCGTACATGGGCTTAGGACCGATCCCGGCAACCCGTAAACTCTTCAAGAAGTTGAATCTGACCATGAAGGACATCGAGTTGATAGAATTGAACGAGGCCTTCTCCGTTCAGGCGCTGGCCTGCATGAGAGAACTCGGCGTAGATCAAGCCAAGTGCAATCTCTTCGGCGGCGGCGTTTCCCTGGGCCATCCGATCGGCTGCACCGGCGCCCGCATCACCTATTCACTGGCTCTGCAGATGAAGAGAAACAATCTGAAATTAGGTCTGGCTTCTCTGTGCATCGGCGGCGGTATGGGTATGTCGCTTGTTCTGGAAAGAGCTTAAGAATTATAGTTGTAAATGACGCGCACCACATTGCAACATAACTTTAGATATTAAAC
>Ga0208462_1001626_pt1 | contig 14473 bp, 11 predicted proteins | sample AD_SCU001_MetaG_FD_184452 | JGI IMG/M metagenome (GOLD analysis project Ga0208462, IMG submission 184452) | Active sludge microbial communities of municipal wastewater-treating anaerobic digesters from China - AD_SCU001_MetaG (SPAdes) (version 2) | ecosystem: Engineered > Bioreactor > Anaerobic...
ATTTTTTGTCCCTTCATAAGATGAAGCTTCTTCATTGTACATGGATAAATAAGCTTATTTATCAGTTGCGCTACACGCAGTTCTGCAAGCCACTTATCCGAATTACGGTAATGCCAGACTATTGCCGTATCTTTTTTTTCAATAAATGAACCCGGAGTACTATCAGTTACCTCCTTCATTATCCTTAATATTTCTGACTGCCACGAAAGATCTCTTCGGGAAAGAGATTTCCATACACCATTTATGCGCCTTTGGGCACCATGTTCTGCAAATACCGCAATGCCTCTGTTGGAAACTACTTTATCAAGAAATGTACTGTCACGTCCGCTGACTATTGCCATACTGAGATTGGGCATATTGCTCAGCTTGTTTAACAGATCAACAAGAGATGAAGAAGGCAATGCCATTTCAGGCTTGTTTGCAAATGGAACCAAAGTCCCGTCATAATCCAGTATTAATAGTCGCCTGGAGGAACTTTTGAAAGAATCAGAAATTGCTCCCATTTGCTTTTGGCTGAGATATTTCTTATTGATGTTCTTTTGTCTTAAATGAATTCTTTCCAGTTCATCAATAAAATCATCTGCCCACTTTGCTATATCCTGCTTTTTAATGACTTTCTGCATTTTTTTCAACCGTTCTCTCTGCTCCTCAACTGGCATTATCAAAGCGCGGTTTATCGAATCAGATATTTCAGAAGCATTATTGTTGCCATTGATGTATGGAAAGGGACAGGATGGAGTGCTGTTATTTATCTTGCTGCAATATCATCTATTGATCCACAGCTATATGAATCAGCAACGATTGATGGTGCAGGAAAGTTTCGGCAAATATGGAGCATTACACTACCATCATTGTTAGATTTGATAATATTACTCCTAATTTTGAGAATAGGAGATATATTAAATGCAGGTTTTGAGCAAATATTTCTGCTGTATTCTCCTCCTGTTTACAGTGTAGGAGACATTATAGATACCTTTGTTTACAGGGAAGGACTAGTAAATTCAAATTATGGTTTTTCAACAGCAGTGGGTCTTTTTAAATCTGTTGTCGGACTTGTGTTGATTGTCGGTTCCAACAAACTGGCTAACAGGTTTGGTAAACAAGGTATATGGTGATTTTGATATTATGTAAACAAAGGGGGTGCTTTTTTGGTCAAACAGTCCAAAGGTGAAAAAATATTTAACTTTATAAATATTCTTATTATGCTTATTGCAGTAATTGCTGTTATAATACCACTTTTTAGCGTGGTTTCCACTTCATTAGTTTCTAATCAGGAGTTGTCAAGAAGACGTTTCATTATTTTCCCTCAAAAGGTTGATTTTACAGCTTATAAAATAATTTTTGAAGGAACAAGCATAATTATTAGTGGGTACAAAATAACTATATTCAGAGTAGTTGTGGGTACGGTTATTAATTTGATTTTTTCCTACTTTACTGCATATGCAATGTCGAAAAAGGATTTACCTGGCAGAAATGTAATTACTATCTTCTTTTTCTTTACAATGCTTTTTGGAGGCGGTCTGATTCCTTATTATATTGTGATAAAGTCTGTAAGATTGTTAAATAATGTTTGGGTTTATATTTTGCCTCAAATTATATCTGTATGGAATACTCTTCTTATTAGGAACTTTATTATGAATATTCCGGAAAGTCTTGAGGAATCTGCAGAAATTGATGGGGCAAATGCTGTACATATAATATTCAGAATTATTTTGCCATTGTCGATACCAGCTCTTGTAACTATAGGCCTTTTTTACGCTGTAGGTCACTGGAATAGCTGGTGGGATGCTTTCTTATTTGTAAGTGATGTCAGGAAGCAGCCGATACAGTTGGTATTAAGAAATATCCTTGCATCTGCGGAAATGAGGATAAATACTATTACAGGCAGAATTGATGCAACTGAAATAAAACCGCCTTCGCGTGCAATACAAACAGCAACTATAGTTGTTACGACAGTTCCAATAGTTATTATTTATCCTTTCATACAGAAGTATTTTATTAAAGGTATAATGATAGGAGCTGTAAAGGGGTAAAAACGCAGGTACTGCCCGTGTGTATTCAAAAACTATTAATATACATTAATATAAATTAATAAAAAAGGAGAGAATGATTATGTTAAAGAAAAGGTTATTAACTATGCTTTTATGTCTGGTATTAATAGCATCATTGTTTACAGCATGCGGAAAATCTGGTACCAACGCTGAGAAAACCGATGGTTCGGATACGTCCCCACTGAAAGAAAACAAGGAAGAAACTGTAACCATTGTAATGGAGAGACCTTTATGGCAAAATGCTGATCCATCATCTGATCCTAATATGAGAATTAGGCAAAAAATCAAAGAAAAAATCAATATTGATGTGGAAGTAGTAGGGCAGCAGAATCCGCCAGATCAGGCCGAAAAGCCTAATCTGATGATTGCTGCAGGTGAAACTCTTGATATTTTTCAAACACCTTTCGGAGGGTCTAATGATTGGAGAAAGTATAAGAGAGAAGACACAATTATTCCACTTAACGATCTACTAAATGAATTTGGTGTAGATCTGCTAAAACATGTTAATCAAGATGCATTAAAAGCATGCACTGATGAAGATGGCAAAATATGGGCTCTGCCTGATGAACAAAATCCAGTAACAACCTTCTTAATGATGCGAAAAGACTGGCTTGATAAGTATAATTTAAGTGTACCTGAAACATTTGAAGAATATGAAAATGTACTTCAAGTATTTAAGGAAAAGGAAAATGATGAAGGAATCGTACCTTTTTGGCAGGGACTTGAGGACAATATATTTGCAGGGTGCTTCATTCCTACTGGAGATCAAAAATTTTTGGATAGCGACGGAAAACTAAAACCGAATTTTATGCATCCAAACTATAAGGAATTTCTGGCTAAAATGGCAGATTGGTATAAGAAGGGCTTTTTACATAAGGAATTTGCTACTATGCAATACCAGCAGGCAGCAGATTTAGCCTTTGGAGGACGCTCAGGATTATTTGTCAACTGGATCAGTGGTTCATTTAAGTTTAATGTTGATACGCTTAAAAATTCTGTGCCTGATGGAGAATTAATTGTGATAGCTCCACCAAAAGGACCTGCTGGAAGACTTATAAGGAAAGGACTACCAATAACGAGTAATATTATGATTACCAAAAGCAGTAAGTATCCGGAAAAATCAATTGAATTCCTTAACTGGAGTATGGCAACAGATGAAGGATGGCTGCTTAGTAGATTTGGAGAAGAAGGCTATGACTGGAACTGGATTGATAAAAGTAAAAATATACTTGATTATACAGATAAAAAGGTAGATGTTGATAGATATGGATATGCAATATTTTGCAGCACCAGGCTCAATAAATTTGTAAACAAGTATAATATTGGAGGTATGGTAGATTCTGAAGCTACAGCATTTGTACATGATGAAAATAAATATCCTACTAAAAATCCTATTGATTTGCTTGTAATTTATGATGTTAATAAAATGAAGTCGAAAGACAAGTTAAATTCAATGAACACATTTTTAAATGAAGCAAAATATCAAATTATTATGGGTCAAGAACAGGTTTCTAGTTGGGATAATGTAATAAAAAAATGGCTTGAGCTTGGTGGTAAGGAATATATTGATGACATAACAGAGCAGTTTAATGCTCAGAAATAACGAACATTGCTATATGTAGAAACAAAAAAGGGGATTGATACTCCCCTTTTTTGTTGTATACGATATACTATTATTCTCAAAAAGTTGACAAAAAAACATTTTTGCTCAAAGCCATGTAGTATAAGCGTTATATAGCACTTTTTGAGAATATATAGTACCTTAATTTATCGTAGCGTACGCTTATTTGTTTGCAGCTATACGCTGCGATATGTATATTACGTTAAGAAGAATTATTAAATTTACTTTGTACGGACAATCTAATTAAGGGGGCTTATATGTGTGAGTATAGAATTTGAAAAGATATTTGAAAATGATGTTTTATCAAAAAGAGAAAGAGTAGAACGAATTCTTAACCATCAACCAGTTGACCGTGCAGCACTACATGAGCAGTTAAGTTATAATCCCGGAGTGATTTCGCTTTATACGGGGAAACGGTTTGAAGGTTTCAATTACACAGTGGAAGATGTAGGTAAGGTTATTAGAAAGACTGTGGATTCATGTTTCCCACCACGTGCTCCAATAGGTATAAACAGTGTAACGGACGAGTATGGTTTTATATTTCAGAATGACAACTGGACTTCTTGGCATGTAAGCCGCCCCTTCAATGATGTAGAAGGAGCACGCGAATATCTGGTAAGAAGAACTAAAAAGGAATATGGAGTCAAAGCTATATTTAATGCTGATAGAGCAAGGAACAATTACAGAGAATATATGCTTGGATTACAAAAACTTGTAGGTGAGACAGTAATTATTGATTATTCAATCGGTACGGGATTCTGCTCTGTTTTTGCTGGTATGGGTCTGGAACTTTTCACATATTTTTATATTGATCATCCTGATGTAATGACTGAATTTATGGAGATATCCACTGATAATGCAGTAAGAAAGGTTCATGCTGTTGCAGATATTAATCTGTCACCTGTAGTGCTTATAGCAGAAGATTTTTCAACAAAGCAGGGACCTATTTTCAGTCCTGAATTCTTATATAAATACCATTACCCTTATGTCAAGAGACTTGCTGAAGCTTGGAAAAGCCATGGAATAAAAGTGATATATCATAGTGATGGTAACTATAAAAAAGCAATACCTGATTTGATAGCTTGCGGTGTAGATGGATTTTACTGTCTTGAGCCAAACTGCGGTATGGATATTGTTGAATTAAAAAAAACCTGGCCTGAGATGGTATGGGCAGGTGGAATAGATGGAGTTGAACTAATGGAAAGGGGCATGCCTGAAGAGGTCAAAAAAGAGGTCCGAAGGCATATAACTGAAACAGATGTTCTGAATACAGGAGGCATGCTCGTGGCTACATCAAGTGAAGTAAATCCTCCTATTAAGCCGGAAAACTTCAAAGCAATGGTGGATGCGGTGGGCGAAATTATAAATCCTGATTTGAGGAGGTTTATCACATAAATGCAGACATAAAAACTATAAAACTTAAAGAAGATTGGTATATAAAGTCATCATTTCTTGTGAAAGAAGATGTAGACATTGTCTCAACAGAGTATTTTACACCTACAAATTGGTATCCTGCATCGGTTCCTACAACTGTGCTTAATGCCCTTGTTAAAAATGGAGTTTACCCTGATCCAAGAATAGGACTTAATATGTACCTTATACCTGATGCTTCTGATGAATTTAACGAGGAGCACGATCTATTAAAGTATAGTTATCTGCCAGATACCTGAAGAAACAAAAATAGTGATTTTTTCACCACAGGAATTTACTCAGCTAATTATTGACAAACCTTTATTATGATGGCCTGCAGGCTACGACGATCAGAATTTATACCATATGACTTTGAATTTTGAGATAGATGGAGATATTTCAGATAAAGATGAAGTTATTTTTGGTATCCGGGAAATAACTAAAGAACTATATGAACTCAATGGAGAATATGGGCTAAGAGTTCATATTAATGGTCAAAAGATTTTTTGCAGAGGGGGGTACCTTATGGTAGATACCCTGCTTGACAGCGATATGATGTGTGAAGAAAGGTTCGAGCAGGAATTGAGATACTTAAAGGAAGCTAATTTAAATACTTTCTGCAATGAGGTAATTTGAGAACATACTACTAGTTTGCATAAATCGATCAGAGATAGCAGAAAAGCATCCTGCAAAATTATATGAAATTATATGTCTATGAAATTATATTGACATGGTAACCCATATAATTTATAATAAAACTAAACCGGTTTTGATTAAATGTATCATTAGTACTTAATGAGTAATTCAACATATGATATTATAATGTATGAAATACCTTACTATTAAGCTGAATACTGCTTTATATATTGATGTATATAATGTTTTAGCTTCATTTTTGTGATAAGCTGACACTATATAAAGCAGTTTACTAAAACAACTATGGGGGGTGTTTGCTATGAGGTTGGCAACACTAGAAGTGCTGTCAAAAAATGATATGGATTTAATCCACGAGAGTTCGTTAAAGGTATTGGAAGAAACAGGTTTAAAGGTTGAAAGCAAAAGAGTACTTGAAATATTAAGTAACAATGGTTGCGGCGTTGATTACGACACACAGATAGTTAAATTTCCTCGAAGTGTTGTAAAGAAGTGCTTGGAAACAATTCCTGCAAAGGTTAAGCTTCTGGATCGGGATGGCAATACCGCTGTCATACTTGGAGATGGTGGAAGGTACTGTGCAAGCGGACACAATGCCGTATTTACCATGACGGATGAGTCAGGAGAGAGACGTGAGGCAACACAAAAAGATGTCGAACAGTTTGCTATAGTATCAGATTATCTTGAAGATGTGGATGTAATAGGCATACCATACAGTCCACAGGACGTAACAGCAGAAACTGCACTATTGTATGCTATAAAAATAATACTTGAAAATTCTAAAAAGCCAATTTTCTATTCCTGTGAAAGTGATATAATTAATAAGGCTGCCATAGAGATGGCAAAAGTTGTTTTAGATAGGGAAAGCCTTAGAGATGGTTCAAATCTTATAAGCCAGCTTTCTACAACAAGTCCTCTGTATTGGGAGAGAGGTACTGTGGAAGCTCTGTATGTGTGCGCTAAAGAAGGAATCCCTATTGATTTTCTTCCACAACCTATTGCAGGAGTGACTGCCCCATACACTCTCGCTGGTATTCTTACAATTCATAATACTGAAGTGCTTTCAGGTATAGTTATAACGCAGCTGATTAATCCGGGAACTCCGCTTATATATGGTGCAGCGTGGACAACATATGAAATGAAGCTTACAAGTGTACTAATAGGAAGACCGGAATCGTCACTTCTAAGAATAGCAGGTTCTCAGATGGCTCATTATTATAACATGCCCAGTCACACAACTGCCCCTGACAATGACTCAAACCTTTATGATGAGCAGGGAGCGTGGGAAAAGATGCTAAGTACTGTAGCAGGTATTATAGGCGCCAATGATATGATTGTAAATCTTGGTATGTTTGGTACAGGGATGTCCATTAGCCTTGAACAGCTGGTTATGGATAGTGAGATTTGCAGGATTGTAAAAAGATTCCTTAAAGGATTTGAGGTAAATAAAGAAACCATAGCTTTAGATACTATTGCAAATGTAGGTATAAGAAACACTTACCTGATGGAAGATCATACTATTGCGAATCTGAGAAGCGGAGAACATGTTGAGCTTAATGTTTCAAACGGTGCAAACTATGATGTTTGGAAGGGCAAAGGTGCAAAGAGTTCTTCAGAGAAATCTCGTGATATTATAAATGCTATTCTTACTAAAGGTAATAAATGTCCTTTAGAGCAGTCATTGAGCAAAGGACTTTCTAACATTATCGAAAAGTATGAAAAGCAGATGGAGTTGAAAGGGTGATATACTTTGCAGCCAATAATAGGATTAGTTTCACTTGCAGGTGAATTCGAGGTAGGGTTTTATAAAACTCCGGTGCTCTTGAAAATTGCCGGAGAAAACCTAAGAAAAGCAGACTTTAAAATAGTAAAGTCAGATACAGTAATGTATAATAGTAAAACAATGAAAGTTGTTGTAAATGACTTGAAGGAAAAGGAAATTGATATTCTTTGTGTATGTGTGGGTACCTGGAGTGAAGACCATCATTTGCTGGATCTTCTTGAGTACATAAAAAAGCCGGTTATACTATGGGCATTTCCAGCTGTAGACACAGGTTCTCTTTGTGGAGTCCAGCAGATATGCTGTGTCTTGAAGGAGCTTGACAAGGAATATTTTTATGTATATGGAGAAGCTGATGATACGGCAATCATTGAGGAAATAGGACGGATTGCAAGAGCTGCAGCATTAAAAAACAAGCTTAGGCATGTAAAGATAGGAAATATAGGGGGCAGAATCAAAGGTATGACGGAAATAGCCTTTGATGAACTGGAGATAAAGGATAGGACTGGGGTTCGGATAGTAAATATGGATGAGGATGAGTTGGTTGAAGCCTTTAAATTAACTGACATGAAACAGGCTGCGGAATACTGGAATAATCTTAAAACTAAAGCCAGTAAAGTCAGTTCTACCGATGAGCACGGGATAGAATCAATCAGGTATTATTTTGCAATGAAGAAACTTATAGAGGAATATGACCTGGAAGGCATTGCAGTTAAATGTTATCCCAAATGGATGGGTAAGATATGCCTGGGATATTCAATACTTTCTGAAGAGGGGGTAGTGTGCGGGTGTGAAGGTGATGTCAATAATACTGTATCAATGAAGATACTTTATGAACTATCTAATACACCTACACATAATGCTGATTTGTTGTATCCTGACACTGACCTTAATACAATTCTGTTTTCACACTGCGGTTCAGGAGGTTTCTCAATAGCGAGCAGTGAGAAGGACATACATCTCGGACCAGTACGACTAGCTGATACAGGTGTATGTTTGTTGTTTCCTGCCAAGCCGGGAAAGGTTACCCTTATAAATCTGGTTGGAAGAAAAGGAACCTTAAGGATGAGCGCAATTATTGGAGAAGCTGTAGAGTGTGGTATGGAATTTCCCGGAAACCCAATGAAGGTTAAATTTAAAAAGAATGTAGACGAAATAAACAGGATGATAGCAAATGAAGGTGTGGGACATCACTGGATTGGGGGGTACGGTGATATGTCAAAGGAACTGGAGTATTTCTGCACGCTTAACAGGATAAGATTTATCAAGCTTTAAATTAAAGGAGCAGTTGCATGTAAATCCAGCCGTAAACCTCATCAGCATGCTGTGGGGATAAAGGCATCACTTCATACTTATAACGCCCAGCAATTCCAAAAATGAATGTGAAAAGGCAAGGAGGTAGACAAGATGATAAGAAAAGTTAGTCTAAATGGACAATGGGATTTTGTAGCCGATCTGGATCCTAAATATCATGGAGATACAAGAATATATCCTGACCCTCCCTATGCAAAACCGGATGCAAACCGGAGGCATTGGATAAAGGTAATGGTTCCCGGTGTATGGCAAAAATATGCTGAAAGATATGATATTTATGAAGGAGTCTGTTGGTTTGCCCGGGAATTTAAGTTAAATGGGTATAAAAAAGGAACTGCTGCTCGCATGCGATTTGGCGCGGTAAACTACTTTTGTCGGATATTTCTAAACGGGGAGGAGATTGGGCAGCATGAAACAGGATATACCGAGTTTGTCCTAGATGTAACCAAACAACTTAAAGAAGGTTTAAATCATATTGCAATTATGGTGGATAACCGGGCGACGAAAACAAAATGGCCGCCATGCTTGGGTTATTTTAATTATGGTGGTATTCACAGAGCGGTTACCCTTGAAATTATGGAAGGTGTCTGCCTGGATAGTATAAGCCTTAAGGGCTGCTATGATATGGATATGAGTACCTGCAGGTTAAGAGTAACTGGAAAAGTAACCGGGATTAATAAAAATAAAACTAATAAAACTAATGGTGAAACTAATGGAGACAGTCCAAAAACTAATGGGGACAGTCCTCATAATCAAAATTGTGATCAAAATCGCGGGGACAGTCCCCAAAATAAGAGTAACAGCTCCCGCAAAAATAAGGAGAACTGTCCCCATTTTACTTCTACGGATATTTTACATGTAGAAATTTCATGTGGCAGTGAAAAAACAGAAGCAAAAATAAATACTGATGGTATTATTGAGGGTGAACTTATTCTTCCAGATGCAAAACCCTGGACTCCAGAAGAGCCAAATCTTTATACTGTAACGGTTAAACTTATAGAAAGAGAATCTGTGTTAGATATTTATGAGGTACAGTATGGCTTCAAGAGTGTGAAAATACAGGATGGTAAAATCCATCTTAACGGAAAACCTTTAAACCTGAGGGGTGTTTGTTATGTTTACGACTCTACTGTAACCGGACTGGTGATGAATTTAGAACAGATGGAAACTGATGTAAAGCTAATGAAGGAGATGGGCTGTAACGCAGTAAGGTGCCATTATCCAATGGACAAACAGTTTTATGAAGTCTGCGATAGACGTGGGATATTAGTATGGATTGAACCTACTGTATATTGTTACCATCCTCTGGATGATGAAACCAACACAGGCTTTTCAAATTCTGAATGGATGAGTTTGGCTCAGCAGATGACAGTAGAAATGATCAGGGTTGCGAGGAACCATCCAAGTGTAACCATTTACGGCATAGGAAATGAGTGTAATACATATAATACTGAAGCTCAAGTATTTTTTGAGAAGCTGGCGAAACTAATTCGTAATGAAGACCCTGCAAGATTGATATCCTATGCTGCATTGTATGGGATCGTAGGCCCCGTTGCAGATATGGTGGATGTTTTAGGAATTAACTCTTACTGGGGATGGTATGACAAGATATTTGGAGGAAAGGGCTTAAAGCCGGAAGGTGATGAATGGCAGAAGGAAAGTAATGTTACTATAGAGCCCATAGACCTTGAACCCATGAGGAAGATGCTTGACAAAGTGCTTTCAGAATGCCGGAAGAACCTGGTTCTTTTTCTTACAGAATTTGGTGCGGATTCAGTGCCTGGCTTTTATTCTAAAAGCAGGGATTTGTGGTCTGAGAATTATCATGCTGATCTTTTAAAAGAAATCTTTAAGCTATCAGATGAGTATCACCAGATTGCAGGGACATTCCCATTCTGTTTTTCAGATTATCGTGATCCTTCTAAGGTACCCAATGGATACTGGAATGAGATTAATTTAAAAGGTGTAGTGACATATGAACGCAGAAAAAAGCTGGCCTTTGATACATTGAAGCACAGGTATACAACTACATAAAATGAGCAGTTTTTACATGCTTATTTTGCAATATTGAGACTTTTGTCCAAAGCTGCTAGTATATAACTACACAAAAAAAGGAGTAGTACTGTGAGCATTATAGTAGATTATCTTCGTAAAACCACATTGGAATTTATTAAAAATCAGAAATTGAAAAATGGAGAAATTGGAGAATATAGATATTCATCAGCTGTTTCCAAGCCTACCCTTTATTCCTCTGCTTATGCCGCAATGACATGTTCTCTTTATCATGACCTTGACCTATTGACTGCTGAAGAAAAAGAGAGGTGGATTATATATTTTAACCTCCACCAAGATGATGATGGTTTATTCAGAGATAATGTAATATACAATCAGGGATGGTATGAAGGTGACCCATTGTGGTGCGGACGTCCTCATTTGACCTGTCATGTGATTACAGCCCTTGCATGCCTTGGTGACATAGCAAAAAAACCGTTCAAATTCCTGAAACCTTATATGGAAGTTGATAACCTCGTGAAGTGGCTTGGAAGCAGGGATTGGGGAGAAAAAGTAGGATGGACCGGCAATGAGATTATGAACATAGGTACCCTTTTACAGTATGCGAGAGATTTTCATTGTGATAGTAAAGCTGGCAAAGCTGTTTGTGTAATGCTTGAATGGCTTTCTGAAAACCATATAAGCCGTGAAACCGGAGTATGGGGAGAATTGGATATTTCGGACCCTATATGGCGTTCCCATGCTATTCAGGCAGCTTACCACTGGTGGCCTTTGTTCTTTTATGATAATTACCCAATACCGTTTATTGAAAAAGCTATTGATACATTGCTCCGTACTCAGAATCCTCTAGGTGGCTTCGGCTGGGGAGTGCATAATCCAAAGGATCCTTTCAAATCCAGTGCTTGTGAGGACATTGATTCAATAGATCCTCTTGCGAGAATGACGCAAAAGACTGCATACCGAAGGGATGAAATCATGGCAGTACTGGAAAAAGCGGCTGATTGGGTGTTGCAGAACCGGATAGAGGACGGAGGTTTTGTTTTTATACTGGATCGCCCTTTTGAATATGGACACAGGGAATTGTATGGAGAAAAAAGCAAAGGAGCAATGTTCCCCACCTGGTTTAGGACACTATCGCTTGCAGTTATTGGTAAAGCAGTTCCTGAAAATCCTCTTGGAAAATATCCGTGGAATTTTATTATGCACCCGGGATTTCAGTTCTGGTGATTTAAGTATGCTGATTCAGCACTCTATTCAAGGAGGGTTTATGTGTGAATGATGGATTTGAAAAGATATTTAAAAATGATGTTTTATCATATTTAGCTTTAACGGAGGATTATCTATGAATAAGGAAAAATTCGCATCATTATTTCCTATAGGTTCACACTTGTGCCGGGAACCTATGCCTTCTATGTCTGAAATGAAAAAAGACATGGAAATATTGAAAAAAAACGGCTTCAATCTAATAAAGCTCCAGGAAAATTGGGCAATTGACGAGCCACTGGAAGGATATTATGACTTTTCAAGATACGAAGAATTGATTGAGTATGCTGTAGAACTAGATATGGGAGTTTACCTGGGACTTACCTGCGAACAGGCTCCAAACTGGCTATGGCAGAAATATCCTGATTGTAGGATGGTGGGCAGGAATGGAGTACCTGTTGCTTATCAAGCACAGACTACCTTACCAGCTGATGGAAAGCCCGGACCATGTTATGACCACCCGGGAGCTATGTCAGATCAGTTACGGTTTATCAGAAAACTGGTGGAGGTGCTTGGAAAATACGAAAATATTGTAGTTTGGAATACATGGCAGGAGATCGCTTATTGGGCAGAAGGTCTGGTTGGCCAGCATATATGCTATTGTGAAAACACCCTGGAGCATTTCAGAAGATGGCTCATGGAAAAATATGGGGATCTGGACAACCTAAACCGTACCTGGAAAAGCAGGTATATGGATTGGAGCTATGTGCTTCCCGATAGGCTTGTTGGAAGAACTTGTCTTCCTAACGATATCGACTGGAAATATTTTATGGACAATATCCAGATTGCACATGTGCTAAAATCAAGGGAAAAAGCAATTAAAGATACTGATCCCCTTAAACGTCCCGTTTTTGCACATAAAGGAGCTCCGGTGATTGGTTCAGGTGCTGACTGGACATATGCCCGTACACAGGATTTTTTGGGTTCTTCCTGTTATCCTGCATGGGGTTCGGGACATGGTTGGGATGATGTAAAACAGGCACCTTTAATCGGTAGAGAAGATGCACTTTTGGCTGAAATGTGGGATGGTGTTGCTTTGAAATATGATTATATCCGCTCATGCAATAAAAAAGGTGCACCGATATGGGCCGCGGAGTTTCAAGGAGGACCTGTGAGTACAGGCTTCCAATATGGGAGGATACCGTCCAGGGATGAAATACGGAGATGGATGTTAACAGCTGTAGGTGCAGGTGTGACAGCCATTTCCTTCTGGGTTACCCGTGCTGAAATAATGGCAGCTGAAATGAATGGATTTAGCCTTCTGGACAGTGAAGGAGATACAACGGAACGTATAGAGGAAGCCGGACGAGTAGGAGAAGCGCTGAACAGACATGCGGATTTGTTTGCCAACCCCAGTTGGGGAGGTGCTAGCATAGCTATCTTGGTCAATGAATGGAACTATCAGCTTTGCATGTCTCTAGCTCAGGGAGGTGAAAATCTGCCTTACAGCCTGCGGGGTTGGTACAGGATACTATGGGATGCCAGCATACCAGTAGACTTTATAGAAGCTTCGGAGTTGAATGAAGATTATATACAAGAATACAATGCTATTATTCTACCGTTCCCTCTGTCCATTTCAGAGGAAATTGCATGTAAGCTGAAGAAATATGTGCAGAAGGGCGGAAATCTTATAAGTGAGGCATGTCCGGGAAGACTTAATGATTACGGTTTTGCCAACCGAGGTGAATTATCACCGGTTTTACGGGAGCTTTTTGGTGTGACTCAAAAGAGCTTCAAAATGGTCAGGGAACCTAATGGTGGCAAACGATGGTCTCCACAAGAACGTACATGGGGTGAATACTTGGAAGCAGCCATGTTGGAAGGAATGGGAGCCTTTGAAGGCATGAGGTTACGTGCTAACATATATATTGAAACTTTTGAGTGTAAGCAGGACAGTGTACCCTTTCTTAAGTACAAAGATGCAATTGTAGGAACTGTAAGGAAGGTAGACGATGGTAATGCGTGGCTTATAGGCACTTTTGCAAGGCACAACGGTACTGCTTACAGAGATTCGGAGAGTAGAGCTTTTGTACTGGCTCTACTGAAAGAATGTGGTATTATACCTGCATATGAAGGTAAGCTTCTACTTCGCAAAAGAATTAGGGGCGATAAGGAGGCATGGCTGTTTACAAATCCTACTGGGGAAGATATTACGGAGTCAATCGATGTCAGAAACATAAAACATGTGGAAGATCTTATGGGTGAAGAGCTTAATATCAAGGATGGTTTCATTAGCTTGACGGTTAAAGGGCTTGATGTAAGGGCGCTTGTTGTGAATAAATAATATTACTTGTACATTGGTTATTTCGAAATGATAGAGATGACATTAACTGAAGATAATGTCGTCTCTTCAGTTTTAATTACAAT
>Ga0208462_1001629_pt1 | contig 14438 bp, 7 predicted proteins | sample AD_SCU001_MetaG_FD_184452 | JGI IMG/M metagenome (GOLD analysis project Ga0208462, IMG submission 184452) | Active sludge microbial communities of municipal wastewater-treating anaerobic digesters from China - AD_SCU001_MetaG (SPAdes) (version 2) | ecosystem: Engineered > Bioreactor > Anaerobic >...
CCGGCTTTTATGGAGGGCTCGTGGCTCCCGGGTTCAGTAACCGGGCTTACGTTAGCTTCTTGGAGTAAAAATCTCCATCGGTTACTTCACCCGGGGTTATTGCTGTTGGACTCCCTTTCGGGAGTCCGGCTTTTATGGAGGGCTCGTGGCTCCTGGGTTCAGTAAGCGGGGCAAAGTTTCGTGGTTCTGGAAGACATTCTGTTCACTTACTTCACCCGGGCTTACTCTTGTTGGACTCCCTTTCGGGAGTCTAGTGGTATTGATGGGCGTTCCCTGCTGTGCGTAGCGTCCTCGCTACGCACGAGATTAAGCGTAGGCCACAGCCTAGATGAAGAGATGTGCTATGTCGCTTAAAGCTAGGGATTTACATGTCCGTAGCGTGGACGCTACGGACAGCGAGGGTAATCCCCAGTTTACGGCGATCAGTTTACAGTTATCAGCGATCAGTTGTCAACCATCACCATCAACTTGTAATTTTCTACTTTCTACTTTCTACTTTCAACTTTCAACTGTCGCTTCGCCTTGAAAACTCCAATTGTTATCCGCGTAGCGGATAAGATCTTTTTCGTCAGGATAATAGGGGATTGGCGTTAAGAATTTCCGAAGCCTTGGAGGAAATTTAGCCAATCCCCTATGGTTTTCAGCCAGAGGCTGAAAAATCCCTTCGAAAAAGCGCCCTTTCTTTGGTTCATTTCTTTGGGCGAGCAAAGAAATGAACAAGAAGAATTTCATACGAGATCAAAGACTAGTCAATAGACAGAATCGACATAGATGAATGAGAGGAAGCTTAAGTAATAACATTGGATATCAAATCCGTAGCCTGGACGCTATGGAAAGCGAGAGCTAAGTTTCGTGGTTCTGGACAGCATTCTGTCCGCTTACTTCAGCCGGGCTTACCGTTGTTGGACTCCCTGGCGGGAGTCCGGCTTTTATGGAGGGCTCGTGGCTCCCGGGTTCAGTAACCGGGCTTACGTTAGCTTCTTGGAGTAAAAATCTCCATCGGTTACTTCACCCGGGGTTATTGCTGTTGGACTCCCTTTCGGGAGTCCAGTGGGTATTGATGGGCGTTCCCTGCTGTGCGTAGCTTCTGCCACCGCTGTCCATAGCGTGGAGGCTACAGACAGCGAGGGAACTTACTCCCACTCGCTCTCACTCTCACTCTCACTCTCATCCGGGGATTGCCTCATTCGCTTCGCTCATTCGGCGGACCCGGGAGGGGGGGCTACGCATCAAAGCTCCCTCGCTGCGCTCGGACTTTTTGCTTCCCCGTTCGCATCCGAGCAAGCTCGATGCTCCGGGAAAGCAAAAAGCTCCAAAAGCTGTGCTTTTGGAGCTTTGATGCGGTCCGGACGGGACTCGAACCCGCGACCTCCTGCGTGACAGGCAGGCATTCTAACCGACTGAACTACCGGACCAAAATGGTTCCCCGCGTTTGGGAGTGCAAATATACTGCGGATTTTCATTATCATCAAAAAAATTTTACACAGATAATCCATTGTCTCATACCGCTGACCTCAGGGATGTCGTAACTTTAATCCTGGCATCCGGAAGAGGGACTTCACTCCCGCATGCCTCGCTGTCATGAATATCAACGACCACAACGGAAAAGGCGCCTGCACAGACCGGCTACCGGCTTTCGCCGGCCGCTTTTACCCCGCTACGGAAGCAACCCTGCGGGTGAGCCTGCAGAAAGCCTTTCGTTCAGCTAAAAACCTGGAAAGGCCCGGCCTCAGGGCCCTCATCGTGCCCCATGCAGGATACATCTTCTCCGGTGATGTGGCAGCGCATGCCTATGCCCAGATCCCCCTTCAGCATACCTTCCGCAGGATCTTTATCCTGGCATCCAGTCACCGTACCTCATTTGCCGGGGCTTCGGTCTTTGCCAGCGGGGATTACCTTACGCCCCTGGGCAGGGTGACCACTGATGTTGACCTTGCCCATGCACTCCGCGGAGAACATGAGGTGTTTTCGTACGGAGAACAGGGTCATGCACATGAACATAGCCTCGAAGTACAGCTTCCCCTGCTGCAACACCGCTTATCCAGTTTGCCCCCTGTTGTACCCATCATCCTGGGGACCCAAAGTCCGGAGACCTGCCGTGAATTGGCCCAGGCCTTGCGCCCTTACTTTGTCCCGGAAAACCTCTTCATCATCAGTACGGATTTTTCTCACTTCCCGGCCTATCAGGACGCCTGTCGGCTGGACCTTGAAACTGCGGAGATCATTGCTGCCAATCAGCCTCTTCATCTGTTGGAGACGATCAGGGACAAGGCCTGGCAGCATACGCCCGGACTGCAGACGAGGCTGTGCGGATGGACCAGCGTTTTGACGTTGATGCATCTCACTGCAGGCAACGAAAAGCTGAAATACCACCTGCTCCAGTACCGCAACTCGGGTGATGCTCCTGCCGGTGACAGGGATGCAGTGGTCGGGTATTGGGCCATGTCAGTAAATGAGGAGGGTTCGGAGGATGTATCTGGCCCAGAAATCAGGAGCCACCTCCGGCACGAAGCCTGCACCGGCCTCAGCCCGGCAGAACAGCAAAAGCTTCTGGAAATAGCCCGCCAGTCGCTGCAGGCCTACCTGATCCATGGACATTTTCTGCCCTGCCAGGCGGCGCAGATGCCGCCAGCCTTGCAACAGCCCGCAGGCGCCTTCGTGTCGCTCCACCATGGCAAGGAACTCAGGGGATGCATCGGTCGCTTTGATCCGGATATCCCCCTGTATCTCGTCGTCAGAGATATGGCTGTGTCAGCAGCGCAGGACAGCCGCTTTGAACCTGTGGCAGCAGCCGAGCTGGAGGATCTGGAGATAGAAATCACTGTCCTCGGGCCTCGTGAACGCATTCAGGGCCCCGATGACATCATCATCGGAAAGCATGGTATCTACCTGCGGCAGGGGATATCCGGCGGGACGCTGCTACCGCAGGTAGCTGTGCAGCATGGCTGGGATGCACTAGCCTTTCTAGGTCATTGCGCCCGCGACAAAGCCGGGATTGGCTGGGAGGGTTGGCGACATGCAGAAATATACCGCTTTGAGGCCCAGGTTTTTGGAGAAAAATAAAGGCTGCCCCTTGCGGAGCAGCCTGGCGAACCTGTATCAGGTCAATAAGTTACCTGAGGATAACCTTGCCGGTGTAATTCTGTGAATCACCCACCAAATTCAGCAGATACATTCCGGACGGCAAAGCCGACAGGTCGTATCTCCTCAGGTAATTTCCTTTGTCAATGTAAACCTCATCAACCAAAACAGCAGAACCGGTCAAATTGTTGAGACGAAGTGAAAATTTTCCATTTAATCCCTGCAAATCGATCGTCAGGATACCGTCTGAAGGGTTGGGATAGAACCGTATCATGCCCGGATCCTTACCGTGTTCAGGAACCGAGACGAGGTTGGATATGTTGATGTCATCCAGGTAAATATTATTACTCAGGTAGCTGAAACTCTCAAATTTGATCTGCACATTCTCCATGCCTGCCCAGGCGGTGAGGTCAACGGATCTGCAGGGACTGCCATATCCGCTTCCACACCAGTCATCAGGACCGGCAGGCGTGAAGTAGCTGTTTCTGGGTGTTGCGGTGGCGAAGCTGCCGGTGCCGTCATCTCCAAGCCGGAGGACGGATGTCCAGGTTTGTCCGCAATCCGTGGAAACCAACACAAAAAGGGAATCGGTGTAGGACGTCTGATACTGGGCATAAGCATGCCTGAAATGCAGGTAAACTTCGCTCATCCCTGAAAAATTCAGGGGGGCTGATACCAGGCCATCCTTATAACTCAGCGAATTGGTGCCAAAGATGGGAACCATCGCTGCTTTGTTGGAGGTGTTCAACCGGGGTGCTGTGGCGATCTGCCAGGTGAAATCCCCATTGGGATTCACGGTGGTCCATTCACGCCAGGCCAGGCTGTTGCTTTCAAAGTCTTCATCCAGCGGCAGGGGAATTCCGCCGGCCAGGATCAGGCCGGGCTGGGTGAAGGTTTGTTGTCCATTGACATTGGTGGCGGTCAGAGAGACGGTATAGGTACCTGGTACATCGAAACGGATGACAGGATTCCGGGAGTTCGGACCTGTTCCGTTCAGATAGGTGACGGTGGAGGGGATGGTCTGCCATTCCCAGCTTGTCGGGCAGTATTCGCTCTGATCTGTGAAAGAGACAGGCTCGGATGTACAGGCAAAACGCTTGCTGAAAGCAAAATGGGTATTTGGTTTCAGGGTGTCGCTGACATGAATCAGTCCGGGCATTACGATGGTATCAGCGCCCATGCCGTTCTGGGCAATGAGGGTGACGGTCCAGTTACCGGGCTGGCTGAATTGAATATTCTGGGGATTTTGCACATTGGAGGTGGACGGTGTCCCGTTCTCAAAATGCCAGCTCCAGCTTTGAGGGGAGCCCACTGAAAGATCGGTGAAATTGACTGGGCAATTTGAGACGGTGGTCGACCGGTCGACCTGGAAATTGGCGACAGGGGGCTGGAGCACGCAGCCCAGTGAGGTCTGCAATGAGCTTCTCCACATGCTGATGGCCGCCCGCATACGGGCTTTCTGGCCCTGTGTGAAGGTGTTTGCGCAGGCATCATCTACATAGTCCATATAGTTCATGAACATATCCTCAGATCCGCATGAATACTGGGGATGCGAGGGGCAGCCATAATAATTGTCACCCTGGTTGGGCGTATCTCCCACATAGTCGGTGCCGGAACAGGTACCGTTATCGTCGCCCCAGATGTGATACAGGTTAAGCCAGTGGCCTACCTCGTGTGTGGTCGTCCTTCCCTTATGAAAGGGATACTGGACATTTCCCACTGTGCCGAAAGCATCATAGAGGATAACAACTCCGTCGGTGGCCGGATTGCCGCCCGGGAACTGTGCATAACCCAGGAGTCCGCTTCCGAGGTTGCAGACCCATATATTCAGATATGAGGAAGAGGGCCAGGCATCCTTGCCACCCTGGGAAGTGAATTTGGCATTATTGTTCAGGCCGAAGGTGTTCACACTGGTCTGGGTACGGGTGATCCCAGTGGTGAAGTTGCCCTGAGGGTCACGACTGGCCAGGCAAAACTCTATTTCCGCATCAGCTGCCACGGGCTTAAACATACCCGGTGTCAGGGTGGTATCCGTATTCATCCTGCGAAAGTCCCGGTTCAGGACATCTATCTGACTGTGAACCTGGGCATCGGAGATGTTTTGATTTGCATTACTATATAATATGTGTACGACAACCGGGATAGTGATGACATTGTTCACACCCTCCATTTCCTCTTTACCCTTGGTGGCGATCCACGCTTCGGTGAGTTTTTCCATTTCAGCCATGCGTCCTTCAAGCCCGGGGTCTGATATTTTGAGCATTTCGAGGTAGGGCATTGTGCCGCAGCGTTCATACCCTTCATGGTGATGTTTGTGATCGTCGTGATGCTGGGAAATGGCAGGAACCCATGAAAACAGGGCTGCCACGGTCAGAAGTAAGATTATCCGCATTGATTTTTAATGATTAACAAACCTGAATAAGAATAGTTTAATACCCCTCTCTCCTGAAACAGGATTTGCAAAGATACAGTATGGAGGAATAGGGTTACTTGTTCCGGATCAACTTCTGACTGATGCGTGTGTTGTTTCCCTGGTAAGTGACGATGTAGACGCCGGCTTTGAGACCGGAAAGATCTATGGGGAAGGTGGTGAAGCCGTGGATGTCCATGCTGAAGGAAGCCACCGTTTTTCCTGTTACGTCCTTGATTTCCAATATAGAAGGACCAGTTCCTTGAATGGAAGCCCAGGTGGCTCCTGTGGCAGGATTGGGGCTCAAAGTGAACATGGCCTGCGTATTTCCTGCATCGGGGATATCACCGGCGACCGAGACAGCGATGTCATCCAGATAAATATTATTGCTCAGGAAGCTGAAGGATTCAAAGGCAATGCGGATGTCATTGAGTCCGGCCCAGGCGCTGATATCAATGTTCTGGCAGGGGGTAGCCGTGCTGCCATAGCACCAATCGGCTGCGGAGGCCGGAACAAAGGAACTGGTAGTGGGCGGATGGGTGGCAAACTGTCCACTGCCATCTTCTCCCAGACCGGCTATGCGTGTCCAGGTGCTGCCGCAGTCGTTACTGAGGTATATCCGCAGCGAATCAGAAAATCCGCTCTGATATTGTGCGTAGGCATGTCTGAAATGCAGATAAGCGGAGCCTGCGCCCCTCAGATCCAGTGGCGGGGTGATCAGGCGGTCGGTATAACCAAGGGTGTTGGTATTGTAGATCTTCATATACATGGCAGCACCCTGACTTCCAAGGTCGATATGCTCCCAGCTCAGGTCATTGTTGGGGTTATGGATGCTCCAGCCCCGGCCTGTGATGTCGGCATTGTCAAAACCTTCGTAAAAGGGTAGTCCCAGCCCGCCATTAATGATGAGTGCCTGCTTTGTCACAGTAGCGCTGCCGTTCTGATTTGTTACGGTAAGGCTTACATCATACTGACCCTGTGCCAGAAAGCGTACCTGCGCCAGGGGTGATGATGCGGAGGTTCCGTTCAGGAATAGGACGCTGTCAGGGGTAAATGACCATTGCCAGGTTTCAGGGCAATGGTCGCTCTGATCCTGAAAGACAACATGATCATGGCTGGTACACAAGTATCGCTGGTTGTAGGTAAACCCAACATTGGGCAACAGGGTATCACTCACTGTGATATAGGCAGTCTTCAGCAGACTGTCTTCACCAATACTGTTGCGGACAAAGAGCGAAACGGAGAATATCCCGGCTGTATCATAGATAATGTGCTGTGGATGTTGCAGGGTGGATGTTGCGGGCGTACCACCTTCGAAGCGCCAGAACCATTCTGTGGGAATACCGCCGCTCATGTCGGTAAACTTAATAGCACAGCCTTTGGGAATGAATGTCTTACTTGCCTGGAACTGTGACATAGGATAAGTTTCATATAATCCTGATTCCCATAATCCCCTGCCGTATGTCGAGGCTCTGATGCGGTCGGTGCTGCCATTCAGGGTGTCATACCAGATCTCCAGCTCGGTGATCTCGGCCGTGTAGGGCAATCCATTGGAAAAGGGCATCCAGTCGCCGGTATGATAATCCCTGTAGAAGACACCCAGGTCAGTGCCGAGGTAGAGTCCATCCACTGCCCGTCGATAGTACACCAGGGTATTCAAAGGGATATCGGGAAGGTTGCCGGTAATATCCGTCCATGTAGTTCCGCGGTTATCGGAGCGGAAGACCTTTCTGTCCTGGATGATCCAGAGTGTACCGGGTTGTGTGGGATGGGTGGCAATGGCTTTGACCAATCCGGAATGCGGCAACTGAGAGGTCAGGTTGATAAAGACCGGGCTGGCGTCATTGACATTATCGCAACGGAAGAAACTGCTGTTGTATTTGGAAGCATAGAGCAGGTCAGGATCGGCGGAGGATTGCTCGAGGGCCAGCATGTTACTTCCACCTGTGTTTGGTGCAATATTCTGCCATGTAACGCTTTGAGGATTGGGCGCATTGGCATTGGTGCTGCGCCAGACGCTACTCATCCCCAGGAAGAGGGTATTGGGATCTGTTTTATGCAATATGAAGGGAGAAACCCATGCGCCGGATTCATTGATGCCATTGCTGCCATTTTCCCCTATGGTGCCCTCGTAGCTGTTTTGATAGAGTCTGAAAAGGGAACCATAATAATAAGTTCCGTAAGTTCTGTCGGGGTTTGCGTAATTGACGGCACATTCCATGCCGTCACCGCCTGCCACGGTCAGCCAGCCGGTTCCCAGATTGATGGCGCTACCATTATCCTGGTATCCTGTCATCACCTGGTCGCGTACTTTGGCCGACTGCCCCAGTTTGTAAATCTGTGAAACGGCCAGTCCGCTGCTGATTTCCGTCCAGGTATTGCCACCATTATCGGTATAATGGACGCCTCCGTCATTGCCGGAATACAGCCTGCCGTTGGGAGCGTAGCCGAGGTAATGGCAGTCGGCATGAACGGCGGGGATCCCGCCTGCGCCGTACCAATGGGAGTTGATCTGCCAGTTTACGCCGCCGTCGTTGGATTTCCAGACATTGACACCACCGGCATAGACGGTATTGGCGTTGTCAGGATCGACTGCGATGGCCAGGTTGTACCATGACTGCCCGGATTGGTCACTGCCGGTAGGGGAGTACCCCATTATATTGGGAGAATCTGAGCGCATGGTAAAGCTGAGGCCTGCATCCAGGGAGCGGTACATGCCTTTGAAAGTCTGCTGGTTGGTGAGCAGAAAGTACACCATGTCGGGGGTATGTGGGCTGACTCCGATAACACCGCGGTTTCCGCCCGGTAATCCATTGCTGACGGGTGACCATGACTGCCCGTTATTGACCGAACGGAAGAAGTTGCCGCCACTGGCTGCATATACGATATTGGGATTGGTTGGGTGAAAGACCATGTCCTTAAAGTTCGACGCGGAAGAGGTTAAGGTCCAGGTTGCAGCGGAATCTACGGAGCGGAAGATGCCTGCATTGGTGGCCGCGAGCAGGATGGCAGGATTGTTTGGATGGATCAGGAGTGCGCCCACAACCCGGTTTCCCATGCCGTTATTTGACATGATCCAGTTGAAGCCGCCATCATAGCTTTTCATCACGCCCACCCCGGGTGCATCGCCATGGTCCCTGTCTCCTGTGCCCATGTAGACGATAGATGGATTGATGGGATCAACTGCAAGGCTGGATACGCCCAGGGTTGGCAGGGTATCACTTAGCCCCGTCCAGCTCTGTCCGCCATCTGATGTGACCCAGAGGCCGCCTGAAGCGGCTCCGGCCCATATGCGCAAAGGATTCGTGGGATCGTAAGCCAGGGCGTTGATGCGTCCCATGCCGTTGGGCTGGCCTGTGCCATTGTTGGCCGGTTGCTGAACAGGACCCAGGATCTGCCATGATCCGGCCTGCGATCGTATGCTGGTTTTCTTTTTGACCTGCTGATAAGCGTTCCAGAGCTCAGCCCGGCTGAAGCGACTTCCGTCAGGACGCATGCGCATCACCTGATAATATTCCCACCGCTTGAAGGGTTTCCAGCCTGAACCGCGGCTTACTACCCTGTCCTTCCAGTACAGTTCAAAAGCCCGAACAACCTCAGGAACAGGAATACTTTCATCTTGCATCATATCAATCCACAATGGATAGGATGCTGTGTCACTGGCATCCTGCGCATGGATGTTCTGACTTCCCAGGGTGAAAATCAACCCGATAATTAGCAGGTAAAATCCTCTCATGATATCTTTCATATATCCTCGACAATCATAATAACAAAGATAGCGGATTTTTGTCGCTGAAATCAGGAAAAGAAAGCGCCTCAATAGGGGGATTCATCCATTTTGCGGTTACAGATATCGCTGTAATCACAGTACTTGCATTTAGCTTCGTCCTCGGTCTGGACAAAAGGAAGGTCCGGGTTGATAAGGTCCTTCAGCAGGTCTTCCAGGTGAGCGGCAAACCAGTCTATGGTTTCAGATGTAATGCTGTCACCAGATTCCAGCTTCAATGGAAGATCGCCTTGTCCCAAAGCAGGCACGCTATACAGCGTGAGCTGCATCGGCAGGGGCAAAGCGTGGTTGCCTCTGTTGAGCATGAAAGCATAAAACAACAACTGGAAGGTTTCATTCTCTTTGATATCATAACAGGAAACCAGGGTGTCCGGCTTCAATTGGGTTAATTTCCTCTTGCCAGTTTTATAGTCAATCACCTTATAAACGTGATCCAGTCTGTCAATGCGGTCGATCCGGCCAAACAATCGAACGTGAACCGGGGTGTCAGTTTTGGGGCAGCTCAGGGTAAGGTTGTGCTCAGCCTCACATTCAAGGGCATGGATGACGATTTCAGTGCCTTCCTTCAACTTCTGCTTCTCATAATTGATTAAAGCAGACAGGTAGCGACTATAACGCTCCTTCTCGATGCGGTTTCTGCCGGTCTCATAACTGATTCCGGGAAAGTTCTGCTCAAAGGCGCTGCGAAGCACAACATCAAGACCTGCTTCAAAGGTCTTCAAGATCTCCGGTGTAAGTTTCTGTCCGATGGCGGGGGTGTAAAGGTTCCAGGCTGCATCATGAAAGATCTGCCCCATCTCTTTTGCTCCAAGCTGCTCTTTGTCAGTATCATCCAGGGATAATCCTGCGATGGTGTTATAGTAGAATTTCAGGCTGCAGTTTCTGAAGGTATTGAGCATGCTGGCCGACACACTTTTGCTGACCTTTTGAATGACAGCCTGCTGGATTTCAGCGGTTCTTTCAATGCTGATGGATGGGGTGGATTGTGTCTCCGGAAGCAGGCTGACCACATTTTCGATAATGTTTGCCTGCTCGTTCTTTTGCTTCAACTCGATCATCAACTGACTCAGGAAACGGCTGCGCTCACCGCCACCCAATTCATTTGGTTCTGTATCGTAAAAACAGACCAGTTGATTGCTCCGCTGCAGGAGGCGATAGAAATGGTAGGCAAACACCCGTGCCCGGTGATGTGGGGGAGGCAGCTTAACCTGGTCTCGCAAGTCATAGGGAATGAAAGTGTTAAGCGGCTTGCCTGAGGGTAGAATGTCTTCATTGGCAGAAAGAAGAATGATGCGATCGAAATCCAGCGCCCGGGTTTCCAGCAACCCCATGACCTGTAATCCCTGCAGCGGCTCGCCAGAAAAACTGAGCTGCTTGCTGCGGCATAGCCGGTCGATGACTTTGATGAGCACATCCATCTCTTCTCCCAGATCGTATTCCTGCCATCTGCTGATGAGGTCCTGCAGGATTCCATGGAATGCAAACAGCATCTCTTCCTCGGCACTTAGCGCAGGTGGAATGTCAGGCGCACCCATGCCCTTATGGAGATGCTGTGTAAGTTGCCAGGCATGCGCCAGTGCTTCGGTTGCTTTGAGAACCTGATGCGGAAACAGCAAATCGCAAATGGCAGGATCAACACCTCGCTCGGTGAGAAAAGCATGCAGTCGCCGGGATGAAGCATACACCCAACCTTGCTGATTGACGGTATTGGCCAACGCATGTTGGGCTTTGTCAGATTTATCAATGGAAAGTAAAAATCCCATCCAGGGATGTGTCAGCAGACGTAGGATATGGCGCATGCGATAGCCCGGACCATGGATGGGATTGGGGTTTGCACCTGGCTGGTGGCGCCCCTGGGCATCAGAAATAATGCGAAACCAGGTATCGAAAAACGACCATGCCATTGTTTGGCGAAGCGGAAGCCCCATCGTGATATTGATGTTCCGGATTTCGGCCGGGATGGCATTCAGGACGGGAAGCAACAGGCTTTCGTCAGCGAGGACGACGGCTGTCTTTTCATCCATGGGAATCCCCTCTGCCATCCACTCCCTAAGGATTTTAGCGGCCATTTTAGCCTGTCCGGTACGCCCTGAGATGCCAAAGGTCCTGATATTTAGGGAGCGCGTGGAGATGTGGTTTTCCAGCCAGCGGAATTCCCTGTCCGCTTCCCGTTGATGTTGCCTGAGAAAGGTGCCGGCCTCCTGCAGCGGGTCATCCATATAATAACGGTCAGCATCCCAGAATGATACGGCACCATGCTCGCGGATAAAATAGCGCATGATATGATGTTCAGCGGCGCTGAGGGCATTCAGTCCGGCAAAAACGACGTGGGTTTCCGGGGAAATCGTGGTTCCCAGCTTCTCAACAGCCTGACGGGCTGCCAGCCCCGGGTAGGCCATTTGCTTCTGCAACAGCGACGCCTTCAGGTTATTGTATATACCGGGTAGTGCGTGGTAGAATGCCAGGTAGGCAGACTGAGCCGGAGACAGATGCTCTGATCCCGGATTCCAGAGTTCGATGGCTTTGGCTTCGCTCAGGTAACTGAAAACGAAATCGATAGGGCACAGATAATCGTCCAGTTCGTTGAAATCGTCCAGCAAAAGCTGCCCCCATGGCAGGAATGTCGGGATGTTTTCGGCTTTGTCCTTCATCACCGAAGCATAGGACTGGTAGAGCATCAGCAGCAGATCGACGGGGTCGGCTTTTTTTAGTCCGCTCAGTTCGAGTACAAATTCTTCGACCGAGACCAGGCGTGGAGCCCAAATGGGTTTAGCGACGGCATTAGAGAGGTATTTGCGCAGCACGACAACCGCGCGTTTGTTCGGAAGCACGACCTCACAGGCGGAGAGGTCATGACCGGCTGTTTCCAGCAGATAAGATGCCAGTTTCTTCAGAAACGGCTCAGGTACATCTGTTGCCACCTGATCCCTTCCGGGGTGCTCAGGAATTGATTTGCTTTCTCCCATGATGCCGGTGTTCCGATGTCCATCCATATCCCTGCGTCATGGGGATAAGCCTGGATCAGGTTGTTTTTTGCCAATGCAAGATACAAATCAATGATGGAAAACCGCTTGCTTTCAGGCATCATGCTGAAAATAGCAGGAGAGATGATATGGACCCCGCTGAAAGCAAGGGAAGTAGGGCACTCTTCGATACCCTGTACCCATTTTTCCTGCCCGTTTTTAATGTCGCGCCATCCGGTAAGCTGGCCATTCCTGTCCCAGAGCAACTGCCTGGCTGAAGGCCGTTCCCTGACCGCCAGGGTCGCCAGCGCCCTGGATTGCAGGTGTTGTGACAGCATAGCCGGGATGTTGATATCCGTCAGAATATCCACATTATGGACCAGAACCGGATCTGGTCCTGCCAGCCATGGGGCTGCCTGCTTCAATCCGCCACCCGTATTCAGCAGTAGTGTTCGTTCATCTGAAATGTGAATGCGCATTCCTTCCCATTGGTTTTTTTCCAGATATGCAATGAGAAGACCGGCATGATGATGCACATTGATAACAACATCCTGGATCCCGGCCAGATGTAAGCGGGTTAGTACCCAGTAAACCAATGGTTTGCCACCTATCTCTACCAGGGCCTTGGGCCTGGTTGCCGTCAAGACTCCCATTCTACTGCCCACTCCGGCAGCAAGGACAAAGGCTTTCATGGCAAAAAACTATTTATGGTGGACTCAGTCATTCTTTTCCGGTTTGCAGAGGTGTTTCGGCTTATCGGTCTTCACACCGCATTTGGCGCAGCGATAAGTTTTATCCCCCTTTTTTACCTCTTTGCCTTCACAAGCTTTTTTTGCCATGGCTGAATGGTCCTGACGCTGAGGTTTTACCCTATTTCAAGGTGGCGAAGATCCGGATCAATATCAAAAACAGCTTTTAGTCTGGCGGCAATGGCCTCAGCACAATAGACGGACCGGTGCCGACCCCCTGTGCATCCAAAATGGAGGCTCAGATGCTGAAATCCACGTTGCAGGTAATTGTCAACAGCCTGTATAGCAATGTCAGCCACATGGCTGAGAAACCGGTCTACTTCAGGTTGGTTTGACAGGTATGTCCTCACCATATCGTCCTTTCCTGTCAGCGACTGATATTCGGGATATCGACCCGGATTGGGCAGTATGCGGCAGTCGAAGACAAAGCCTCCGCCATGCCCGCTTAAATCAACCGGAATGCCGCGTTTGTATGAAAAGCTGCGGATCTGAACATTGAGCTTGTCTTTGGCCAGCGCTGTCAAATGCGTCGAAGTGGCAACTTCTTCCAGAATTTCCCGGAGTCCATTTTCAATGGATAAGCCGGGTTGATCCAGCAACCAGCGGAGGTTGCGTTGGCCGAAGGGTATCCCACTCAGAAACAAACGCTTGCGTTCAAAATAGCCCCTGAAGCCATATGCGCCCATCGTCTGTAATACCCGAAGGAGGGCCACAGACAGATAGTCCTGCCGGAATTCTTCTGTCCTAACTTCTGTTTTATCCTGCAGTCTTTCAATATAATAGGAGTAAAGGGCGTCTCGTACCTCCAGCGGAATATCTGCCCTTGTATTTAGCAGCAGGGATGCGAGGTCGTATTGCAGCGGTCCCCGCCGTCCTCCCTGAAAATCAATATAGGCATAGCCTGCCGGCCGGACCATGATGTTGCGTGATTGAAAATCACGGTACATGAAGTAGTGTGCAGGAATGTTGAGAATACGTTCAGCAAGTGCGTCCAGGCCGTTCTGCAGCTTGTCTTCATGAAATGTCAACCCTGAAAGACGCAGGAAATAGTAGCGGAAATAATTCAGGTCAGCATGTATTTCCCTTCTGCCAAATCGTGGTGAAGGGTAGCACCTGGAATAATCCAGTCCCTGGTGCCCATCCGTTTGAAACCGGATCAGATCGTCGATGACAGGATGGTAGCATTTTTCCCAGGTTGATTTCTCTGGTTCGCCAATGCTTCGGAGCGCCTGGATATGGTCAAATAGGGTAATATGGCCCATGTCTTCCTGCAGGTAAGCTTTGCCATCGGCAGATACAGTATAAACCTGAGGCACAGAAAGTCCCTTACTCAGAAAGTGATTGCTGAGGTATATAAACGACTCGTTTTCAGCGATGTTTTCATTCCAGCATCCAATAACACGCTGTTGTTGGGTGTGGAGACGAACATAGGTTCTGTTGGAAGCAGT
>Ga0208462_1001632_pt1 | contig 14424 bp, 15 predicted proteins | sample AD_SCU001_MetaG_FD_184452 | JGI IMG/M metagenome (GOLD analysis project Ga0208462, IMG submission 184452) | Active sludge microbial communities of municipal wastewater-treating anaerobic digesters from China - AD_SCU001_MetaG (SPAdes) (version 2) | ecosystem: Engineered > Bioreactor > Anaerobic...
CAAATATCCGCGAATAATGCGCAAAAAATGAAATGGATGCTGCATAAATGGTAACTATTTTACCCTGTCACGTCAGCTTGATCGACGATGCATAGTGATGTAATTGTCAACTCCGACAGACTCCTAGAAAGCGGCGCCCACCTTATCGATGAACGCCGCTTCCGATGACGTTAATATCTTATGCTGCTGTGAGAAAATTAATGATGTCCGGTCTCTTTGGGTTTGGGTTCCACGCCATACTCGATGAACTCGCCCTTCTCCTCCATCTCTTTAAACCATTTCGGATGCAGCATCTTTAAAACAGGTTTTTCCATCCAGCCGGTTGTCATGGCCTGGACACTGCCCGGATTACCGATGGTGCCCAAGTACAGGTGGACGAAGAAAAATGCAAAGATCACGACGAATCCCAAGGCATGCAGCGGATACATCCAGCGAACCAATCCTACCGGAAACACTGAGGGGAACCACATAATTAATCCGCTTACCACCATGAGCGCGCCGAAAATTGCCACTACCAGAAAGAAGGCCTTCTGACCGGGGTTGTACTTACCGGTTTCAGGTACTTTATCCACGTGCCACAGATAGCCACCGGCAGCTTTAATCCAGTCCATATCTTCCGGAAAAACAAATACTCCGGCTTCTCTCCACCACATTCTGATCATTACGAGCAGGGATATTGTGAAAATCAACCCTACATAATTGTGGATCATTTTCAGATTGGCCAATCCGCCGACCAACGTTCCCAGGAAGTTGAACGAGTGGAACATCATTCCCAGACCGGTCACACAAAGGCACAGGCAGGAAATGGCCAGCACCCAGTGCCCGAGTCTTTCTTTACCGTCTGTTACTTGTACTAATCCTTTTCTCATGGTTATTCCCCTCCTTCCGTCTTTCCGGCTTCATTTGTCCCCTCGGGAGGTGGCGCCTTCGGACCATGCAGCATGTAATGGACAAATGATCCGGCCACTACGCCGCCCGCACCCAGCAGGCTCAGCGGTTTGAGGAGGTCTTTCCAGATGACGACGGAAAGCGGTACCGACGGCTTCACCGGCAGTTCGTCGTATACTTCCGGCTTGTACTGCAGTACGTAGATTACGTGCGTGCCGTCGACAAACTTATCGCCGTACACATTGGCGTCTCCGCCCAGTTGTTTGACTCTGGCGTATGCTTTCTTGATCATCTTGTTTTTCTCGCCGATAGTCAGAGCGCCGGTCGGGCACGATTTTACACAAGCCGGCGGCAAACCTTCCGTCAGGCGGGTATAGCACAGGTCGCATTTGTAAACTTTGTCGGTCGAGGCATTATAGCGCGGTATGTGGAACGGACAGGCCGCGACGCATTCTTTACAGCCGATGCACTTATTTCTATCAAGTCCAACTGTTTTCAGCGGTGTATAATGCAATGCTCCACTGGGGCATACTTTTACACAGGCGGCGTCGGTGCAGTGCATGCAGCCGTCTTTACGGAAAATCCACTGGAATTTTCCGTCTTTAGCTTCATATTCCTGGAAACGGATCAGCGTCCAGGTATTCCACTGCAGATCCTCAGGATTCTGGTAGGTGCCCCGCTGTCTTGTTCTCAGACCGGGCATTTCGTTCCACTGCTTGCAGGCCACCTGGCAGCCCCGACAGGCGGTGCACAGTGTGGTGTCGATTAATTTTACGAGTTCAGGTTTATTATTCATCGTCTATTCCCTCCTATGCCTTTTCCACGTTGACCATGAACGCCTTGTACTCGGGGCAGAAGGTGTTCGCACAGCCAGCGGTTGGGGTTAACATATTCGTGCTGTCTCCGCCTGAACCATCCTCGGGGAAGAGCCAGCCGTAATTGAAGGGCATACCGACTTGATGAACAGTTTTTCCTTCGACCGTAAACGGTTTAAAGCGCTTCGTCACCATGGCGACACAGGGAGCTTCGCCGCGCACAGAAGAAACCTTGACGCGTGCGCCGTTTTGAATGCCTTTCTCCTTGGCCAGTTGCTCGCTAATTTCCACATAGAGTTCCGGCTGCATTTCCAGGAGCCAGGCCTGCCAACGGGTCAAAGCACCGGTGCACCAGTGTTCCGTGCAGGAATACGTTGTGCAGACATATGGGAATTTTTCGCTTGCCCGTTCCAGCTTATCCATATCACTATTGAAGATCTCTGCTGCCGGATTGATCAGCTGCGAAGACATAGGATTCTTGGCCAGCGGACCTTCAAAAGGCTCGTAATGCTCGGAAAATGGACCGTCGACCATGCCGGGTCCGAACAGAGCGCCCACACCGTCCGTCTTCATGATGAAAGGATATTTTCCTTTCTCTTTATCCGCCATCGGAGGCCAGGGGCCATCCGGCACATCGCCGACCCATTTTTCACCCGTCCATTCCAGAAGTTTGCGTTTGGGATTGTAGGGCTTGCCGTTCACATCACAGGATGCACGATTGTAAATGATGCGGCGGTTGACTGGCCAGGCGAATGCCCAGTTCGGGAAGAGCCCCAATCCGGTCGGGTCTTCCTTGCCTCGGGACGCCATCTTGTTGATGCCGTCCGCGGTGTAGCTGCCGGATATGATCCAGTTGCCGCAAGCGGTCTTACCATCAGCCTGAAGATTGCCGAAAGTCGGTACCAGTTGACCCTTTTTGAATTCGGTCTTTGTGCCTTTCGCTTTATCTTCAATCACCGTATCTTCGAGGAAAACGCCGTTGATCTGCTTGGCTACTTTAATAACGTCATAGTGTCCCTGTTTGTCGAGGTAGTCCCATTTGAGATTCACAATGGCTTCGGCGTTGGGGCCGCCTTCCTTCTCATACAGTTTCTTAACCGCGGCCATAATCTTGATCTCGATCTCGCCTACGGGAAGCCCGTCACCGGGAGCATCGGCTGCCTTGTATTTCCACTGCACCCAGCGGCCGGAGTTGCTCTGGGAGCCTTCTTTTTCCATCGTCGCAGCGGCAGGCAGGAGGAAGCATTCCGTTTTGATCTTCTTGGGATCAACGCCGGGACCTCTCCAGAATTCGTAGGTTTCGTTGTTGAAAATATTTTCACCCACCAGCCAGTCGAGATTTTCCATCGCCTTGCGGACTTTGTTGGAATTCGGAGTGCTGACGGCCGTATCCGCGCCAACGCAGAAGTATCCCTTCACCTTGCCCTTATACATAGCATCGACCATGTGCATCGTGGAATAGTGTTTCCCGTCATCCATCTTGGGCAGCCAGTGATAACCAAAACCATTTTCTTTGGTAGCCTTGTCGTCCCACAGGGCTTTCAGGAAACTGACAAAGAACTTCGGATAATTCTGATAGTAGTTGGCCGATTGAGGATCTTTCGACACCGGTGTGTATTTTTCCAGATAATGATCCAAAGAATCAAGTGAAGCCGACGGTGCTTTCAGATAGCCAGGCAGATTGCCGTAAAGAATGCAATGGTCCGTCGACCCCTGAACGTTGGGTTCGCCGCGCAGTGCGTTGATACCGCCGCCGGCGATACCCATATTGCCCAGCAGCAGCTGGATTATCGCCATAGTGCGGATGTTCTGGCTTCCCACTGTATGATGCGTCCAACCCAGGGCGTAGCATTCCGTCCCCGCCTTGTCCGGCACACCGGTAGAACTATAGATTTCATAAACCTTCAGGAGGTTTTCTTTCGATACGCCGGTGATACTGGAAACCTTGTCCAGTGTATAACGGGAATAATGTTTTTTCAGCATCTGGAAAACTGAGCGGGGGTTAGACAAGGTCATATCCCGTTTGGGAATACCGTTGCCGTCTTTTTCCAGCACCCACGTCGCTTTATCGTATTTTCTTTTCTGGGCGTCATAACCGGAGAAAAGACCGTCATTGAAGGAGAAGTCTTCACCGACAATAAATGAAGCGTTGGTGTAATTGAGTACGTAATCTTTGAAGTATTTATCTTTTTCCAGAATGAAATTGATCATACCGCCCAGAAAGGCAATATCGGTACCGGAGCGAAGAGGAACGTGAAAATCACAGCGGGCGGATGTCCTGGTATAACGGGGATCAACGTGAATGATCGTGGCGCCTTTTTCTTTTGCCCTCAATATCCACTTGAAGGCGATGGGGTGATGCTCGGCGGCATTGCTGCCCATAATGAGGATAACATCTGCATTCTTTAAATCACAGTAGTGGTTCGTCATGGAACCGCGTCCGAACGACTCTCCCAGAGCCGCTACAGAGGGACTGTGTCAGACCCGGGCCTGATGGTCTATATAGACCAAACCCAGAGCGCGGGATTTGACGCTCATGATCCAGCATTCCTCGTTGTCCACGTTGGAACTGCCGTAATGACCGATCGACTCGCAGCGGTTGACCAGTTCGCCCTTCGCATTCTTCACCACAAAATCCTTATCGCGTGTATCCTTGATCAGTCGGGCAATCCGGGAAAGTGCAAAGTCCCAGTCTTTTTCCTCCCATTCCGTTCCATAAGGCTTGCGATAAAGCACCTTGGTCAGACGATGCTTGTTAGCCTCTGTAAGATCGAAGAAACCGGCGCCCTTGGCGCAAAGCGATCCCTCGTTGATGGGATGATCGGCGTCGCCTTCGATGTTAAAAATTTTACCTGTTGCTTTATCGACACTGCAGACAAGACCGCAGCCGACGGAACAATAACAACAGATCGTCGTCACCTGCCTGGCAACCTTGATGCGGTCCATCTTATTCAGTTCGGCCGCATATGCCTGCGCCGGATTCAGGTTGAGTCCCAGACTGGACAAGGCAACCCCGCCTCCGATGGCGCCGGTCATGGTTAAAAAACCTCTTCTCGTAATTTGCATAAAAAGCCCTCCCGATACCTACGTCAAAAATGATTTATGTCAAAAACGACACAAACTTACTGATATTCCCAGAAAAGTCAATATGTTATATAAAGCATAAAAAATTATGCCCGCATTTACAGATTAATTTTATTGACATTTCATGACCATCATCCTTATAAATAAAGCCACAAGACCACGGGGGGACTGTGAACGATGGAAATCAAGTACAAAATCTGGATTGAAAAAGACGGAAAAGTGGTTTTCGGCAGGGGACGGGACGACATCCTCAAGGCCATTGATGAGCAGCGCAGTCTTAATGCTGCGGCAAAAAAACTGGAAATGTCCTACCGGGCGGCATGGGGAAGATTAAAGGCATCCCAGGAAAGGATGGGAATGAGGCTGGTGGATATCAGTGTGCACGATAAGGCAATGCAATTGACGCCGCAGGCGAGGGCGATTATAGCTCGCTTTGAAAAACTCGAAAAAGACGTCGAGGAACTTCTGCATGTAGCTGATCAGGATTTTAAAAAATTAATCCTTAAGTGCGGAGAGTTTGTTTTCATTCTCTCTTTCATAGGAGCATGACTTTAACATTCTCGCCTTTTTTAATCTCCAACAGCCCGATCGGAAAAGAAATGATCCCATCCGCAAAACATAAGGCGCTTATGTGCGCGGAGCTATGAAATTCTACCGGGATCACTTTACTTTTTTCAATTTTGACCGGAATAAAGGCCTGACGTTCGCCTGTTTTGCGCTTAAAATCCTCTCCCGTGGGAAGGGAAAGAATTTTGGGCCTGTAGTCATGACCCATTAATTTATAGATAAACGGTTTGGCCATTATTTCAAAGGGAAGGAAAGTGGAAACCGGATTCCCCGGAAAGGCGAATATTGCGGTTTTATTCTTTATTCCGAATGTAAACGGTTTTCCGGGCTGCATCGCCACTCTGTTAAACAAGATTTTGACTCCGTTGGCTTTTAACACTTCCGGAACAAGATCGTAATCGCCCATGGATACCCCGCCGGAAAGAAGAACTACGTCGCTTTTCTGCAACGCTTTTTGTATCAACAGATTCAACAAATCCTCCGTATCGGTCGCGATGCCGAGATATTCGGGTTCGATAGACATCCTTTGCACCTGCCCGATCAGTTGATAACTGTTGCTGTTGCGGATGCTGCCTGCCGGCAGGGGATCACCCGGCTCCTTAAGCTCACTGCCCGTTGTAACAATGCTGATCACCGGTTTTCTATATACTGAAACATTGCGAATTCCGGCATTAGCCAGCACGGCGATATGCTGGGGTAAAAGCAACGTTCCCTTGTTCAAAACAACTTCCCCGCGTTTGATATCCTCACCCTGGTAGCAGATATAATCGAAAATATCCGAATCCGTCACCCTGACTTTGTTTTCCGCAGTTATCCGGGTATTTTCTACTTTGACCACACAATCGGCGCCCTGCGGCACAATTGCACCAGTCATTATTTTTGCGCATTCATTTTTCTGAATAGTTTTCTGCGGGCTGCATCCGGCGGGAATAGTTTCCACGACGGCGAGCTCTGCGGCCACCAAGTCCGCCCTGCGGCAGGCATAGCCGTCCATAGCCGCTCGATTGAAAGGAGGCATATCCGTATCCGAGTGGACGTCACAGGCCAGCACCCGATTCAGAGCATGATTGAGCTTTACGGACTCCGTCTCCAGTGTAAAAGTGGAGTCCATGATTATTTCATATGCTTTTTCAAAAGGAATCATTGTTTGATGTAATTTTGATAATCTTCCATAGTATTGAGGTTTCTGTACCACTTCCCTTCATCCGGCAACGGCACATACTTCACATCTACCGAGTCGAACAAAAGCCTTATTTTTCTGCGGTCCGCATCCAGCAATTCTTTTATATGACCGGCAACAGACTTTTTATATACCGCGAATAAAGGCTCCAGCCTGCCGTCACTCCAGACGGGAACAACTATCTGATGCTCTTTAGCTTCCTGCAACAACTCCCTGACATATTGCATATCGAGATCTGGAATGTCGCAGGCAACCACAAAATTGATTTCATGCCGGGAACGCAACAGCGCCGAGTAAATTCCCATTAACGGCCCTTTGCCGGCTTCCAGATCAGGAATTACCGGCAAATGCAAGAACCGGTACTTCTCCAGATCGTTGGCGCTGATAATTATTTCCGAAAAATGCCCTTCCAACTGAGCTGCAATTTTGCTTATCAGAGGAATGTCATTTGTGGAAAGGAGGCTTTTATCCCGCCCCATCCGGCTGCTCTTCCCACCGGCAAGAATTATTGCTGTTGCCTTAAAAAACATGAACCTGTTCCTCCGGGCTGGAAATACAGCCCGGTTTTTCCTATCTTATTCCATTTCCAAATCAAGCGCTCCCTTTGTTGGCCCTTCGGCAGGCTCAGGGTAGGCTAACAATTGAAACAGTTAGTCATGGTGAGCTTGTCGAACCACGCCTCGTCGCCTCCTCCTAGCCGCCGCGGTATCATCATTGATTTGGAAACGGAATTATTTAAGTTTTTCCAGTTCCCGGACAAGGTCTTCCAGCAGCGGACGCTGATTAATATTATGAACGTCTATGTAGCGGACAATTCCTTTTTTATCAATCACAAACAGCGCTCTTTCCGCAACGCCGTCGGAACGCAGCACACCGAATTTTGCCGCCGCCGCTCCATGAGGCCAGAAATCGGAGAGGACATCAAACCACAGCTTTCCCATCTGGTTCGTCCAGGAAAAAAGAGTGGGAATGTTGTCCACTGTGATTCCCAGCAAAACGGCGTCATTGTCCGCAAAGACATCCTGAATAATATTATAGCCGGGCCACTGATCGGAACAAACCGGCGTCCAGGCCGCGGGCACAAAAGAAATTACTACATTTTTTTTGCCGTGAAAATCGCGCAGGGAGACATTTTTACCGCTGACGGCCGGCAGTGTAAAATCAGGAGCTCTATCTCCGACTTTTACCTTTAACATGCTGTCTACCGGCTTCATTTCACCGGGATTATAAACATTGTTCTTAAATGCATCGGATGCGGCATATGCGCTGCAGGCAAGGAAACAAACAACAAAAATTAATCCCAAAATGTTTTTCTTCATCGCAGCCTCCTATTTTATTGATGCCGATTTTACCAGCTGCGCCAGAAACTGATCGTTATTCTCCAGCGCGCCCAGACGGGAATAAATAACCTCGGTGCGGCCGTTGGGAGTTATCTTGACCGCAATAAAGTACGGCGTCCGCACCTCGCCCAGGATTTTATGGATTTTAAAACCTTCGTCGGGAATCAGCGGGAAAGGCACCTTATATTTTTTCTTGAAAGTTTCAACTTCGAACGGCGTATTGCCGGCCCCGATACCGATCATTTTTATTTTGTTTTTCAACGCCGGATTATTCTCGATCAAACCGTAGAGACGATTAACATTAGGAGCATCGGCCTGGCAGTAAGGACAGTACATGCTGAATATTTGAATTATCACGACTTTCGCCTTTATCCGGTTAACCTGAAATTTTTTACCGAAAAAAGACAGCCCCAGATATTGCGAATCGGTGGAATTGTTCGGCTTGAGCAATTCCATTTCCGGCAGGGGACCGCCCACTTTGGGGGGGACGTTTTGCGCGGCGCCCGCGGCCGCCGCCAGACAAAGAAACAAAATCACCGCCACTAATCCTGATATTTTTCCAGCCATAAAATCCTCCTCCCTAATATGATTTAAATATTTGTGTTAAGAATAACATTACTCATGCGAAAAATCCATTTCTTATCGGTTAATTCAATTTCCATAGATTTTCGTTCGTCTTCAAATTATCAATGCGCTTAGTAATAGTTGTATTTTAATGTTTTTCAAAAAAAATATGTCGTAATTCAAGATAATCTTCTTGAACTTTGATACTAAATTGTTTACCCATTTATTATTCGTTGTATTGCAGAAAGGGCAATATCCGCTGATTTGATGAGTCATTCAAGATATTGTCGAATATTTTGATCAACAAATATTTTTTATTCAAGCCGGGAAAGGAGTTCTAAAATGAAAGTATTTGTTCGGAGAAGCCTGGTGTTGTTTTTGTTGCTGTGGTCGAGCGTTGCACTTGCCGCCAACGGCGATAAATTTGTACTTTTATCCAGCACAATCGGTCCTATTGATTCAGGCATTGTGAGCGTTCTGGAAGATCAGTTCGAAAAAGAGACCGGCATCCGCGTGCGCCACGTTGGCGCGGGAACAGGGGCCGCTCTGAAGATCGCCACTAAAGGTCAGATCGACCTGGTCATGGTTCACGCGAAATCACTGGAAGAGAAGTTCATCGCTGATGGTTTTGGCACCGAGAGAATTCCGCTTATGTATAACGATTTTGTGATTGTCGGCCCCGCTTCCGACCCGGCGGCAATCAAAGGAGAAAAGTCGGCCGCGGCAACATTGAAAAAAATTATGAACAAGGGCGTAAAATTCGTCAGCCGCGGCGACAAATCAGGAACGCATGTGGCGGAGATGGATCTGTGGCAAAAGGCCGGCATCAAACCTCAGGGCGCATGGTATATGATCTACGAAAAAGGTTCGGAAGGCAATGTCGCGACGCTGAAATATGCGGATCAGCAGGAAGCCTATACTTTCATTGATAGAGCAACTTATCTGTCGCTGAAAGATCAAATCAAACTGCACATACTGGTCGAAGGCGATGAAGCGCTTTTGAATTTTATATCCCTGATCCCGGTCAATCCGGCCAAATTCCCGAATGTAAACAACAAGGATGCAATGACTTTCGTAAAATGGTTGACCTCTCCCGCAAAAGGGCAGCTGATCATCCGCGATTTCGGCAAAGATAAGTACGGTTCGGCGCTTTTCTTCCCTAATTCAAGAGAATGGCAAAAAACAAAAAAGCAATAAAATATAAGGAGGATAGTCATGAAAAAGTTCATAAACAGTAGAGTAATACTGACGTTGACGGCGGCTGCATTGCTGCTGGTGATGGGAACGGCAAACGTTTTCGCCGCGAAGCACATCCCGAAACAGAAAAATATCATCCTGGCGACAACCACCAGCACCCAGGATACAGGTCTGCTCGATGTTTTGATTCCCATCTTCGAAAAAAATACGGGCTACTTTGTCAAGACAATCGCCGTAGGCTCGGGACAGGCCATGGCCATGGGGCAAAAAGGCGAAGCCGATGTGCTGCTGGTCCATTCACCGGATGCGGAAAAGAAATTCATGAGCGAAGGCAACGGCGTCAACCGCCGTTTAGTCATGCATAATGACTTTATCATCGTCGGACCGGGCTCAGATCCGGCTAAAATCAAAGGCATAAAATCAGCGGCCGAGGCACTCAAACAGATCGCCAAAGCCAATGCGTTATTTGTATCCCGCGGAGACAATTCGGGAACACACGCCAAAGAAAAAACGTTATGGAAGAAAACCCAGATCAACGCTGAAGGGGGAAAATGGTATCAGCAGACAGGCCTGGGCATGGGACAGACATTGAATGTGGCGGCGGAGAAAAAAGGCTACACCCTCACCGACCGTGGCACCTACCTGGCGCTCAAGAAAAATCTGGGCCTGGATATTCTGGTGGAAGGGGACGCGGCGCTTCTCAATATCTATCATGTCATCGAAGTTAACGCCGTCAAATGGCCCAAAGTCAATATTAACGGGGCAAAGGCGTTTGCCGATTTCATGGTATCCAAACGTACCCAGAACATTATTAAAACCTTTGGCGTAGAAAAGTATGGTTCGCCGCTGTTTTTCCCGGATGCAGGGAAGAAGGTGGAAGACTTAGGCAAATAAAAAATCAATGTCATGGACTTAAGCACTACAGCCCCCCTCTTTTCTAAAGAGGGGTTGGGGGAGATTTTACAAAGTGTAATAAAAATCCCCCTTTCAGATCCCCCTTTACAAAAGGGGGATCTGAAAGGTAAATTTCTTGAGTCAATGACATTAGCTTGCTATCAGATCAGAGGTACATTAAGTGGAATTAGTTGTTCAGGGAATCATCAAAGCCTTTGAGCTGCTTATCAGTTTTGATCCCGAAGTAATGGGTATAACGTGGCTGTCCTTGAAAATTTCGGGGACGGCCACGTTTATCAGTCTTTTCATCGGCGTTTCCACAGGAACAATAGTCGCGCTGACTAATTTCCCCGGAAGGAAACTGGTCGTCACTTTAATCAATACGGGTATGGGGCTGCCGCCGGTCGTCGTCGGTTTGTTTGTAACAATTCTCATCTGGCGCAATGGACCTCTCGGGTTTCTGGATATTCTTTACACCCCTTACGCCATGATTATCGCCCAGGCGATCATCGCTACGCCGATTGTCATGGGCATATCGCTGGCCGCCATTCAGAATCTGCCGCCCAATCTGCGCCTGCAGATTCTTTCGCTGGGAGCCAGCCGCCTGCAGATGGTATGGATTCTGGTCAAAGAGTCGAAACTTCCCTTGCTGGCAGCCGTCATGGCCGGCTTCGGCGGCGTCATCTCCGAAGTGGGCGCATCCATCATGGTCGGCGGCAACATCAAAGGATATTCCCGCGTCCTGACCACGGCAACCGTTATGGAAACGGGAAAAGGAAATTTTGACATTGCCATTGCTCTGGGAATCATCCTCCTGCTTTTGGCGTTTATGGTTAACCTCTTCCTGACCCACGTACAGCAAAGGCAGCAGCAGCGATGAATCCGATTCTAACCATACAAAATTTAACCCTGCGGCGCGGCGGCATCACCGTTCTGGATGTAAGCGAAATAAATGTTGAGGAAGGCCGTGTTCTCGCACTGATCGGTCCCAACGGCGCGGGGAAATCCACACTTCTTTTAACAATGGCGGGTTTGTTGAAACCGGAGCGGGGAACAATTTATTATAAAGGATCACCTGTGGATACCAATGCCCGGCGCGCCCAGATGCGCCGCAGCATATCCGTTGTTTTTCAGGAACCGCTGCTGATCAATACTTCGGTCTACAATAATATAGCTCTGGGATTGAAATTCCGTCATTTCAGCAAAGATGAAATTAAAAAGAATGTTGATGCGGCCCTCGATTATTTCGGCATCAGCTTTCTGGCGAAGCGATCGGCGAGAACTCTTTCGGGCGGTGAAGCCAGGAGAGTTTCACTGGCGCGGGCTTTTGCTTTAAAGCCGGAATTGATATTAATGGATGAGGCTTTTAGCTCGCTTGACCCGCCCACGCGGGAAACACTCATTGACGATCTGAGGCACATTCTCGGGGAAACGAAGATCACCGCCGTGCTGGCCCTGCATGATCGTGAAGAAACCCTGCGCCTGGCGCAGGATGTAGCCGTCATGGTCGATGGAAAAATTATCCAGTCGGGAGCGACAACCCGGATATTCAGCCATCCGGAGTCGGAATTTGTGGCGAATTTTGTCGGCACGGAAACAATTGTCCCGGGAGTTGTAAAAGCCAATAGAGCCGGGCATCTGGAAATATCCATCAACGGAATAACAATCGAAGCTGTAGGTGATTTTTCCGTGGGGGATAAAGTCTATTGCTGTTTGAGACCGGAAATCATCACCCTGTCTCCGGTTACCCCGGAACTTTCCAGCGCCCGTAACGTCCTGAAAGCAAAAGTACTCAAAATTGTCCGCCAGGCATATCTGTATAAGGTGTTCTTAGACTGCGGTTTCCCTTTAGTCGCCTATTTAACCATTCCCTCCTGTGAAGATCTGGGCATGTGCGAGCAATCTTTCTTTGCCGTATCCTTTAAAGCCACGGCGGTGCATCTAATTCGGCGATAAAATAAATATTGTTTTCCGCATTTTATTTTGTTATTTTTATTGAAATAATTATACTTTTCAAGAGGTGCAGTTATGTCAGGGAAAAAACTGGAATCTTTTGCCAGCAAGCATGCCGGGAAAGACGTGAAAATTGACGAACAGATTGCCGCCGCCATTCAGGAAAAAGCGGTCAACGGGGAAATATCCTGCCATAATATTATGAGTATCGCCCGAAAGCTGAATAAAGAAATCGCTGTTGTCGGCGTAAATGTCGATCTGGCGGAGCTGCATATCAACAAGTGCCAACTGGGGCTTTTCGGCTACAGGCCGGAAACACGCATCGTCAAGGCGGCGTCTTCTGTAGCGTCGGAGCTGGAAGAATTAATCCGGAAATCTCTGAAGGACGGCTGCCTTTCCTGCATCAGCGCCTGGGAAATCGCCGACACAAGGAAAATACCGCGGATGGATGTAGCCTCCGCCTGCGAAAAGCTGGGCATCAAAATCAAACCATGTCAAATCGGCGCTTTTTGAAAAACGGCCTGGCTATTTAGCAGCGATCAGGCCTTACACTTTGAATTTTTTAATATTTCTTGACAGAGCGTAAAGTTTGTAGTTATTTATTTGCAGTTTTTTTATTACCGGTAGGCACTAATTACGCATGCTGAAAGGGGATGAAAATGAAGACAAACGAGGGAAAGACGGCAACTGCTGCAAAAAAGACAGTAACCAAGAAACAGGCTAAGACCGCCGTGCAGCCAAAAGCAGGACGGAGCGGTAAAAAGGAAGTCAACACAGAAGAACAACCGAAAACCAAAGGACTGGTAATTGTCATCACCGGAGACGGCAAGGGCAAAACGACATCCGCTTTCGGCCAGGCTCTGCGCGCCGTTGGTCAGGGTTATAATGTTCTCATCGTACAGTTTATGAAGGGAAGAAAGTACGGTGAATTTAAGGCAGCAAAAGAATATCTGCCCAATTTAACGGTCAAACTGGTCGGGCTGGACAGTTTTGTTATGCGCGACAATCCCGCCCCCATCGACGTTGAAATGGCGCAGAAGGGATTTGATTTTGTCAAAAAGGCTATCAAATCAGGTAAGTATAACATGATCATTATGGATGAGTTGAATGTAGCAATGGATTTCAAACTTGTGGACACCAAGGAAGTCATCGAAATGATCGAAAACAGGCCTCTCGGTGTTGACCTGATCATGACCGGACGCAATGCACCGGCGGAAATAATAGCCATCGCCGACACCGTCAGTGAAGTAAAAGAAATTAAACATCACTACGCCGCGGGAATCAAAGACCGCGCGGGAATTGAATTTTGATGATATAAGCCCATGTCTTTGACTTCAGAAAGTCACCTTCCAATTCCCCCTTTTGTAAAGGGGGATAGAGGGGGATTTTTATTACGCTTTGTAAAATCTCCCCCCACCCCTCTTTAAAAAAGAGGGGGGCTGTTGTGCTTAAGTCAATGACCTTGGATATAATTGGAATGAGATATTGCAGATACAAGTTAAAGCCCGTTATTTCCAAAACGGGCTTTTTTAATGTTGCAACATCCAGCCTTTTTACGAGGTCGTCTCATACTTTTTCTCCGCCGCCTCCACCGTTTGCGCAATGAGCGTGGCGATGGTCATCGGGCCTACGCCGCCGGGAACCGGGGTATAAGCAGCACACTTGTTTACTACGGCGGAAAGTTCAATGTCGCCGATGCCGCCCGGATGATAGCCCGCATCCACGACGACAGCCCCTTCCTTTATCCATGCACCCTTGATAAATTCCGGTTTGCCCACTGCGCCGACAACAATATCGGCGAGGCCGACTATTTCGCTCAAACTTTGGGTTTTGGAATGGCAAATCGTCACCGTGGCGTGGGCATTGAGCAGCATCAGAGCAACGGGTTTGCCCAGAATCGGGCTGCGCCCAACCACAACGGCGTGTTTGCCTGCTACGGGAA
>Ga0208462_1001636_pt1 | contig 14397 bp, 17 predicted proteins | sample AD_SCU001_MetaG_FD_184452 | JGI IMG/M metagenome (GOLD analysis project Ga0208462, IMG submission 184452) | Active sludge microbial communities of municipal wastewater-treating anaerobic digesters from China - AD_SCU001_MetaG (SPAdes) (version 2) | ecosystem: Engineered > Bioreactor > Anaerobic...
ACCTCTTCGAGATTAAAATGGTCTCTAGCCATAAATTCTTTGTAAGTCATCATCATTATTTGTTTATCTCTTTCTTTTTTATGACCGCCGCAAGCATCGAATTAAAGGTTACCCGGGTGCTGTTACTCACCGGCAGCAAACAATGCATAATGGATCAGCTTGTCAGCTTTTAACAATACTTTTAGGCAATGCAACTATAAGAGAAATACTGTTTTGTCAAAAGAAAAAAGCGAAGGATAAATATAATCAGAAAGGCATGGTGCTATTGCGGTAAAACCTGTTGCTAAACAAACACTTTTTCTCAGCATCCGGTGCGGCGTCACCCCGGCGGTGCATAATTTATTGGCACACAAAACAATTTTGAGTTATAAAGTTATAAAAATAATACGTCCCTTAAATCAAGGAGCTGAAAATGAATAAAGCCGTATTGCATAAAATCAATTATGGTCTCTACCTTATTTGTTCCGGACAGAATGGCAAATTCAACGGCCAGATCGGCAATACAATGTTCCAGGTGACATCGGATCCGGCAACTATCGCCATCAGCATCAACAAGGAAAATTATACACATGAATTGATCAAGGAGAGCCGCAAATTTTCCGTCTCTATATTGTCCCAGGCTGCCCCCATGTCTTTCATCGGTCTTTTCGGGTTTAAAAGCGGGCGTGAGGTAAACAAACTGGAAAATGTAAAAACCAGGACCGGCGTGACCGGCGTGCCGATAGTTTTAGACTACTCAATAGGTTACCTGGAGGCGGAAGTAACAAACGAATTAAACTGCGGCTCACACACTATTTTTGTCGGCCGGGTCGTTGACGCTGAGATGATCGGCAGCGATGAACCAATGACTTATGAATACTATCATAAAGTCAAAGGCGGTAAGACAGAAAAAAATGCACCTACTTACGATAAGGAGGAGACAGTGGAAAAACAGGAACAGAAGGCGACGGCAGCGGGAGCTTCACGTTATATTTGCTCCATCTGCGGCTATGTTTACGACCCCGCCAAGGGTGATCCGGAAAGCGGCGTGGCGGCGGGAACCAGATTTGAAGACCTTCCCGACGACTGGGTTTGCCCCATCTGCGGCGCTGCTAAAACAGAGTTTGATAAAGAATAACAATAAGTTATGAAAAAATGCTTTCTACTGATTTTAGGACTGGTTCTAATCTTAAGTACGGCCATGCCGCTTGCGGCGGCCAGTCCCCTGGAAAAGGACATGGCCGCATTCGATAAGGCTTATATAACCGCCATGGTTTCTACCAGCCAGGGCAAGAGGGCCACATCGAAGAAGGCAATGGAACGGCTGATGACGGAATGGACGGCATTTAAGAAAACCCACGCCGATGATTTAATAAAAAGCAAGGCGGATAAGGCAGATTTAATAATTATCAATCAAATGCTTGCTGATGCCAAACGGATAGTTAGGGCGAACGGGAGCCTGAACGAAGCTCATATAATTTTAGAAGGCGTCCGCGATGTGTTTCTGAATATCCGCAAAAGGAACTCCATCGATTATTATATGGACTACATAACCGGATTCCATAAACCGATGAACGCCATAGTTCTTACAACCAGAGGCAAGACCGCGGAAATGCTGACGGATTCAATGATCTCAAGGATTAAACAAAATTTCAAACTGGCCTGGCAGAGATGGGAAAGTCTGCAAAAGACTTCCTTTGACCCTGAATTATTTTCTTTCGACGCGAAAAAAGAAGCTCAAAGGCAAGCCTGCATAAAAGCGGAAACCGAAGCGTTGAACAAACTTAAAAAAGCGCTGAATCAAGGCGACAAAGAGGAAATAATTCAGGCGGCGGCGGGCGCCAAACTCAATTTTGACAGCTTCTTTTTGCTGTTCAGCAACTTGGAAAACGTCCGATAACGCAGTTAATTTCAGCTGCACACTCCCTGCCGGGAAAAAAAATGGAAACAACATGAAACTTATTCGTTTTCTCACCCCGCAGAAAAAAATATCCTATGGAATTTACGATGAAAACACACCCGGCAGAGCCTGCGCCGTTGAGGGTGATCTTTACGGCGACTACCGGATTACCCGGCAGAAAGAACAGGTGGTAAAGCTCCTGGCGCCGCTGATCCCGGTTAATATCCTCGCCCTGGGAGTCAACTACAAAAAGCATGGCGACGAAACGGGCATGTCCTATCCCGAACAGCCGGTGTTGTTTCTGAAAGCAACCTCTTCCATCGCCGGCCATGAAGAGCCGATTATTCTGCCCGCCGCAGGACCGGATTGCGTGGATTATGAAGCGGAGCTGGCCGTTGTCATTGGCAGAAAAGCAAAAAATATTCTGCCCGCCGAGGCGGAAGATTACATTCTGGGTTATACCTGCGCCAATGACGCCAGCGCGCGCGACTGGCAGTTTGATAAACAAAAGGGACAATGGGCGAGGGGAAAAAGTTTCGACACCTTTTGTCCGCTGGGGCCGTGGATCGCCACGAAAGACGAGATCGCCGATCCGAATAATCTGAAGATCAGTGCAGTTCTGAACGGCCGGATTGTGCAATCCTCCAACACATCGCAGATGATTTTCAATGTCCGGGAAATCGTCAGTAATCTGAGCAAATCAATGACGCTCCTGCCGGGAACAATCATCCTGACCGGAACACCCGAAGGAATCGGTTTTTCCCGCCGGCCGCCGCTGTATCTGCAAGAAGGCGACATAATCAGCGTGGAAATCGAAAAAATCGGGAGACTGACCAACAAGGTTATAAGGGAATAATCCAGTATTTCATTGACAGGAAAAACCATTCTGCTTATACTCCACCCCAAAATTAGCGAGGAGAAATACCTGATAACATTTATGGAAATTGACGCAGCGAAAGAAAACAATAAGGTTATTGTTTCCGTTAAAGGCAAAATCGATGCTGTCACCGCTCCCGAATTTGAAAAGACGCTGGCAGATTTTATCGTTCAGGGTGAAAAATCTTTTCTCCTCAACTTCAGCGGGCTCGAATACATCAGCAGCGCCGGTCTGCGCAGTATTTTATTCACCGCCAAACAGTTAAAATCCAAAAGCGGAAACATGATTTTTTGCGGACTCAAAGGGCCGGTAAGAGACGTTTTTAAAATCTCCGGATTTGATACCATTTTCAAGATCTACAATACACGGGAAGAGGCATTAAAATAGGTCCAATTTATGGCCACATCTTCATCCGTTGCCTTGCCGGGAGCAATGGACTCCCTCTATACTCTCATCCGTTTCGTAACCTCCTATGCCGGCGAACACGGATTCGCCGGTGAGAAAATCAGCGCCATTGAACTGGCGCTGGAGGAAGTTCTCGTCAACATTATTAAACATACCTATGAAGAAAGCGGCCTTCAAGACCTCATAGAAATCAACTGCGGCACAGACGCCGGCAGTCTGGTTATCGAAATCATCGACTCCGGCAAGCCGTTTGATATATTTTCCGTTCGTGAACCCGATATCTACGCGGACATCGACGAACGCCAAATCGGGGGATTAGGAATTTTTTTTGTAAAAAAGCTTATGGACGATGTTCGCTACAGGCGCGAAGATGGCCGGAATATACTGACACTGGTCGCTAAAAATACCCCTTCTCAATAATATTTCCTGGAATTATTCCATTTCTAAATCAATGATGATATCGCGGCGGCTAGGAGGAGGCAACGAGGCATATTATACATACGTTGAGGAAGCCGACGACGACGCCAACAAAGATAGCGCTTGATTTAGAAATGGAATTAATGGTCAAAGTGGAGAACGACTTTGCACCGGCCGTTCTTCTCCTCCGATTCAATCCGATCCGTATACTGCCTGATGATCCGGGACGAAAGATTGACAAGCGCATTGTCGTCTTCCAGCAGGGCATCTCCCTCTAAACAAACGTCGGAAAATTCAACGGAAGCGCCCTCGTAAAAGATAGTAATATCAAGATTAAATTCATCAAAGAAGACTTCCGCGCTGATTGCGCCTTGCGCAAGACGCAGATTTGTCGCCAGCTCGAAGAATTCATTCAGCGCTGTTTTCGCTTTCTGGATAACATCGCTGCGCGCCCCCCAGACCGCTCCCTGATTTTCCATGAAATTGAATATTTTATTGGAAGAATCGACGCCGGGCTCAAGCTCCAGAATCTCCTTACGGGCGATACCAATGCGAAAGACCAGATTCAGAATAATCGCGAGTACTGTTGTTACGGCGAGAGAGGATTGAAAAAACGGCTCGATCCAGGGATGAAAATTGCGGTAAAGATTCGGAAAAACATCTGCGCTGATCCCGAACATGAGCGATACACCGATGACAAAAGTCTTCCGGATATCAATCATACGGGAAGTCATAATCTGAATGCCCGATATCAGCATAAAACTAACCATAAAGACAAGAGCCCCGCCCATGACCGGCCTGGGCATGATACTGAAAATTGCCGCTATTTTGGGGAGAAAAGCAAGGGTGATGAACATTCCACCCGTATAGAAGGCAACGATACGGCTTGTTGTTCCCGTAGCAGCGCTCAGTCCGACAGAGCCCGCATAGAGCGACTGCCTCATTCCTCCCATCAGGCCGCCGGCAACGGAAGCCAGCCCGTCCGCCAGAGTCCCCTTTTGAATATTATCCAGGTCAGGTCTCTTCCATTCGGCGTCATTGATCCGCTGGCACATGGTAATTGCCGCCACCGCCTTCAGGAAACAGGCCAGTGTTGCGGCAATGAAAGGCACCAGCAGAAAAGAACTGAAGGACCATCCGATATAGGAAATATCAGGAAAAGATATCAGAGGGGAATGGATCATCATTGCCAAATCAGAAACTTTCAGCACACCCGACAGGTACGCTGAAATATAGCCGGCGGCCATTCCGACGATTACCGAATAAAAGCGCAGCTTCCCCTTGCTCCAGACATTTGTCCCCACCATGCCCGCCAGAGTAATGACGGCAACGAAGAGATTGGCGGGCAGCACCTTGCTTTCCGCCCCCGTTAGACCAAAGAAATTGCTGATCATGACAGGCAAGATGTTCAGCCCCACCATGGTGAGAACCACACCGGTTACTTCCGGGGGAAACAGTATCCTCATGCGATTGATAACCCTGGATATCAGGCACTCCAGGGCTCCGGAAAAGATGGACATGCCGAGAATCATGGAAATGCCGCCGGAAAGACCGGCCAGGATGGAACAGGAAACAAAAGTGGGATCAATGCCCGCCGTGCAGAGATAGCCGCTTCCTACAGGGCCGCGATTTAAAGCCTGGAGGATCGTGGCGACGCCCCCGGCGACCATTGACATGCAGACCACATTTTGGACAAGCTCCGCAGAACAGCCGACGGCCTTTGTGATCATGGTAGTGACAATCAGTCCGGCCGTGAGAAAGAAAATGTGCTGGAGGGCCAGCGCAAAAATAATGCGAAGGGGTGGTTTCTCATCGACTCCATAGACCAGATTGGCAGGTTTCTGCGGCATACAAAAATCTACCTGCCTTTTGCTTCTTGCTGGAACTGCGGAAGGGCTCTGGAACCATTGTACTGTAAAGACAGAATGGTTATATCATCCGACTGGGGTGCGCCCGCGGCAAAGCTGTGCACATCCGCCAAAATCTTCTTCATTATTTCGTCGGAGTGTCGCCCGTCGACTTCCCGCAACGATTGCAGAAGCCTTTCCTCGGAAAAAAGAACGTCATCCCCGTTCATAGCCTCGGTAACACCATCGGAATAAACGACAAGAGAATCACCGATGCCCAGAGTCAATGTTTCCTTGACATAGGGACTGTCTTCGAATGACCCGATGGCCAGAGAACCCTGTGTTTTCAGAAACTCCGGTTCTCCTCCCCGACGGCACAAGACAGGCGGGTTATGTCCGGCATTGCTGTATTCCACCCTGCCCGTCCGGGTGTCGATGACGCCGCAAAAAACGGTGGCGAACATTGACATATCGTTTCCTTCACACAGTTCATTGTTAACCCGGAAGAGAACCTGATCGATGCCCGTGTTTTCATTGGCCCCTGCTTTGAGAAGCGTCTTGGTGACAGCCATGAAAAGTGAAGCCGGTATGCCCTTCCCCGATACATCGCCCAGTAAAAAGACCAGACGATGCTCGTCCACAAAGAAGAAATCGTAAAAATCTCCGCCCACTTCCTTGGCAGGTTCGAGGACGGCGGAAAGATCGAATTCCGGCCGGTCGGGAAACGGAGGAAATATTTTGGGAACCATGCTCATCTGGATTTGCCGGGCGGCATTGAGCTCACCTTCAATGGTATGCTTTTCGTGCTCCCAGGAACGCTGCTTTACCAGATTAACTACTATTGATGTATAGATCGCCATGCCGACAGCATTGGCTAAGATCATGGGCAGCGTAAATTTCTCCACAATTGCCAGCGCCTGTTCAAAGGGACGGGCAATAAGCAAAGCCAATCCCGAATGCAGAATCTGGTTTGCCGCCGCCACGATGACTGCGCCGGTCACACCGACAAACCGCCCCCTTTTCCACATGAAAACCAGTCCGCCGACAAGTCCGGAGACAACCGTGGCCAGGGAACACGAAACACAGGTGAAGCCTCCCAGAAAATAACGATGGACTGCACCGATCAGGCCCGCGCCAATACCGGCTGCGGGACCGGCAAAGAGACCGGCCAGGGCGGGACCAAGATCCCTGGTATTGGCCAGTGCACCCATAAACTTAAAACCGCTCAAGGTGCCGTAAATGGACAACAGACCGAACACCACAATGACGATAAGCCTGCTTTTCCAGGTAACCTTTTTCTGTAAAAATTCGTCGTAAAAACGACTTCGGGACAGAATGTATGCAATTACGGACATGACGGCCATGCTGTTGATCAGCGTCACGGCCACCTGAAGTTCCTCTTTCATGCACCCTCCGGCATTCGGCAAAATATCTCCGCGAAATTTGCAATCACAAAATATGCCAATTCAGCAATCAGACAATTTTTAGTGGGGAGTTTTTTCCTGCTGCCCGAAAACTTATCCTTTTCAGCGCAGAGGGTATGGCAACTTCGGTCTTCGCGTCCGGGAAACAGGGGTTTTTCTTTTCTTCAAAGACTGTCTCGGTGCTACAATGTTTCGGGAGGAAAGAAAACCACGTCGTCGATATTTGCCGCATCCGCGAAAAACATGGCCAGGCGGTCAACGCCAACGGCGATACCCGCGCTTCCCGGCAGACTCTCCAGCGCAGAAAGAAATCTTTCCGGCATCGGATAAGCGGCATAGTTTTTTTGTGCACGCAGCTGCTGCGCGGCCAGAAAGCGCTGCCGCTGTTCAACGGCGGAGGTCAATTCTGAAAAACCGTTGGCCAGTTCCAGCCCGCCGATATAAAGCTCAAAACGCTCCGCAACGGACGGATCGCTTTGTTTCAATCTGGCCAGAGCTCCCAGCGGGGCCGGATAATCGTAAAGGAATGAAGGCTTGTACGCACCTAAAGCAGGTTCAATATACTCGACCAGAATTTCATCAAACCGTTCCTCCCGCAGTGCTTCCTCCAAAGTCACCGGCGCATATGTTTCAAAGGCTTCCCTCACCGTGATTCGTTCCCAGGGTGGAGTCAAATTTATCTGCCTGTTGTTGCAGGTTAAGCCGGCGGCAAAACCAAGGCGGGCAGCGGCGTCAATAATCATCTCTTCACACTGGCTCATCAACTGCTGATAATCGAATCCGGCTACATACCACTCCAGCATGGTGAACTCCGGCAGATGCAGATTTCCTCTTTCCTCGGCTCGGAAGCATTTGCAGAACTGGAATATCTGTGGAAATCCCGCAGCCAGTAGCCTCTTCATGCACAGTTCCGGCGAAGTCTGCAAAAACCAGTCGCCGGCAGGAAGAGCTTCAATATGTTCTTCCGGCGCCGGCGCGGGAATCCTTACCGGCGTTTCGACTTCCAGAAAATTATTACTGATGAAAAAAAGACGGATATTTTGGATCAGTCTGGCGCGCAGCAGCAGAGCGTCCGCTTTTCGCGCCAAAATAAAGTTATCATCCGGTATTGATTCGTACAAATGAACTAGCCTTTTACGCGGGTCAGATACTCACCCGTTCTCGTATCAACCCTTATTTTTTCGCCTTCATTGACGAAGGTCGGAACTTGAATGGTATAGCCCGTCTGCAGCTTCACCGGTTTGGTGGCGCCGGATACGGTATCGCCTTTAGCCCAGGGCTCGGCTTCGGTAACAATGAGGTCCACAAAATTGGGCAGGCTGATGCCGATAGCCTTGTCTTCAAAAAGCAGGATTTCCGCTTCGATATTATCCATCAGGAAATTTTTCGCATCGTCCATCTGCTCTTCCGTCAGATAAATCTGCTCATAAGTTTCATTGTCCATGAAGCAGTATTTGCCTTCTTCCTTATATAAATACTGCATCTTTTTTTCCCGCAGATCGGCCGGTTCAAAAGTATCTACGGAACGAAAAGTACGTTCGAACTGGTTGCCGTTGAGCATATTTTTCAGTTTGCAACGGTACAGCGCCTGCCCTTTACCCGGTTTGACAAAATTGAACTCGACGAGGACATAAGGATCGCCATCGAGTTTAATTCGCAATCCTTTCCTTAAATCACTGGCTTCATACATAAAAATCTCCTATTTTTTTCGCTTCATATAATCTTAAAATATTGAATTAACTTGAAACGGGAATTACTAATCTATTTGTTGGAACTTGTCAAAAAAATGTTGATGTTTTTGCAATTCTTTTTTTACTGTCCGGGACAAGGCGCGCAGCGGGATCTTCCCCCTGTTTCCCGGCACATCAATAACGTATTGCGGCAGGCTGAGGCCGGAACATTGCCCCCAGATATCCTCCATCATTTTCATACTCTTTTTAACATCGGTACGAAAATGTGCACAGCCCTTTACAGGATCGCAGTGAAAAAGGTAGTAGGGACGGACAGATATCTTCTGCAGTCCATAGATCAGCGCCTTCATCACTTCGGCTGAATCATTGATCCCGCTCAGTAAAACCGACTGATTGGAAACAGGTATCCCGGCTTCGAGCAGCATGCTGCAGGCGCGGGCGGAGGCAGGCGTGATTTCCCGCGGATGATTAAACTGTGTATTAAACCAGAGCGGACGAAAACGCTTGAGCATGCGGCAAAGTTCTTTTGTAATACGCATTGGCACTACCACCGGAGCGCGGCTGCCGATGCGTAAAATTTCCACATGAGGAACAGCCCGCAGTGACATCAGTAATTCTTCCAGGACATGATCTTCGAGTGTTAAAGGATCGCCGCCGGAAATGATGACTTCCCTGATCTGCGGGGAATCGGCAATATAGCGGATCATGTGCTTAAGCCTGGTCTTTAAGCCGATTCGCGGTGACGCAGTCCAGTATCTTTTCCGGTTGCAGTGCCGGCAGTAGGCGGCGCAGGTTTCCGTAACGAGAACCAGACAGCGATCAGGATAGCGGTGCACCAGCTTGGGCACGGGCATGTAAGAGTCTTCCTCCAGGGGATCTTCCGGCCCTTCATTAAGCAGAATTTCCCGCGGATCAGGAAAACACTGTTTTTTTATCGGATCGTCTTCATTATCCCGGTCAATCAAAGAAAGATAGTAAGGGGTTACAGCTAAAGGGTAGACAGCGGCAGTTTGTTTTAACAAATCCAGTTCCTCTGCGGACGTATTCATAAAAAGCCCCGCCGCTTCCGGCCCTGTCATACGGTTTTTTAATTGCCAGCGCCAGTCCTGCCAGTCTTTTTTTGAAGTTTGAGACAAACTGTATATTAATTTTTTCATAGGCTTTTTCTGAAAAAAGATCAGATGGTATTCTCATGAAATTAAGGCGTGTCTCCTACCACAATTCGCCTGCGCTGCAAAGTCATTACTACAAAAACAATAACGGCAGGGCTAACACCTACATAGCCCTGCCGTTATTCATTGCTTTAATGTTGGATAAATTAATTAATTTTTCTCCTGACCCCTGCTAATCCAAGCAGACCAAGTCCAAGAAGTAGCATAGTCGCAGGTTCCGGGACAGGTGTGTCAACTGTAACATCAATCTCAGATTTTACATGATCAAAGTGACATCCATAACCAATCCAAAAATAATCCTTCCCTTCAAAATCACTCTTACTGATATTGGTTAAACTTCCTACCTCTTGGGTAACAGGAGTATTGTAATCAGCTTTTAGGATCAATTTCCCGGATAAAATATCCATAACAAGCTTAAATGCATTCCCATCACCGGAACGGGTTAAATATGTTTGAGTAAAAGATGCAATCCGGACACTAGTGTCCCGAGTACCATTATTGTTAATATCGAAGCCGATGAAAACATCTATTGGTTTTTCTCCCGTTTCATCTCGCCCGTCTAATGTGATCTTCAATACACTAACATTGTTAATGTAATCGTCGTATTCGAATCGACCATTTGAATATGTGCCTCTGACAGTGGAATCGGGGAAATAGAGCTTTACCCACAGATTAGCACCCCCTCCCACTTCTGTTGTAACTGTTGTAAGTTGTTGTTTCTCATCATGGAAACTCATTGGTGCTGCTTGTACAACAAACGGGATCAATATTAAAATAACTACCATAACGTTTCTAAAAAAACGCATAAATCCTCCTTAGTCATAAAATAATTTTATTGCCAAATAACAGCATATCACATGCCAATCTTGCAAATATTTGTTTTCATTTACGATTACTATTGAGTAATTATTGGAAGAAAGGAAATGTGTAAATATATCCGACAAATTCAAGTGATTAAGTCATGCCGATCGGCTAGCTATCTACATAATTTCAGTAGCTTAGATAGCTATACTGAAAATGTAAAACAAATCGACAGAAATTACTTTCTTATAATCAGCAAATGGGCCTAAGAAACATGGACGACAACCCCTTTACCGAATCAACAGCCTATTTGCTTTTCTTGGAAATCTTTTTCCTTTCCTTGGCTGCTATTTTTAAGGCCTTCTTGTCGACATCTCTTTCCTGCATTTTAATAACATCTTGTTGCTTATCGACCGCCGGCTCTTCATGATCTTTACGTATCGACGGCGGCTTAATAATCGGCTCCGCCTGTTTTTTTTGCCGGGCAAGGCTTATCTTTCTTACAATTACCTGGGCCAGCATTTTTCCGAACTGACCGATAAAACTGGCGATAAGGACAATAGCAACCCACTTCAGAACCGACCAGGAGCAGATGTATTCCAGAAAATCAGACATATTTCCTATTCCTTAAAAAAATTACAAAAAAGGAGCTGGAGGGAGACACCATCATTAATCTCTCCATAAGCAGGAGAGCCGACTGCCGGGTAATACCAATTCTAAATCAAAGCGCTATTTTTTATTGATCCTTCGACAGGCTCAGGACAGGCTCAGGACAGGCTCAGGACAGGCTTATAATTAATAGTCGGTCATGGTGAGCTTGTCGAACCATGCCTCGTCGCCTCTGTCCCCCGCCGGAGACTGTGTCGCAATAGCTGATTGTCATTGCGAAACGCCTCTCAGGCGTTGTGGCAATCTAATATTTTCAAGATTTTACGAGATTGCATCGCTCATTGTATTCGCTCGTAATGACATTATGACACAGTCTCCGGGGGCTGGGGGCGGTTGGGCCGCCGCAATATCATCTTTGATTCAGGAATGGTATAAGTCCGCTCGATAAAGAAATTTTCATTGCTTTTCTGAACCCTGCCATCTATAAGACGGGAACTGGATAGAAGATTAAAGCAGCCCCCCCCCGGTCAGGCAACCACTACGAATACTTACTACTCTTGTAGGCAGGAATATTCAACGGAAATCATAAGGAGAATTCCCCACGCTTTTGCGCTAAGACGCCGTTTACAATAACGGATATGCGGATAATTTAAAACAATGGCTATTATACAAAAGGAATTTAATTTAACGACTATCCGGTTTCCCAGAGAACTGGAAGCCGCCGGTGCGTCGGAAGCTATCAGGCGAGCTCTGCTTGCCCGAATCATAAAAATTAGGCCGGACAGTGATTTTATTGTTCCCTGGATAGAACCGGGAAAGCCGCTCGAAGACGCCCTGCGGAAATCCAGGCTCCGGGGGCAGATTCGCCTGGGGTTTGAAGATATCGCCGACAAACTGGAAAATGAAAGAGCAGGAATAATTTCCGTCCACAGACGCACGGATGCTCTTTATGGCGGCAGAATTTCCCGCCTGCTTTTATTTTCCAACGACGGAGCGGAACGCCTCTACCGGCATATCGAGGAGCTCCTGAAAATAAACTCACCGCGTATTCTGGGCTGTCTGCTGAACGCCGACAGCGCCGCCCTGGGCAGATTGATCAACCGGCGAGACAGCAAAATTAAAATTGTTATGGCCGACCACAAAGATGCTGTTTGTGAAATATTGCGGGCATTGATTGCTTCCAGCGACGCTGCGTTCAAATAGTTTAATCAAACCGCCCCGCCATTTTTTTTCGTAGCGCGGGTAAAACAGCAACAACCCGAACACAGCGGGATTGTTAATACTCCCTACCATGTTCGGGTTATATTTCCTGCCGGTGCATCTTTCGCACCGGTGCGGATGACGCCTGCCGGAAATCGCCTGATGCGATCCTACCAGACTTCGGGAAACGCCATATTTGTATATATATCTTCAAGCTTGCTCTTGTGTCCGCGTTCCATCGTAGCCAGTTCAAGAAAAAGTTTCTTTTGCGCTTCGTCATCGCTGGCGTTCGCCAATTGCGTATACATCTGCATGGCTTCGAGCTCGTTCTTGATTGCGATTATCAAGCTTTCGACTGGTTTAATGTCCGTGGTCAGCGGCGGTGTCGGAATCGTATCCACGATTTTATAATCCCTGGACTCCGCAAAATGCAATTCTTCCGGTTTTCTGGCCAGGAAATTTTCCAGTGTACGTTTATGACCCTGCTCTTCCTGGGCGAGGTTACCGAAAATACTTTTAATGTTTGCGTCTTTGGCTTTATCGGATACTGCCTGGTAGAATGTATAGGCTTCAACTTCGAGTTCGATTGCACGGGAAATAATTTTTCTGTATTCCTTTTGATTCATAATTTATTCCTCCTGGAGAAATGCCCGTTTTAAGTAACTGGTTATTGAAAATAAGCAACTTTCTGCTTGCCTGCATACAATATTGGTCCGGCGCTCTGACAATGAAATTGCCGGTTTTTCATACAATAACAAAGGAAATTAATGATGTCAAACGACTTTGAAGGGTGCCGGCCGGTATAAACACAAAGAATAGTCCCTTGCACCGGCAAGAACCGCATCGCCGGCAGAATATTTAAGCCACCGTACTGTTTTCTTTTTTTAACTGTTTTATCAACAGGCTGTCCAGCATATTGGCAAAGGCCTGGCGGTCTTTTTTGCTGAATGTTGCCGGACCGCCCGTAATTACACCGCTGTCGCGCAATTCATTCATCAGGCCGCGCATGGCCATACTATCCTTTATGTTTTCTTCGGTATAAAGTTTGCCTCGCGGATTGAGGGCGAAAGATCCTTTGGCAACTACACGGTCGGCAAGCGGAATATCCGCAGTGATTACTAAATCGCCTGGTCCGACAAGTTCCACGATACGATCGTCAGCCACGTCGGGTCCGGCTGGAACGATAATAACCGCTATATGGGGGGCATCTTCCACTCTGACAGGTTTGTTGGCTACAAAAACAAGGGGAACGTTCAGGCGCATCGAAGCCCGCATTAAAATATCTTTGATTACGTTCGGAAATGCATCGGCATCGATAAATATTTGCATGGGAAACCTGTCCTGTAGTTATTGTCTTTCCATTTTGCATTCAAGATGCCACCGGACCAACTGCGACGTTGGTCACTGAGCCTGCCGAAGCGCCGACAAAAGTGACGCTTAAATGCGCCGGGGAATCAGGCGTTGGATATCTCTTTGACCCTGCCAACGATACCACTTTGCAGGCGCACCTTGATCCCGTGGGGATGGGTACCGGATTTTGTCAGAATATTGGCAACAATGCCGTCTGTGAGTATACCCGAGCGTTGATCCTGCTTCTGGACAACCTTAACCTGCATTCCCACTTTAATATCAGCTCGATGATTTCCATTCATTATAATTGCTTATTCCATTTCCAAATCAAGCGCTACCTTTGTTGGCATCGTCGTCGGCTTCCTCAACGTATGTATAATACGCCTCGTCGCCTCCTCCTTGCCGCCGCGGTAGCATCATTGATTTAAAAATGGAATTACCCCTTTCTCACTGTAACCCAGAGAAACGTTTCACCGCCGGCGCAGCGCATCGATAAAGGGATTGTTAAATGGTTTGGCTTCTTCCTTCCCGCGCTTTTTCTCCTTGTTTCCGTGCCGCCCGCCGCCGTTTATGGCCTTGCGTCCGCTTGCTGCAGCATTTGGCTCAACATTATCCCGGCGGACAGGCTTTTCCCCCGGCTTCTTTTTCATGGAAAGAGATATCCGCTTCCTCTCCACGTCCACCGCCAGAACAGTCACCTCGACCTTCTGATTTACCTTGACAAC
>Ga0208462_1001641_pt1 | contig 14365 bp, 12 predicted proteins | sample AD_SCU001_MetaG_FD_184452 | JGI IMG/M metagenome (GOLD analysis project Ga0208462, IMG submission 184452) | Active sludge microbial communities of municipal wastewater-treating anaerobic digesters from China - AD_SCU001_MetaG (SPAdes) (version 2) | ecosystem: Engineered > Bioreactor > Anaerobic...
ATTACCATCGAGCCTCCATCGAAGACCAGCTCTGTCTGTGCTCCGACATGATTGGCATAGAACAGCGGGATGCCGTACTTACGGGCATGATGTTGGAGTACTTCCCTTCGTTTCTCCGCCTGACCCGCATGGAACGGAGATGCCGCAATATTGATGGCCAGATCGACACCCTGGGGAACCAGCTCATCCATAGGCCAGAAGGTATACAGCGGGTCTTCGCCAATGTCCCAGAGATCCTCACAGATGGTCAGGGCTATTCGTTTCCCTTTGAAAACTACCGGCGAAAACTGCCGGTTAGGTTCAAAATACCGGTATTCATCAAAGACATCGTAGTTGGGTAGCAGTGCCTTATGCCGGACCTCTTTGACCTGGCCGTCCTCCAATAGCAAAGCCGAATTGTGAAGGTTCTTGCCTTCTACCTTCGGATTCAGGGTTGGCGCTCCAATAATGGCAGCAATGCCGTGGCAGGACCTGGCGATTTCTTCAACAGCTTGGGTACACCTACGGATGAAATCCTCAAATTCCAGAAAATCACGCGGAGGGTAACCCGAAACGACCAGTTCAGGAAAAACAACCAGGTCGGCACCGCCTTCTTTCGCCTGATGTATAAAAGCCTTGATCTTTTCTGTGTTATGAAAAAAATTCCCAATATGGACGTTGGGTTGGGCCAGCGCTATCTTCATTGATTAACAGGGTCATTAAAATACCACGCCCAGGGTGAGCTCGACGAAGTTGGAAATGGCATTTTCCTCAGTATTCAGTCTCGGATTTTTCGCCTTCAGCACATCGGTGAACCCATTGTTAAAGTTGAGACCGGCGCACAAGGCTGTCGTGCCCCCCAGGCTATATTCAGCGCCAAGGCCTATCAACAAACCGGCCCTGAAGAAATGGACCTGGTCTTTGATGTCGTTGCCTTCTATCTTCACAGAACCCCCTGCTGCCGTTTCAAAACCGAGGTTGTCATCGGCTTTGGCCTGCAACCGGAAGGCTGTCGTAAATCCAAACTGCCCGTAAAATGAGAGATCTCCGATCTCATTGGTTCTCATTTTGATAGTTAGTGGTATCTGCAAATATTGGATGCGGTATTTCCTTGAAAGGTTGCCCTCTGTCAGAAAGGTGTCCGCCTCGTTGATCTTGATGGCAGAAGGAAACCGTAGCTTACCCCCGCAATACAGAATATCAATCCCTGTGGCAAACGTATAATTCGTAGCGATCAGAAATTCAGTGGAAAATCCGTAATTGAAATTGATGACCGAGCCATCGCGTGCGTACCCTGACACGTCCGGTTTCATCCACCCAAGCAGGGGAGAGCCATGAAGCCCGAACCTGAACGAACGGTCCATTTGCCCATGGATGGAGCTGTAAATCAATAAGATTGCGATGACAGACAGTATAGTGCGTTTCATAATGGTGGTGTATTATATTATCAAAAGTACGAAATGCCAGGCGAAATTGGCTTCAGCGCAGCAAATATATCCAATGGGTCAGACATCTGCCTGCCCTTACCGTGATCAACATCCGGTTGTTATCATCTTTTTTGGGAGGATCGTTTTGAAACTCAAAATCATGCGATATTTACACATTGAACCCGGAAGCCTATGCAAGTACGGGGATATAATGAAAACAAGCTTTCATCGTTAGTACAGGCATGAAAACCATTGCTTTCAGCAGTATGCTGCTATTGTTCCTGCTGACGTCCCTCCAGCCGGCTCAGGCACAAAACATCGCGGCTGTTACATTTGGCCCCAAATTGGGTGTCAATTCTTCCATTCTTTATACGGATATCCATGACTACCGGGAAGACCAGACCCTGGGCTACAAAGGAGGATTGTTTTTCAGACTCTTTAACCGCTCAAGGATCTACATTCAGCCGGAGGCGTATTTTGAGCTCAAGGGCGGAAGCTTCTCATATACCATCACTGAATCCGATCCCTTTACGCCGTCCTTGAAAACAGCTGAGGATGCCAAACTAACCATCGAAATCAAGACAATTGATGTTCCCCTCCTGCTAGGCCTGAAGGTTTTGGATCTTTATGGCTTTAATTTCAGGCTGATGGCGGGGCCGGTGGCTTCATACGTGCTGGAGGAGAATGCCAAATTACAGGTTGGAGAGGAAGATTGGACGGATCGCTTGCCGGATGACCTGATCCAGGATGCCATATGGAGTTTCCAGGCAGGTGGGGGCGTGGACATCCTCATGTTTACGGTTGATTTCAGATATGAGTTTGGCCTGAATAATATCTCCAGTATTCCTACTGCCGAAACCAGGACATACCTGTATAACCTGAGTGTTGGCTTGAAATTACTCTGAATCCCTTATGAAGCACATTACCCCGTATCGCCTGTTGAAGGTGTTATTGATGATTTTGATTCTGCTCCCGGCCTGCGGACAGGCTGATGAACATGGCAGAAAGCGCAGGTCTGATCCTACCAAAGTCGAGATACGGGATTATGGTAAAGCCCTGTTCTCCGTCGATACGTCGGATCTGCAGGCTGAGTTGAAAAGGCTGAAGCATGATTATGCCTTCTTTCTGGGGGCCGACCTGGACAATCCCTACAATATTCTTCAGGTCAGGGATTTTGTTCAGGACCCCTTCCTGAGAGATATCTATGCCTCTGTGCGCGAAGTCTACCCGGACTATGATGACCTTGAGAAGAAATTAAGCAAGCTTTTCGATGCCTTTCATGAGCATTTTCCGGATGCCCGGCTCCCACAGGTATACACCTATATCAGCGGATTGCATTATGAAGCGCCGGTGAACCTGGTTGACAGCGTTCTGCTCATTGCCATCGATCTCTTCATGGGTGAAGATGCTTTATTCTATAAGCGGATAGGTATGCCGCGCTTCATTGCCCAGCGCTGCACCCCTGATCATGTCCTGCCTTTATCAGCCTCTGTTTTAAGCTACTCTCAGGTGCAGCAGCCAATCCAGGGCGAAGACCTTATATCGCTGATGATCAACCAGGGTCGATTGCTCTATGTCGCCTCACGCTTGCTGCCTGGAACACCCGAGCATCTGATCATTGGCTATACACCTGCTCAGTTCCAATGGTGTGTGAGCAATCAGGAAAAGACCTGGGCTTTTCTGGTTGACAAAGACCTGCTCTTCAGTACCGATGTTGCCGTCATCGGGAAATTTATGCGGGATGGTCCATTTACTGTATCGTTCCCTGAAGAATCACCCGCCAGGCTGGGCTGGTGGATCGGATGGAAGATCGTTCAGGCATATATGCAGAAGCACCCGCAGACCAGCATCCAGGAGCTTCTAAATATCACCGATGCCCATGCTTTTTTACAGGCATCCTCCTATAAACCAAGGTAATAGCTTACGCATCTAAGGCCTCCAGGCGGTCCAGAACGGCCTGCTTCTGCTCATTTGTATAGGTTCCCCAGTATGCAATCTCTTCCATGGTGCGAAGGCACCCGATGCATACCTGTGCTTCATCCAGTACACAAATGTTCTGACAAGGGGAGGGTACGTCCATCAGTCTTTTTATACTTAAACCAGAAGATCCGGCCGTTGTTCATTTCCAGGAATCAGAAAGGGTGCCAGCATGAAAATCAAGGCTTTATAGCAGGCGTGCGAACGTTTTCCGGCCATTTCTGAATTTCTTCCTTGATGGCCTCAACAACGGGCTTATCCCACATGATAGTCCAGTCAACAGCCTGAGGTGTGGTGGTGCGGTCCTCAGAAAAATGGAAGAACAGTATCGATTTAACCAGGGGGTAATCAGTTACCATGTTCGACATAGTTTCCCTGTACCATTCGGCTCTGTCTCCACCCACTGATAAACATCCGAGCTCCGAGATCATGATAGGCTTGTTGAAATAGCTGAGGGGCTCATAAGCATTTCCAATAATTTCCTTGAAGGACCACCACTTCGACCAGGTGGCCACATCGCCGAAGTTCATGATGTTAATGCCGATATAATCGACGAAAAAGTCACCCGGGTACAATTCATTGAACATACCATATGATGGATGGGGTGACCATATCCATAAAACGTTATCAGCTCCTTCTGCCTTGAAAAGGACATTGACATGCTGCCATGCTTTTACGAAGTCCTGAGGTTGGTTATTATGTGGCCCCCATGGGTAGCGGTATGGATCATTCATTTCATGGCCCAGTCTGACAAAGACCGGTTTCCTGAGCTCCTTCGCATCCCTGGCCCATCGCCTGATATATTCATCAAACATGCCTCCGGCGATTAGGGCAAGTCCTCCTTTGTCACGCTCTTCAATACCTGGCAGTCCAGGGTAATCTTCCTGGTTAAACTCACTCAGCCAGGGTTCCCATGTAATTACAGGGATGGAACCAAGCTCCTGTATTGCCCGCGCCTGCGCTCTCGGAAACTGCTGATGTGACTTGTCGCCCCATGCTGTATAGATATGAATGAGTGGAAATACCGTGCCCAGAGTATCTTCCAGATCGAGAATACTGGCGTACGATTCCCCGGTTTTATTGTCGTAAGCACCGAGCAGAATGGGTGAGGGGTTTTTGAGGAGATTGATATCAGCCTGGTAGGCCTGCAGCCATGCCAGTTGCTCCTTCCTGGTGCCTGCCCGTTTGTCCAGGATAAAGCGGTCCTCAATACCTGTAACAAAGTTCCCGGCTTTTCGCAGAATATTCGCGATTGGACCACGCGATTTGTCGCCCGCCATGGAAAGAACAAGGACTAGTAGAACGCTGGCTACGATGGCCAGCATTGTAATGAGCAGTCTGTTGCTACGTTTGGACATATTACTTAGATTTTAACTTTTCTAAATCGACATGATTCCAGGGATCCTCTGCTTTCATTTTCTTGTTTTCCCAGGCTGCATAAAGTCCAAGAAGACTCATAATTAATGCCAGAGCAGCAAATCCGAACATGCCCCATGTCCTTTCTGCTGTAAGCACAAGAACATCCTCAGGAACATGGTACCTCCGTCTGAAAAATACGATAGAAAAGGTTAACAAAAAGACAATTACATATAGGATCAAAGGTCGTGCAAAAGGTGTCATTTTTCCAATACTCGCCTTCTTGGATGTGGGAATGTAGGGGATATCGACATTCACAACAGCCAACAGAAACCCAAGAAAATACACCGGCCATGAAGCATATTTCAGCACCATTCCACGCCAGTGAAAACCTCTTTCTGTTTCGGGGTGCGCCAGCCATTTTTGAACATACAGGTAAATGGCCAGAGAGATCAGGCCAATGAAGGTGCCGTTGATGAGGAATTCTACGAATGACATGCTGGCTGGCATAATCCCTGCCGCAAAGTAGAGAAAGGGTATAATGGTGAAGAAAAAGCTGGTTGCGCCTACAAAATAGTAAGAACCGATTGCACTGTAGGAGAGCTTCTGCCAGCCGCTTAGTTTGCGGAAGAGGCGGGGTAATTCTGTGAAGGTGATCTCAAACACTCCTCGAGACCATTTCAACTGTTGTTTGCAGAATGACCCAAAATCTTCGGGAACGAGTCCACGGCTCACAATAACAGGATTGTAGACGGATTTCCAACCGGCGGCATGCAGTCGCAAAGAGGTAAGAAGGTCTTCTGCAAGTCCAACCCCATGCCCCCCTATACTTTCAAGGGCCGTCCTGCGGAATGTGCAGTTGGCGCCGATGGCAACACTGCTGCCTGTTCCAAATAATCCCATCTGGGTAGGGCCATAAAAGGTATATGTCTGTTCGGCAGCACCTTTGGCCGTAAACGAACGGTATTGATTGTAATACGCCTGGGAAACCTGCACAAAGCCGACCGCAGGGTCCTGAAAATATCCCAATGTCTGATCCAGGAAGGAAGGAAATGGAATATGATCCGGATCCAGAATCAGGATGTAATCTTCGTCTGTCATACCCAAAGCCTTATTGATCTTTCCGGCTTTAGCCCCGGTGGTGTTTCTGACATCAATATATATTGCACCATGTCGCTCTGCAAGTTCCTTAACTTCAGGCTCTTCTCTGTCAGAGAGCAGGTAGGTCGCATGAGGATAGGTTACCTGACGGCAAGCCGCCAATGTCTTCTCAAACATATCAAGGGGTTCTCCATGCGTACATGTGGTAAAAATGGCCACACGCAAGCCGGGTGGTGCCGGTACTGATTCTGGTTTCTTAATCATCAGGTAATTTATCCAGATCAGAACAATCCTGATCCCGCCATACCAGAAAACAGTACTGAAAATAATGAAGAACCACAGCACGCTGATGTGCTCAGGTCTGAACCACCAGTCAGCCAATAGTGCAAGACTGATTAATCCTGCCGCAAACAGGGTAAGTAGTACAAACCTGTCAATCCCGCGGACATTTTTGGCTGTCCGCATCTTCCACAAATCAGTATCTCTCTTTTTCACAGGCGGTATCGGATAGTGAGTTTCGCATCTACACTGCTGTAAAATAGTGTGGATTGATAGTGCGCTTCTACAGAAGCGCTGACAGATCCCGTTGCTGCATATGTATACCGAAGCCGGAGCTCAGCCGGATGATAGCGCTCGGACTGAAACCCGGTACTAATGACAAGGTTGGATCCGCTATCCCGGTTCAGATAGAGATAGGGATAACTGGATTGCGCCCATAGGCCATAGTTAAACGTTAACTGAAAAGCGCTGCGCCCGCTGGAAGCATACCTTATGTTGCCAAGCAAGGCATGTACTTGTTGTGATCTGGGAGTAAAATAGGGTTGGTAGATGCCATTGATGGAGGTGAGATATAATCCTGATGTAATGATTTGAGGTATGCTTTGCGTTGAAGTAAAACGTGATGAATCGGCGTTGGCACGACTGTAGCCATATCCGGCTGAGAAATGCCAGTCCCCAAGGTTGAGGGAAGGAAGAAAGAACCATCCAGCCATGGAAAGGATCTTGTTCTTATCCCCGGGATAAGTGCGCCTACCGGCGTGTAACTCTCCATTCCAGTGATCTGGATTGTCCCATCGTACATTTACACCGGCGTGATGCTCCATGATATGGGAAGATAAGCTGCTGATCGTATATAAATAGGGATTCCGTTGCCATAAAAGGTTCATTCCCAGATGCCGCCATATTCGCATTCCGGCTTTCATGTCGGCACTCCATTCTACGTCAGAGCCCGTCCCTGTCCCTGTCATTAATCCGCCACCCAGACTCAGTAAGATCCCATATTTAAACATGCGGAAATCGTTGCCAAAATGCAACCTTGAAAGATGATGCTGTAGCGTATCTGACTCTAGCAGGTGCATCTCCAGTCCCAAAGAAGGGTTGAATAGCTGAGAATGTCTCTTTTCAATCCTCAACCTGACCTGATTCGCCTGCAACGGCTGATCATCCCATCGGCTTTCCAACTCCATTGCTAATACTGGAGATCCCGCTGTTGCTATTTGTGTTTTTAATGAGTGAAAGAACACGTTGTCAGGCTCTTGTATAATGGCATGATGTAACGCACCGGTTGCTTTTTGCAATTCTCCGGCATAAAACAGGTTTTTTGCCATGGCAAACCAGGCCCACTGATTTCGTGGATCCTGCTCAATCATTGCCTGCAATATGGCCTCGGCCTCACGGAGCCTGCCGGTTTCTGTCAACATACCAGCGTAATCCAGTCGCAACGACAAAGAAGCATCATTCATAAGCATCAGCAACTGGTAAAGCCTGTCAGCTTGCTTCAGGTCTCCGCTCCAGTATGCTGCCCTGGCAAACAACCCGGTAGCTTCAGGATCTGCCGGATGCGTCTCATGATATTCCTTTATCAGCGCCATTGCCGGCTTCACCTCACCCTGTTCAAGCATCATCCTCACCATCCCAAGTGTATCCCTATCCTGTCCAGAAGCCAGTAAAAACATGGTCATTGCAGGGATGAACAAAAGAAAACGGTATTTCATGGTGGTCATTTGATATGCGCTCCAATTCGACATGGTATTAGGATGCCTGAATTAGAGATAGGTTGCCTGATCTGCCCGAAGTTTTTGTAGTTTCTGATCAAATTTACCTTAATCATACTCATTATCCCCTGCTCGTTATACCGATGTGTGCAAAGGAACACATCGACATATTTCAATAAATTTATGGCCTGCAAAGGTAGTATTAGAATTAATGCGAAATTTGCCGCCTAAATTTATAAGGATGAAGCGCTCCCCAAGATTTATTCTGATCTCAGTATTGGTTGGTATTCTTGTCAACCATATAAACGTGTGTTCGCAAAGTTATCAGCCTGATGTCTTTACGCATCGGATGGACAGCCTGAAATATCAGACATGGTCCCCTTCCGGTCAGCAATGGGAGAATGTTACCCTTGAAGCCTTCCAGTATAACGGGGATGGCCACATAAGCCTCTACGAGCAAAAGACATGGCAGGCTGCAGGACAATGGTCCGTCGTTTGGCAGGAAGCCTATTCCTATAACACCAGTGGTGAGATATCACAACTCATTGTCATTAAAAGAGATTCGAGCTCCAATCAACTGGTAAATCATTGGAAGGAGACATACACCTATAATGCAGCCGGTGAAATAGTTTCCTATATCGCATTTACATGGAGCACACAGTCTTCAGCCTGGATCAACAGCTGGAAGGCAGAATATACCTATAATACAAATGGTCTGTTGAGCTTGTATAATGATTATTACTGGAATGCTGGTACCAATCAATGGGTTAATTCCTGGAAAGCACAGTATGCTTACAACGGTAACGGAGAGCTAAGCCAATACCTTGATTTCTATTGGAATCTAGGAAGCAGCCAATGGGTGAACTCATGGAAGGCAGATTATTCCTATGGATCATCAGGTAAGATTTCTCTCTATCAGGAATATTCCTGGAGCACATCCAGCAATAGCTGGATCAATTCTGCTAAAAAGGAGTACGCGTATACTACTTCCGGCCAGGTTTCACTCGTCACATCCTATACATGGAAAACCAATGGAAGTCAGTGGATTTTCTCCAGGAAAGATGAATACTCCTATAACTCCGCTAACGATCTTGTCATGCATATGGTATATGTTGGTAATACCAGCGGCTCACAATGGGTTAACTCCTGGAAGTCAGAATCAGCCTATGATGCCAATGGCTTTTTGATCAACGTCATTGAGTCTAACTGGAATGTGACTGCAGCGCAATGGGAGTATGCCGTCAAGGATGATTTTCTTTACAACATGGTTTCCTCCTCTTCAGAAATCATAATGCCCTTCTGGCTTCAGAAAAACACCATGTTTCAAGATAATGTGCTTCTGCAATATCAGGAGAATCAGCATGTTAGCAATAGTTGGATTCCACTGTCGCGCACAGTATATTTCTATTCCCCATTAGGCCCAACAGGGCTTACTGAAACCAATGTCCCTGAGGTTCGCGTATTCCCCAATCCTGTGGATGATTTTCTTCGGATTGTCCTTCCGGATGAGCATGACACATATATATTCAATCTGTTCAATTTACAGGGCCAGCGTATCAGACGGATTGATATCTCAGGAAATACCAGCATCCCTGTCAGTGGCCTTGCGCCTGGAGTTTATTTTTATGTTATCGAGGGGGTTACGGCCAGAAGTACTGGAAAATTGATTATTAACTAACGATGTGAAGGATCAACTCATAAATTATTCTTTCACGACGGCCAACCCTGCGCATTTTTCTGGTCTTACCTTTCAGATAAGAACCAACAATAAGTGGAAATCAATATGAAGGTAGTCATTTTAGCTGGTGGTCTGGGGACACGATTAAGCGAAGAGACGCAACTTATGCCTAAGCCGATGGTTCCCATAGGAGGTAAACCTATTCTTTGGCATATCATGAAGATCTATTCTCATTATGGATTTCATGATTTTGTGATTCTGGGAGGGTATAAAAGCTACGTGATCAAGGAATATTTTGCGAATTATTTCCTGCATCAGTCAGATGTGACCTTTGATCTTGCCAACAATACCATGGAGATCCTAAGCTCGCAGGCCGAGCCATGGCAGGTGACGGTACTGGATACCGGACTGCATACAATGACGGGGGGACGCATAGCCAGAGCACGTAAGTATATTGGTGATGAGCCATTTTTTCTCACATACGGGGATGGTGTTGCTGACATAGATCTGAATGCGCTACTCGCGTTTCATAATGATCATGGCCGGGCCATCACCATGACTGCCGTGCAGCCCGAAGGCAGGTTTGGAGCCATGCATATTGAAGGCGCGGAAGACAAGGTAAGTGCGTTTTTTGAAAAGCCTAAAGGCGACGGCGCATGGATCAATGGCGGATTTTTCGTGTGCCAGCCGGATGTGATGGACTACATCAAACAAGGAGATGAGACGATCTGGGAAAGAGACCCATTGGAGCATCTAGCTGTTGATAATGAGCTGTTTGCATTTAAACACAATGGTTTTTGGAAACCAATGGATACCTTGCGCGACAGGAACCAGCTTGAGGAATTGTGGAACAGTAATACAGCCCCCTGGAAATTATGGAAATGATGCGGCTTTTTGGTGGTGCATACAAAGGCAAGCGCGTCCTGATAACAGGTCATACAGGATTTAAAGGCTCCTGGCTCGCTTTCTGGCTGAACAAAATGGGAGCACAGGTGTCAGGAATATCCCTCGAACCTGAAAGCAAGCCTAATCACATAAGCCTGATCGGGATGCCGGCAGATTTTCACATTCATGATATCAATGATAGGAGCGGTCTAGCAGAATTGGTGCGGCAAATCAACCCGGAGGTTGTGTTTCATCTTGCTGCTCAGGCACTTGTCAAAAGATCCTACCAGGACGCCCCTGGAACATACTTAACCAATGTTGTTGGAACTGCAAATATCCTCGATGCATGCCGCGATCTTCCTGATCTGCTGGCTATCGTGGTGATTACTACGGATAAATGCTATGATAACAGGGAATGGGTCTGGGCCTATCGTGAAACAGATGCCCTTGGAGGAAAAGATCCATATAGCGCATCCAAAGCATGTGCGGAGCTGGTGGTAGCATCTTATCGCCATGCCTGGTTTAATCCTGATCAATATGGTGCCAACCACAAGGTGCTGGTAGCAACTGCACGTGCTGGTAACGTTATTGGTGGCGGGGATTGGGCAGAGGATCGCATCATCCCTGATCTGATACGTGCCTCAGTTCGGGGTAGCGCCTTAATGCTGCGGTACCCAAAGGCCACCCGGCCCTGGCAGCATGTTCTGGAGCCCCTTAGCGGCTACCTCCTGCTGGGTTGGCGCTTGCTCGAAGGCAGGAAGGAGATGGCTGAGGCCTGGAACTTTGGACCTGAGCCTGAAAGCAATGTGCAGGTTATCAAACTTGTTGAAGAAGCACTGTCACATTGGCCCAGGGTTAGTTTCGCATTTGATGAAAATCCTCACCACCACGAGGCAGGAATGCTTATGCTGGATAGTACCAAAGCTAAACATAACCTGGAGTGGCGCAATGTCTGGTCTTTCACAGATACCGTGAAACATACCATTCAATGGTATAAGCGTTATTACGAAGCGGGTGAGATCAATACCTTCCAAGACCTGGAACAATATGTGATCGAATCTGAACGAAAGAACCTAATATGGACAAAGTAGCAAATGTTGTCCTCATCACCGGAGGTGGCGGTTACCTGGGAACAGCCCTTGCAAGCGATCTCCTGCAGCATGGCTTCAGCATTGTTCTCGCTGATATCCAGTTCAATGAACGGGCACAACAATTGGCTGCCTCATCCGCTCAGGTACGGTTGAAGTTCATGGATCTAATGGATCGTATCACACTGAAGGATAAGCTTGCAGATTTTGAGCCAGATTACATTTTTCACCTTGCAGCTCTTCTTGACCGTACACGAGATTTTCAGGTGTTTGACCGGCTTTATCAGGTAAATGTACTAGGTACCTATCATCTTTTGGAGGCACTTAATGATGTGGACTATAAGGCTTTCTGCTACGCAAGTACTTCAGAAGTTTATGGAATTAAGAACCAGCCACCTTTTCATGAAGATATGGTTCCTGATCCGGTTTCTCCCTATTCTCTTACCAAATACATGGCTGAGAAGGTTGTCTCTACCTGGTCAGGATTAAACGAAAAACCTTGGATTACATGCAGGATTTTTAATTTCTTCGGACCATACATGCCTCCCGATACATTTATTCCTCAATTACTTCAGGGGCTGGGTACAGGCCAGTCCTTTCATATGACTGGCGGAGAGCAGAAAAGAGACTATCTTTATATAGATGATCTTGTGTGGTATATGAAGTCGCTGGCGTTCGGGCAACTGAAGAACCAGGTCGTCAATATCTGCAGCGGAACGTCGGTTTCGATGAAGGAAATCGCCACATGGGTGAAGGATGCCCGTCCGGATGATGTCGATATTAAATTTGACCTGCCTTACAGAAAGAATGAGTTATGGGAGATTCGTGGCTCCAATGATTTGATTGTTAGTAACTTTCCTGGTTATACCACGACGGGTTTTAAGGATAAGCTGACGCAGTACCTTTCAATGCTTCCCTGATAACAGGGATACCGATAGCCTTTTGTGCTTTTTTTTTGCCAAATCCATCATTTGGCCGGTGATGGACCAGCGCCAATAGTCCGCCAATGGCAGCTTTTTTTTGCTGCACTAAGAAAATTCTTAAACATTATTTCCGCCAGGGGCCATTGTTTTCGTCTATAAGGTAGATAGAGATAATCCCTATGCTGGTAAAAACATATGGAAGTACGGTCATCGGCATTCATGCCGTGCTGATCACAGTGGAAGTTAACGTAAGCAAGGGAGTGCAGTTTTTTCTGGTGGGACTGCCCGATGTGGCCGTGAAGGAGAGCCACCAGCGGATTGAGGCAGCCTTGCGAAACAATGGATTTGAGATCCCTGGTAAAAAGATCACCATCAATATGGCGCCGGCTGACCTGCGGAAGGAGGGTTCCGCATACGACCTGACACTAGCCATCGGAATCCTGGCCGCTTCGGAGCAGATCTCGGCTGAAAACATTGAAGGATTCATCATCCTGGGTGAGCTATCGCTGGATGGCAGCCTGAAGCCGGTACGGGGCGCCTTGCCCATCGCCATCGAAGCCCGTAACAAGGGGTTCCGTGGTTTTGTGCTGCCTTCTGTCAATGCCAGGGAGGCCGCCATGGTAGAGGGACTGGAGGTTTACGGTATGGATCACCTGCGTGATGTTGCTGCCTTCTTCAATGGCACCTATCAGCCTGAACCTGCCAAAGTCGATGCCAGGGCGGAGTTTTTCGCCAAACTGGGTGAATATGAGTTTGATTTCGCGGATGTCAAGGGGCAGGAGAATATCAAGCGGGCGTTGGAGATCGCCGCAGCTGGTGGTCATAATGTGATCCTGATAGGCCCCCCGGGCGCCGGAAAGACCATGCTGGCAAAACGACTGCCGTCAATTTTACCGCCGCTTAGCCTGCGGGAGGCCCTGGAAACGACCAAGATACACAGTGTGGCCGGCCGCATGGGGCGCAACGACGCCCTCATCACCACCCGCCCGTTCCGATGTCCTCATCACACCATTTCAGATGTGGCGCTGGTGGGAGGGGGAACGAATCCCCAGCCTGGAGAGATCAGCCTGGCCCATAATGGTGTGTTGTTCCTGGATGAGCTGCCAGAGTTTAAAAGAACAGTATTGGAAGTGCTTCGCCAACCACTCGAGGAGCGGCGCATCACCATCTCCAGGGCAAGGATCAGCGTAGAGTATCCGGCCAGCTTTATGATGGTGGCAGCGATGAATCCCTGCCCCTGTGGCTACTACAATCATCCAGATGTCGACTGCGTCTGCGGTCCGGGTATCGTGCAGAAATACCTGAGCCGTATCTCCGGGCCACTGTTGGACCGCATCGACCTGCATGTGGAGGTTGTGCCGGTTTCCTTCGCCGAGCTCTCGCAATTGGAGACAGGCATACCTAGTCAGCAGATCAGAGACAGGGTGATTAAAGCCAGGGAAATCCAGGAGGTGCGGTACGCCGGCGAATCCGCAGTGCACTGCAACGCCCAGATGCGCAGCCGCCACCTGCGGCAGTTTGGCAGAATAGATGACACCGGACGTATCATCCTGAGCCGTGCCATGGAACGCCTCAACCTGTCGGCAAGGGCATACGACCGTATCCTGAAGGTCTCACGCACCATCGCCGACCTGGACAACAGCGAACAGATCCGTACCGAACACCTCGCCGAAGCAATTCACTACCGCAGCCTGGACCGGGAACGCTGGGGAGAAAGGCTGTGAGGACGGAATCAGGAATTAGGGGTTAGGAATTGATAACGAAACTGGCGCTCGTCTTCAGACGCGTGCCCTTCATCTGGCGCGCGTCTTCAGACGCGTGCCCCTTCATCTGGCGCGTGTCTTCAGACGCGTGCCCCTTCATCTGGCGCGTGTCTTCAGACGCGTGCCCTTCACCTGGCGCGTGTCTTCAGACGCGTGCCCCTTCATCTGGCGCTCGTCTTCAGACGCGTGCCTTT
>Ga0208462_1001653_pt1 | contig 14244 bp, 15 predicted proteins | sample AD_SCU001_MetaG_FD_184452 | JGI IMG/M metagenome (GOLD analysis project Ga0208462, IMG submission 184452) | Active sludge microbial communities of municipal wastewater-treating anaerobic digesters from China - AD_SCU001_MetaG (SPAdes) (version 2) | ecosystem: Engineered > Bioreactor > Anaerobic...
TACGAAGAGATTCCCAAACAACAGATATTTGATCTCCTTCGCTGAAGGTCTTCAACACAGATCGTTTTGTAGGTGTCAACATACCGACGAGAAAGTTTGTGCAGGAAATCTTTCTTCCGGTTCGTGACGTGGTCATATGCCTTCTCCAGTTTCCCTTTTGCTTTCTTCCAGTTCTGCGAAAAGCGCTGCTTCCGAGCAACGCTCTGCTGCAACTTCTTGATCCGGTCACGTGAGTGTTCATAGAACCGGGGGTTCTCGATTACGGCACCGTTGCTATCGACCGCAAACGAATCCAACCCGACGTCGATGCCGACGGATCGCCCCTCCCTCTTCGGTTCGGAAACTTCCTGTTCCGCCTGGATGATGACGTACCAGTTGTCACCGGAACGGGTGATCAGGACACCTTTCACCTCTCCCGGGTACGGTCGATAGCAACGGTGAACGGGATTGTTCCGATCTTCGAGAAGGTGATCCGGCTCTGCTCCCGGTCGATCTTGAACCCGGACTGATTGTAATTGAGCGTCCGGTACCGGGTTGCGCTCTTGAACCGGAGTTTGCCGATCTTTTGCCCTTTCTTCTTTGTCTGCGACAGAGCACGAAGGTTACTCCAGAGGGTGTAGTTCACCATCTGAAGGACTTTGGAGTAAGGGTGAAAGTGAAGAAGGGCGGCGGAGCGCTCGTCCCCACACCTGTTCGGTGGGGACTTCCCGCTCCGCCCCCTTCACCCTCGCAAGTTAAAATGGCGGGGATTAGCCCTGTCCTGATCCTAAAAAGCCGACCTTTCCCCGCGCCGCTACGCCGCCTTCTTCTCCTGCACCGGGGGGTTCTTGATCGTAACCTCTAGCGACTTCGAGTTCTTGCCGCGGACCTCCACCTTGTACGTGCCCGGCGCCGGGAACTTGTAGGCAAAGAACGAGTACGTCTGCGGCCCTCCGCCCGAGAGCACCTGCTTCGTCTCGATCAGCGAGTCGTTGACGAACAACTTCGCGGTGAAATGCGTGTTCCAGTCCGAGTTAGGGATACCTTCGTTGTCGAACCAGTAGCCGATGCTCACCGATATATTCGGGAAGAAATACACCTTGCCGCTCTCGTCGCGACCGCCGCCGGTACTCCCGCTGCCCGTAGGATTTGCCTCTACGGAGTTTATCGTTGCATCACGGTACGATAGTGCCATGGGCCTACCTGTATAAAAGTGATATAATAAATTTCCGCTCGACCTGTTGCAGAGAACCCTTCGAATCGGAAGAGGTTCCGAACTGACGGCATGCTTCCCGACGTGACTGTCCCCGTTGCTCTATCGGGCTGCTCTTTTTGACTCTCCCTCCCTTTTTCCGCTCCTATCTCTCGTTTTAGCAGCGTTGTTCCGGCGCCCGGATCGGCGAACTCCTCAACCTCAGCAGAGGCCACGCCCGGTTCGACCGTTACGTCACGGCGGCGACTGTGAACGGCAAGACCGGGGCGCGACGGTTCTGCCCGATCAGCCCCGTGCCGGGATCAATATGCATCCACTGCGTGCGAATGCAAACGCCCTGCTTTTTGACCTCCCGAAGCCTTGCGCTCTGCGTGCAGCAGGCTGCGGAGGAGGGCGAACGTTACGGCAACGGGAGGTTCTTCTGATGCCGTCCCTCACTCTCTCCGCTTTTTGGTGTGACGATGACGAGCAGGACGCCCCGGATTTCGTCGTCCTCGTGTCACCCTACGAGGCCGGCCCTCGGGCCATGCTGGTCCGTCGTCGGAGGGGAGACGAGTGATAACGACCACCTGCGACCGATGCGGCGCCGTCGTCGGGGAAGAGTGCTGCCGGACGCACCAGGAGCGGGAGAACTTCTGGGGAGCGCCCTGCTCCTCCTCTCCGGCCACACCTGGCGGGGCACCTACAACCAGACCCGGCGGGCGGGCGGCCATGACCGGCGCGGGGAGAAGGCGAGCGGCATGGTGGTCTTCTGGTCCCGCTACGATACAAAGAAGGTCACGAACGAGAACGGCGAGCAGGTGACGGTGGCGCTCCAGCGCGACCGGCCGCTGATCCGCTACTACAAGGCCTTCAACCTCTCGCAGTGCGAGGGCATCGCAGGCGAGGTCCGGCCGGCATTACCCCTCCCTGCCGTCACCCACTGTTTCGTCGAGATCCCGGTCGAGCCGCCCGAGAAGGTCGTGCAGCTCCCCGGCGATATCTTCGAGTTCTGCCGTCATCCCCCCGGAAACCTCGCCATACGCCCGCACGTGCTTCGGCCGCAGCTCTTCCGCTGCGATATCGATCGCGATGAGCGAACCCCTGATGGCGCGCGACACCGGGACTGCTGGCCGATCCCTGGCGATGCCCTGGTCGTCCAGGATGCGGACGAGCCGGGTGCGAAGACACGCGACAAAATCCTCGATCGTTTGCCGCTGCACGGGGGTAAGATCGGAAGAGTAGCGCGGGAACACACTCTTCGATGCCGAAGCGTTCAGAACGCCTTCGATATCGGTCAGGAGTCGGTCGATATACTCACAGGTGCTCAGGATATATCGCACCTGGTGCTCGTTCGGGGACGGCGCCCCCGGTTCGGTGCCCTCATTCATTCTTGCCTCTCTGCTATGCGTTACGATCTTTCAGCGACCCTTATCCCCACCGGCGATGAATTCCTGATGATGACAATCCAGGTCATGGGCATTCACGGCCTCCCGATCATCCACGCCGGTGACGATCTTGCCGCACTCATCTGCGAACGGACTGCCTTTGAGGACGGCGACATCCTCTGCATCGCCTCGTCGGTCTCGGCGAAAGCGAACGGGCAGACCCGCAACCTCACAGAGATCGAGCCGACCGAGCGGGCGATAGCGATCGCGGCAGCCGCCGGCGAGGATCCGCGGTTCATCCAGGTCATCCTCGACGCCTCCGTCGACGTGCTCCTCGAGAGCCCGTTCATCCTCGCTGCCGTCCCCTGCGGGCATATCGGCGTCCGGGCGGGCGTCGACCGGAGCAACGTGGAGGATGATATCGCCATCATCCTGCCGCCCGACCCGATGGCAGCCGCCGCCGGGATCCGGGAGGATATCCGCAGGATCGCCGGCAGAACGGTCGCGGTCATCCTCACCGACACCTGCGGGCGGGCGTTCCGCCGGGGGCAGACTGGCCACGCCGTCGGCTGGAGCGGGGTAACGGCGATTCGCGATTTCCGGGGTGATACGGACCTCTTCGGCCGTCCTCTCACCATCACCGAGGAGGCGATCGTCGACGAGATCGCCGGGTTCGCGAACATCGTCATGGGGGAGAGCAGCAACGGCGTCCCGGCCGTCGTCGTCCGGGGCCTTCCCGCCTGGCAGGGGCACGACCGGCTCTACTTCCGCCCTGAAGAGGACGTCATGCGGCGGGCGCTGGCAACGTCGCGGCAGAACCTAAAATCAGCCCCATAGGAGATCGGTCGGGCAGTTCTCCCGGCATACCCCCTGCCACCGGCAGCAGGGGCAGCAGAGAACGGTCTCGGTCCTGACTTTCTCCTTATCTCCAAAGACGGCGACCCGCTCGTAGCCGGTCAGTTCCACCCCGCAGCACGGACATGCAGCCATCTTCTCTTCACTCCTGCTCAAGGCTCGATATAGCGGACGCAACTTCTGCCGACGCCTTCTGCAACCGGGCGAGGTCTTCCGCCGTCCCGCTCGCGTGTTCTTTCCTCTTTGTGTATGCGGCGGTTATGGCACCCTTCGTGGCATCGATCGCTTCCGCGAGATCCGCATCCAGTTCGCGGCCGAACTGTCGAAACGTCGCGTCGACGTTCTGGATCGTCGCCCACCGGAGATTTTCGGTGTTCCGGACCACGAGGTAGGAGATCTGCTTCTCCATCCGTGCCCGGATCCGCCTCTCCCGCATCGAGCGCGGCAGCGCCCGGTCGACGAGACCGTTCGTGACCGGGCTGAAGGTGCTCTCCCAGCCCTTCCGGGAGACCCAGTACGGCTCCTGCCGCATCGAGAGCATCCGGTCGTTCTCCTGGGCGTGGTAGGGGATCTCGAAGAGGTCCGCGGCGGCGATCCGGATGGACCCGATGAGGTCGCCGGCCCGCTGCTGGTGAGTCTGCAGGAGCGCGGTCACCTCCCGCTCGATCGTCGCGGTCGTTTCGCCGAGTTCGTGCTCGTAGAGCGGCGGGATGGCGGCGGCCACGGCGTTCTGCGCCGCCGTCTCGTCCGGGCCCGCGGGGCAGGCGAGCGCGCCCTCCGCGACCCCCATGAGGCGCGCGAGCGACCGCTCCCGGAGCGCCCGCATCTCCTCTTCGAGCGAGATCGCTATTCTCTTATGGTCGCCTTCCAGGATATCGGCGGCATGCCGGCGCTGGAGCTCCGCCTCGCGGATCTTCACTTCGAACGTCCGCATCCGGCCTTCGAGGTCGTCAAGCGGCATCTCCAGCGCCCGCCGGGAGAGGTCGAGCCGGAGCGCGACGGCGCCCAGCACGGCCCGGGCCTTCTTCTGGACCGCATCGCGGAGCACGGCATTCTTCTCGCCGGCGAGGAACCCAACCAGGTGATCGGAGACCTTCGCCATCCCGCTCGACCGCCAGAGGGCGGCATCATCGGCCATTGCGGCGGCAAGCCCCCGTTTCGCCGAGACCGGGAAGATGGCGACCGGCCCCCGGATGCCCGCCCGCTCGCGGAGCACCGTCTCGAAGAACGCGAGGGCGGTCTCTCGCTCGTCGGCGGTGAGGTAATCGACCTTGTTGAGGACGAAGAAGACCTTCGTGACCGCGTCGCGGATGGTCCGGAGGAACTCCACCTCGACCTCGGTGATCGGCGGGTCGGCAGAGACCAGAAAGAGCGCCGCATCGCACTGGGCGAGGAAGTTTAAGGTCATCTCGGTGTTGTGCTGGTGGATGGACCCGATCCCGGGCGTGTCGATCAGGACGACACCCTCTGCGAGGAGCGGGGCGGGGTGGGTCACCTCCACCTGCAACACGCCCCGCTCATTCTTCGGATTGAACTCCTCCGAGACCGAGTGGAGGAGCGAGCGGTACAGGTCGTGGGGTGTGCCGCCCTCGACAACCTCGTCGTCGCGGTTGCCCTGGAACCGGATACGGATGCTCTGCCTGTCGCCGTAGGCGATCAGCGTGGGGATGGCGGTCAGCGGGATCACCGAGCTCGGGAGGAGTGACTCGCCAAGGAGCGCGTTGATCAGCGTGCTCTTGCCCCGCTTGAACTGGCCGAGCACGGCGAGGTGGAACCGGCCGGAATCAAGCCGGCCCGCCAGTTCCCGGAGCTGGTCGGCGTAGTGAACGTACTCGGAACCGAACGATTGGACACGATCGGCTTCGCAGGCGAGGATTTCGGGTAGTTGCGGGGCGTGGCTGGTCATGGGATCTCTCCTTGACAAATGGATATGGATCATGCGGGCACTGGCCGCACGATGGTAGGAGTTATCAGCCACAAAAGCGGTTAGAGGTGAACCCCATCACCTGAATCTGTATCATTGTATCTTGCTTCGCAGATAATTAATGCTTTGTTCTCCGATAGCTCCACTCCCCTGATGCGTTCTGCCCCCCCGGTACCGGGCAGGACTATATGTAGAGAGGGCAGAAATCCTTCTCGTAATATCGGATCCAGCCGTTTCAACACTCTTCAATAGGATCGACCTGAATAACGTGCGGTTTTTACGCCTCCAGTTCACCGATGTTCTCGGCATGCCCAGGACCGTCGCCATCCCCGCCGACCAGGCAGAGAAACCCCTGACCACCGGCATCGGGTTTGACGGGTCCTCGAAAGAGTCCGACATGCTCCCCAAACCGGACCTCTCCGCCTACGCCCTTCTCGTGGCTGCCGCACGAGGATGCAGTCGCCCGGTTCGTTTGCAACGTGACCGGACCCGGTGGCCGGCCCTTCGCAGGCGACCCGTGCTGCGTGCTGCGGCGGGGCGATGGACGACGTGTCAAAGGACGGCTACGCCTTCAACACCGGGCCGGAACTGGGTGGTCGACGGAAAACCGACCATCCAGTTTCAGGGCGCCGGCGGGTATTTCGACCTTGCCCCCCCGGCTGTTCGAACCTCTTGCAGGGGATGAAGGCGACCACAACGGAGATATCGGGGTCTGCGACGACTTCGCTGTAGAGCCGGCCTGGTTCTTCCGGCGAATCGTCGAGGACCACTCTTCCTCCACCCTCGACAACGGTCGTCGGGAGCATCTCCTGATGCTCGTTGATTGTTCTCGTTTCCATACGCACCACCTCATCTGTCCGGCCGGTGCCCGAACAGCCCGGATACCGCAAACATTCGTTCGACGGTTTCAAGCGCCGCGTTGTAGGACCTCTTGGCGCTCGCAAGCGGGTCCTCAGGATCGATCGCCGCTATCGGCACCCGGCTCCCGGACGCCAGGTACCGGAGGTGTTCTTCCAGTTCACGGGCGCTCTCGCAGCATGCGGCATCAGGGCCATTCTCGCCTCTCCGGGCATCTTCATCGTCGAATACGACGAGGATCGCGGTGACCGACCCGGATCGCTCCGGGAGCGGGATGCACCTTACGGTGAGGGCCCGATCGTTGCCAGTGTGCGGAAGGGTGACCGTGCCGACCTGTGGCCGGCCCGTCCGGCTCGCCTCTCTCACCCCTTCGCTCCGATCCAATGCCCGGCCGATTTCGCCATCTTGATCGCTAAACCGGCTCCGGTATGCTCTGTTCACGGCCAGGACGCGGGCACCCGGGAGCACGGCTGCCGCCGGCGTGGAGATGCACTCACAGAGCGCTTCAAGGGAATTACGCATCATTTCGACTGTTTTCTGCTTCATGCTCCCCCCTCCTTATCGATCCTCGCCGGGTCGGTCCAGCAGACGGATGCTACCGGCCTTGAGCAAAGATCTGACCCGGTGACGTGGAGGAAGACCTCTTCGAGGCTCGGAACGCTCGTCTGCAGGGCAGCGATAGTTCGGTTGGTCCGCCGGGAGTATGTAGCAAGCGCCTCCAGCACACCGGGCAGGTCCGTGTAACCGACACGATACCGCCCGCCGTCCCCGGAAACTGCCGTGATCGCAGGGATGCGCTGGATCTCGTCTGCCACGCCCGGTGCATCCGGCAGGAGAGTGACCACGAGAGACGGTTCGTGCGGCACGCTTGCTTTCAGCCGTGCCGGGGTATCGCATGCGACAAGCCGCCCCCGGTCGAGGATGATCACCCGGTCGCAGAGGGCATCCGCTTCCTCAAGGGTGTGCGTCGTCAGCAGAATCGTGGCGCCCCGCCGGTTGAGTTCCCGGATGACGTCGCGGATGACGACGACACTCTCGATGTCCAGACCGGACGTCGGTTCGTCAAGCACCAGCAGAAGCGGGTCGTTGATGACGCTCATGGCAATCGCAAGCCGCCGTTTCATGCCCTTTGAGAACCCGCGCACCGGCTCGTCGGCCCGGTCGTCGAGCCCGAGCAGCGCGAAGAGCTCCCGGCCCCGCCGACTTGCTTCTTCCGGACGAACGTAACGGCTCTCCGCCGCTTGCAACAGGTTCTCCCACGCTGTCCCCATCACCCGGATCGCGGCATCCTCGGGCAGCACCCCGACGAGCCCGTGTGCAGCGAACCCCCGCGCCTGCGTATCGTATCCAAAGACTCGTACCGTGCCTTCGTCCGGGTGCAGGAGTCCTGCGAGCATCCGGAGCGTGGTCGTCTTCCCGGCACCGTTCCGGCCGAGGAACCCGACGATCTCGCCGGGATTGATCTGCAGGGTCAATCCTTCGACCGCGACCCGTCGCCCGAACCGCCGGGAGACGCCGGCCGCTTCTACTGCGTACACGGTTCCTCCAGCAGGGCACGCACCAGCGGCGAGGAGTGATAGCGGAGCCGGTCGAGCACCGCACGGCTCTCCGGGGTATCTATCCTACGCAGTGCCCGTGCGACTTCGCGAATTGTGTAGTAGTCCCGTTCTGTTGCCAGCAGATCGGCAAATACCGCTACTGCGGGTGCGTATCGGCGTTTTCCAAGAAGTTCGACGGCGATCATGCGATTTTCCTGGATAGGGTGACGGACGGCCCGTACCAGCCGCTCGTCATAGGAGAGCGCATGGTAGTCGGCGAGTGCATACCCGCAGGCCGGGCAGTGCTCCTGGACGGTCGGACCCCAGCGCCAGCAATTCGGGCAGAAGTAGATCTCCACCGCACCTCACTCTCCCTGGTGGAGCGGGTAGGTCACGGCGCTCCCTTGAATCCCGTCGCCTATCAGGTACTGAAAGGCTGCTCCGATACCAATAAGCCATATCTGCATGAGTGGTAGACCTCCGTGTAGCAGACATCATCAGCGCAGAGGGCGGTTTTGGCGTGGTGCCGGGGTGGACGTCATCACCCGATCTTGAAATCGGGCCGTGCAGCGGTGTTCCATCCATCGGTGATATATGCCCGCACGGCCTCAAGAATAGAAGTCATCAGCCCGGTGGAGGGCGGTTTGCGGCGGACTTCATCACCGGAGTACTATCCACTCTGAAATGAGACTGCAAGGGATTAATCCTTTCTGGCTGCGGCACGGATACCGCTCCTCATCCGGCCGCAGAAGGCAAGGACCGTGTTGCAACCAGGAGCAGCGTCCCGGCGGCAGCGACGATCGCAGCGAACAGGAACCCGGCAGCATACCCGACAAACGCCCAGAGAAACCCGATGATAATACTTGATGCCAGATCGCCGATACCGTTGACGGTGGCGAGGACGCCGAACCCGAGACCTCGACGCTGTTCTTCTACGAGTTCTGCCGCGACCGCACCTTCAAGGGTATCCTCCGCCGCGATAAACAGACCGGCCAGCGCGAAGAGTGCACCATAGCCGACCAGATCCGGCGGAACCACGGCGAACCCGATGAATGTCGCGACCGCGACCGTATACCCGAGGATAAGCATTTTCACTCGTCCGAACCGGTCACCGAGGACGCCGAACGGGTAGCTGGCCGCCGCGTAGACCACATTTCTGACGAGGTAGAGGCCGGCGCCGACTGCGGTCGCACCCGCCAGTCCGAGCGAGGGTGTCAAGGCGACGATTGCAAAGGCGATGAGGAGCGTATGTGAGAAATCGGCGGTCCCGAAGACCAGGACCGCCCCGAGGAAGCGTTTGAAGGCACCGGGAAGGCCGCGAAGCGAAGTGACAAGCTTAGTTTTGTCGCGGGACGGCGTCGGGTTTTTCTCCCGGACGAGGAGCCAGAAGGTCGCGACGGCAAGAAAACCCGGGATGAGGGTGAGCCAGAAGATCTCCCGCAGGCCGATCGAGGAAACCAGGGCCAGCGCCATAAGCGGGCCGGCGATGGCGCCGAGTGTATCGCCGGCCCGGTGGAACCCGAAGGCCTTGCCGAGGTCGTGCGGCGGGACGGATTTTGCCAGGATCGCGTCGCGGGGCGGCCCTCGAGTGCCGCGGCCCGCCCATCCGATCACGCGGCCGAGGAGGACGACCGGCCAGACGGTCGCAACAGCAACAAAGGCAGGGAAGACTGCGGTGGCGAGGTAACCGGTGAGCGCGAACTCCTTCCTCTTCCCGAGCTGGTCCGACCAGTGACCGGAGAAGAGTTTGACGAAGCTCGAAACACCGTCGCTCAACCCTTCGATCACCCCGAGCGCATAGACGGGAGCTCCGATGACGATCAGGAGGGAGGGAAGCAGGACTGTGACGGCTTCGTGACCGAGGTCGGAGAAGAAACTCGCTATGCCTGCACCGATCACCGTCTTGTTCAGCCAGCCGTCGCCGTCATCGCGCATTGTTCCCTCCCTTTTGCAGGATCCGGCCCTCCGGGTCACACGTTCATTTCCCTGCCGCCGCCTCATTCACGGTTTCCACCACCGGACGATTGCCGCAGGGATGCCTTCGTCGGCCTCGCCCATGACGAGTTCCGCGGTGGATGCGATACAGTCCGCCACCGCCCGGCCGTGCCTGATCGCCGCCATCCCGGCATACCCGAGGGCGATGCCGGCACAGCCCGACCGCATGGGGTAAGGGCGGCTGTCGGCGACGATGACGGCGACCTCAACCCCGGCAGACGCCCGGATGGCATCCCGGATCCCGGCGGCGCTCGCCCCCGGGTTGGCAGGGAGGAGGACCACGCATCCCGGCGGAGCGTTGGACGCATCCACGCCGGCGTTGGGCAGAAGCGTGCCGTGAGCCCGGCAGAGGAGGAGCCCCGGCATGCCGCCGATGACGGCATCGCTCTCCTGCAGGATGATCTCGACTATCCGCGGGTCCATCGTGTACCGGCGGGCAAGGTCATGAGCCACCGGGGTGGGTTTTACCCCGTCGAGCCGGACAAGCCTGCCTTCGGCGGTGGCCACCGCCGATTCGGCGACAACGATGCAATCTCCGTCGACTAAGCCGCCCGGCCGGGGCGCTGCCGCAATGAGCCGGTCGGCGATCGCGTCTCCCGGCCGGATAAGGCCGGTTGCGAGACCGGAAACGGAGAACCACCTGTCCACGCCGCTCACCACATCGAGGAGACGGCGTCGCGGTAGAGCTGGTCAGCTCTGTCGCAGAGCGCTTCGATGTCCTGTGCAGCCCGGGCGAGTTCCTCTTCCGGATCGCCGCCGGCGGCGATTCCGGCACAGACCTGGTCCAGCCGCCCCATGACGGCCAGTTTGAGGTCCTCGATCATCGATGCCATTGCTACCCTACCGGACGAACCCGGCCCGCCCGGCGTAATGGGCGGCATCTCCCGCCGCTTCTTCGATCCGGAGGAGCTGGTTGTACTTCTCCACCCGCTCGCCCCGGGCGGGCGCTCCCGTCTTGAGGTGGCCGGTCCGCATGGCGACGGTGAAGTCGGCGATGAACGTATCGACCGTCTCGCCGCTCCGGTGGGAGACCATCGCGCCCCAGCCGTTTGCCCGGGCAAGCCGAACCGCGGCGATCGTCTCGGTGACGGTGCCGATCTGGTTTGGCTTGATCAGGACGGCGTTCGCCACGCCTTCCCGGATCCCGCGCTCGATCCGTGTAACATTCGTCACGAAGAGGTCATCGCCGACGAGTTCCACCCGGTCGCCGATCGCTTCGGTCAGCAAGCGCCAGCCGTCCCAGTCATCTTCGGCAAGCCCGTCCTCGATGACGACGATGGGGTAGGCGCCGGCGAGGTCGCGGTAGCGGTCGACCATCTCCGCGGCAGTCAGGGTCAGGCCTTCGGTCCTGAGATTGTAGACGCCGTTTGAGTAGAACGCGCTCGATGCCGGGTCGAGGGCGATCCCGATATCCCTGCCGGGGGCGTAGCCCGCCCGTTCGATCGCCTCGACGATCAGGTCGAGCGGCTCGGTGTTCGAGGAGACCGCGGGCGCAAACCCGCCTTCGTCGCCGACGCCGGTGCTGTAGCCCTTCCCGGTGAGGAAGGCTTTGAGGGCGTGGTAGATCTCGACGCCCCACCGGAGCGCCTCGGCAAACGTCGGGGCGCCGTAGGGGGCGATCATATACTCCTGGAAGTCCGGCCCCTGCCAGTTCGCGTGCACGCCCCCGTTGAGGATGTTCATCATCGGGACCGGGAGGAGCGGCTCTGCCGGGTTGCTCAGGTACTCCCAGAGCCAGCGGCCTTCTGTAGCGGCGGCCGCACGGGCGACGGCCATCGAGACGGCAAGCGTCGTGTTGGCGCCGAGGTTCCGCTTGTTCGGCGTTCCGTCGAGCTCGATGAGCGCCCGGTCCACCGCCGCCTGGCCGCGGGCATCAAACCCGGTCAGGCGGTCGCCGATGCCGTAGTTGATCAGGTTGACGGGCCGCTGCACGCCCTTCCCATTGTAACGGCCGGGTGCGCCGTCCCGGAGTTCGATCGCCTCGTGAGCGCCGGTGGATGCCCCGGAGGGGGATGCGGCGCGTGCGTGCGCCCCACAGGCGAGGGTAACTTCCGCTTCGACGGTCGGGTTGCCCCGGGAGTCCAGGATCTCCCGGGCGCGGATCGACCGTATGGTTGTGTCAATCTCGGTCATGCTGGTCTCTCCTATGTTCGATCTGGTTTATGAGGGCGAGTGTCCGGATCGCCAGGTGAGTGTTTTCAAGCGTTGAGATCCCGCCGTAGATCGAGCGGGAGTAACCGCCGTTGGCGTTCCGGCACTCGTAGATGAACGTCCGGCACCTCTCCGGGAACCGAGGGGGGCGGCCGGTGAGGGCGGCACACTCCACGCCGGCGGCGAGGTGTTCGAGGTACGCGGGCGTCGCTCCAGGGGTGTTCAGGTATCCGAATGCCGCATCTTCGCACTGCCGGAGGAACCGTTCAGCCCCGAACGTGCCGTGAGGCTTTCCAACCATAGCAAGGATCGTCACGGCGTGAGCGGTCTCGATGAGCGACGAGCGTGGGCGGCCGAACCCGCCGTCCGGGTTGTGGTATGCGATCAGGTGACGGAGCACGACATCCCGAAGTTGCTCGTCCGGATGGATTCCGAGGGTCCGGTAGAGGCCGAGGTGTGTGCAGGTCCGCTCGAAGACGGAGATCGATTCGATGGGGCGCTCGCCGGATCCCCGGAAAGGGTCAAACGACCGGAGCCAGGGGCAGGGGTCGACGGCCGGCTCTTTTCCGATGAGCGCAAGGCACCGGAGCACGTAGGCACCTGCATAGAACGTAGGGTATCTCCCGTCCGGGTGCTGCATCCGGAGCAGAAATTCGTCGGTGACCGGGTCGGGTGCGAGGGCGCCCAGGAGCCGGAGGATGTCGAGCGCGAAGAAGGTGTCGGCGGCGTTGGGTTCGTCCAGCCGGTAGTGGCAGTAGCCGCCGCTTGCGCACCGGCAGTCGGCGATAAACCGGATTGTTTGGTTCCGTTCGACGTCTGAGATCATAGAGAGCAAGGGTAGAAGTCATCAGCCGTGTCGGCGGTTGGAGGCGGACTTCATCGCCTGCATCTGATCGTATGACGTTTGGAAAGTGTATGCAAGGATTGTGGTGAACTACCCCGCGCCTTTTGGGCGGGGCTTCCTGTTTCATGGCCAACACTTGCACCACCGAGATGTGATGTAGAGGTCTTGGCTCCACAGGCTCGAAGGGCTGTTCCATCCCCACACGGTGAATATTCACCGCAGCATTGTAGTCTCGATCGGCAACAAACCCGCAATAGGGGCAATCGTGAACTCTCACCGAGAGATCCTTCTTCACGATGCTTCCGCAGTTCGAGCACATCTGCGTCGTATTCCGGGGATCGACTTGAATGAACCTCGTACCAGCTCTTGCAGCCTTGTACGAAAGATACGAAAAGAATCGCCCCCACGATGCACTGTGGATACTTCTCCGGAGTCCACGAGATTTGCCGTTCTCTTTCAGGTACTTGATATTCAGGTCTTCAACACAGATCGTTTCGTAGGTGTCAACGTACCGACGGGAAAGTTTGTGCAGGAAATCGTTCTTCTGGTTCGTGATATGGTCATATGCCTTCTCCAGTTTCCCTTTTGCTTTTTTCCAGTTCTGCGAAAACCGCTGTTTCCGAGCAACGCTCTGCTGCAACTTCTTGATCCGGTCACGTGAGTGTTCATAGAACCGGGGGTTCTCGATTACTACACCGTTGCTATCGACCGCAAACGAATCCAACCCGACGTCGATGCCGACGGATCGCCCCTCCTTCTTCGGTTCGGAAACTTCCTGTTCCGCCTGGATGATGACGTACCAGTTGTCACCAGAACGGGTGATCAGGACACCTTTCACCTCTCCCGGGTACGGTCGATGCAGGGTGAACGGGATTGTTCCGATCTTCGAGAACGTGATCGTGCTGTGTTCCCGGTCGATCTTGAACCCGGACTGATTGTAATTGAGCGTCCGGTACCGGGTTGCACTCTTGAACCGGAGTTTGCCGATCTTCCGCCCTTTCTTCTTCGATTCTGAGAGGGCACGAAGGTTACTCCAGAGGGTGTAGTTCACCATCTGAAGGACTTTGGAGTACACGTCCTTCAGGAACGGGTTCTCCTCTTTCAGCGTGACAATCCGTGCTTGTGTCTCCTGCATTGTCAGGGAGGATCCGTTCTCGCGCGCAGTGGTGCATTCTTCCAGGAGCTTGTTGTAGAGCCACCGACAGGTATCGAGTGCTTCATGCAACCGCGCTTCTCTCGCTGCATCGGGGTATGCTCGATACTTGTAGGAAATGAGCATAGACAAGAGAAGAATGAACCTGGGATATGATATACTCGATCCATGCAGGGTGAAAGTGTGCGCGAAGAAGGGAAAGGAAGAAGGGGAAGAAGGGCGGCGGAGCGCCCGTCCCCACCGTCGAATAGGGAGAGGGTGTTACCACCCTCCCCCCTTCCAGGAACCGTACGTGCACCTTTCAGCGCATACGGCTCGCGCATTTCACTACCCCGCTAAGGGGCGGCGACACAAAAGAGTTCCTTCT
>Ga0208462_1001654_pt1 | contig 14241 bp, 11 predicted proteins | sample AD_SCU001_MetaG_FD_184452 | JGI IMG/M metagenome (GOLD analysis project Ga0208462, IMG submission 184452) | Active sludge microbial communities of municipal wastewater-treating anaerobic digesters from China - AD_SCU001_MetaG (SPAdes) (version 2) | ecosystem: Engineered > Bioreactor > Anaerobic...
GCTCGCGGCGGTCGAGCAGTGGCTCTCCTCCTGGGAGGGCTACATCGCCAGCGAAAAGGTCTTCCTCCGTGACCGCCGGATCGACCTCGTCCTCTCCGATATTGCCCCGCAGCCCTTCCTTGCCGCGGAAGAACTCGGGATCCTGTCGCTCGGCATCTCCAACTTCACCTGGCATCTCATCTACACCCACCTCTTTGGGAAGACCGAGTTGACCGACCGGGTTGCCGAGGCCTACCGGGCCGCCAGCGGTGCTCTTCTGCTCCCGCTCCACGAACCGATGATGGTCTTTCGCGATCGGCGGGAGGTTGGGCTTGTTGCACGGGCGGTGACCCGGGACCGGGCGGAGCTTCCGGGACTTCCCTCTGGACGGCCACTCGTCTACCTCGGCGGCGGGCAGTCTCTCGACCCCGCTGTCTTCCGTGGGATCAGAACCGCACTCAGTGGGTGCACCCTCCTCGTTCCGTCATGGACCGATGCACCGGGCGCGGTCAGGATCCCGCCCGGCGAGACCGAGACCCAGGACTGGATTGCCGCCTGTGACCTGGTGGTCTCAAAACCCGGCTACAGCACCATCTCGGAGGCGATCCAGGCCGGCGTCCCGATGGCCCTCTTCCGCCGGGAGGGGTTTGCCGAGGACGAATCCCTCATCGGAGGTGTTGAGGGTATGGGCATCGGAAGAGAGGTCCCCGCGGCGGCCGTCCTCGATGGCTCGTGGGCGGAGGGCCTGGAAAGTCTGATAGGGCTGAGGGAAAACTTCGATAAAATCGATGGTATCTTCAAGGGCAACGGCACAAAAGAATGTGGTATCATAGTCGGTGAGATCCTATGAGGTTTGGGGACGGGACGACGGTTCTCGTCACCGGTGGGGCCGGGTTCCTCGGTTCCGCCCTGGTGAGGACGCTTAAGGAACATGGGCTTGCAGAAGAGAATATCCGGGCACCACGGAGCCGCGACCTTGACCTGCGGCGGTGGGAGAACTGCGTTGCTGCGGTGCAGGACGTCGACCTCGTCATCCACCTCGCGGCGAAGGTCGGGGGGATCGGCTACAATATGGAGAACCCGGGTTCCCTCTTCTACGACAACGCCATCATGGGGATCCAGCTGATGGAAGCTGCTCGGCAGGCCGATGTCAAGAAGTTCGTCGCCGTCGGGACGATCTGCGCCTACCCGAAGTTCACGCCGGTCCCGTTCCGGGAAGAGGAACTCTGGAACGGGTACCCCGAAGAGACAAACGCCCCCTACGGCCTCGCAAAGAAGATGCTCCTTGTCCAGGCTCAGGCCTACCGGCAGCAGTACGGATTTAACGCGATTTATCTTCTTCCGGTGAATCTCTACGGCCCCGGAGACAACTTCGACCCTAGAAGTTCGCACGTCATACCGGCCCTGATCAAGAAGTTCGTCGAGGCGGTGGAGAGCAGTGCGGAGAGCGTCGATGTCTGGGGGACCGGGGCGGCGTCGCGGGAGTTCCTCTACGTCAACGACGCCGCAGAGGGGATCGCGCTTGCCGCCGAACGTTATGATAAGCCCGACCCGGTGAACCTCGGAGCAGGCTTTGAGATCACCATCCGCGACCTCGCGACCCTCATCGCCGACCTCACAGGGTTTACGGGCGAGATCGTCTGGGACACCGCTAAACCCGATGGCCAGCCCCGGCGGTGCCTGGCCGTCTCTCGCGCGGAGCAGGAGTTCGGATTCCGGGCAAAGGTCGATTTCCGCGAGGGGCTTAAAGCGACGATTGCGTGGTACAGGAAACAACTGTGAGCAGGACCATGAAGATCTCAATCATCGGATGCGGTTACGTCGGTGCGGTCACGGGGGCGTGCTTTGCCGCCCTCGGGCACGACATTGTATTCGTCGAACTCGACCCCGGCAAGATTGCCGCAATCAACGCCGGAAAGGCCCCCATCTACGAGCCCGGACTCGACGAGTTGCTGCAGAAGCATTCCTCAAGGATCACGGCAACGGATGACCTTGCAGACGCTGTATGCCATACTGAGGTTACGTTCATCTGCGTCGGGACTCCTTCAAGTCAAGACGGATCGATCGATCTCACCTATGTCCGATCTGCTGCCGCCGAGATCGGCAGGGTTCTGAAGGAGAAACGGGACTATCAAACCGTTATCGTGAAGAGCACCGTCCTGCCAGGAACGGCGGAGGGTGTCGTTCTTCCGATCCTTGAGGCGGAGTCTGGAAAGAGAGGTTTCGTGGATTTCGGACTGGCTTCTAATCCGGAATTTCTGCGAGAAGGTTCAGCCTTAGCAGACTTCTTTACGCCGGACAGGATCGTCATCGGGGCCTCTGATGATCGCTCCCGCCGCCTCCTTGAGGAACTCTACTCACCTATCGACTGCCCGAAGATGATCACCGCCATCCCTGTTGCCGAGATGATCAAATACGTCAGCAACGCATTCCTCGCGACAAAGATCAGTTTCGCGAACGAGATCGGCAACATCTGCAAACAGATGGGGATCGATACCGCCGAGGTTTTCAGGGGTGTGGGGATGGACCACCGGATCAATCCGGCGTTTTTCCAGTCCGGCATCGGGTTCGGAGGGTCGTGCTTCCCGAAGGATGTACGAGCGTTGATTGCCAAGGCGGAAGAGGTCGGGGTTGAACCGAAGATCCTGAAAGACGTCATCGAAGTGAATGAGGAGCAACCATTGAAGCTTCTCGAACTGCTTACGGCGCATGTTCCTGACCTTGATCGAAAGACGATCGGGCTCCTCGGCCTGGCGTTTAAGCCGAACACCGATGACGTCCGGGAGAGCCGGGCAATCCCGATCGTCGAGACCCTGCTTCGAAAAGGGGCGACGGTTCTTGCCTACGATCCCATGGCTATGGGCAACTTCAGGAAGCTCTACCCACAGATTAACTACGTTCCCACCGCTGCAGATGCCCTCGCCGCGGATGCTGTGCTCATCACGACGGAGTGGAAGGAGTTTGAGAGCCTGAACTACTCGGGGAAGACCGTCATTGACGGAAGAAGGATCGAGAGAGCACGCGAGGGCTCTACTTACGATGGGGTGTGCTGGTAATGGCGGTCACGAAAGCTGTTATCCCTGCGGCAGGACTTGGCACGAGATTTCTGCCGGTTACGAAATCCATGCCGAAAGAAATGCTCCCTATCATTGATGTCCCGGTCATCCACTACGTCGTCAAGGAAGCCGTTGATTCAGGGATCGATGACATCATTATTATCACCGGGAGAAATAAGCGAGCGATAGAAGACTATTTCGATGATGCTCCCGAGCTTGAGATGCATCTGGCCCGAAACCATAAGCAGGATCTCCTTGAAATCGTTCAGGATATATCCTCTCTTGTCGATATTCACTATATCCGCCAGAAGGAGCCGAGGGGACTGGGTGACGCAGTATTACGAGCAGAAAAGCACATTTGCGACGAACCCTTTGCAGTGCTTCTTGGTGACGACATCATCCGGAATGCCAGGCCCTGCATAAAACAGCTCATCGACATTTACAATAGGTATCAATGCTCCGTCATTGCCGTAGAAGAAGTGCCTCACGAAAAAGTCAGCAGTTATGGTATTATCAATGGGCGGATGCTTGAGGATGCTCTATACCGAGTAGACGATATTATCGAAAAACCGGATGTTGACAAAGCCCCCTCTGATCTAGGTGCCATCGGACGGTACATTTTTACACCACAGATATTCGACTGCCTGAAAGAGACAGAAGAAGGGATCGGAAACGAGGTCCAACTTACGGATGCTATCCGTTTACTCAAAGATCGTCAGAATATCTATGGGTACCTTTTCAAGGGCAAGCGGTATGACACCGGGGATCGGTTTGGATATATTGAGGCGATTATTGATTTCGCTCTTGAAAACGATCGCTTAGGGCCGCAGTTGTCAAGATATCTACAGAGTCTCCGTTAACATTCATATGAACACAGATTACGGTGTACGCACCTGCTATACCTGGATTGACTTCTCTGGCAAAATCACCTATGTTCAAACATAAGAATTGCACCGACAGTTGCCAGATCATGCTGGAGAGGCAAGATTGATAGGCGTCATGATTTCAACAGTACAGCGGGTCATTGAAAATCTCAAAAACCCCGGGGACAGTCTGACGCAACGTGCGATTAGCGGCGGGTTCTGGGTGTTTTTACTCAGGATCGTTCAGCAGTTATTCGGTCTGGGTAGACTCTTCATTCTCGCCCGTATCCTCTCACCAACTGATTTCGGCCTGATGGGTGTCGCCCTCCTGACGATGGCAACGCTAGAGACTTTCTCGCAGACGGGTTTTCAAACCGCCTTGATACAAAAAAGAGAGAATATTGAGTCGTACCTTGATAGTGCGTGGACCTTCCTCATCCTGCGAGGATTTGCTCTCTTTGCAATCCTATATCTTATCGCACCATATGCAGCCGTCTTCTTTGGTGCACCGGAAGCGGAGCCAATTATCCAAGTTATTGGTGTTTCGGTACTTCTTCAGGCGTTTACCAATATCGGAGTTTTGTATTTCCAGAAGGAACTTGAGTTTAATAAACAGTTTCTATATCAGTTTGTGGGCACACTGGCCGACTTTATCGTGGCAGTCTCCGCGGTCTTAGTGTTACAAAATGTCTGGGCGCTCATTTTTGGTTTAATCGCGGGGAATGCGACGAGATGTGTTCTCAGTTATGTAGTGCATCCATACAGGCCCCATATTACCCTCAATATCGCGAAGGTTAAAGATCTTTTTGGCTTTGGGAAGTGGGTCTTCGGTTCAGGGGTCTTAGTTTTTCTTGTCACTCAAGGAGATGATATTCTTGTTGGCAAGTTGGTTGGAGTGACCGCTCTTGGTTTCTATCAAATGGCATATCTAATCTCCAATATGCCTGCAACGGAAGTAACTCATGTTATCTCTCAGGTGATGTTTCCGGTCTATTCAAAGTTACAGCAAAATTATTCTAGATTAAAAGATGCCTACCTGAAAACGCTCAAACTTACAGCGTTTATATCTTTTTTCGTAACGGGGGCAATCTTTGCTTTAGCGCCAGATTTCACTCTACTTTTCCTAGGAGAGAAGTGGATGCCAATGGTGCCAGCAATACAGGTGTTAGTTTTTGCCGGGTTAATCCGCTCGATTGCAGCAACAGCAGGATCCGTATTTATAGCGGTCGGAAAGCCAGAGATAGATACGAGGTTGCAGATAATTCGCCTTCTGGTATTAGTGATCTGTATTTTCCCGTTTATAGCGATGTGGGGAATAGTTGGGGCATCATTCGCGGTACTTTTGAGCATTTTCATTTCGAATATCGGATTTAGTATCGGTGTCATAAAAATTACACAATGTAAAGTCATAGATTTTGCCAAGGCGATAGTTCTCCCTACAGCAGGTGTTAGTTTGATCATAGTATCCAGTCTTGGACTCATGATTGTGATGGATGCAGGAGTCTGGAGGTTTAGCGTATGTGCTTGCATAACTGCGTTAGAGTATCTCGTTATCACGTATTTGTTTGATAATCGTTTTAACTATGGAATCCGAAATTTAGTAACAGCAAATATGAAACTACTCAAAGGAACTTAGGATGCAAAACGCAATTTCTCTGCATAATGAAAAAGAATATTCCACAGACTTAATTACAGGGATGGTGGTAAAAGATGAAACCTCAAGTACAACCCGCTCATTATTTTGAAAACGCGTATGATTCAAAAGAACGCTTTATCAGTTACTGGCACCAAATTAATGAAATAACTAATTGTAACCCGCATTCAGTCCTTGAAGTTGGTATAGGAAACGGACTAACATCCTATTACCTGAAACAAAGAGGAATAAATAGCACTACGTTGGATGTCGACAGGCGATTACATCCAGACATTAGTGGTTCTGTTCTAGATCTTCCCTTTCGAGACAAATCGTTTGAGCTCGTTGCGTGTTTTGAAGTCCTTGAGCATATTCCTTATGAAGAATTGCCACAGGCATTGAATGAACTTCGTCGCGTTTCTCAGAGACACGTGATTATATCTTTACCGGATTGTAATAGGGTTTACTCACTCTATTTTCAGATTCCTATGTTAGGTACACTAAAGAGACTGGTCTCACTACCACGATTGAGGCCACCCCAGCACAAATTTGATGGAGAGCATTACTGGGAGATCGGGAAAGCAGGGTATCCCACGCAAAAAATCCTGCAAGATGTGAAAAACGCAGGGTTTGATATTATTAAGACGTACCGTGTATTTGAGGTACCATATCACCATTTCATCGTACTTAACAAGAGGGGAGCGAGCGTACGTGGATAAGGCAAGCCTTACCGTCAGCACACCTCCCCTCAATAAGTTACTCTAAAACACTTTCATAAAGTTTCACATACTGCTTTGCCACCGCTCGACTATCGAAGCACCTCAAAACTTTCTCTCTCGCATTTTTTGAAAGCGTCAAATAGTCGGGCGACTGGAAAACCCAGTCAATACCGTTAGCGAGATCGGAGCTATCGAAAGGAACAGCCTTATATCCATTCACCTGATGGTCCACAATATCTTTCGGTCCCGTAGCATCGAAGCAGACAACTGGGGTGCCACATGCCATAGACTCCGCCAGAGTCTTTCCGAAAGCATCCATAAGTGAGGGAGCTACAAACACATCAGCAGCGGAATAAAGAAGCCTCAAAGAGACACTATCATGCAAAAAGCCGAAGTCCTTATACTCAAAACCTGACCGGTCAACTAATTTTGTATTGAGGCGCCCAAAGAAGCAGAGATAATATTTATTTTCATCGAGCCGTTGAATAGCTTCGATAAATTTATCAAAACCCTTGTAAAAATCATTAATGCTTTGGGCACCGGTTAGAATGATCTTTTTATCCGTGTCAATCCCGAGAATCATTCTGGCAACTTGTTTATCGATAGGAAAGAAGTCTTTCGTATTGATGCAGTTATGAATTGTTCTTACATCAAAACTGCTTAATAAATAACTCTCTCTGGCTGTTTCGCTCAACCAATCACTTATACCTACAAATATAGTATTTTTGGGTATAGATCTTGCTTTTCTGTTTAAGACCATCTTTGATAGGTCATACCTGAGCGAGCTGTTTAACTGTGCGCAGTTACCACAACCTGTTTTATATCTCTCACATCTCATGGAGTAGTGGCACCCTCCTGTCATCGGCCACATATCTCGCATAGTCCAGACAATGGGCTTAGAAATTTTTGACAGGTGCTTAATATTCACAAAGCCGTTATTAATCCAATGCAGGTGGATGATATCTGCTTCTTCATATTCTCTGGTCTTGGTAAAGTCAAACCCCACAAATCCTGTGCTGAAAATGACTTTCTGCCGGTTTTGGTAAAACAGCGTGGGTAAAACGTCGAGTTGGCTCTTAATCCGATTGAGAATTTTTGACTGGGTATTTTCCGCTATGGACATCACATTTTTGTCGCCAAAAGTTTCTCTACCGTTGATCACAATTTTAGAATCTATGGCAAGTTCTTTAAGCCCTAAATGCAGCCAATATGCCCCCCTTGCCGCCCCTCCAGTTAAATCTCCTGCTACAATATGAAGAATTTTCATACGATAAGCTAGCTGTTTGTGCGTATGGTGTTTTACCGTTTTTCATTTTGTCGTGCTTCTCTTGTTATCATCGAAAGCAATTCGTTAGATTCCATACATTGATCGAGGTCATCTTCACGTCCCTGCCGAGAGAGGAAGATCTGTTTGAAACGCATTGAGTTTCTCAATTCCCTTTGATAACTCCTCCCAATTCCTCCCTTAAAATCCAAAAGGCTTCTCGAACCCCGTTCCACCAGAGCGTCGCTTTCTACAAGGAGTTGCACAACCGTTTAAAGGGCAGGAACTTGGACACAGAAGGTCCGAGATCCAAGTGGAGGCCGTTTTCGCGATTGAGAACCTGGAACACTCCTGATCAGATCCGAGGACTTCCCAACACTCATTAATACCCTAGCCTCCAAGGCGGCTACTTCGACCTACGTGCCCTCCCCTCGCTCAGCCACCAGGTCCCGAGCGTGCTCACCTCCCACGACGCGTGGCTCCTTGCCGGCCAATGCGCCCACTCCTTCAACTGTGAGCGCTGGAAGACTGGGTGCGGGAACTGCCCGGATCTCTCGATTTATCGGGAATCCGACTGGACGCGACGGCTTACAACTGGCGGCGCAAAGCAGAGATCTACAGGAAGAGCCGGCTGCATGTCGTCACCCCCTGCCGGTGGTTGATGGATAAGGTTGAACAGTCAATGCAGAAGCCGGGGATTGTGGCGTCGAAGGTGATCCCGAACGGCGTGGACCTGAAGGTCTTCCACCCTGCTGACCAAGCGAAGACACGGGAGGAACTCAGGCTTCCACACGGTGCGAAGATCCTCCTCTTTGCGGCAAACGGCATCAGGACGAACATTTGGAAGGATTACGAAACCCTGCGGTCCACCCTTGCCAAGATCGCAGAAACCAGATCGAAGGTCCTCTGCATCGCCCTCGGCGAAGCTGCTCCGCCGAAACGGATCGGCGACGTCGAGATCCAATTCATCCCCTACCAGAAAGACCCCAACAAGCCGCCCGGCACTACCAAGTCGCCAACCTCTATCTCCACTCCACTCGGGCTGACACCTTCCCGACCACCGTCCTCGAAGCCCTGGCCTGCGGCACACCGGTCGTGGGGAGCGCGGTCAGCGGCATCCCCGAGCAGGTCGTGGAGGGAAGGACGGGGTTCCTGGTGCCGGTGGGGGATGCCCGGGCGATGGCGGAGCGGGTTCTCGATCTGCTGGCGGATGAAGGACTCCGGGTGCGGATGGGGCGGGAGGCCGCGGAGGATGCGGCGCGGCGGTTCGGGCGGGAGCGGATGGTGGGGGAGTATCTTGCGTTTTACGACGAGATACTGAGTGATCAATAAAGACACATCTGGAAAACTCTATCTCTGTGATTCACGCGGTGGCCAAGGGGAGGGAGAAAACAAAAAACATAATGTCATGTGTGTAATAACCTAAAGCAACGTTAATAAGTCAGTAGTATCAAAAAATAATATGATCCATAAATACAGCGTTTCATAACCCTTCGGAGGGTTATTGTGGTAGATAATAAGATATCGATAATAACTGTTTGCCTCAATTGCGGAGGACTTATAGATAGAACAATAAAAAGCGTAATTGATCAGACATACGCCAACGTTCAGTATATCGTTATTGATGGCGGATCCACCGATAATACGCTCAATATTATTAGAAAATATGAAGATAAAATCGACGTAATATTATCTGGGAAGGATAAGGGAATCTATGATGCCATGAATAAGGGATTAGAGTATGCAACCGGTGGTCTAATTTACTATTTAAACGCCGGAGACTATCTTTGCGATAATGATGTCTTGAGAAACATCATTGAGGGGTTTAACGCCAATTCTGACAGTGATATACTATATGGGGATTATATTTATTATGACGATGATGGTGAGCAGCGATGCTCTGGTTACCGTGCCGGTATTCCAGATTTGCTCCGTAGGGGGTATTGCCATCAAACAATATTTGCTAAAAAATCCGCCTTCGCGAAGTGTGGAAAGTTTAACACTGACTACAAAATATATGCAGACTTTGACTGGCTACTCCGGGCATTAGTTAAATTCGGGCAAAAGATGAGTTATATTGGCATCCCAATAGCATATTACTTGAAGGGAGGGGAAAGTGAAAGTCATGGTGATAAATATGATTACGAAAGGATAGAGATAATACAAGAAACTGTAGGTTATCAGGGACTGTTCTCCTTTGCTATTTCCTATCCAACATCCTTTTGTGGATATCTCATGAAAATATCAAGAAATAAGGGAGAACCGGCAAAAATCCATGAAATTGAGATGAGAAACCGGATGCCGTGCATAGAATCGAGGGCCGCAGAAGAAAATGAACCCTGAAGTCTCGGTCGTCATCCCCCTCTACAACAAAGGCCCCCACATCGCCCGTGCCTTAAACTCGGTCCTCGCCCAGACCTTCCAGGACTTTGAGGTGATCGTGGTGGACGACGGCTCCACCGACGACGGGGCAGCGGTTGTCAGGGGGGTTGACGATCCCCGGATTCGGCTGATCCAGCAGGAGAACCGGGGGGTGTCGGCGGCGAGGAATAGGGGGATTGCGGCGGCCCGGGCGGAACTAGTTGCGTTTCTGGATGCGGATGATGAGTGGTTGCCGGGGCATCTTGAGGTTCTGCTGAGATTACGGGATAAGTACCCGGAGGCGGGGGCATATGGGACAGCATACCTTGTAAAGCGGAAGGATTCAAAAGCTTGTGTTGCGGCATTTAGTGATGATATACCCCGGGAACCGTGGGAAGGCCTGCTCCCCAGTTATTTTAAGGCCGCCACACTTGGTGCTCCGCCGATATCAGCATCAACTGTTGCCATACCCAGATGTACCCTAAAACAAATGGAAGGGTTTAGCACTGATGCATGGTGGGGAGAAGACACAGACCTCTGGGGGCGAATTGCTTTGAAATATCCCATTGCCTTCAGTTGGGATGGGGTGGGGATATATCATACTGAGGCCTCTAATAGGGCATGCAATAGAACAGAACCCGTTGAAGAGAATATCTTCGTTCGCACCGCCAAGGAGGCGTTAGAAGCTGGTGAAATACCAGATGCAATGAAAGCAGACCTTCGAGAGTACGTTGCGGAGAAACAGATTGAGACAGCGTGGTTCAATATACGCGCAAAGAGGGCAGACCTCGCACGAACTGTTTTAAAAAAGTGCGTTACGAGGGAGCTGATTAGAAAAAAGTACTGGGCTCTATTTTGGGCGTACGTACCATCTAGTGCATATGAACTGGCAAGTACTACAAGGCAGATTATCATGGATATTTTGTATAGAGCGCAAGAGGATTATACGAATATCCGAAAGCCGAGAAAAATTTAGCCCTTAACTATAATTAATAAGGTACAGGGCTAAATTCCCATTAGAGCACACTCGAATAACTGAGGCATCTGACTCCAACCTTTCAAAATCCCGCTCTATAAATCTCCACTTGTCTGGGAATTCGGGGTACATATGTTCATAAAAATCTTTACCTTGCGTTGTTAGCAAGAAGTACCGCTTTCCGTCGTAGTTAGAACCAAGGGAGTAAGAAGCATTATATCCAAAATGATCGACAGGTAAGAGACTACTACCCCCACCCCAATCATATCCGATGTTAACCTTTGGGTAACTGCGACCGTAAATAGCGTCATGGAACCTCATTTGAGATGTTCCATGTTCTAAAATAAGGATAGAGTCATCTCTCTTTTCAAAAAACGTAGCCATACTGCAATAGTCACTCATTGGAACTTGTTGATTCACCTGTTTAATATTAGGTGATAAATGGAGGGTGAAAGCAGACAAAACAATTAGCACAATAACTACCGTGCAAGTTAACGCGCAGAAAATGACCTTTTTGAAGTTGCTGATATTTTGGAGTCTTCTGTACGCGGTGACCGCCGAACTTGATATGATGATGAGAGAAAAAATCCGTGCTATTTTATATACCCTCCCATATCCAAACTCATTTATCGTAAAGAAAATTGTAACACCCAATGTGAAAAACACTATAAAGCATGCCATAGAGAAGAGCAAAAAACGGGGGATCTTAATTCCTCCTTTAGTATAGAGTATCAAGAGATATAATATGCTGATTAAGGCTAATAAACCGAAAATTGCATCAAGCCCATAAGTAAAGAGCCCTAGTTTTATCAAGTAGATTATATCCACTTCAACTTGACTCACCAGGTCCAGCCGAGCAAGTAACTCTGATTCTACTGCACCAGTACCCAGTATGGACGATACTAAAGGATCCAGAACATTAGTGAGGAGATATATGTAAGTGCTCCAGATCGAGAAAATCATTGCCATGATTGCAATTACTATCCAAATATTTTTGGTATGAAGTTTAAGCGATGAGATCGATATAGAGAGTGCATCCGACATGTACAGGAGCGCGTAAATGGACATCGCCATAATTGCAATCAATGGGTGAAAGAGTACAGTGAGTACACTCAGTGTGATCAGGATCGCATTTACCTCTGTTTTATTTGCGGCATTTTGAGATTTTATTAAACAGTATAGAACAAGAGGGAGCATGAGAAATGCTTCATGGTTGGGCGTAAATAATGAATTTATTACCCCATACATCGGAAGAAAAGCGATAAGCACTAAAATGACGACCTTAGATTTGTCATTAAAGATTTCCTTTCCCAAAATGTACCAATAAAGAATCGACACGATCGAGAAAATAGGGGGTATAATCATTGTGATTATGCCAAAAGAGAGCCCCGTAAATTCATGCATAGAAAAACCGAGCATATGAAGTATGGGATAATGATTGCTACCTATAGAAGCATAATTTCCAATATCTTCCATATACCCTATGTGTGTGAGTATGTCCCCACTTCCATAGATGAAATAGCCCCGGATAACCGGTAGAGACAAGAGCAGGCAATTAGCAATTACCGCGGCCAAGAAGCCTAACGGCCAATACTTGCTCGTAGAATCATCCAGGACTGATAGCACTGCACAAACTTGGCCTAAAAAAATGGATGCAATTACGATGTACCAGAGATAGTTCGGATAAGCATTGTATATAGAAAATTCATAGCTGCTAGCTGGCGGAGTGAGAAGGATAATGAGAAGCGCAGAAAGTAATATAACATAATTTATCACAAACAATATCTTCAGGGTTTGAGGACTAATACGCGCGCGAAACTTTTCCCCTTCAAACCCTTTGAAAACCATGATTATACAACTCAATAGTACTTTCGGGATTCTCACGCGCTCTCGTGCTTTAGATTGGTTATCGAAAGATTGGTATATGCATTATTGTGGAGGTTAAACAGACTCTTCACAGTATGACCTCTGGCGCTCCTCAACATAACTACTCAATGCTCTGAAGAATTTCCTGCCAGTTTTCTACGGTTCTCTCAAACGTAAAATTCTCCTCCACAAACCGCCTCCCGGCCTCGGCGATCCGATCCAGATCAGGGGAGTTCAGCGCTCGGATAACATTCTCCACGATGCACTCCGGCGAGTTATTCTCCATAATAAATCCGGTCTTGCCGTCTATTATAACATCCGGTATCGCCCCGACCGGCGTCGCGAGCACCGGGGTCCCACAGGCCATGGCCTCGAGCATGATGTTCGGGAGCCCTTCGGTGTAGGAGGGAAGGACGAGGAGCCGGAGCTGATTGAGGTACCTGGGGAGGTCGTCGTGGGAGATCCAGCCCGGGAGGTCGACACGGGCGGTGACACCCTGTTCCTGCAGGGAGGCCGCGATCGTTTCTTTCAGATCCCCATCCCCGCCGATGAGCGCGCGGAGATCCTCCCGGTCGCTGAGGATGGCGGGGAGGGCCTGGGCGAAGTGCTGGACACCTTTCTCCCCGCTCAGCCGGCCGATGTAGCCGATGAGGGGAGAGCGGTCGGCCAGGGGAGTGGTGACGGTGAAGGTCTCGAAATCGAGGAAATGCTCGTGAGCGATGAGGATTTTGTGGCGGTAGGGTTCGAGTTGGTAATCTTGGATTAGAGTCGGTGCATATACGACAATAACATCTGAAAGAGAGAGGCAAGGTGAGCGAAGGATCTTCAGACCAATAGCCAACTTATCTTGGTTCATTTGGTGTGTTTTGATTGATGAGCCTGCAAGTAATAAGATAATCTTTTTATTCAACAACTTTGAGTATACTATTGGTAATAATAAAGTATCTCCACCAATAAAAAAAAGGGATGTATCTATCTTCTCTTTTAGCATATGTATTTGCTTAGCTAATCGCACCTGTATGCACAGATAATTTAAGATTCGCAATATAGCACTTGAGTGAGTGACATTTGGTATGTGGTGGCATGTCAATGTCTCATCATGGCTATAATGATCGTATTCGTACGTTCCAAATACGCAGTGAATATTTGGTGTTATGGATCTAAGGATGTGCAGTAGATTGTCAATGGGTGTCCGATTAAATGAAGCGGGATGGTTAAATACGCAAACCTTCATACATCTCCTCCACCTGTTTCACAACACTCTCCCACGCCAGGTGTTCCTCAATATACCGCCTCCCCGCCTCAACCATCCCCCTATTGACATCCGGGTGCTCAAGGGCTGACCTGAGCGTCTCAGCGAGGCCGGCCACATCCCCGTAATGGACAAGATGCCCGCACTCCGCCTCTTTGATGAGCTCACCGCACCCGCAGCCGTCGGTCACGATCACGGGAGTCCCGCAGAGCAGCGCTTCGAAGGGAACAAGGCCGAAGATCTCGTAGGTTGAGGGGTAGACGAGAACGTCG
>Ga0208462_1001656_pt1 | contig 14233 bp, 8 predicted proteins | sample AD_SCU001_MetaG_FD_184452 | JGI IMG/M metagenome (GOLD analysis project Ga0208462, IMG submission 184452) | Active sludge microbial communities of municipal wastewater-treating anaerobic digesters from China - AD_SCU001_MetaG (SPAdes) (version 2) | ecosystem: Engineered > Bioreactor > Anaerobic >...
GCGTCTCCCCTGGGACACCTCGTTCAACCACGCCTGGAAGTTCGAAAGCTGGACCGAGCCGCTGCCCGTCGCGCTGTTTCCCGCCCTGCCGGGCATTCTTTTCGGCTGGGCCGCCGGCCGTGCGTGGTTCGGAGGAAATGGTCCGGCCGGACAGCGTAAGATGCTCAGCGGGGGGCCCGAGCAGTACCTTTGGTGGAACGTCGGCATCGCACTGGCCTGTTTCGGCCTGGGGCCCGCCTTCGGATTGGTCGACATCCGCTTCTTGCCCTTCGCGCATGTTTTTCTCATTCTGCTCGGGGCGATCGGATGGGGAAAGGTTCTGGAGCGGTTCCGACACCAGGGGCTTTGGACGGCCGTCGCGGTGCTTCTGATGCTGGGTTGGGCCGCTGCCGGATCGTCCACGGTGAGGACCTGGATTCAATGGAACTACTCGGGATTTGAAGCCAAGCCGTTGCGGCAACCGTTCGAGCAGGTCAATATCCACCTGCAGGGAACCGAGAACAGCCCTCGCGTGGTGTACGAACACGCGGAAGAGAACAACGGCGCGGGCACGGTGCGAGCGTTCGAACTGTTGCCCTATTTCTCGGGAAGATCGACGCTTGAAGGGCTCTACATGCAGTCGAGCATCACTTCTCCTTTTGTTTTCTACCTCCAGTCCGAGCTCACCCGAACCCCTTCGTGCCCCTTTCCCGGCTATTACTATTCGCGCTTCGACGCGGATCGGGCGGCAAAGCACCTCAGCTTGTTCAACGTCCGCCATGTGATTTCGGTGAGCGGCGAAACCGGGGCGGCCCTCGACCGCAGTCCGCATTATCACCCCGAAATCGCTTTCCCTCCCTATCGAATCCACACGGTCGTGGACTCCGGGAATTCCTACGTCGAGCCTTTGCGCTTCCGGCCCCACAGGGTCCCGTGGGAGGGCTGGAAACAAACCCAGTTCGAGTGGTTCCGGAAATCGTCCCTGGACGTGGTTCTTGTCGTCGCCTCCGAGGATTCTCCGGGCAACTACTGGCAACAGCTCCCGCCTTATGACGGCACCCCGGAGAACCTGCCAAGGTTGGAACTGACGGATGCGTCCGCATCCTTGGTGAAGGCCTCGGCAACCCTGGACAAGAACCGTATCGTGGTCGAAACATCCATGCCGCGCCATCCGCTGTGGCTGAAAATCTCCTTTCATCCGGACTGGCGCATCGTGGAGGGAGCGGGAGAGCTCTACCTCGTCTCCCCCTCCTTCATGATGCTGGTGCCGGACACTTCAAGGGTGGTCCTGCGCTTCGACACGAGCGGCGGGGTCTATGCCGCGGGGCGATGCGCGACACTGCTCACGGGCCTGTTGACGGCGATCGTCTTCTGCCTCAGGTTCCGGCAACGACGACGCGCTCGCGCCGGTCCCGCGACCGGTCCGGGGGCCGATCGCCCCCAGCCGGAAATCCCGTCATCGCAGGGCGAGGCGGAAAGCCCGGCGTCCGGCACCGGGCAATCCGGCGACCGTGCAGTTTATCCCGTGGTTCCCGCCTTTGTCTGGCTGGTCCTGGTTGCCGCCGTGGCCCTGTATGCCTGGCACAGGGATGAGCGGGACCCGCTGCTCCTCTACCACAAGGCCCTCCGGGCATATGAACGGGCTGAAGCGGGCAACTCCACACACGGTGACGACACCCTTCCCGGCAGGACGCCCGCAACCCGTCCGGGAACGACCATGGCCCAGGCTCGAGAATGGTTTCTGCGCTGTCTCAACCGATATCCCCTCTCTCCTGTCGTCGACCATGCCGCTCATTACGTCGCCGCCTCGTACATGACGGAAAACAAGTGGCAGGATTTGATCGATTTCTATGAATCTTTTCTCGCCGCCTACCCGGAAAGCCGAATCTATCCGGAAGCGCTCTATGAAATGGGAGCGGCCGCGTCCCTCCTGGGCCGGACGGACGTCGCATCCCGCCGCTACTGGCAGGCAGTGACGTTCTTCCCGGAATCGGAACGTGCCGCGGCGGCCGCCGCTCGCTTGACGGAAATCAGCTCACCGGGGGAAATCCTCGGAGTGGCGCGCGAGTACTATGCCCGCAAGGACTTCTTCAGTGCATACCCGCTGCTGAGCGCCCTCTCCGTCGGCCCCCCGTCGCCGGTGCAGACGGAGGCAGCCCTGCTGTGCGCCTATGTGCTGTTTCATCAGAATCGTTGGCCCGATTCGGCAAAGATGCTCGTCGACTGGCTCCGGATACACCGGGCCTTGGCGGATGCTCCCGGGGCCTTGGTCACGCTCGGGCAATGCTACCTGTTCATGGGGTTCCACAAGGAAGCGCGGCATTCCTTTCGGGAAGCCCTGGCCCTTGACCCCGGTCTGGCGAACACACAACCTTTCCGGGCGCTGCTCCGCACCGCCGACGAATTGGCCGGATCGGGCGGTCAACCCCTTGATAGCGGGGTGCGTTCAAGATGACACAACACCCGTCCGGCGAAAGGTGTGACGCGGACGGGCATAAACCCCGCCCCTGCGGACCGATAGGCCGGTCAGACATAGCGGGAGATGACGCGGGTGGGGATAAAGCCCGCTCCTCGGGCGGGCCGATGTGCCGGTCAGACATACAAGGGGCGGGTTTTATCCCCGCCCGCCCAATTGGACCCATCTTGAATGCAACCTGGTATGAAAACTGAATCGAGGGAATCGGGATGAGGATCCTTCTGATCAACCCCTCCTGGGGCGGACGCCTGGAGCGGCAGCGCTACAACCGGGCATGGCCGCCGCTCGACCTGCTCTATGCGGCATCCCGCTTGAGGGAAAACGGATGGGACGTGCATCTTTGCGATGCGAGGGCTTCGGGGATTTCCCCGGAGTCCGCGGCAACCCGGTACGGAAACGCCGATTGGGTGGTCGTCAGCTCATCTCCCCTGGACCGATGGCAGTGCCCCAACCTCGACATCGATCCCCTGCTTGCCTGGACGCGCGTGTTCCCGGCGGAAAGACTCATTGTCTACGGAGTCCACCCGACCCTGTTCCCGGAAGCGGTCCTGGACGCAAGCGGGGCGAGAGCGGTCCTCAGGGGAGAACCGGAAGACACGCTTCCGGCGCTCTGTTCGGCGCTGGTCGGAGACGACAGTCGCCTCGAATCGGTCCCGGGCGTTTCGTACCGAGCGGGCGGCCGGACGATCCACACCCCCGCGGCGGCGCCCGTGGACCTGTCGGCCCTTCCCCTTCCCGCCTATGACCTCACCGTGTCCCGCGACTACGGGTACGAGCTCCTGGGCGCGAACATGGCCGTCCTGGAGACCGCGCGAGGTTGTCCGCATTCCTGCACGTTCTGCCTGAAGGCGATGTACGGCCACGGCATGAGGAAGAAAAACGCGGCACAGGTCGCGGCGGAAGTGGCGCTCGTCGGGAATCTGGGCTATCGATGCGTCTATTTCATCGACCTGGAGCTCTGTCTCAAGAGGCACCGGACCCTGGAGCTGTGCGGGATCATGCGGAAATCGCGGCTTCCCTGGGCGTGCCAGACGCGGGTCGATGACGTGGAGCCGGAGCTTCTCGGAGAAATGGCCGCTTCGGGATGCCGGCTGATCCATTTCGGGATCGAAAGCGGCGCCTCGGGAACGCATCGGAGGCTTCGGAAAAACATTTCCTTCACTCAAACCGAGAATGCCGTTCGGTGGGCCAAGGCCGCCGGCATTGCCACGGCGGGTTTTTTCCTGCTGGGATTCCCCTGGGAAACACCCAGGGACTGGCTGGCCACGGAAAGTCTTGCTCGAAGGCTGAATCTCACCTATGCTTCCTTCCACCCGGTGACGCCGTATCCCTGCACGAAACTGGGCGAAATGCTCGATCTGAGCGGCCCATGGTGGGAAAATGCGGGTGCCGCGCGCATCGACGACGCGAGGTTGAAGCGCATCGTCCTGAGATACTGCCTGCGGCCCTCCTACGTAGTCGAGTTCCTTCGCCGCGGCACGAACCGTCTCGCGGCGGTGGGGCTTTTCCTCGAATTTCTGAAGGGTGTCCGTGCACGTCTTCCAGGAACATCCCTTCCGGGAAGCTCAAGAAAGGCCGGCCGATGACAACGTATGACTTCACGGTTCTCGTCCCGGTCTACAATGAGGAAGAATGCCTGGTCCCCAACGTGGCAAAGCTGCTGCGATTTTTCCGGGACCGTGCCCTGCGCGGGGAGATCATCCTCGGCAGCAACGGCTCCACCGACGCCACGGTGTTTCTGGGAAATCTGCTCGGCCAGGCCAATCCCCTGCCCATCCGGTTCTTTCACCTCGAACGGCGCGGTACCGTCGGCGTGGTGTTCCGGAAAGCGCTCGATCTGGCTGCGTCCCCTTTCTTGATTTCACTGGACATGGATTTGTCGGTGGACCTGGAATTCGTGCCGCGGGCCCTCGACCTGCTGCGGCAACACGATCTGGTGGTGGGTTCCAAGCGTTCGGGTTCGCAGCGGCGTTCGGCCTGGCGGCGGATGGGGAGCCACCTCTTCATCCTGTGCGCTCAGGTGCTCCTCAATCTCCCTTACGACGACTATTCCCTGGGAGCGAAGGCGTACCGGATCGACAAGGTGAAACCGCTGGCGGTGAATATCAGTGAAGACACCAATTACGTCCTCGAGATCCTTTGCGCAAGCAGGCGGGCGGGGTTGTCCACAGTCGTTCTGCCCGTGGCGTGCCGCGATTACCGCAGGAGCCGCTTCAACCTTTTGAAGGAAGCCGTCGTGCGGTTTTCCCACCTGTTCGGCACATGGTTTCGCGTGATGTTTCGGCGCTGAAGCGGCTCATTTCCGGTCAAGAACGGTCACGTGGGACCATTCGCCCTCAGGCGGCCGGTTCAATAGATCGCGGCACCTTGCCTGGTAGAGCGCCGAAGGGCGATCCCCGGGCAGCCACTCTTCCATCCTGATGAACAGTTCCAGGGCTTTTGCCCATTCGCCCCGCCGGTACAAATGAAGGCCTTCGTGATAGACATCGAGGGCTTCCGCGGGTATCACATCGCCCTTTCTCCCCATGATTTCATAGATCGCCACAGCGTGGAGCCTGCCCTTCACCCGGACGACGTCCAGTTCGCGCCCGATAAAGTTCCCACGGACCAGGTTCCAGGTGCTCTCGCTCACCACGATGGCCACGCCGTAAACCTTGGTGAGACTCTCCAGCCTGGATGCGAGATTCACATTGTCCCCGATCACCGTGTAGTCGAAACGCCGGTCCGATCCCATGTTGCCGACCATCATCGTGCCGGTGTTGATGCCGATCCCGATGTCGAGAACGGGCAGCCCCTCTTCCTCCCAGGTCCGCTTCAGGCTCCGCAAGGTATTGACCATGTCGATGGCCGTTCCGCAGGCCCGGTCCGGATGGTCCTCCTGGGGCCACGGCGCCCCGAAGATGGCCATGATCGCATCTCCGATGTACTTGTCCAGGGTGCCGTGATGATCGAAGACCACCTGGGTCATCCGGGTCAGGTAGTCGTTCAATTGAGGAACCAGCTTCTCGGGGCTGTATTGTTCCGACAGGGTGGTGAACCCCCGGATGTCGGAAAACAAGACCGAAAGCTCCCGCTTTTCTCCACCCAGCTTCAGCCGTTCCGGATGAGCCAGCATCTCGTCCATCACGGTCCCGTGCACGTAGAGGCTGAAGGTTTTTCTGATCTTGTTTTTCTCCCGCTCCTCCTCGAGGTACCGATGCACGGAGGTGCCGAGATATGCGATCGCCAGGTTCATCGGCGGGTACAAGTGGTTGAGCCAGACCCCGGGCCCCAGAAAGGCATAATGGGTGAGGAAGACGTAGCTTGCGAGCAGCGCCGCCACCGAAACGGCGATCAGGACGCCGTGCAGGCAGGACTGCAAAACGAGGAAAATCACTGCCAGCCCCGCCAGCGCGCCGAGGTCCCAGAGCAGGACGGACCGTTTCGACCGCCTCAGGAAATTCTCCTGAAGCACATTCTCCAAAACCGTGCAGTGCAGCTCCACCCCCGGAAACACCTGGTCGAAGGCCGTCGGTCGCATGTCATAGAGGCCCATGGTGGTGTTTCCGATCACCACCAGCCGATTCGCCAGGCAATCCGCGGGAACCTCGCCGTGCAGCAACGCGGAGGCGGAATAGTGGGGAAAGGTGTACCCCGGCCCATAGAAGTTGAGCAGCAATTCTCCCTGGTTGTTGGTAGGAATCGAAACCGGACCGAGACGGATGTCCTCGACGCCCGCGGCATCGAGCTTGACGATCAGGGGAAGCTCCGGCAGGGAAATCGTCAACATCCGCAACGCAAGCGAGGGGAAGATACGCCCCTCGTACCGGAACACCAGGGGCATCCAGCGCACGGCCCCGTCCGGGTCGGTCTTGACGTTGAAACTCCCCGAATACCGGGTTGCATCCCGCACCACGGGAATGTTCGTCTCGAGACCCGCCGCTTCGAACAACCGGTCTTTCTCCGGTTCTTCCCTGACGTGAACGATCGGACACACGTCCCGCTCGAAAACGTCTTCGGGCGGAGGCGGGGGGAGGTACCTGCTGGCGGAATCGTAGAAGAAATGCCCGAGAACCAAAGGAGCCGACAACCGTTTTATGGTGCCCGCAAGGATGGCGTCGTCATCTTCCTCCCGTGCGGCATCCTCGAGCAGCGCCAGGATGTCGGGAGAACCGGCGGGATTGCCCCTGAGGCGATCCCGCACGTCCAGTACCGCCTGCTGCCGGAGCTTGAGATCCGGTTCGAAGAACCCCATGTCCAGGCCGATGACCCTTGCGCCGTGCCGGTCCACCGCCTCGATCAGCCGTGCCATGCGGCGCCTGGGCCACGGCCAGCGCCCTTCCCGGTTAACGCTCTCCTCATCGATGGTGACGAAAGCCGTCATGCCGGATGGGGTGACGGGGCCGCGCTCCCTGAAATGAAGGTCCCAGGCCTTCAGCTCGACCAGGCCGATGAAATGGACTTCAAGGATGTAGAAGACGGCCATGATCAGGGTGGTGATCGCCACGAAGATCACTTCCCACGAAAAAACGGAGCTGAGCTTGCGGCTGCCGATCAAGAAAAGGACTCCCCGGAATCCGGTGCACGAGCGAAGAGCCTGCCGCCGCGAGAATCACGCTGCACCGCCGGCTCCCCGTTGCCCGCAGAAGTATAAAACAAGGGCGCCGCACCAGGTTGCGCGGCGCCCGCACACATTCCGTGTTCCCCCTTCGGGTTCCTCTCTTCCCGCACTCAACCGAACGTCACCCGTAAATTCATTTCTTTTCCACCACAACTCTCAGCGTGCGCGCAGTTGTGTGGGCCGGCACCACCGCGGTGTAGGCGCTTCTCGAACGCATATTGACCGAACGGTCCGCCGCGACGTCAATCAGCGTGGCCCTGACCCCGGAGGGCAGATTTTGGAGGTCCCATCGCACGATGTACGCTGTCGCGCCGCTCCTGTTCGGGACCTTGAGCGTGACCCGGAAATTCACCGGTCGATCGCCCAGCGGCCTGAAATCCCTGGCATATTTCCCCGGGCGCGCGGCCCAGCCGCCGTGATCCACGTATACCCTCGGAACCTCCGATGAAATCGGAGGCGGCGACATGCAGTCCAGTCGATCCGGTCCGATGGAAGCCGCGGGGCTGAGCCCCAGGAAAAGAGTTTTGTCCGCGTACGTCTTCAATCTCTCGTTGACGCGTAAAGAAATGCCCATGTCCGGGGCAGCCGCCGAAGCCTCGGCGGAAGCTCCGTCGACCGGTTGGCGCGGGCGCGGGGAAGGCACCGGCACGAAGGGCTCATAGATCAGAATTTCCACCGGCCCCGTGCTGGAATTGTACATCCAGTACGCGTTCCAGGGTTCAAAATTGCCCGGTGCGGCAGTCGCCGGAATCACCGTGAAATACCCGTTGTTGTAGCCCCACGCCTGGTTGTCGACCCAGGTATTGAATTCGAGAGGCACCGGAGTGGTGCTGGCGTCCGGCCGCACGTAAATGTTGGAAGTGCTGGTGGTCGTGTTGAAAGGGCAACCGATGATGTTCCATCCGGGAGCCGCCGTTGTCGTATACGGGTCCGTCGTAACCGGCGTGCCCTGGACCAGCAGATCCAGGTCGATCGCGGTGATCACCCAGTAGCCCCCTCCGGGAACGACGGGGGCCAGCCCGTCGGTGTAGCTCAGGTAGTTTCCGGACCCCGGGTCGTACTGGTAAATCCCTATTTGAGTCGGATCATAGGAAGTCGCCCCTCCGCCGAACACCGCCAGCGGGTCGCCGTTGTCGGGCATCAACCAGGGCAGCCCGATCAGGTGATAGTCCTGGACATCAATCGTGCCTTCGCCGGAAACGTCCGCGACCAGGTGGTGGGAAACTTCCTCGGCCCGACCGCTCATCGGCCAGATCAGCACGGCAATCAGCGCAACGACTGCAATGCTTCTCCGCCTGCCGTTGGTGCTCATGGTTCGCTCCTGTGCAATCCTCCCGCAACGTTCGGGTGTGGGGACACCGGGCACTGAACCCGGCGCCCGAAACCCCGGCACCGGCTTTCGGCCGAACCGCAGCGACGATCACCTGCCCCGCGGACCACCTCTGATGGGAGGCTGTGGAGGCTGCGGGAGTGTGGTCGTCGTCGAGGTGCTGGTTGTCGACGTGCTCGTCGTCGAGGTGCTCGTTGTGGACGTGCTCGTCGTCGTGGTACTCGTTGTCGACGTACTGGTCGTCGATGTGCTCGTCGTGGAGGTGCTTGTGCTTGTGGTGGACGTCGTCGTCGGCATCGTGGTCGAAGTGGTCGAGGTGGTCGTAGTGGTCCTCGGCACTTGCCACGGCAACGTGGTCGACGTCGTGGTGGTCGATGAGCTCGTTGTCGTTGTCGTCGTGGACGGGAAAATGAACGGCGGCACGATCACTTCAGGCGGAGGGGTGTGCGTGAGACCGGTCGAAGTCTCCCCTCCGCTCGTTTCGGGCACGCCGATGCCGGTCTCGGCGCGAGGCAGCTTCCTGGAGCCGATTTCCTCCAGCCCCTTCAGCAGATCGGCACGCTCGGCGGGAGTCGCGAACCGGGGCGGGGTGGGCGGATTCTTCCCGCAGACCTGAGTGATCATGTTGGTGGTGATGACGGCCCCCTTATCGGGGGTAGTGCGGTTGACGGCTATGATCACATTCTCGATGCACAGAGCTTCCAGCAGCTCTTCCCTGCATATGCTTTCCTTCGCCGAACCCGAACGCACCCGCACCACGAAGTCCGTGTCGCGGGTGCCCACAACCGCCGTCTGACCTTGCACCCGGAACCGCTTTTCCTTGAAATCCTGCAAATCCTGCACAACGAAACGCGCTTTCCCCGACATCATGGACAGAAGCCCCTGACGGCTTTTTTGCGAAGGATCGTACAAATACTCAGTGATCTCCATCACCGATCCCGGGGCCATTTTTACCCGGCTTTCATCAAGGAAGACGATCTCCACGGAACCATCCCCCTTCGTCTGCCACTTGTCCTTGAGAAAGACGGATTCGCCGGCTTTCGCCGCAATGCTCCTTCCTTCCCGCTCCACGAACACGGCGCCTTTCAAGACCGCGGCCTTTCCAACCGGGCCTGAAGCACCCCGGGCGATGCCCGCGCACGCCACGGCACATAACACCATCAGAAAAGTGAAGCTCGTTTTGAACCGATTCTTTCCTAATAGTCGAATGTAAGGAAGCATGTGAATATCGCCCTTCTGTAGTTGTACGGATCGAAAGACTCGTTGTTCACCATCTTCACTATATTCGAATCATTCCAAATATATTGAAAGAGAAAATTCATCTGCAGGTTCGAAGTGATGGGCCCTCGAAGCAAAACGTTCAAATCCTGTTCGGTGTCCCTGCGTGTCCTGGTCAGGCTGAGCACGGGATCGAAATCATAGTCCCTCCACATAAACAGCCCGGAAACGTCAACGAACCATTCCCGGTAGACGGGATACTGGAATCCCACCATGCCCCCGTGGCTCACATACCCCGCGCGTTCCGAATCGACCAGGTCATCCAAAGTCATGAGATAACCCGCGCGGATGTGGGCTTTGCCTCCCTTCATCATGTACATTTCGGTGATCCCGATGTTGTACACCCGGTCGTCGGGAGTCACGTCCCGGAAGAACCGCCAATTGGCTTCGCCCCTGATGTAGGTCCGCCAGTGCTCGTCATGGACGATGGTCAGATTCGGGACGACCGTCTGGACATCGGCCTTGGAATCCCCCCCCGCCCAGAAATGGCTGTACTGGTATTCGAGCCCCGGGTAGAAAGGCGCTTTGTTTAACTGCGCATACAGCGCGGGTCTGGCGCCGATCACCCCTGAGTCCGACTGCGTGAAGTAGGTGACCTGGTAGTGGTTGTACGCGGCCCCTACCCTCCAGGAATCATTCCGATAGAAGTCGTAGCTTCCGGTCACATTGGCGACAAAAGCCCCGTCGCCTTCTCCCGAGGCGTGTGCGGCCTCATCGAGGGAATCCTGGAGGACGTTGCTGTCGTATTGAAATCCGACCGCCCCGGTGACATGCCAGGGCTTGCCCACGCGTGCGGCATTTTCCACCGCTGCGAGCAGTTTGCGCAACTCGGCGGCCGTTTCGGGATGCTGATCCATTTTCAGCGCGGCCTCGAGCGATTTGCGGGCTTCCTTGTATTCCTTGAGATGGGCAAAGCAGATCCCCTCCTGGGCGATCGCCCGAGGAGCCAGATCGGGCCTTGCGGCCTCGGCCTTCCTGAAAGATCCGATCGCCTTTCGATACTCATTCAGCTTCATGCGGCACAGACCGATTTCATAGTCCGCACGCCCGGGATCGGCCGGCCTCGCTTTTTCCAGTGCCTCGACGGCCCCCGCGTCGTCCCCCCGCCGGGAACGGATGTGCGCCACGTCGAACCACGCTTTTCGGTAGGCTTCCTCATTCTGAGCGATCAGCGCGCGGAAAATGACTTCCGCTTCGTCCAGCCATCCCATCCGGAGATAAATACCGCCCAGTTGATACTGATATTCGAGGTTCTCAGGGTCTTCCAGGATCGCCTGCTGCATCGGTCCGAGGGCATCCTGAGGCTTGTCGGTCCGGATAGCCTGGCCGGCAGTCCGGTAGGCCGCGGCACCGGCGCCCGGGTCCTGCGCCCGGATGGAGCAAGGGAGAAGGCAGATAAGCAAGACGCCGATCAGCACACAACCTAGCCGAAAGCCACGGATTCCCATCGTGCATCTCCTCAAGTCGCTTCACCCGTCTCAAATACCCCACGCTTGCTTTCGCTTCCCCGGCAGGACGCCGCGCTCTCGGCACTCAAAACTGCCCCTCGCGGCTCCGGGATCCTTCGCAAGAACGCATCGCTGTATCCAGGAAGTTCGGGAACTTAGGCGAATGTTGCCTTAAGAAAGAATCAATGTCAATTAAAGAATATTCCACCATATATATATTCGCACAGGGCCGTTCCCGATACCAGCCACTCACACACAAGATTCAAATCCGCAAGCCAATTTGGGCCCACTCCGTATCAAGGGACGAAAACGACCGCGCATCGGATCCGACGGGACATGTGTGCCTGCGCTATGCGCCATACGGCGAAGAAAGCGATTACAGAACGTATTGATGCACCGTCGAGGAATGATTAGACTTTTGGCAGTAACACCACCCTCGGGCATGAATCATGCTCGACTGCGAAGGCCGCCTCGCGGAGAAAATGGGAAAAATATCCAAGACTTTGAAAATAGTGGACTATAGTGGTTCCATCTGCCATAATCATTTTGATCTGAGAATTGATGCACCGTGGCTCCGGAGCGTCAATACCGCCCCGCCCAGCAGGCTTTGCACTGACCCCAACCGACCCGGCCGGCTTTTAGCCGAAAAGGAAAGGACGGCTGGTTCCTGTAGAAGATTCAGTTGATCGAGGAACCCGGCGCAAGCAAGGATTCCGGCTCGTGATCCCGGGAAGCTGCGACGATCTGCCGTAGCGACGGTTCGCAACCAGCGTTTGGAGTGGCTACGATGAAGGAGCGTCCCCACGGCGGGAGAGTACCCCGATCGAGGAACGTGAGCCTTCAGTGGTCGGGGCCCGACCCGCCCCAATTACTTTGCGCCTTCCGAGAAGTGAGGATCTGCGTTCCCAGAGGGTCTCATCATCCGGAAGAACGGCATCAACCAGACAAGGAGGCAACATGATGAAAAAACTGCTTTTGGGGACAATGCTTTTGGCGTTGGCCATGGTCGTTCCTGCTTCAACAATGGCGCAGGTAGGCGTGAGTGTGGGAATCGCCCTGCCGCCACCCGTCGTGTTCCAGGCGGCTCCCGAAGTGGTAGTGCTGCCTGAAACGGACGATGTGTACGTCGTTCCCGACATCGATGTGGACATATTCTTCTGGAGCGGCTGGTGGTGGCGCCCATGGGAAGGCCGCTGGTATCGTTCACGCTATTATGACAGAGGCTGGGGTTACTACCGTCATGTTCCGTGGTTCTATTTTGACGTGGATCCGGGTTGGAGGGGATTCTACAGGGACCGATACTGGCACGGACACCCTTGGCGGTATGAGCGAATTCACTACCGTCACATGCATGACAATTGGAGGAAATGGCACAATAGCCGGCATTGGCGAGGAAAAAGGGCCTGGAATGTCGAGAATTACAAACCGCGACCGAACAAGGAGAGGAATCATCTCAGAAATCAAAGGCGGGTGGAGTATAACAAGAGGCCCGAGGTTCAGAAACATCACCAACTGATTCAAGAGCAAAAGAAACGACCCAGAGTATACAAGCCCAAAGGTGAGCAACAAAGAGAGCCCCGCGCGCAGAAACCCAGGGCTCAGCAACAGAAGCAGCCCAGAGCGCAGAAACCCAGGACCCAGCAGCAGCGGCAGCCCAGAGCGCAGAAGCCCGCGCGGCAGCAACAAAGGCCGCCTCAGCACAGACAGATGAGGCAGCAACAGAGGTCGCCTCAGACGCAGAAGTCCATGGGCCACCAAGGTGGGGGTGGACAACAGTAAGGCAGACAAACCGCTCGATAGCGTTTTCAATTTTGAGCCGGCAACACCATCCGGGAAGCGGAACATGACCTGTCCCGGGAAGAACCGGGAGCGAAAAACGATGAGCCTCGGGGCTCCCGGGACAGGAAACACGGAAGCGTTGCCAGCTCGAAGTTTCCGATTCGTTACTCGTGTCCTGCTATCTTGGACCCAACCCGGTATCAGCCGATGCTCAACCCCGGGAAATCGTGTTTGACGAGAACACAGGCGACGCCCCATCCGGGCGAGTCAGAGAACGCCGGTTTCCAGCAAGACCGCTCTCAGAATCTCGGGGGTGGAGTTGCGGATCAGAATCGTCTTGCGGCGGGATTTGTGTCCCCGGATGATTTCAACGTCGGACCGGGAAACTCCGAACGCCCCGGCAAGGAATTTCACGCACTCCTTGTTCGCCTCGCCTTCCACCGGGGGCGCGGTGAGCCTGATCTTGAGGCAACCCTGGTGCATCCCAGCCCATTCGTTCTTCGATGCCCTCGGCTGAAGATAGACATGCAGGAGAGTTCCCCCCTCGCCCGCACGCAGAAATGAACCACTCTTCATCAGACCCACAACTCGAATCCTTCTCTGAACAAGACCGAAGTGGTGCTCCGGCGTCAACAGGCGTTAAGGACCGTGTATCGATGCTCCGCCCGGACGGAACCGGTCCGGAAGTATTCGACGAACCGTGAGAAACCGGCCGGGACAGAGAGAACGGGGTGCGTCTGCACGCATGCGCGTGACGGCCCCGGGACCGGGTCAACCGCCTGCCGTCGTCGGACTGCAGCGGCGGCCGTCGGCAGGTCGATCGGTCCATCATGTGAAACCGGCATTTTGTACCATGTCGGCGTATAAAGATCCATCTCCGGTGGGCATGTCTTCGACAGGCTCTCCCGTGAGCTTTCCAAACGCCGCAAAGTCAGGCGTGGTGCCAAAAATGACATGTTTACAACGATTCGTCGCGCCCCTAGAATTAGTACACGGCCCGCAGTTTCATGGGGTTCTGCTCGGATCCGGACCGCGCGAGACGTTCGTGTCGGAGTCGGCCGGGAGATGAGGGAAATGCATCGGTTCCGTCGTTGGCAGGAGGATTTCCATGAACAAGATACTGAGAATCGACACCGGGGCTGAAGGCGGTCCGCAGGCGACCGTCGGCTCCCCGGGAGAATACGCCGGACTTGGAGGAAGGGCTTTGACATCGACGGTGGTCGCCCGGGAGGTGCCTCCGTTGTGCCACCCGCTCAGCGCCGAGAACAAGCTGGTGATTGCGCCCGGACTGCTGAGCGGGACGAGCGGGGCCATGTCGGGCCGAATATCCATCGGGGCCAAGA
>Ga0208462_1001663_pt1 | contig 14175 bp, 10 predicted proteins | sample AD_SCU001_MetaG_FD_184452 | JGI IMG/M metagenome (GOLD analysis project Ga0208462, IMG submission 184452) | Active sludge microbial communities of municipal wastewater-treating anaerobic digesters from China - AD_SCU001_MetaG (SPAdes) (version 2) | ecosystem: Engineered > Bioreactor > Anaerobic...
TCACATCGCCCACCAAGACATAATCCAACACAATCCAAAGAAGTGCAAAAACCCGTTAGAAATAGCGGGTTTTTTGTTGCCGTTAGTCCAAAGAATAAAGCATATCTTGCATCCTCATTTTATACCTGAAAGAAATAGATAATTATACTTCCGTATATATTGTTTTTTTTTGTTATTTTGGTAATTACAATACCGTAAGGAAATAACTTCATGCATGTAGTTTTGCCGCATTTCATTTTATGGGGGAATAAAAATGGCGTTGATCAATTGCCCTGAATGTGAAAAAGCAATATCAAACTACTCTTCACTGTGTCCCCATTGCCAGTTTCCCCTGATAAAACGACCAATTGTTCCTCTCGCGCTGCCTCTGGAACATAAAAATCGGGGAGTTGCAATATTACTGTCGCTGTTACTTGGAGGCGTCGGCGCTCATAAATTCTATGTCGACAAGCCAAGATCCGGTATTCTTTACTTATTGTTCTGTTGGACGTTTATTCCTTCCATTTTCGGCGTTATTGAAGCGATTCAATATGGCTCCATGAGAAATGATGTATTTCAACAAAATTACAAATTCAAGAGACTTTGAGAAAGCGGACTGTTGTCCAAATTTTATTTAGCAGCTTGTAAATTCAAGCAATTTGTAAATGGAAGCGGATGTGAAAGCATCCGCTTTTTTATTGACGCCGCCAGTCCAAAAGATTATATGTTGCGAGGCTTAATTAGTTTAAAACGACGGACCTCGCCGCGCGCGAGATACTAAACAAGGAGAACCGTGAAGAATCGTTTTAAAGAAGCGCTATTGAATCCCGACACATTCGCGATTACCTGGGAACTTGTTCCGGGACGAGGCGCCCGGGAACCCGCCCAGGAAAAAACCCTCATCCTGTCTGAACAAGCCGCCGGCGCGGGGAAAGTACACGCGGTGACCCTGACGGACAATCCGGGGGGAGCCCCGGCGATGTCCGCTAATTTCATGGGCGGCGAAATTCTCAAGCTGGGTATTGAACCGCTTATTCATTTCACCTGCAAAGACAAGAACAGAAATTCAATCGAAAGTGAACTTTATGCTCTCGACCGGGCAGGTGTAAGAAATCTCCTGATAATGAGCGGTGATTATCCCGTCTCCGGTTATCAGGGAAGACCTTCTCCGGTGTTTGATCTGGATCCGCTGCATATTCTCCAATTGGCAACGGAAATGAACCGGGGCCTTTCGTATCCGGGCATCAGGGGAGAAGTCCGTCACCAGCCGGCCGACTTTTTCCCCGGAGCGGTAGTCTCTCCTTTCAAGGCGACTGAAGCGGAGCAGATGGCCCAGTATTACAAACTGAAGAAGAAGATCGAAGCCGGCGCCCAATTCATTGTTACGCAGCTTGGATATGATGCCCGCAAGTTTCATGAAACGCTCTTATTTATGAAAGAGAACGGCTGCAACGTTCCGCTCATCGGTAATATATACGTGCTTCCCTACGGCACCGCCAGGATGATGAACCGCAACGCTCTACCCGGCTCTGTCGTCACGGACAAACTTCTGGTCGAACTGGAGCGTGAGCAAAACAGTCCGGACAAGGGAGCCGGCGCCAGAATTCTGCGTGCGGCAAGGTTGTACGCCATTATGAAGGGGATGGGATTTGCCGGAGTCCACATCGGCGGCCACAACCTCAAATACGAACAGGTGGAAGAAATCATCCACGGCGGTGAAGCACTGGTTTCTCAATGGAGCGACCTCGTGCACTATTTCGATTATCCCATTCCCGGCGGTTTTTATTATTTTGAGCGGGACCCGGAAACCGGTCTCAACGCTAAAAAAACAGCCGACCGACAGAACAGACCGCCGGATGCCTCAGTTGAATGCTCCTACGGTTTTTCGCAGGCTGTTCACAATGTTTTCCTGGAACCGGGAAAAAACTTTTACGGCATGATGAAAAATATCTGCCGTAAAATAGAAGGAACAAAAATGGAGGGCATCTTCCATAAACTGGAACATCTCACGAAAGCTGCTCTTTATGACTGCAAAGATTGCGGCGACTGCGCCCTGATCGATCTGGCCTACATCTGCCCGATGTCGCAATGCCCGAAGAACCAGCGCAACGGAGCCTGCGGTGGAAGCTTTGAAGGATGGTGCGAAGTCTATCCCGGCAGGAAAACATGCATCTATGTCCGGGCTTACGCCCGGTTGAAAAAAAACCGTCAAGAGAATCTGTTGGGAAAAAACATTGTACCGCCCTGCAACTGGGATTTGTATCAAACATCATCCTGGATAAATTACTACCTGGGAAAAGATCACTCCGCTAAAAACCAGGGCGGCAATTCCCGCCAATCGCAAGACGGTTGAACAAGATTTCAGTTTTTGTTTTTATTTCCGCTCAACGCCTTTTACAGTTAATGAGGATTCAAGCGTGCAGGATTCATCCAAAACGAAGCAACAACTTATCGCAGAGCTGACCATTTTGAAAGAGAAAATCAGCAAACTGGAGAAAGCGGAATTCAGTCCAAACACCGTCCGGACGGAATCAGCGGATACCGAATATAAATATCGCCGGCTCGTTGAAAATATGCCGGCGCTTATCTGCACTTTCCTGCCGGACAGCACTTTAACCTACGTAAACAAATCTTATTGCGACTTTTTCCAGAAGCGGACTGATGAACTTATCGGAAAAAAATTCCTCGACTTTCTGCCGGATGAGACGACTCGTGATTATGTCCGGCGCCTGTATATGTCGCTCACGCCGGAAAATCCCGCCACGACCTATGAACACGAAGTTCTTGCGGCCGATGGAACCGGACAATTCCGCTGGCATCGCTGGACTGACCTCGCCTTCTTTAATAATAACGGTCAGATAAGTTATTTTCAGTCTATCGGTCAGGACATCACCGAGCACAAACGCACACTGGAGACCATGATCGATAATGAAACCAGATATCGCCTCCTGGCCGACAATGCGACGGATGTCATTTGGGTGATAGGCTTAGACATGCGGCCATACTACATCAGCCCTTCTATCTCGAAGCTTTTGGGTTATACGGTGGAAGAGGCCTTTGCCCGGACGATGCGGGAAGTATTCACCCCGGCCTCGTTTGAGAAGGCAATGCAGATTTTTGCCAAAGAAATGGAGATCGAAAAAACAGGACAAGGTAATCCGGCCCGGTCACTGCTGGTGGAATTGGAACTGATCCGAAAAGATGGAAGTACAATCCCGGTTGAAGGCAATTATCGCTTTTTACGCGATTCAACAGGCAAAGCAAACAGTATTCTCGCGATTATTCGCGACATCACCAAACGCAAGGAGGCGGAAGAGGAACTACGAAAAAGCCGGAGACAACTGGCGGACATTATCGAGTTCCTGCCGGACGCCACCCTCGTCATTGACAAAGAAGGCAAAGTAATCGCCTGGAACCGGGCCATAGAAACCATGACCGGGGTAAAAAAGAAAGAAATGCTCGGCAAGGGCAACCATGAGTATGCCCTGCCCTTCTATGGGGAGAGAAGAAACATTCTTCTTGATCTTGCCCTGCATCCCGACGGTAAAATGGAAAAAAAATACACGTCCATTCAACGGATAGGAGACGTTCTGCTGGGAGAGGCATTTACACCGAATTTGCCGGGCAATCTTCATCTTTCCGGAACGGCGTCAGTTCTGCGCGACAGTTCCGGCCAGGTTATCGCCGCCATAGAGTGTATTCGTGACAACACCGAACGCAAAAAGCTGGAGGAGCAACTGAGCCGGGCACAAAAGATGGAAGCGCTGGGCACGCTGGCGGGCGGTGTGGCGCACGACCTGAACAACGTTCTGGGAGTTCTTGTGGGATATTCGGAACTGTTGAAACAAGTTCTCCCGGAAAAAGGTGTGGCTGCGGAATACGCCAAAAACATATTGGAATCCAGTGTCCGGGCAACCGCCATTATTCAGGATCTGTTAACAATGGCCAGAAGAGGCGTGGCCGTTTCGCAGGTGGTCAATCTGAATAAATTAATTGCCGATTCTCTGAAAACACCGGAATTTGAAAATTTGCTCAGATCCCATCCAAATGTCCGAATATCAACCGAACTGGAAAACGATCTCTTCAACATCAAGGGCTCTCCCGTTCATCTGATTAAAACCATAATGAATCTTGTCTTAAACGCCGCCGAATCGATAACCGGCGAAGGGAATGTATCAATAAAAACGAAAAACCGTTATTTAGATCAACCTATTCATGGTTACGACACAATGGCGGAAGGAGATTATACCGTGCTGATCGTCTCCGATACCGGCAGCGGCATTTCCGTCAATGACATTGATAAAATATTTGAACCCTTCTATACTAAAAAAGTGATGGGCAGAAGCGGAACCGGACTCGGGCTGGCCGTTGTCTGGGGAACAGTTAAAGATCATCACGGCTACATCGATGTCCAAAGCAGGGAAAACGAAGGAAGCACTTTCACCCTTTATTTCCCCGTTACCCGAGAAGAGCCGGCGCAGGCTGAAAAAGCTGTTTCCCATCTTGCCTACAGGGGAAAGGGGGAATCCATACTGGTTGTCGATGATGTCAAAGAACAAAGACAGCTGGCCATGAGCATGTTGGAAAAGCTGGGATATCAGGTCAGGGCCGTCGCCGGTGGAGAAGCGGCGATCGAATATCTCAAAACCGAAAAAGCCGATCTTGTTGTTCTGGACATGATTATGTATCCCGGAATTGACGGGTTCGAAACCTACCGGAGAATAAGGAAGATCCATCCCCGGCAAAAGGCGATAATTGTCAGCGGGTTCACCGAAACCGACCGGGTCAGAAAACTTCAGGAGATCGGCGCCGGAGAATTTGTCCGCAAACCTTACACAATGGAGAAGATCGGCCTCGGTATCAGAAATGAACTGGACCGGAAATAAAAGAAATTGCCTGAGACAGGAGGATGAATGGTGAGAGCTGACGAAGGTTTGCCGTTTTTGCTGCGCTATGAAAATATAGCCCATTATGATGACGGAATTGTATGGATTCTTGATCGACGAATATACCCCGCCCGGGAAGATTTTGTCCGCTGCGCGGACTACCGGCAAGTGGCGAACGCCATCGCGGAAATGGTTACGCAGAGCGGCGGGCCGCTGTTCGCGGCCTCCCTGGGAATGGTCAGTGCCGCCCGGCAGGCAAAGGGTCTGTCTTTGCTGGAAGCCAGGAAACTTCTGCAGCGATCCGCAGATGAATTGTCACAGGCCCGCCCCACAACATCCGCCAATATGAAATCCCATATTCAAAAAGTGCTCAAAATAGCGTTGGACGCCGTTGAACAGGGTGAAGACGCCGAAGCCAAAGCGCACACCTATGTAATAGAAAACATCGAAAAACGTTACCAGCTGTCGCGTATAATGGCTGACTACGCGGTGGATCTTCTCCCGGACAAAGCGGCGATATTGACCCAGTGCTATGCGGAGACGCTTATCGGTTTCATTTTGCTGGCCTGCAGGGAAAGAGGCAAAGACATTTCTTTGATCTGCCCGGAGACGCGGCCTTATCTGCAGGGGGCAAGACTGACCGCCAGCGTGGCTTGCGACATGGGCATTCCGGTTACCGTTATTACGGACAACATGCCCGCCTATGTTTTATCGCAAAAAATGGCTCAGGTCTTTATATCCGCGGCGGATGTGGCCACGCTGGACGGCCATATAGTCAACAAGGTGGGAACGTTTCAAATCGCCCTCGCGGCGCACTACTTCGGCATTCCCTTCTATGCCATTGCGTCGCCGTCCCGCAAGCACCCGGATATTTCCACTGTGGTCATCGAGGAGAGATCGCCGGAAGAAACCGTGCAGGTCATGGGAATCCGCACCGCGAAAGAAGGCGTTAAAGGATATTATCCCGCGTTCGATATCACACCTCCCCATCTGGTAAGCGCCGTCGTCACGCATAAAGGAGTTTTTTCGCCCTGGGATTTGAAGAGTTATTTTGAGGATTAAAATAATGCTTTATGAGGAAATTCGCAAAGAACTGCTGCAGACGGTGCGGCATCTTTATGCAAAGGAGATGATACCGCTTAACTCCGGCAATGTGAGCGTACGCGCCTCCGCGGAGCATTTTCTAATTACGCCGCGGGGCATTCCTTATGAGCAGATGGCCGCCGACGATCTGGTCGTAATCAACAATAACGGTGAAGTGATCGAAGGCAGCCACAAACCATCTTCCGAAACGCCCATGCACCTTGCCGTATACGGAAACATGGCCAAAGCCGCAGCAGTGGTGCACACCCATTCCCCTTATGCTTTAGCCTTCGCCGTAGCGGGACGCTCCATACCGATCATCTGCACGGAAGGATTGGTCGTTCGCGGACCGGTACCCGTCGCCGAATATGCCTGCCCCGGTACCGACGCCCAGGGACGCGTCGCCGTCTGTGCCATGCAGGGGCCGCCGCTGGTGACCGGAACCCTTTTGCAGAACCACGGAGTATTGACATACGGGGCCAATTTGTCGGAGGCGTATGCAACTGCCTGCCGCATTGAAATAGCCGCCAGGGTCTATCTCCTCGCCCTGCAGATCGGCACGCCTCAAGTCCTGACTTCGCAACAGCTCGATGAAATCAAAACCTTGTACGCGTCGTTAAAATAACCGGCATATACAGACAGGCACCACCGCGCCGCCTTATAAAACCAACGCTGCGTTTCTTTACAGCGGCCGTCACGGCTCCATCAGCAGAACGGTTTTCCGATCCACTATGGATCCGACAATTCAAGATTCATAGCGTCAAATGTAAGCAGGATATTTCACGCTAAAACGGCTTATAGCGAAAGACGGCTGCTATCGGCCCATGGTCGCCCATTTCATCCGGCTTCATGATATGAACAGTGCCTCCGTGAAGAATAGTTTGAACAGCAGCAAGATCCAGGAGATCCTCCATACCTGTTTCATTTTCTTTCGAGAGGGTAATTTCCCTACGATCGAGAGAAAAACTGCCCCAGCGATTCATGCCTTGAGCAACAAAAAGAATTTCGGTTCGCCCTTCGTAAGATGCGATCAGGATGTCGCGTATAGCACCTGATGTCCGGGGTCCGGCGCTCAAATTCAGGTATTGGGAAAAATCCTGCCGCTGTGATTTCAGGAATAAAGGCTCCACTATCTCCCAGGCACGAATATGAAGTTCACTATCCGACAGTTCATCAGGATTACCCGGGATACCTTTATCCAGAGTATGAGCATAAGTGTTAGCCTTGAGGTAAATGGGAATCAGATAATCTACACCCGAAAGAACGAGGGGTGCTTTTTCTTCTTTCAACACGTCCTGGAGCCCGTTATCCACCTGCTTAAAGTAACGAAAAATATTATCCTTGGTGTTGTCGGTTCCTCCACCCTGTCCGTGATATACGGCCGCCCTCTTCCCTGGCATGGCATAGGTAGAGGTTTGGGTATGAAACTGCAGGTTTTGTTCGTATACATCGTATTTTAAAACGTCGGCCAATCCCTTGGGCATGTCTTCCACATCGATCGGCATAACGTTGTAACGAGATGCCTGAAGAAGCCGGACCTGTTTTTTACTGAGGGCAAGGATGTAAAATAAACCGTCCGCAGCAAAAAGGCTCAGCAGGGGTTTGATATGGAATCTTCTCGTGACGACCAGCAACTCATCAAACTGACGGGGCAGCCTGTAACAGCGAAACACATTGGGTGAGACAAAGATTGCCAGACCATCACTCTGATGCCTCCAAAAAAATGGATAATCCACGAGCCGTCGAGCCGGATCAAGGAGCGCTTTTGCTTCAGGTGCCCTCATTCCCAGCTCCTGCAGCTTTTTTTCCGCCTCGCTGAGCGCATTGCTCAACCGGATCGGATCCTGTTGTATCTCCGCAGCCTTTCGGTGCGTCGGCAGGAAAATAGAAACGCACAAATCCCTTTCCTCTATCAACATACTTAAATCTTTGCGTTCCAGCATGTCCATGAATTTAAACCTCCTTTTCTGGATAACGACAATTTCCTTCATTTCGTTCTCATAGTTCGAAACTCAGATTATCAAAACCGACACCAGTAAAGACAATAAACCAAATGTTTTTAATTACGGTTCACTTGTTTGTTAAAGATATCTGATCATGCATTCCGCATTTTCGTAATGCAAAATATTGCAGCAGGCACAGACAAGAGCAAGGAATTGCGCCGTGACATTCTTCTCCCTGGCCGCATCCTTCCTCAATAGAGCAAAAGCTATAAAACGATTTGATGATAGAATTGTGAGATAAAAACTGCTTTTAACGGCTTCGATTATAGGAGATTCGATTTTGTGAGTCAAGAAAATCGTTCCGGTTGTCGTTCCGGTAAAATCGTTCGGTAAAATGCCGAGAGTATTCATGATGCCATTATTACACTCGTCAAAAGTAATACTTCCATTCGGCGAAAAATACCGTCGGATACGTTCCAAACTCACTTTTGATATCCGCCGTTGCGCCGCTGTAACTTTCCGGCTGCCGGCCAATATTGAAGGTTGCCCCGACAAGCAGATCCATTTCATTGGTCAGAGAAACGGCCACCAGCGGCTGCAGCTGGCAGGAACCGTCGGACAGAGATACAATAGCTCCCATCTCGCCGACTACCAGGGGAGAGAATTCATACCGCGCCGCCAGTCCGGCAAGGTGCCTGCTCATTTGGAGGCTGGAACCATAGCTCATGCGCACCAGAGCGGCATTCAGGTCATCAGGGTCTCCGGCGCCGTTATAAAAGTACTCGAAATCCAGGCTGAGGCTGTTTTCAAAGCGGTGCCCCAGGCCGATCACCGCCTGAAAACTGTCTTCACCGAGGTCACCCTGCAGCGGCGGAGGCAGAGGATCACTTGACAAGGCCATAAACTGGGCGAATTCGCCTCTGACCTGCACCGGCCCTATATCGCCGACAATGCCCGCCCCGACCTGCCAGCCTCCGAACACTTTTCCTCCCTGCAATGAGATGTCCCATCCTCCCGCATCGGCGAAGAATCTTCCCATTAAAGCCGAACCGTACCATGAGGCGTCCCGGGGATTATTGCCGACTCCCGTGTCTGTCCCGAGTTTAACTTTGGGGCCGGCGGCGCCGACAAAGGTCAACCCGGAATACAGGCCAAGAGGAATATCCACCTTGACGGCATCGACGCCGGGTTTATAATCCCTGTCGAACTGATTGGCGTCCAAAGGATAAAATACATCCAGCGGATTCCAGAAGTAAGTCTTCCCGAAAGTTATCGCCTGACGACCAACAGTAATATCTCCCCAGCCGAATGATGTTTTGGTGTTGAAGCGATCAAAGGCAAGCGTCGCGAGACTCTTATCCTTCTCCAGCACATCCCAGCTGGCATCCAGCATCCGGTACCGGTAGACATGATCCGTGCCGGCGTTGTCATATCCGGAAAGCCCTCCCCCTGCTATTTTCTCGGTGGAAAGGGTCAGGCTCTGCACCAGGTGGATTTCATAGGAAAGGAATTCAGATGGTTTGCCGGCCGCCGTCAGCCGGGCAATCGTTTGCGACAAGACATCGAAATTATTTTCCCCCGAGAAAGGAAGCTCTTCATCCCGGTCCAGCAGAAAAAAGAGAGTGCGGATACTGCCGTTTAAACCGAATGCTTTTTCCGTATCCCCGACAAAAGCAAAGGCCTCCCGGCAACTGCCGGCGCTTCCCCAGACAAGAAGGCAAATCAGCATTACGGTTGCGGTCAGTTTGATTTTACCTCTTTTTTGCCCATCCACCCGGCTTCCTCCATAAAATTTGATACCAAGTTGCATTCAAAGCATAACGCGGCGGCAAGAAGGAGGCTCCGCAGGCACCCTCCCCCTATCCCCCTCTTGAGGGGGACAAGGGGGAGGTGTTGAGGAAGCCGACGACGCAGCCAACAAAGTTAGGCAAAGAATGCAACTTGGTATAACTATCTATTCCCGGTCTGCAGATTATCCTCGATAATACGACCGTCCTGCAGCCTGATGAGCCTTCCGGCTCGTCTCATAACCGCCTGGTCGTGGGTGGAAAAAAGAAACGTCATGCCTTTCTCTTCGTTCAGCCGGCGCAGCAGATCCATGAGAGAACCCGCCGTTTCGGAATCGACATTGGCCGTAGGTTCATCGGCCAGAATGAGCGCCGGCTCCGGCGCAATTGCCCGGGCGATGGCCACGCGCTGCTGCTGCCCGCCGGAAAGCTCCCGCGGAAAGCGGTGCTCGAGCCCTTCCAGCCCCACCTCTTTCAGCACCCGCAGAACCCTTTCCCTGCGCTCTTCTTTCGCCACGTTTTGAATCATCAGCACATACTCGGCATTTTCCAAGGCGGTTAAAACAGGAATCAAATTATAACTTTGAAAGATAAATCCGATGCGGTCCCGTCTCAGACGGCTTAACTGTCCCGCCGATAGTTGATGAATTTCGTTTCCTTCAATGCTTACGGTTCCCGATGTCGGCCTGTCCAGTCCGCCGATGATGTTGAGGAGTGTTGTCTTTCCGGAACCGGACGGTCCCGCCATCGATGTGAATTCCCCGGCCATCAGGACAAGATCAACACCACGGAGCGCCCGGGTAATGATTCCGCTTTCGCCGAAGTCTTTCGTCACGCTTTTTGCCTCAACAATCTTTACCAAGTGTTCCTCCTATCTGAGTGTTTCCGCCAGCCGTACCCGTCTTACTCGCCGCATGATCAGCAGGCTCAAAAGAAGCATGGCCCCGAGGACGATACCGCCGGTCCACAAAAAAACGGGAAGAGTCACGAGTGCATGAACTGTGGTCGAGACTGCAAAACCGGAGATCGTAACGCCTTCCGGCATGAGAAAAGCCAGGTCCAATCCCCAGATTTGCAGGGCGAAAGCGGCAGCGCCGCCCAGCGTCAGCCCCACAAGACATCCCAGACATCCAATGAAAACCGATTCCAGAAAAAGCTGTCCCTTCAATTTTCTTACGGGTGTGCCCAGGGCAAGAAGCACGGCAAATTCCCGCTCCCGCTCCATGACGGACATAAGCAGTGTATTCAGGATTGTGAAAAGGATGATCACGAATAACAGCCCCTGAAAAACCCAGTTCGAAACACGGTCAATGCGAATGTACGATGCCACTTCCGGCAGAATTTGCTGCCATGGCAGCACAGCAATATTTTTGCCGCCAACCATGGTTTTGATCTCTTTCATCACTACCTGCTGGTCTCCCGGCCGCTTCAGAATAACGCCCAACTGGGTTGCTTCATCGGCCTGCAGCCCGAAGACCCGCCTTGCAAAATTCAGGGGAATCTGAATGAAGTATCCGTCGATTTCATCAGACCCGGTGCGGAAAATCCCCTTGACCCGGCATAGTTCTGCTACAAGCTCTCCCCGGGCATTATTGGTGGTGATCACGATTTTGCTGCCCGGCTCCAATTTCAGTTCCTTGGCCAGGTGTTCTCCCAGCACAGCCTTACGGTCATCATCGTTGGCCAGATAGGCGCCGGCCACGATTTCACGCGCCAAGGGCGAGTATTTTATTTCAACCGCCGGTTCCACTCCCATGATTGACACACCAACGGCCCCGGCGCCCGAATTGGCTACCCCCTGCCCCCAGATAAGCAGTTTTGTTTCCTCCACCGCTTTAATTTTTTTAATTTGATTTCTGATGCCGTCAACATCGCCAATGCGTAGATCAATAGCCGGCGCCGTCTGGTATTCCGGGTTTTCCAGGGTAATGTGCCCCGCCTGCATGCGGACGCCATCGTTGACGATTTGCTCATAAACTCCTTCCGCCATGGCTATAAAGAAAATGGCTATAACCAGTCCCAAGGCGATGGACGCCGTCGTAATAAGGGTCCGTCGCCTGTTTCGCCATATGGATCGCCATGCCACACGAAATATCATATTCTCCTCTATACCCGGTGCATACTCTTCACAGGATCCAGCCTGGCGGACATGGCCGCCGGATACAATGCCGCGAGCACGCATACAATCCACATGATGACAACCGGCGCTGCCACGGCCTCAATGCTTAAAGCGGCGCGCCATACGGGATCGAAAACGACGCCGGCGATGGTCGTCTCCCCTGCCAGAGCCGAGGTATCCAGGCCATACTCCTGCAGCGCCAAAGTTGCGGCGACTCCCAGAATGACGGCAAAAACAGTGGACACTGCAGCCATCAGCCAGGCTTCAAACGCCACATCCCGGACAATGCGCCAGGGCGAAGTGCCCAGGGCTTTGAGCAGGCCGAATTCATGGGAGCGCTCGTAAGTCGTCATGAGCATGGTGTTCATGACTCCCAATCCGGCAGCCGCAAAGAAAATCGCCCCGAAAAGAGACATGCTGGCGCCGGAAAGCTGCAGCATGTCGGAGAGCGCCGGCAGAAGCTGCCGCCACGTTTTGACTTCCGAATCGGGAACAAGCCGGGGCAGGATTGCGGACAGCTTGTCCAGGGAAACACGCCCGCCCGTATTAACGGCAATTTCATGGACGCCTGCAGGCAAGACGAAAAGGTGCCGGTAATCCTCCAGATGGATAATGGCGGCATTGCGGTCAATTCCCTCACCGACCGACTTGAGGATGCCGGTAACGGTGAACAGTTCGTTTCCCAGCGACCCGTCGGCCGCCTGCACGAGAAGGACGATTTCCGCTCCCAGGCGGGCGTTCAAAGACCTCGCCAGCTTTTTCCCCAGGACAATACCTTTCTGAGGATTAGGACTCAGGAAAGAACCTTCGGCAAGATGAGTGGGCAGGTCGAATGTTGTCTTTTCCCTTTCCGGTTGTACCCCCCAGAAGAGAGCTCCGGCGGATTTTGTGCCGCGGCTCACCAGCCCGTAACCGTAAGCCCGGGGAGCGGCAGAAATGGATTGTTCCCGCAGCGTTTGCAGGATTGCCTGTGGATTTTCCAGCGTTTTATATATGGAACGATCGGAGAGATAACCGGGAGAATGAATCTGCGCCTCTCCGGTGACCAGTTCGGTGGCGTTCAAAACCGTTTGACGGAGCATCCCGTCCATCAGAGAATAGGTGGTAATAAGAATAATGGCGTTGAGCGCCACGGCGGCCATGGTGATGGCGGTACGACGTCGATTCCGCCAGAGGTTTCGCCACGAAATGCGAAGAAGTCCCATCGGCTTACTCCTTATTTCTGCAGATTTCGGATCGAAAAGACGTCATCATTCAATGATAAGTCAAAGGTGATTTTATCATAGATAACCACCGTTTTTTCCTGCGGCTTATCAATCGGAACAAGCGTCAGGACTGCAGGCAGGGTGCGGCCCGACATCTTCTTAAACTGGGAAAAAGTCATATCCCTCGCCGGACGAAGCTTCTCGTCATAGTAATGCATAACTATCGGAAGGTAGTCCGAATGCCGGACGTCTATGGCCACTTTTCCCCATACCACGGGAGCATCAGGCTTCGGGATACAGGAAAGTTCAATTATATTTTCTCCTTTTCTCGGTCCCTGAAAAGTAATCTGACAGCTGTAATCATCCGTAAAACGGCTCTCCTTCACCAGATCGTCGTTGGTAAAGTGGGAACCCATCCAGGAGGCGGACATCATGGATGAGGGGAGTTTGATGACCCGATTCACTTTGGGAAGGTAATTCCAGATCTCATTGCCGGCGCGCAGCGTGGCTGTTCCTTTTTCTTTAAGCGGAGAGAGAATGCGAATAAGCGATTTATCCTTGCCCTTCGACCAGAATTCCAGGGAAAGCGTTCTTTTCCAGTGCGCCGTGACGACCTCCATGGTCATCATGCCGTAGCTCGAAGTTCCCCGGTAAAGATCGTCCACCTTGTTCAGGATATCATCGGCCGTGAGAGTTTCCCCCCGGACGGGGTGTGCTCCCAGGAGTATGAAAATCGCTAAGGGAAGAAAAATTAAAATTGCTCTGCGCCCAAAGGAATGAACATGCTTCGAGCCCACCTTGCGCTTTCCTGAAATAATTTTCCGGATATAATCATTCACGAGAAAAGATTCTCCTTTGCTTTCAGGAACATATTCCGCATGAGATCAACCAGATTGGAGAAAAATCATCCTTGCCAGAAAAAGAAAAACTGGATTGATAAATGGCAAGAACTTTTTTACGTTTCCAGTATAAGAGGCGTGCTCCAGTGTGTCAAGAAATTCTTGGCGACACAAGATGTTATAATTACACAATTTACACATGCATTGACGTGATTATTAGTCAGTTTTCCAAGGCCCTCAGGTTTGATAGACTTGTAAAAGTCATAAAAGTGTCCATTTGCGGACGGCCTCGTAAAAAGGATGCAGGCAAGGCGCGCGAATCCTGAGGAATGAG
>Ga0208462_1001670_pt1 | contig 14145 bp, 12 predicted proteins | sample AD_SCU001_MetaG_FD_184452 | JGI IMG/M metagenome (GOLD analysis project Ga0208462, IMG submission 184452) | Active sludge microbial communities of municipal wastewater-treating anaerobic digesters from China - AD_SCU001_MetaG (SPAdes) (version 2) | ecosystem: Engineered > Bioreactor > Anaerobic...
TCGTCACCGCCCGCCCGGAGGACGAGGTGGCGAAGATCCTCACCGAGGCAGGGCTCCGGGTCGCGATCGCGACGACGGTGGACAACGAGGGGTTGAAGATCCGGGTGGAAGAGAAGGCGTAAGGCCGTTCATCCGGGTCCGCAAACCCATACTCGATCTTTCAGCAGGGCGCGACACCCTCCCGTCGCGGCCGCCGCCGGCCGCCCGGAGGATGAGATGGCGGCGGTCTTTCCAGATGCCGGCCTCCTTTCCCGAATTCGTTTCACAATCCTTTTCCCCCACCTGGCGGACCGGTACTCCATGCAGAGCAGGTACGCGCTCTATATCGCCGTGCTCGCCGTCGCGGCTATCCTTGCCGCCGGGTGCACGGGCGCAGAAGGACCGGGCGCCGCGGCCTCCGACCCGGCGTCCACCGGAGCCGGGGATCCGTACACGCCGCCAGAAGCGATCACGACCACCCCGGAGCTCCTCGAGTTCGTGGCCCACGCCGCGGCTTACGCGCGAGAGCACGGGAGAGAGAAGGCCGCTGTCGCCTTCACCGATCCGAACGGGACGTTCGTCGCGGGCAATACGCACGTCTTCGCGGTGGAATACGGAGGAACCGTCGTTGTCGATGCAGCGGAGCCCGGGATCCGGGGCACCGACATCTCGAATCAGACAGACCCCTTCGGTATACGCTTCGCCGAACGCTTCGAAGAGACCGCACGGTTCGGCCGGGGGTACGTCAGCTACATGTACCCTAACCCGGCTAACAACGGCACGTTCGAGCACCGGATCGCGGTGGTCGAAGACGTGGACGGGACGTACTATGTCGCTGCCGGGCTGTTCGCCTCGCAGGGAGAGGTCTATCCGTCGGTCGCGCTGAACACGTCCGCCGGGCAGCCCGCGCTCGAAGACCTCGTCGCCTACGTGAAGAGCGCGGTCGCGTATGCACGAACGAACGGGAAAGAGAAGGCCCTGGCCGTCTTCAACGATAGGACCGGCCCGTTCGTGCAGGGCGAACTCGTCATGATGGCGTTCGATTACAACGGCACGAACCTCGCCGCTCCGCCCTACTCGCCCGAACTGGTAAAGAACCGCATCAACCTGATCAACTACTACGACCCCGACGGGGTATACACCATCCGCGGGATGCGGGACTTCGCGACGGAGGGCGGCGGGTTCTTCTACACGGTCGTGAAGGTGCGGGCGAACGATACCGTCGTCTACGTACCTAAGATCGACTATGCCGAGCCGGTCGACGGCGACTGGTGGATCTTCTCTGGGATCGTCGTGCCGGAGTATGCCCGCATCGGCCCCGGCAACCTCACGGGCATTCCGGTCCGGGACCACACCCGGGAGGAGGTCTACGATCTCGTGAATCGGGCTGTCGCGTTTGCGCAGGCGTCCGGGAAGGAGGCGGCGCTTGCCGAGATCAACGACCCCGCGGGCCGGTTCGTGAACGGGGACCTCTTCGTCTGGGCGGAGTCCACCGACGGAACGGTCCTGGCCGACCCGTTCTGGAAGGAGGCGATCGGCAGGAACTGCATGAACGACACCGACCGGAACGGGATGCCGATCACGAAGGTCGGGATTGAGGCGATGCAGAACGCTGCCGGGTTCTCGCGTGCGCTCTTCCCGAATACGGCGGCAAACGAGACCGCAGAGGTGCCGAAACTGATCTACATGAAGGCCGTGGATGAGACCTGGTGGATCGGGGGCGGGATATATGGTCTGGAGGTGGAGTGAGAGCCGGATGGCCGGCTCTCAATTTAATCTCTTTAAGGAAACACAGGGCGCTGTGTGTTCATGGGAGAGCAACCGCAAGCCGGGTATTCACCTTGCGGATTGCTATGCTCATGCCTAAGGGCGGTCAGGGTATGCTGTCCGGGAATCTGTACACCACTATTCTGGGGGCTCGAATTGCACCCCTCGCATCTTTAGTTGGGTTATATACAACTGAAAAAAATTTGACATCCACCACCAGGGCATGTCATGGGGGTGGGCGAGGTGTCTCTCTTGAGGTGGTATGACATCCACCTTCCGGACGTGCGATCCTACTGTGGGATAGTGCGCGCTCTTTTAGAGGTGTGGTGACACTCAGCACATGGATGTGAACCTTGCTGTGAGGGGGGAGTGCGCTTCTTTATAGGCGAGGTCGTTGAGTAAGGTTATAACCTCTAATGCAGAGGAGAATGGCACATTATACGTAAACTCTTTAGGTTGAGGCATCTCGATGAACATCAGCATTAGCTATTATTTCGCCTATCGGTGAAGATTCTGTAAAACTTGCATACCTTTCATCTTCAGGTTAATGCACTTCCTCTTTTACCCCTATTTCTAAACCGACCGGTGTTTCTGCATCTTATCAAAAAGCAACTTATTTAGACTCTCCGCTCCGAGAAAATGATCAGGAGACTGTAATTAAATGCCCGAACAGATAACATGCCCTGACGCCATCAGATCGCTCGTCGAGCGTTTTGAGTATCACCGTGCCGCATACCTACGGGGCCAATATAACGAAACGCAACTACGTCGAGAGTTTATCGACCCATTTTTCAGGGCGCTCGGTTGGGATGTGGATAACCAAGCCGGGCTCTCCGAGGCTTACAAAGAAGTTGCTCATGAAGACCCAATACGGGTACGCGGGCAGACAAATTATCTAGACTATTCTTTCCGGATAGGTGGTGTCAGGAAATTCATAGTTGAGGCGAAGAAACCATCAGTTAAGATCCAAGATGATACAGAATCTGCCCTCCAATTGCGTAAATATGCGTGGAACTCCAAGTTGAAGTTGAGTATCCTGACAAACTTCGAAGAGTTCGCTGTCTATGATTGCACGAAACCACTCCGTAAGGGAGATAGTGCTGGGACTGCCCGAATATGCCACTTTACCTACAGGCACTATCCAGAGAAGTGGGAATGGATCACAAAGATTTTTTCCCAAAAATGTATTCTGAAGGGCGCGTTTGATAAATACGCTGACTCAGAAACCGATAAGAAAGGGACTATGGGCGTCGATGAGGCGTTTCTCGGCGACATCGAGGCTTGGCGCGAGAAGCTCGCCAGAAACATTGTGCTCCGTAACTCCTCAATCACTATCGATGAACTGAACATGGCCATTCAACAAATAATCGATCGGATCATTTTCCTCAGAATCAGTGAAGATAGGGGGATCGAACCATATGGCACCTTGCAGGGGTTGCTTGAAGGAGGCCAAACGTACTCTCGTCTCTGTGATCTATTCCGTCACGCTGACGATAAGTATAATTCAGGGCTGTTCTACTTCCAAGAACAGCGAGGACGGAGCGAAGAGGTCGATACTCTAACGCCGTCGCTCAAGATCGATGATGTTGTGCTGAAAGCGATTATTCGCCGTCTTTACTTCCCCGAAAGCCCATATGAGTTTTCTGCCATCCCCGCCGATATCCTTGGTCATGTCTACGAACAATTTTTGGGCAAGATAATTCGCCTGAAGGGGAGCCACCGGGTGGAGGTTGAAGAGAAGCAAGAGGTTCGCAAAGCAGGGGGAGTTTACTATACCCCAACCTATATTGTCGATTATATTGTGCGTCAGAGCGTGGGTGAGTTCGTCCACGGAAAGACCCCGAAGGAGGTTTCAGGAATTACGATCTTAGATCCCGCCTGTGGCTCTGGATCCTTCCTGATCGGCGCGTATCAGTTCCTGTTGAACTGGCACCGAGATTGGTATATTGAACACTTGGTTCCAACGATCAAAGAGAAAGGAGCGACCTCACCTGAAGTCCAAGCGTTACTCCCCCCCACTCGGGAGACGTCGAGCCGGAGGGGACGAGAGAGGCGTCGAAGCGCAACGCAAAATCTTCCGATCTACAAGGCGGGAAATGGAACAGAGACGCGTACACGAAGCGACTGGAAGCTGACTACGGCCGAACGAAAGCGCATCCTCCTCAACAATATCTATGGCGTGGATATCGACCCACAGGCCGTCGAGGTGACGAAACTCTCCCTCCTCCTCAAAGTCCTCGAAGACGAGAGTGAAGAAAGCGTATCGAAACAGCTGACTCTGTTTGCGGAACGTGCGCTTCCAAGCCTTCACGAAAATATCAAGTGTGGGAACTCGCTTGTCGCCCCCGACATTTACGACGATTTCTCCATTCAACCTAGTATCGAGGAACGTAAGAAACTCAATGTGTTTGACTGGGAGCGAGAATTCGCTGAAATCGTGCAGCGCGGTGGGTTCAATGTGGTGATTGGAAACCCTCCATGGGGTTCATCTTTTAGTCCGTCTGAACAAGCGTATTTGAAAAAGAACTATTCATCTGCCCGCGGTAGAAATATTGATTCTTATGCAGTATTTATTGAGTTCGGGCTCAAGATGCTAAATAAAAAAGGTCAACTTAGCTATATCACTCCAGATACCCTTTTGCGAAAGGACGATCACCTATCCCTTCGTAATTTTGTCTTCGATCGTTATTCGATAGTTGAAATGATCGAAACTGGGCCGGTATTCCCTAAAGTAAGAGATACCTGGGCTCTTGTGTTCAGAATGAAGAATGAAAAACCAACAGATCGTACAGTTATCACCCATAAAAATATTAGCAGATTTATAGTATCAGCGGAAGAGAGACTGAACAAATTTGACAGAGAGGAGTGGGATCATGTATCTCAGGTGTCTCAGGCACTATGGAAAAACCGACCTAATCAGATTGTTGGATATTTGTCCTCTATAGAGGATCAGCAAATCATCAGTAAGATTGAGGATTGTATTGTACTAGGTGCACTATCTGAATTATTTAGCATCTCGCGAGGAGAAGAAGGGAGTAAATATTCTTTGAACGAGTGTGAAGGCTCTGATTTCTGGATGGTAATCCCCCACGACATTGAGAGATATAATGTCGGGCCAGGTGTTCAGATATTAAAAGATACCCTCAATCCAACAAAAGTTGAAAAATGCTATACACATCCAAAAATCTGGATTACCCGAATTCAAAAACCGAGGTGGAAACAGCGATTGGTTTGTGCCTTTGATGAGAGACAGAATTCAGCAGGTATGAAAACCCTCCAAACAATAGTATCCACAAGAGATAGAAAGTCTGATCTGATCTTTTTATTAGGCGTACTGAATTCAAAACTGATGAACTACTACTGTACAAACTTCCTAGCTGACGATATGAACAAATCATATCTCATGAAACTTCCAATCTGCCCCATCGATCCTGACGACGCCAATTATGCACGTATGAACGCTCTTGTCAGGAGAATATTCGATCTGAACCACCAACTCGGCAACGCGAAGGCGGAGCATGATAAAACCTTTATCAAGCGTGAAATCGAGGCGACTGACAATAGGATTGATATGCTGGTGTACGAGTTATACGGACTCTCTGAGGAAGAGATCAAAATGATTGAGCAGGCAATGTAATGGTACTACTGATATGATCTAAGGATGAGATTTAATTGTAGGAAAGAGGTTATCCCTCCAACTTTCCATTTATTTTCACCAGTTCCTCGCCTAAATAGGTGATGCTCTACATTTACAGTTTCAAGAATTCAATTTAATTTATCGTCATATCTTCCCACTGCTCAAGCCGCTCCCGCACATGCTTGTTCATCGTGAACGGCTTCCCGTCCCGCGCGTTTTTCTTCAGGTAAAACAGCGTCCCCTTGGAGAACCCCATCTTCTTCCACTCGGCATACGGAATCGCAAGTATCTTCCGGCGTATCTCGTCGGAGTCCTGCCGATCAATCTCGTAAAGAGGAGTTGAAAAGTCGAGCTTCCGTTTCTTCCCGGTGAGGTAGTGCGCCAATTCTCTGGTCTTGAGGAAGATGATATAACTCCATGCGGATTCCTTCCCCTGATACTCGACTGCCTTGTTAAACCACCTGTTGACTTCCTCGGTGACTTTGCGCGCGCCGGTGGGTCGGAGACGAAGATTATAGTTCTCAGTCCTGACAAAGTCGCCCTTCGCCATAGCCTCATTCTCGATGAGCGTGATCACGGCGAGATCCACCAAAAACCGGAACGGTTCCTGCAGGTCGTAGGCGAGGCTGTACTTTCCTGGCTGCATCTCGTGGAGGAAGCCAACGTGCGCGTCCAGGCCGGTGCTGTTGATGGCACGCAAGCATTCGGCCTCCAGCAGGGAGTAGCCGTAGTTCAGCATGCAGTTCACTTGGTCTACGGCCCCCATCGGCCTCCCAGTCTTGCCGATGTTTCGCCCGTCGAACTCATACTTATCTGGGATAATCTTCTGAAATTCACTCCAATATAACTGCGCAACCGCCCCTTCAACGCCCATTATTTCCTTGATCGTATTTGTGCCACTGAGCTTGCACGCGTCCCGCTCAAGGTCGTTACCAACGTCCGGGTATCTCTGTTCCAAATAGTCGAGAACAAGCCGTGACCGTTCGAACTTTGCTTCGATCAGTTTCCGGGCGATCTTTATCCGGGTCGCCATATTCTCGTAGGCGCGGTACTGGTCAAACTTGATCCTCACCTGGACGCTCTCGGGTGGGAGCATCGTGGTGAGCAACTTGCCGTCCCAATTGAGCACCGACACCTGTATGCCCTGCTTGACCAACCACCTGATAGCAGGGATGGAGATAGTCCCGCTCTGCCCATAGATGGCAATCGAATCAACGTCGATCTTCTTCGGTGCGAAAACGTAGGACATTGGTCTCTCTTTTGTAGAGAACCTCCCGTCCCTGACATGGAGTTTTGCACCGTCGATATTCATCCGTATCCCGTGCCCGTTGAGCAGCATGAACCTCATTTCCGGACTCCGCAGAGTTTCTCGTAATATACCGCCTTCTCTCTGTTTTCAACTGCGTAGTCAAGGATGTTATCGAGAACCAGAGCTATCTTCCGCTCATCTTCGTGTCCTTTCTCTTTCCCTTTCTCGTTGTATTCCCACATGAGTCTAAGCAGGTCGTCTTTCGACTCTTCAAATATGTGAATGAGATATTTCGAGTGGTAAACATCCTTTATCTCGGACATGATCAAATCTTTTTTGGATAGCAGCTCCTTGTCTTCTTCCAGCGTTTTGAGATCTTCTTCCAACACCCATACGATAACCTCTTCAGTGGAAAAAAACCCTAATATATCCAAGATATACTGTTTATTTTGGTTTCGCAGCGGACGGCGGTATTTTTCAACTAATCGGGCGAGACTTTCAGTTAATGAATCCCGGAGATCTTCGGGCATACAGAATCTCTGCTTGAGGATGTTATCATGTACGATCTTGATACCAAGTTCGTCTGTAAGCTCGTGGTGACCCAGGAAATCGGTAATACCAGAGAGTTGTGCAGGGTTCAACGGGAATATGATTGAGCTGCGATAAAGTTCCTTGAGAATCAACTGATTCTCAAAAAAATCTTCAATAGAAGCCTTACCTATCAAACTGTCGACATGCCTCTTCTTGGAAACATAGGTGCTTGATACGAGATACTTTGCCCGTTTATCCTCATCAGCAATGCCATATTCACTAAACTCCTCGGATCCAAGAACCTTGATCCTGTCTTCACTAATCAGCTCACCGATCTTCCGGTTCAGTGAAGTCCCGCTGAAACCTTTCTCTTTTCCATATCTCGCTTTCAGGGACTCAAGAAGATCTTTTCTGCGCACAACTCCCGTTTTTTCAATTTCGGATAGGATTTTTTCATCGATTTCCCGAGTGGCCATTTCTCCCTCACCAGATTATTCAGTCACCTTACTATACCAACATCAGTATATGATGCATTATTATATATAATATTTTTGTAAAAACACCGTCAAAATAATGTACCAATAATGTTACCATTATCCCACCAAACCACACTTATTTATACCCTTAAGATGATCCCAATATGCATATAGAAATGATGGGGGAGGCTCACCTTTAAGCCTCCAAAGGCGCAGGAAAGGACGTTGGAACAAAAAAGGCAGAGGGCAGGGGTTGTCCTAAAGTGGAACCAACCCATTGAACCGAGACAAACGAATCCGATGATAGTATGCAACCTTTTGCACGAGGGTATCCGACCTTTGAAGATTGGATGGTGAACAGATCGAGGAACAAGTATGCAACCCGGATAATTCGGAAGCAGCACCTTTTCCCCGGGATGACAAGACAACAACTGGAAGAGATCCCCTACAAAGATCTCACCGTCACCTGGAAACGATGGGAGGAGTTGAACCCGGACTGGAGGCGAGATCGCGTGCGGGCTGTGCAAGTAATCCGGAGATTGCGGGCGGGCGAGGATATCGAGAGAGCGCTGGAAGAGGAGGGGATGTCTTTGGGTGACGCCGTGTGTCATTTGGCGCCTTACCCCCTCTGGTTTGACCAAAAACGGCAGGTCTGGACATGCTCGCCGTCGGATAGACTTGAGGTTGAGATGCATTTCTATGACGGAGATGAGGGTCTGACATCGATTGTTACGAAGGACAGCCGCGACCGCTCACTCATCGGGAGGCATATGGCAGCAGTGCATCAGGCGCTTAACTCCGGTGATCCCGCCCCGCTCAGAGATTTCATCGGTGGCCGGGTTTTCGATGCGTATGGCCGTGCCCATTACTTTGAGACCGACCTGGACCGGCTCTATCAGATCTCGGATATGCTGGAAGAGCCGGAATTTTTCGAGATTTATAGCAATGGAGATTGATGCTTATGGACGACGAAACGTATCAGAAAACGATCCGGAGGATGAAGCGGAACGACGAGACAACGCTTTGCTGTGTGAGCTGTGGCGAAAGCGCGCCGGGTGCAATTGAGCTTCACCACATCTATGGTAGGGCCAATTCGGATGAGAGGGTTCCGCTCTGTAAGAATTGCCATGCGAAGGTTACAGCGGAGCAGAATAAATTCCCTCCAAAGTCGAGAACCGGAGTTCTATATGCCGCATTAAGCATTACGGCGTTCATAGTGGTGCTCGGGCAGGAAATGATCGATCAGATCCATGAGATGAACGATGCGATGAACCATGATGACAAAAGGTAAACTAGCATTACGATGCTATACGCGGCGAGCTAACCTTAGCGGTATTTGGCGTGGGAAGATCCATGATCCCCCTCTTCGGCATCCCAGAGTGCTGGTTTTCGACACCGAAACCACAAACGATGAGTATCAAAACTTCAAAATCGGATTCTTCCAGATCTATCAGGATGGATACATTCAGCATGAGGGATTGTTCTACGATCTTTCGATGCTCGGTGAAGACGAGGCTCTCACGGTCAGGAAGTTTGTGCAAAAGACCGGTATTCCAACCTACACGCTCGGTGACTTTATCGAGAAGGCGTTCTATCCCGAGATTTACGAACTCCACACCCTTTGTATTGGCTATAACCTGCCGTTTGATATCAGCCGGATAGCGCAGAAAGCGGCAAAATCGAGGGGCTGGAACCGGGGAGGATTCACATTCACACTCTCCAGCGACAGTTTCAAGCCTCGCATTGTCATTAAGCAGCTGGGCGCCGCTTACTCCTTCAAACTGCAGTCAATGAAGAAGAATCAAAAAGAGGATCAAAAAAGAACATATTTTCCTGGCTACTTCTTCGATGCTCAGCGTCTTGCTGAGATCCTTTTGCAAGAACGCCACATCTCCCTGGAAAGGGCCGCGGAAAAATTACGCACTACAACCCGGAAGATAAAAGGCATTGAACATGGGAGGGTGACGGGAGAATACATCCTCTATCTCATCAATGACGTTGTAGTCACATTCGAAGTCTATATGCGGCTCATCGAGGAGCTTGACCTCTACCAGATCCAAGCCCCGCTCACCAAAATCTATAGTTCAGCGTCCCTTGGGAAGTTCGCACTTAAACAGCTTGGCATCCATGCACCTGGCTTGGCATACGGTGATAATGGATATGAGATTCTCGGACACCTCATGACCGCTTACTATGGCGGGAGAACGGAGTGTAGGATCCGCAAGAAGCCGACACGGGCTACCGTTCTCGATTTTACGAGCATGTATCCGACTGTCACCATGCTGATGGGCCTCTGGTCGTTCATTACTGCAGGCTCGATAGAGACCGAGGTTGTAACGGAAGAGATCCGTGAGTTGTTATCGCAACTCGATCTCGCATACCTCCAAAATCCTGATAATTGGAAACAGTTCACCGTTCTGGTAAAGATCAAGCCGAATGGGGATGTCCTCCCTGTGAGGATGGACTATAAGGGAGATGGGGAGTCCTTCAATGTCGGTATCAATCATCTGACATCCGAGATCCCTCTCTGGTATGCCTTGCCTGATGTTATTGCATCATGTATCCTGACAGGGAAAGTTCCGGAGATCGTTGAGGCTGTAAGGTTTGTTCCCGCCGGCGTTCAACAGAGTTTACAGAAATCAAGGATTCTTGGGATCGAGATTGACCCGGAAAACGACAACCTCATTCAATTGCTGGTAGAGGAACGCCAGAAAATCAAGCAGAGACTGAATGAGATAGGCAGTGACAACCCCGAATACGGGCATCTGGAGAGCCGAGCACAGGCGATGAAAATTCTCGTCAACGCGATGAGTTACGGGATCTTTATCGAGATGAATCCGGAGGATAAGAGCAGCGCAATAGATGTTTTCGGCCTCGATTCCTTTACTACGGTTGAGAACAGGTTTGAGAAGCCTGGTTCTAACTTTCAGCCGCTCCTTGCGGTTCTGATCACCTCAGGATCGAGGCTCTTCCTTGCTATGGCGGAGGCATGGCTGCAGGCCAGGGGTCTCTCCCACGCATACATGGACACCGACAGCGTCTTTGCTCCAACAGGTTGTGCAGGGGAACTCTCAGGGTTTTTTCAGCCGCTGAACCCCTATGCCTTTGATATTCCGTTTTTGAAAATCGAGACGGACAAAGAAAATGTCTTGTTTTATGGCATCTCGTCAAAGCGCTATGCCCTCTACCGCTACGAAGGCGGGGTGATCGAGTTGGTAGACTACAAACTCCATGGGCTTGGACACCTCCTCAACCCCCTTCCCGGAGGAGAAGAACACTGGCATGGGAAGATCTGGCTGGATATTCTCCATCGGCACTATGGAAAGATCTCGGTGGCAGATATTATAGAGAAATACGGATCTCTCTACGCCCTTAGCCGCTTAACTGTAACCACGTCTACTGTCTGGCATTGGTTCGCCAAACTGAATGGGAAGAAACCGTGGGAAAAGATGATTAAACCATTTAATTTCGTTGTTCTCGGCTTCCAGACAACTAAGGAACAAGGCAAACCGGTGAAACCTCTCGCGCCGTTCACAAGGGATCCGCAAACGGTAGTGGACAAACCGTTCATCGATTATAACACGGGAAAGAAAATGTGCGGGTTACGCTATTTCAAACCTCTGAGTGAAACGATCCTCCAGTATTCCAATCATCCGGAACATAAGTATGAAGGCGACGTCGGGTACCTCCGGCGGAGGCACATTCACGCACAAGGTGTGGTCTACATCGGGAAAGAAGCAAATAAAATTGATGAGCAGCCGCTGGATGTGCAAAAACCGCAAGTATTCCTAGATAAACGTGCGTTCAAGAAGCGGATCTTGTCAATGTCAACTGCAGAGGCTAAAGCGTGTGGAGTCGAACGAGAAGCGTTCAGACAGATAAAGAAGCGGATTAAGGAGAATGGGGATATCAATTTGAATACCCCGGCTGTTAGACGTTTGATCGATTGACCGTGCTTGTTCGGGCTCAAAGATACTTCAATCGATTTGAGGGGTCACATGCTCTCCAAAATCCCGTCCTTAACCTCCGCACTGTCACCTTCATTACAACCGCATTGCTCGAGGTTATCTCGTATTTCCTGTAGTTCAGCGATGAGTACATCAATTTGGTCTTTCAACTCGCTAACTAAGTGAGGGCACCCTTGCGCCAATTCACATATGCTTTCAGGCATAAATATTACTGATAATAATATGATTTAAAATTTTGGGCCGGTTAGACCTCTTAATCAAGTATCGACCTTCAAATACCTCAAAATGAGAAGAGGGAAATTCAGAAACTTGAGTATAAGACTCAGATGCGGATTCTGAATGAAGAGGTATCAGTATATTTTTCCCTTGTTTGTAGCATACTTTTTTCTATATGAATTGTAATATTATTGTAATAATATTGTAATGGAGTGAGTTGATGCTGAAAGGAGAATTCTGTATCGATTTAGAGGGCATAAGAACCACAAAGGCGAAACTTCAGGGAAAAAATGCAACAAGTGCGTCTGTTTTTGTTCCAAAGGATTGGGCTGGAAAGGATGTAATCGTATTACTAGCTTCGAAAGGAGGTCTTACCATTGAAACCCCAAAAAATTCAGATAATTAAAAGGCGTGTGGATACACGCAGGTTAAATGGGGAATACGGTGACGAAGGTAGATATTATCAGGAAGTAAAACATGCAATAAAGCGTGACATCAAACACGAGGCAGATCTATTATTGATCGATCTTGTGCCAAAGGAACCCATTACAAATATCTGTACGCTAGAGGTTTTGTTGCATTTACAGGGAGAATTCACGAATCACCTGATAATTCCTAAGAATATGGCAGATATAACAGAACATCAAATAACCGAAATAACCGATTTTTTAAATGCGAAAAATGTGCTATTCGGGGTTTGATTCATCCAAGTATCATTTTTGCTTGAACTTTTGAAGAAATAAAGTCAGAAGTTTCGTTGTTTCTTAATTTATCCTGGTAAGTGATTCCTTCATTGATAAATGAAATAACCCTGTGGGATCGGCTATTATCGTTTACAGAGTGTGGTTTGTCCAAAATCTCTTTGATCGTGACATTATCACAGATAGGACAATTACAAAAATTAGATAGCCTATGTCTCTCGCCAAAATCCCTGATTAAGGTGCCAAATGTTGGGGTTTCATAATCGGTTGGCTTGAAATATTTATTTTTCAGAGCGTTCTCTGCATGTTCATCATCCGACATTTTGGCCATTCTTCCACCAAATCCTTGCGCCGACTTCCAATTTATTACAGGGCTACTAACAGTATCAATACCATAATAATTTATTAGAATTCCAAGTGTCCCCTCACTTTTTGGATACGGTATCGGAGCGGAAATTCCATGAATCCAAACGTCTTTTGCCTTTAATTCGTTTTTCACACCAATGAGAATTGGTTTATTAAATTGAGATAGATTAATACCAATAGACTCAATAGATGAAGTTCTTGTTTTTAATAAATCCAAATCGCTTCTTTTACATACAATACCCATTAATGGGTTATCAATACACTTTCCAGATTTCCAAGCCAACGATTTTTCGATCGCCATTGCGTAGTCATATTTTTTATAAATATTCGGGATTTGAATTACATCGGCACCAGAATCGAGTTGTAGATCTAACAATACCTCTAATTGTTCGCTGTCTATCGTATTAACGTCGTCAAAAAAGTTGTAATGAATGATTTTTGTTGGTACATCAATATTTTCTAATTCTGCTCTAAATGCTGCTTTTTTTGAATTATATGCTCCATCTTTGTTTTTTAAGTTCCAAAGTTGTTCTTTATCCAGCCAACAAACATACTCCCCAATTTTTGCATTTTTGTAATCCCTTTTACTGATACGCTCTGAATTTGAGAGAGACACAAATTCGTTTTTTGTAGGCGCATATGTTGGTGTAATTATTTTTTTATTGTCAATTTCTATTATACCCATTCTTCCATTATTCTCATTAACATCCTGGGTAAACACACTCATAATATCCCTTTTTACATACGCCCATATAAAGTACTAATGTCGCGGTGCGAATATTACAATGGGCTCTTTACCTTTTACACAAAATTTAAACCGATTCGCTCCAAAATACAACATCTCCACCCCTGCCTGGTGGTAACTCCACGATGCTCCCCACCTAACCATATCAGAACGGTATGACCCCCCATCCCGTGACCACGTCCCGATGGCGAGTGTCACTACCACCTAACCTTCAAGAACAGCATGCCCCCACCTTCCCCTCCAAGAACAGGGCATCCCCCACTGCGGGATCACGTCCGGAAGGTGGATGTCACACCACCTCAAGAGGGTCACCTCACCCACCCCATGACATGCCCTGGTGGTGGATGTCAAATTTTTTTCAGTTGTATATAACCCCGCATGGTATTTCCGGGTTATGGGTAAGTGAAGAATACCGCTCTTGCAAATCGGTTTATCTTATGGGGCAGAGCGGGAAGACCCCGGTCGAGAGCGCGGGGATGAAAGCACCGCCGCCCTTCCCATATTGTGCGT
>Ga0208462_1001671_pt1 | contig 14143 bp, 17 predicted proteins | sample AD_SCU001_MetaG_FD_184452 | JGI IMG/M metagenome (GOLD analysis project Ga0208462, IMG submission 184452) | Active sludge microbial communities of municipal wastewater-treating anaerobic digesters from China - AD_SCU001_MetaG (SPAdes) (version 2) | ecosystem: Engineered > Bioreactor > Anaerobic...
GCGAGATCGGCCAGATCGTATATGATGATCTCGGGGCAGTCGTTTGCGGCGCAGTACTCGAGCATCGCCAGAAACCCCTCCCGCCTCTCAGGATGCGTTGCGCCGGCACGGTGATCGTGAAAGATCGCGGCGATCTGGAACCGATATTTGCAGTAATTCTCGACTTCATCCTTTTGTGCTGCGAAATCTCCTTTCCTTCTCGTATTCAGGTATGCCACAGCATCTCTCTTCATCCGTTTATGGTGCCGCAGGAATGCATATATGATTTATGAAAAGTGCGCCGCTACCGCCGCATCCCTCCGCCCGCAAAACGGCGAGCAACCCCTGAGGAGAAAGAAGGTTCACCTTCCCTGCTTCTGCGACTCCCACCGGTCGAGGACATCCTGCCCCTCGACAAAGACGAGGCCGTGCTTCCTCGCATACTCCATCGCTCCCTCCTTAGAGAGCGCAAACCCCGTATCGTCGTCCAGCATCTCGCAGATCGTGACCGCAGGAGTGACATCGGCCATTGCGGCGAGCGCGATCGAGAGCTCGGTCTGTCCGCGCCGCTCGTCGAGCAGCCGGTCGGCGGCCCGTAGAAGCGCCATGTGACCGGGTGTCCGGAAGTGCGCGGCAAAATCGTGCCCCCCGCCGTTGAGCGACCGCTTCACCTCTTCGGCGATGGCGGTGACCGTCAGGGCGCGGTCGCGGTCCGTGATCCCGGTATAGGTCTCGCGGTGGTTTACCCAGAGAGAGAACGACGAGTGGTTCTTCCGGTCGTACGGGACCTCGCCGTCCTTCTCGACCAGGCTGCAGGCCCGGAGGAGATCGTGGGCGAACGGGAGGCCGAGCCTCTTTGCGGCATCGGGATGCACCGCCGTGCAGATCAGGCCGCCGCCGTCTTTACGCATCTGCCGGATGTGGGCGGGCGTGACGGCATCGGAGCGTATCGCAAAGTCGGTCTCGCGCTCCCGATTGTCAAAGTCGTAGAGCAGGACAAATTCGCCCCGTGCAAGGGCCTGTATGGCTGCATCAATCATGGGTAATCTCCACCTCGATCGTATCGTTGTCGTTCAGGTCCAGGGTCTTGCGGAGCTCGTGGCCGGCGATGACCTCGATGATATCCTCCGGGTAATGGGTGCGGGAGGGCTCGACGATCGCGCACACCTCGCCCCGGATGCGGCAGGGGAGCACCCGGGCGCCGCCGAACGTCCGTTCATCGGCGGTAAACCCGGGTATATCGATCCATCCTGCATGGTCGAGATGCTTCCTGACCTGGACGCTCGCCGCATCGAGCCTTATGTTCAGGGTGCCGGGAAAGGGCTCAAACCCGAGAGACCCGCTGAACTGCTCTTTGTAATGGGGGAGGCTCATGTAGTAGCGCCCTTCCCCGAGGCCGCTGATAACGGTCCCGGTCAGGACATACTGCCGGCGCTCCGGGTCGAAGATCCGCACGTAGTCCGCATACTCCCGCCTCAGCGTCTGCTCGCCCGCACGGGTGATAGCGACATACTGGCCGTCGGGCTTCATCGACCGGACGACGAACTGCTGCCGCTCAAGCGCGATAAGGCGCCGCGATGCGGTCTGGGGGCTGATGCCGAGAGCGCTCGCGAGCGACTGCGACGAGAGCCATATCGGGCCCTGGCACCCGCCGAGCAGGGCGATCATCTTCAGGGACTGCAGATCTTCCGCTTCAACCATTATATCATAATTGAGATGCATACTATATACGGGTTTTGTAACGACACCATGCCGGCAGGCCTTCGTGAAATGTCGATATGGGATACGCTAATTATATAAGTTCCGGTGCTAACATTAGCTGCATGAAATCCGGAGTGCGGCATCAACTTGCCGAGAAAATGGCGGGAGAGATCACACTCTCGGACTCACCGGGACAGGCCTTGAAGAAGTGGCGGCAGAGTTTCAACATCCCTCAGGGGTTGCTTGCCGAGCGGCTCGAGGTCTCTCCCTCAGTTATCAGCGATTACGAAAGTGGACGGCGAAAGAGTCCGGGAACCGCCATCGTCGGCAAGATCGTCGACGCGATCCTCTCGATCGACGAAGACAGCGGCGGTCGGTTCATCAACAAATTTGCAAAAATTCTGTACATCGAATTTGACGATGACGTCATCTACGACATCCACGAGTACGCATCCCCGGTAAGTCTCTCCGACTTTGCCGGAGCCATCGATGCCGCCACGCTCTGCGGCCCCATGGACCAGACCATCTACGGGTACACGGTGATCAACAGCCTCAACGCGATCCTCCAGCTCTCGTCAAGCGAGTTCAACCGTATATACGGCTGGAGCACGGAGCGTGCGCTCATATTCACCGAGGTCTCGACCGGGAAGTCACCCATGGTGGCTATCCGGGTCACCCCCTTCAAACCCCGCTGTGTGGTCCTGCAGGGGATCAATCCCGAAGAGGTGCACCCGCTGATACCGGGTCTTGCGGAGCGCGACCGTATCACGGTGCTCTGTACCACGATGGATGTCGAGGCGATCATCAGCGCATTACGAGGGAAATTATGGTAGGTATTTATTCGTACGGCGTCTACATCCCACGATACCGGATAAAAGTCCCGGAGATCGCGCGGGTATGGGGCGCCAACGCAGACGACATCACCCGGGGCCTCGGGGTCTTTGAGAAGTCCGTCCCCGATCTCGACGAAGATACCGCAACGATCGCCGTCGAGGCGGCCCGTGCCGCCCTCCGGCGGAGGAAGATCGATACCGGCGCTATCGGTGCGGTCTACGTGGGGAGCGAGTCCCACCCCTACGCGGTCAAACCCACCGCCTGCACGGTCGGCGAGGCGATCGGGGCGACACCGAACATGACCGCCGCAGATTACGAGTTCGCGTGCAAGGCGGGAACCGCAGGCCTCCAGACCTGTATGGGGCTTGTCCGGAGCAAGATGATCCCGTTCGGGATCGCCATCGGTGCGGATGTGGCCCAGGGCGCTCCCGGCGACGCTCTTGAGTACACGGCGGCGGCCGGCGGGGCCGCGTTCGTCGTCGGCGAAGGGGAGACCATCGCCGATATCAACCGGACCTGCTCCTTCACTACCGATACGCCCGATTTCTGGCGGCGCGAGGGGCAGAGTTACCCCCGGCACGGCGGCCGGTTCACCGGCGACCCCGGCTACTTCAAGCACGTCCAGGGCGCCGCAAGGCTTATGTTCGATGCGATGGGCACCGGCCCGAAGGACTACGACTACGCGGTCTTCCACCAGCCGAACGCGAAGTTCCCGCAGCGGGTGGCAAAGATGCTCGGCTTTACCGACGCACAGATCCGGCCCGGCCTCGTCGTTCCGAAGCTCGGCAACACCTACTCGGGGTCGTCGATGATCGGGCTTGCGGCGACGCTTGATGTCGCAAAACCGGACGAGCGGATATTCGTCACATCGTTCGGTTCCGGGGCGGGGAGCGACGCCTTCGATATCACGGTCACCGACGTGATCGAGTCGGAGGCATTCGACCGGGCGGCGGCGCCGGCCGTGGAAAAACTCCTCGCAAACCCGATCTACCTCGACTATGCACTGTATGCCAAACACAAAGGAAAGATAGTGATGCAGAAATGAGAGACGTAGCAGTGATCGGTGTCGGGTGCACGGAGTTCGGGGAACACTGGAGCACGTCGTTTCGCGACCTCTTCGTGACGGCAGGAGCGCTGGCGCTTGAAGATGCCGGGATATCGGGCGAGAAGATCGACGCCCTGTATGTCGGGAACATGAGCGCCGGCCGGTTCGTCGAGCAGGAACACATCGGGGCCCTGATCGCGGATTACGCAGGGTTGGCGAGCAACCACGTCCCCTCGACCCGGGTGGAGGCGGCCTGCGCATCCGGCGGGCTTGCCTTCCGGCAGGCGGTCATATCGGTCGCAAGCGGCATGGAAGATATCGTGGTCGCAGCGGGCGTCGAGAAGATGACCGATGTCGGGACCGGAGCGAGCGTCGATATGCTCGCGAGCGCCGCGGACCGTGAGTGGGAGGGATTTGCCGGAGCGACCTTTCCCGGCCTCTACGCGATGATCGCAAACGACTACATGCACCGCTACCCGCTCACCCGCGAGCAGCTTGCCGCGGTGGCGGTGAAGAACCACGAAAACGGCGCAAAGAACCCGATCGCCCAGTTCCGGAACCGGATAACGATCGACACGGTCCTCTCCTCATCGATGGTCGCCGATCCCCTGCGGCTCTTCGATTGTTCGCCGATCACCGACGGTGCGGCGGCGGTCGTGGTGGTGCCGCTCGAGCGCGCCCGCGAGTTCACCGACTCGCCGGTGCGGGTGCTCGCAAGCGCCCAGGCGAGCGACACCATCGCACTCCACGACCGGCGGGACATATCTACCCTGGATGCCACTGTCGCCGCAGGCAAACGGGCGTTTGCCCAGGCGGGCCTCGCCCAGAAGGACATCGACCTCGTCGAGGTCCACGACTGCTTCACGATAGCAGAGATCTGCGCTATCGAGGACCTCGGGTTCTGCAAGAAGGGCGAGGCAGGAAGACTCACCGCCGAAGGGGCAACAGCTCTCAACGGGGATATACCGGTGAACACGAGCGGCGGCCTGAAGGCCTGCGGCCACCCTGTCGGCGCGACCGGCATCAAGCAGATCTGCGAGGTGGTCACCCAGCTCCGCGGCGATGCCGGGGCCCGGCAGGTGGACGCGGAGATCGGCATGACCCACAACGTCGGCGGCACCGGTGCGACGGTCGTCGTGCACATCCTGGGGGCGTAACAATGTCGGTTTCACGATTCTGGAGAAAGATCCCGCAGCGGTATAACCTCGTCGGGACGGAATGCACGACGTGCGGCCGGTACTTCTTCCCGCCGCGGTCGCTCTGCCCCGATTGCCGGAGGAGCGGCCATATCGTCGACCACAAGTTCAACGGCGAAGGAACGGTCGTCACCTACACGGTCATCCGGTCGGCAAGCGACCAGTTCGAACACACCACACCCTACGTCCTCGCGGTCGTCGAGCTCGACGAGGGGCCGAGGCTCACGACCCAGATCGCCTGCTCGCCCGAAGAGGCAAAGATCGGCATGCGGGTGAAGAGCGTCTTCCGCCGGGTGGCGGCGGACGGCGAGAGCGGTACCATCCACTACGGTACGAAGTTCGTGCCGGCGGAGTAATTACCACCGGGGGATCTCGCGCGAAAACCGGATCACGCTCTATACCCGTCTACCCGGGACCCCCCGCTATCCCTCTTTTTCTATGTCGTATACCGCGTGCCACTTCCCCGGTGAGTATGTCCGGACCTGCCGCTCGACGACATTCCCTGCGGTAACCGCCCGGATATGGGGGAGGTACTCGCCCTCCCGCTCTTCCAGGGCATAGAGGTGGATCGTCCCCCCCTCCCGGCAGAGTGCGGCGGCCGCCGGGAGGAATGCCGGTGCTGCGAGCGGGAGATTCATGACGACCCGGTCGAAGGGGGCGAGGCCGATCCGGGGAAGATGCGCGGCATCCGCGAGCGCCGGGATGACGTTTCCTGTCCGGTTGAGGGCGATGTTCTGGATGAGGAGGTGGATTGCGGCGGGGTTTAGGTCCGCGGCGACGACGAGCTCCGCCCGGCGGGCGAGGGTGATTGCAAACGGCCCGATGCCGGCGAACATGTCGAGCACCCGCTCCCCCTCCTCCATCATCCCGAGGATCCGCTGCCGTTCGGTCGAGAGACGGGCCGAGAAGTAGGCGTGGGCAAGGTCCACGTCGAACCGGAGGCCGTACTCCGTCACCCGGGTGCGTGTGGTAGGAGTCCCGGCGAGGACGGCGAACCGGCGAGTGCGGTAATTCCCCTCGACCGGTGTCTCCGGGAAGAGGACCGTGTGAAGGGAAGGGCGAGATGCAAGCAGCCGTTTTGCCGCCTCCGGATCGTCTTCCTGCAGGATAGCGATCCCGCCCACGAGGTCGTGGCGGGGGAGATCGGCGCGCTGTGGCACGGTTACAAAGGTGCGCCGGGTAGTACCCGCGATCTCCTCCGTCACCGGGAGGAGGACCGCATCCCCTTCGGAGCGCGGTTTATACCGCCGGTCAAGAAGCCCCTCCTCAAGCAGCCGGCGCCGTGTCTGCTCGGCTTCCCGCTTCTCTACAACAAGGCACCACTGTTCCGCGTCCACATCGACCACCAGCCATCTTTAGGTATGCGTTCTCATACTATTCATGGATGAGTATATCGAAAGGCTCAAAGACGGCTCTCTCAAGCTCTACGCGCTTGAGAAGGAACTCCCGCCCGCCGAGGCGGTCAGGGTGCGGCGGGCGTTCATCGAGGGCGAGACTCACACCGCCCTTACCGGGGTCGGGTCGTTTTCCATCGATATCGACCGGGTAGTGAAGCGTAACATCGAGAACATGATCGGCACGGTGCAGGTGCCGCTCGGCGTTGCGGGCCCGCTCAGGGTGAAGGGAGAGTACGCTACCGGGTCCTACTACCTTCCCCTCGCGACGACGGAGGGGGCGCTCGTCGCATCGGTGAACCGCGGATGCTCTCTCATCACCCGGGCGGGAGGCGCGGATGTCCGGATCATGCGGGACGGCATGACCCGTGCGCCGGTCTTTGCCGCCCGCGACGTCGGCCACGCCCACGGTGTGGCGGCCTGGGTGGACGAGCATATCGAGGACATCCGGAGAGCTGCGGAGAGCACCACGAAACACGGGAAGTTCCTCGACGCCGCCACCTACGTTGCCGGCACGAGCGTCTACGTCCGGCTCGAGTTCGACACCAAAGACGCCATGGGCATGAACATGGTGACGATCGCAAGCCAGAAGGTCGGCGAACTCATCGAGCGGGAGACCGGCGCCCGCCTCATCGCCCTCTCGGGGAACATGTGCACCGACAAAAAGCCGGCGGCGATCAACCTGGTCCGGGGCCGGGGGAAGACCGTGGTTGCCGGCGTGCGCCTGACCGACGCGATGATCGCCGACCTCTTGAAGACCGACGCGGATACGCTCGCTGAAGCCAACTACAGAAAGAACCTGGTCGGTTCTGCGCGGGCGGCCTCGCTCGGGTTCAACGCCCATGCGGCAAATGTCGTTGCCGCCATGTTCATCGCCTGCGGGCAGGACCCGGCCCACGTCGTCGAGGGGAGCAGCGCGATCACCACCGTCGACCGGGTGGACGGCGGGGTCTACGTCTCGGTCACCCTCCCCTCTCTTCCCGTGGGGACGGTCGGCGGCGGCACGGGGATCGACACCCAGAGGGAATGTCTCACGATGCTCGGCGTTGCCGGGGGCGGAGATCCACCGGGAACCCACGCGAAGGCGTTTGCGGAGATCGTCGCCGCGGGAGTCCTTGCCGGCGAACTCTCCCTCCTCGGCGCCCTCGCGGCGCAGCACCTGGCCCGGGCCCACCAGGAGCACGGGCGGGGATAACCCTCCCCATTAAAACCGAAACCACTTCATCATGATAAGGGCATCTTCACCGTTCGCGTAATACGATGCGATCCGGAAGACCTCCCGGTAGCCGAGGCGGTGGTAGAACCCCTGCGCCCCGGTGTTGCTGATCCGGACCTCAAGCTGGGCGGCGTTCGCACCCGAGAGCATGAACTCCTGTTCCAGGCGGCAGATAAGGTGCTGCCCGACTCCCTGGCGCCGGTACCCCGGTGCGACCGCAAGGTTCATGATGTGCCCGTATATGTCTTCACCCGTATCTTCAAGGCCCGCGGCGACGAACCCGGCCATATCCCCGTTGTTCCGTGCCACAAAGAATGTCTCCGGGAAGTAGGCGAGCGATTCGCAGAGCGTTCTCTCATCCCAGGGGTCGGTGAACGCCATCCTCTCGATGGCAACTATCTGTGGAATATCTGCAGGCTGCGCCCTGCGAATGGTGAGTTGTAGCGGCATCATCGTTACCGGTCACCCCCCTTCCTGGAGTGCCCTACCTAATATAGTGTCAGGAGACAAAATAGTAGGCACTCACGAGTGTGGCGGTTTTCATGGTCCAGATCTATCGTTTTGCAGCGGTCCGTCCTGAGCGGCGGTACTCCGGGGATATACCTTCCGTGCCGTACGATGTGGTGACGGCAGAGGAGGCCCGGGAGTGTATCGAGAAGAACCCCCTGAGTTTCCTGCGGGTCAGCCGGCCGGACGCAGAGCTCCCCGATCTCCCTCCGCACGACGACCGGGTCTACGAGCGGGCACGGGAGGTCTTTTACGGCCTGCTCGCCGATGGCCGGCTGCAGAAGGACCCGGAGCCGGGCATGTACGTCTATCGGGCCGTCCAGGACGGCGAGGAGTTCGTCGGGCTGGTCTGCTGCGTGGCGACGGAGGAGTACGAGAACCGGCGGATCCGGCGGCACGAACTCACCCGGTACGACAAGGAAGAGGACCGGACCCGGCACATCGATGCGGTGGGGGCAAACACCGGCCTTGTCTTCCTCCTTTATCGCGACCCGGACGATATCTACACCGCCATCCGCTCCCTCATCGACGGGGCGGAGCCGGACGGGAGCACCACGACCGCATCGGGGGTGCTCCACCAGGTCTACCGGATCACCGATGAGGCGGCCCTCTCGCACCTTGAGGGGCTCTTTGCAACCGTGCCGGAGGCCTACATAGCAGACGGGCACCACCGGGCCAAATCGGCGGTGAACGTGGCCGAGCGGCGCCGGGAGGAGGGCAGGTTCACCGAGGAGGCGGGGAGGTTCATGGTCGTCCTCTTTGCCCGGGACCACGTTCGCATCCACGGCTACAGCCGGCTCGTCACCGATCTCGGCGGTCTCACCCTCCCCGGGTTCATCGATGTGCTCCTGCGGGCAGGCTGGAGCATCCGCCCGCACGGGAAGGTCGACGCCTCGGAGTACCAGGTCCGGCCGCTCGCGACCGGGGATGAACCGCTCCACGTCATGCACTTCTACATGCAGGGGACCTGGTACGAGGTCTCCCGGCCGGTCGATAACCCCGCCGACCTGATAGGATCGCTCGACGTCTCGGTGCTCCAGAAGGAGGTCCTCGAAGGGATGCTCGGCATCAACGATCCCCGGGGAGACCCGAGGCTCCACTACATGGGCGGGGCAAAACCCCTCACCGGGCTTGAGCGTCTGGTGGATTCCGGCGAATATGCGCTTGCGGTGGCGATGCAGCCGGTAGATGTCGAGACGGTGCTTGCTATCGCCGATGCCGACGGTGTCATGCCCCCGAAGTCCACCTGGTTTGAGCCGAAACTCCTCTCGGGCCTCGTCGTCCACACTATCGACTGAGATCCGGATCATCACCTTTAATCCCTTTTCTGACCGATCAACTCTTATGATAACGATTGCCCTCCCGAAGGGGAGCCTCGAGGCGCAGACGCTCCAGCTCTTCAAGGAGGCGGACCTTGAGGTCAGGCGGACCGACCGCGACTACAACCCCCGCATCAACGATCCCCGGATCGGGAAAGTGAAGATCCTCCGCCCGCAGGAGATCCCGCTCTACGTCCAGATGGGCTACTTCGATATCGGTATATCGGGGCTTGACTGGGTGCAGGAGAGCGGAGCCGACGTCAGGGAGATCGCAAACCTCTCCTACAGCAAGACGGGCGACGGAAACGTGAAGATCGTGGTCGCGGTCCACCGCGACGAGCCGATCGACAGCATCGCCGCCATCCGGCCGGACAGCCGGGTGACGACCGAGTATCCCCGGATCACGGAGAGGTTCTTCAAGGAGAACGGCGTCCCCGTCAGGCTTTTTGCCTCTTACGGGGCATCGGAGGCGAAGGTGCCCGACCTGATGGACGTCGTCGTCGACCTCACGGAGACCGGGAGTACGCTCAAGAAGAACGGGTTGAAGATCGTCGGGCAGATCATGGAGTCGCACACCGCGCTGCTTGCAAACCACGAGGCTTTCGCCGACCCGGAGAAGCGCCGGGAGATCGAGGAGATCACGACCCTCCTCCTCGGCGTGATCGAGGCGCGCCACCAGGTTCTCCTGACGATGAACGTGCCCTCGGGGGCGCTCGATCGCGTCATCGATGTCCTCCCCGCGATGAAGAAGCCCACCGTCGGCCGGTTGCACGGGATCGACTACTTCAGCATACAGACGGTGGTGCAGAAAGGGCTTGTCAACGGTCTCATCCCGCACCTGAAGGCTGCGGGTGCCGAGGATATACTTGAGATACCGATAACGAAGATCGTGCGGTGAGGGGTCCCCTCACCAGCGCCGGGTGTATTCTTTTGAGCAGGAACGGCAGACGAATTTGCCGTCCTCGACCCGCACCCGTGACTCGGCGGTCAATTCGCCGCATTTTGCGCACGGCACCGACTTAAATATCCGGGCCCGCTCCGGCATATCGACGTCGACCTTTCGGATGGTGAAGAGGGTCTCGGCGGGCAGGGCGAGGATCTTCTCGACGATCCGGTTTATCCGCCTCCGGTACTCGGCCAGTTCCTCACCGGAGGCCTGGCCCTGCATGACCCGGGTCCTGAGCGATGCAAGGCCGGGGTCGAGGGAGTCGGTATCGAACGACGGGTTCCCGACGACCCGAACCGCATCGCCGGTCACGCGGTTGATGAACGTGAAGGCGTGTTTGCCGTGGTCCTTAAAGAGGAGGTTTCCTTTTCCGGCGGTGCACCCCGTCAGGACCTGGATGGCATCGACGCCGCAGGCATCTGTCTCGGCGATGGTGACGAGTTCTTCGTCCTCGGCCCGGCCGGAGCGGAGCCGTTCAAGAGCGATACCGGCCGCCCGATACCCCAGAGCAAGGCCGGGGCAGATGTGGCCGTGGAACCGGGCTGCTTCGGCGAACCGGTCGTGTGCCTCTCCCGGCATGCCGGGGGGTGTAGTAGTACACATGTGCTTACCTTGCATGACATGTTGCTACTAACAGAGAGATATAAGTTACGATGCCCTGCCGGGGCCTGCGGGCAGGGGCTCCTGGCATATAAAGACCCGGGTGCTCCGGATTTCCAGCCCTCATTTGAGACGAAATATTTTTGCCGCCGGGTACCTGCACGTTTCCGGTATCGAGGGATGGTGACGGATTCTTGACTCCCCGCGGGGGATGATTATTTATACCCCTTCGTGTATAATGAGTGCCTTGCATGAGAACTTCCGGAAGCGTCCCGGCCCTGATTGCCACGGTCTGTTTCTTCTGTGCCACGTGCGGTTGTCTTGGTGCAGCCCCGCTACCGACCGGCGGCGGCATCACCCCGATCGACCTGCCGGAACCGCCGGCGGCCTCGACCTTCGCCGATGCTCTCGCGGAGCTGGACCTGCTCGGTGCCGAGGGCGGTCTGAACGTCACCGGGGCATCGGTACGCCAGGTGCTCGGGACCGGCGTCGAGATCGACGGTCAAGCCGCTTCCTGGGCCCTCGGCCTCCAGGATGGCGAGGAGATCCGGTGGCTGACCTATGGCCCTGCGGGCTGGCAGGAGATATCGTTCTCGGCCCCTCTGCCCGCGGATGAGGTGAACGTCACCGGCGTCCTCTCTCCCGAAGACCTCCTTCGCGGTCGGGAGGATATGTTCCGGCCCGTGATGGAGCGGCTCGGTGCCGATACGGTCGATCTTGCTCTCGCCGGGGGGGTGTATTCCGTCACCATCCGCTCGGATGCCGGGATGGAGACCCTCTCGTTTGAGGCGGATACCGGGGAGGTGATCGCATAAGATCGGTGGCCGACGACGGGGTGCTCTCGCTTGACTTTCTCGCGGGGTTCACCATCTTCATGCTCGCCCTGGTCATGGTGCTGAGCATGGTGCCGGGGCTCCTTGCCGGCCTTGAGAGCAGCGGCATCGACTACGACGCGGTCGCCTACCGGACAGGGGTGATCCTCGTCGAGGATCCGGGGTGGCCGGCCTACCCGCCGTGGGAGCTCTACGACCGGGATAACAAGGAGGAGATTCAGCGGATGGGGCTTGCCGTCTCGAAAGAGACGCCGAATATCCTCCTCTCGACGAAGGTCGAGAGGTTTTTTGAGGAATCGTTCTTCACCTCCGAGGATTACCGCAGCAAGGTGATCTTCGGCGACATCCCCTATTCTTACAATATCTCGCTCCGGAGCCTGGATGAGACATATAACTACAATACCGGCGACCCCCTCCCTCCCGGCTACGGCTACATCCGCCGGGTGGTGAAGATCAAGGAGCCGGGGGTGGCGGAGATCAAGAGCCCCGGGCCGGAGTACGTCATACCGGATCCATCTGCTCCGGAGTGGAACTCCACCGCGAGAAATTTTACCGTCCGGCTTAATTTCAGCCAGTTGCTGGACCCGGGGCGGGGCCCGGCCTACCGGATAGACCCGAGGACCGAACCGGTGAACATCACGATCACGAACTTCGGAGAGTATCGTAACATTACCGGACCATCCGTGAACGCAACGCTCCACAACGTCACGTTCTGGAAGATGGATCCGACACGGCCAAACCCGCGGTTCACTCGCATCCCGTTCTCGTACGATACGATCGACGCAAATCTCTACACCCTGCACATCAACGGCACTGCAGACCAGCACTCGCTCCAACCGGATGTGCCGGTCGATTCCAGCATCTCTCTCGTCCTGAAACCGGCGGCCACCTCGCTCTTCACCCTCGACCAGAACAGCATCCTCGATATCCGGTTTAACTTCGAGGACGACCCCCCGCGGACCAACATCACCGGCACGCACCCGTATGACTACACAAACGTCAGCCACGCCGGCCTCAAAACCGCCGTCCTGGAGGTCGCCATATGGTGAACGATGCAGGACAGCTCTACACGATGGAGGGTGTCGCGGCCGGGGTCATCATGCTGCTCGCCGCGTACATCGTCGTCAGCACGACGAGCATCTACACTACGGGAGATACGCACATCCCGGATATGCAGCTAGAACAGCTCGGGAGCGACGTGCTCGCTATGATGGACACACCGGATACCAATGGCACAACGAGCGCCCTGGAGACTTTTGTCAGCACGAACAACGGTACCGGTTTCAACAGCACGTTCCTGAGCTACTGCAACGCAACGACAAGGGGTACGCTCGATAACCTGCACATGAGTGCAAACATCACCTACCGGGATGCAAACGCGAACAAGATTAATGAGTACCCGTTCGTTGCACCCGACAACACCTGGACGGGAAGAGAATCCGCCGTGCGGGCGACCCGGTGGGTGCAACTGCCAAAATTATCCCCAAAGCCGGTCGGCATGCCTGGTGATATGCGAACAGACCCTCAGGCCGTCCTCGTGGAGGTGCTTTTGTGGCGCGCATGAACGAAGAAGGCCAGTGGATCGTCCTGATGGGGCTCCTGGTCGCCGTGGCGCTCTTCTTCCTCGCGCTGATCATCAACCAGTCGGCGCTCGTCGGGCAGACGACCGCGGAGGGGGTGCTTGAGTTCCCGAAGAACGATATCCGGGATCTACGAGAGGCGGTGTTTGACTACGTCGATGCTGCTGGGGCGTTAGACCCTATAGAACGTGTGGATATTGAGAAGGATATCATCACAATATCCCTCGAACGGAAGAACGCCGTGGTACAGTTCGGGAACGGAACGCCGCAGGACGTCTCCGGGCGCTGGCTCCGGCCGGTAGACATCCACTACAACAACGGGGTGACGGTGTACAATGAGACCGTGTATTATTGAACCGATGGATGAGGAGGGCGTCACCCGGCTTATGGAGTATATCATCATCACCGGCGTGCTCCTCCTCTTGATGATCGTCATGATGTTCTCCGTCAACGCCTCGATCATGGAGGGGCCGGCGAACAAACTCCGTTACCACGCCTTCGTGGACATCGGGAACGGTGTCAGCGCCCGGATCGTGGACCTCTACGTGATCGCGCCCGGCAACGGGACCATCGAGACGAAGTTCGACATCCCCGACGACGTCGCCGGGAAAGGCTACTTCGTGGACGTGTGGATGGAGGGCGAGAACCGGGCAAGCCAGGCGATAGAGGTGCAGGGCGGCGCCATCAAGAGCAAGGTCGCCATTGCCGGCATCGGGGCAACGAGGGGTGTCATCGGCAACACGACCGGTGCGGGGTGGAACATGATCCAGTACGACTCGAAGGGGTTTTTATGATAAATGAGAAGGCAGTTTCGGAGGCGATCGGATTTATCCTGATCCTGGGGATCGTGCTCACCGGTATCGGCCTCGTTACGCTCTACGGCTACCCGGTGCTCGTCAAAGAGCAGAGCAACGCCGACGTCAGGAACATGGAGCGGGCAATGATCGTCATCCAGAACGACATGAAGAGCCTCTGCTTCAAGAACGTGCCCTA
>Ga0208462_1001672_pt1 | contig 14135 bp, 15 predicted proteins | sample AD_SCU001_MetaG_FD_184452 | JGI IMG/M metagenome (GOLD analysis project Ga0208462, IMG submission 184452) | Active sludge microbial communities of municipal wastewater-treating anaerobic digesters from China - AD_SCU001_MetaG (SPAdes) (version 2) | ecosystem: Engineered > Bioreactor > Anaerobic...
AATCCTGCCGGGCGTACCAGGAACAACCGGCGATTTCCGGGCCGCTAGCTCAACGGTAGAGCAGCTGACTCTTAATCAGGAGGTTCGGGGTTCGAGACCCTGGCGGCCCACCAGAAAATTCAAGGGGTTAGGTCATCCGACCTAGCCTCTTTTTTATTGCTGGGTAACCCATGGGTAACTAGAAGGCTAAAGCGTGACCATTTTGAAGGTCTTTTCAGGTCACAAGTAACCCATGCCAACGACGGTAGGTCTCGGTATTGACCGCTCCGGGTTTCTCCTCGCTCGATGACGCCGGCAGCCCGCCGTGCCTGGTCGGTCTATCAATAAGGATCGCTGGGGATCCGAATGCGTACGCCTGGCAGTTCCCAGTAAACGAATTGCGCCCACTGACAACCTACCCGTTTAAGGCCTTGAGATGTCACCCAAGGCTTTGAGTTTCCAGGCTCCCCATCGTGGACTCATTTCGGAACGTATCGGCGGAAATGCCCGGAAAGTTGGTTTCAGCTTCGAGAGCGACCCGAGCGGTGCTCACCCGTTAGTGGCAGATGCAGGGGGTGACGCACCCTTAAACCATCATGGGCTGCTTGGGTTTCAGCTTGATTTATTGAATAGGGGCGGAAATGATCCTTCCAGAGACCGCCCCGCTCGTACCCATCCGTCGAACTTCCGGGTAATTGGTTTACCCTCTTTCCACTGAACCGGGACGATGAGAACATCAGAAATCTGTGGAGCAGTGGAGCCGCTCACTTCCTCTTTTCAGCACATGCCGATCATTTCGAGTTGCACAGCAACATGATCAGCGAATTAAACAGGTTGGCAAGCTATCTAAACTGCTGCTGTTCAGGGTGCTTGCCGACCTCTTCCGGCGTCTTCCGGCGATCAGACACCGAAACCACACCCCCCGGACCACGTCTAAAAGGTCTTCTAAACCCACTGAACCTAAGCCGGCATCGTTCCTGATCCGACCCTCAGTCTGAGCCGTTTCCAGTGCGTCGGTTTCCCGTGAGCCGATTGACTTCAATATTACACACTGTTATGTAATTATGTATAATGGGCCTGGGAACAATGAATTTAAAGGAGCATAAAACATGGAACTGGCCACTTCACCTTGCCCTGCAAAGCCGCCCATTCGAGAGATTCCGCTCATCAGCATGGAGGATGCCCAAAAACTTGAGGCAATCTTCAAAGTCCTGTCCAATGCAACGCGTCTCCGCTTGCTCCATACCCTGATCAAGAACACGGAAGTGCCGGTGACCGAGCTTGCGGACACGATAGGGATGAAGACACAAGCCGTGTCCAATCAACTCCAGAGGCTTGTGGACAGGGGAATTCTGGGTTCGAGGCGGAATGGAACCCAAATTCTCTACCGAATTGTGGACCCTTGCATTGAAAGCATTCTGGAACACGGTTTGTGTCTCAGTGAGGATGCCGAAAGGAGAATATCTTGAATGAGGGAAAAGAGGGCAGAGCGATGGAAGAAGCCCTCCGGTACTTCCGTGAAGCGGTTGATGCGAAGAAGTGCTCTCACTGTGGATGTTTCCACGGTTTGTTGAAGGCAATCGATATCAACTTTCCCGAATCGGATAGACCGGAAGTATTCAACAGGCTCGTCAAAACCGGGCGTGAAAGGCTCTCTGACGTTCGCTATGACTGCTTTGGCTGTGAAATCTGCTATCCGCCTGCAGTCCTCAATACCTTGGAAGAAGGCGGGGTGATTCATGTGGTCGAGGCTGACTCGTGTCTTTCCGAAAAGCCAGAGATACGAGAGGGCTATCCCCCTCTTGCCGGTTCATACAAAGTTCTTCGTTACCATGCCCCCGTTGCGGTCTGCACCCTGAACAGCGATGAGCTCATCGATCCTATTGCTGCAAAAGCCTCATCCGATATCGGCATATTCGGTTCCCTCAAAACCGAGAACATCGGCATCGAGCGCATGATCCAGAACATTCTGGCCAATCCGAACATCAGGTTTCTGATAGTTTGCGGCGAAGACTCCAGGAAAGCGGTTGGTCACCTTTCAGGGCAGTCCCTTCTAGCTCTTTCCCAGAACGGAATGGATATTCTTAGCGGACAAATCATCGGCGCACTGGGGAAACGCCCGGTTCTGAAGAACATCTCTCGTGAAGCGGTTGACCATTTCAGAAGAAACGTTGCCGTAATCGATCTCATCGGTTGCTCCAATATGGAGGAGATCGTTGACAAAGCGAGAGCCTGTGCCGAGCTCAACCCCATGCCAGGTGAGCCTTTTTCCGGAGAGCGTATCATAAAGCCCTTAAAGGGCTACATCCCCAGGAAGATGACACCCGACCCCGCCGGCTATTTCATCGTTTACGTGGACCGGATTCGGCGAGTTCTCTCGCTTGAACACTACCTGAATGATGGGGTTCTGGATGTCGTTATCGAAGGGGAAAAGGCAAGCGAGCTCTATTTTCCTGCCATCGAGCGGGGTCTTGTCTCGCTTCTGGACCATGCCTGCTATGTCGGGCAAGAACTTGCCCGTGCGGAGCACGCTCTCTTGACGGGAGAGCCGTACACCCAGGACGCCGCGCCCGAGCAGGAACTTTTGCCCTCGATGCCTGTTGATGACTGCAGTGCGAACTGCGGCTGTAAAAGGAATACCCTATGAAGCGTTTTATTTTCGCTGTTCTTCTCACCTTCGCTTTTCCAATGGCTCTGATCCACAATGGTGGACGGAACGGACCAGCGTTGTCGGCGGCATAGGCTTCTCCGGCTTACTAGCCTTTGCTGGATGTTATCTGCTGGGCTGTTGCGGGTCGCCCATGCTCGGAGTCTATATCAGCCTTTTCGGGGCTGGTTTCCTGCCGTTTGCCAAGCCGCTGGTTGCCGTTATCACGACTATATCGATCATTCTCTCATGGTGGTGGATGAACCGTCGCTCAGAACAGACGGCCTGCTCGACACTGCTGGTCAATTTGCCTTCGAACTCAGTAAGACATCAATAGAATCCCATTATTCGGCCGAAGGAAGAAGGGCGATGCAGTCCTGCAACACTGTCCGGATATGCCCCGCGGCATGTGATCCGCTTAGCTCTTAGGGAGTTGCACCAGCGGCGGGCAACACTCCGCACCGCTACCCGGTGACTTTGCAGGCTGGCAGCAAGTGCCGGGTTCCGATGCTTCGAGGAGTTGCGATGCTGCAAGGAGCCCTGCTTTGATGATGAGTTCAGCGGGAATGGCTTCATACGTTTTACCGTCAACCGTCAGGGTCCTGCAATCCGTATCGCCGCACACGGAACAGCACTGGCTCTTTCCGCTGGCAGCAGAGAGCCACTCCTCGATGGACTTTTCGGAAATCCAGATGCGATTTGATTCGAGAGGGTCTCGAGAAAAGGCTGCCTGGCTGAGGGTTTCTTTTTCCAAGAGCACATCGATCTCTAACGGAAGCAATGAGCTCTTTAGTTTCCTCACTGCATCCTCCACGGCGCCTTCGGTTGCGCCGCAACGATCACACGTCTGGCCCTGTTCGTCCACGAGTCGCTGCCATTTGATCCGTAACGTCTTCATGTCGACCTCCTCGTTTTGCCGGGTTGCCCAGGCGCATCACAGGTTTGCCAGCAAATAGAAACCGAAAGCAATGAGCAGGACCCCGGAAAAGGTCTTTATGACGGGGTTAATCTTCCGGATAACGGCGCCCAGGTTTCCGAACCCAAGGCCCAGTCCCACAATACCGCCTGTCATGGGCAAGCTGTAGACTATGGAAAAGCTCGTCAGGATGGCCGCGCCCCAAAGAATACGGCCGTGAATAGTCGTCACTGCAAGCACGAAGGGCAGGGCAGGGTTGCAACAGGCCGAACAGGCGGCGGCAGCACCGCCCAACGTGAAACCCTGGATGGTGGTTCCGCCAGGCAGGTTGCTGAAACCTGTCCGTCGCAGTCCATTCCCCATCACGGGAAACGGAAGCATATCGAGGCCGGCCAGGCCAAACAGGACCATGATGAAACCGGCGATCACCTTCCAGTACAAGCCAAGAGATGCCCCCGCAAGATGGCCGATGAGGGCGCTCACCGCGCCGAGGGCGGCGAAGGCCGAGATGGTGCCCAGCATGAAAAACAGCGCTCCGCGGAGAACGGCACCGCGGTTGCCGGTACCTGCAAAGGTGCCGGAATAACCCGTTATTGCCCCCAGCAATGGCAGGTTGCAGCAGGAGGTTACCGACCCGGCCGCTCCAAGCAGGAAAGCGAGACCGAAAGCCAGTGGGGAAAGACTCGATGAGCTCAACGCCTCCGTGAGCCACTCAACCATGGTCGGGTTCCCTCAGTTGGTCGGACAGCAAATTGCCTTGCTTGCACCGGGACAGCAGGAATCACCCTTTCATGCCGCCATATAGGCTTTGAATGCTTGTGCCTCGGACAGGTCGCCGTCTGCCGGGATGACCGCGGGAGTACCCTGGCGCCCCAGTGCGACAAAACAGGGAGAGGTCTTGATCTCAAGCTTTTGAACCAAACGGTCGTAGTCGGCTGCACTGGCGTTTAGCGTATACGTCTCAACCTTTCGGCACGAAGGGGGCAACTTGCCCAGTATCGCTTCCATTTGTCCGGAGACTGCCGGGGGAAACTCCTGTCCCTTGGCAGGCAAAGCGATGAAGACAACCTCTTTATCCTTCGCTTGCGCATCGATCGCTTACAGGGAATCCATGACACGGTTGAACGAGAACAGGGAACCGTCAGCTTGCTGGGCTGCTTTGCTGTTTTCAGACTTTTCTGATTTCTCGTTTAAGAAGGAGGAAAAGGAGTTCGAGGAGCCGGCCTGTGCCGAGTTTGCCTTGATGATCGTATTGGCTCCAACTCCTGCGTCTGCCAGGATGACTATCGCCGAAACAAGGCTTTTCCATTTGGGCCAGTCCCGCCCTTTCCCAGGATCGCAGCACGGACTCTTCCCGTTTGTCGACTGGCAGCAATCGATCGAAGCATTCTCGGGAGCACACGGGAAAGCAGTTTCTTCGTGGTTATGCTCTTTCGTCATCTCAAACTCTTAACTGATTATCTCCTGGTTTCTTTCAAGCAAATCGGAAGGGCAGCCGACCAGCAGGTCAGCCAAGGAGTGAACGGTTTCCTGGTTAACCCAGCATTGGATATTTCGGCCGTTTCTTTCCATGTGGATCAATCCGGATCTGCGCAGCTCCTTTAAATGATGGGAAACGGTTGACGGGTCGATACTGACCCCCTTTGCGAGGTCACCCACGCATCGCCGTATCTCCGCATCTCCTGTGCATTTGGTTCCCAGTGGGCAACATGACGCAAGGCGCAGGAAAATAACCAGGCGATGTGGGTTGGAGAGCGCCTTGAAGATTTCCGCAAACCGGCGGATTTGGGTTGTTGGAATGTTTGACATGTTTCCAAGTATGCCGGGAGGCACATGACTTGTCAATCTCCATCTAGGAGCAAATAGAATTTCGGAACTCGCAGCACATGAAAAGTCAGGTTTAGATAGTCACCCGAACGAGGGGGCCGATGAGATGGGTCTCTGGGCTATAGACTGGTGGTAGTTTCGAGGTCTCGGCGCACCTTCAGCCCTGTTTGCCCGTTTTCCCTCATCTAAGTGGATGGCGAAATATAATGCACCCCTTTTCAGGTCCCTGACTCCTGCTGAGCGTTGTGCACCAACCCCTTCGGCTGGTTCACCAAGGGGAAGGAAAGCTGAACCCGTCGGGTTCGATTTCCAACTTGTTTCTTGCCCAGCAAGCATCTCAGGAAGAATGGGCACTCCCAGGAGAAACCAGATCGGAAGGGGCATCTCGCCATTGACGCCATTCAATCAAGTGGGGCTGGAAAACGAGACTATCAAATGTAGTGACGGTGACGCGCCCTGCACTCGGCGAAACCGGTCCCGTTGATCTTGTTCTTGCGCTTTTCACCGGGATATCGCATGATCGGAAGTGTCTCAGGTGCATCCCGAGAACTTTTTGGCAAAATCCGACCCTAAATGGCTCTGAACATCCGTTAGCTGTCAAGCTGGCTCATGATTTGTGGTGATTCCGGTACTGGATGCGGAGAAGGCGGTCTTCCTCCGTTGGACATGGATGCGGGAACCGGTTTTTTTTCGGTCCCCCCTTCAGGACAAGGAAGTGAGAAAGGAGGCAACATGCAGGACACCCATCAGTTGGACCGGACGTATCATTTCATTCTGGAGACTTTTGTAAGACGCGGTCATGCTCCCCACTTCACCGAAATTGCACGCGCGTTCTCCGTGCCGCCCGACGAGGGCAGAAAGATGCTTCACGACCTGATGGATGAGGCCAAGCTGCCCATCTGGCTTTATCCCGAGACCGACCTGATCGCATCCTTCGCACCTTTTAACAATCTTCCCACTCAGTACCGCGTGACCGTGGACGGCCAGCAGCAATGGTTCGCACAGTGAGGCTTCGAAGCCCTGGCGGTCTGCTGGGTTTTTCCGGGCAAGTCGGTTCAGATCGATGCTCCGTGTCTGGACTGCGGTGAGCCGATGAGCGTGGTCGTGCGGGATGGCACCATAGTGAGCCGGAACCCTGAAAGCATTCATGGATACGTTGACATCCCCTTGAGAGAATGGGCGCGAAACTGGAGTTACACGTGAAGCCGAATTCACCTCTTCCGGTCGGAAGAGCATGTGAGAGGCTGGTCAGGGTTTCGAGCGGGGACCGAGGAAGCCATCACTCCGCTCGCGGATGTCATGGCCATCGTGAGCACTCCGCGCCATAGCGCGAGGCTGAACGGCAAATATGTGTCATCGGCGCCCGAATACGGTCCACCGTTTTTTGAGGCGCTGAAGCAAATCACAAGGAATTCGGCGTTCTGGGACCCGAAGCCGCGCTAGGGGCGGGTCGGTGTGTGCCGCCTCTCTTGAAGGGGCTTGGGGGATTTTCCGCCGACGGCGGCTGACGGGGAGCCTTGTACGCACGCGTCAGGTCCCCTCGTGAGTGCCTCCAGGTGCATGATACCCGGAGCCCCCGTCGTGATTCTGCCCGGCGGAATAACACGCGACATACTGCCCCCGCCAGAGGGGCAGAACGTCGCGCAACAACCGTCAGAAGTACTTTGTGACCACCTGCGCAGCAACTTTTCCGGCGTTGTCATTGATCTTTGGGTCGGGCAGTTCGTCCACTCCGAAAAGGTCTTGGTCGCACTCGTAAAGCTGGTTTGCAAAAACTACCTGGGGTTTAAGGTCCGGGAAGGCCCCCTTGGTGAGCCGCGTGCCGCAAGCCATTCCGCACCCATCGAGGAGCAGGACCCGGTTTGCCCTCTGCACGAGATCTCTCATTCCTCCGGACTCCTCGAGCAGGCCCCCATGGCAGATACGCACCGCCCTGCCGGGAACCAGCTTGTGAGCGATCATATTAGCGGCCCTTCTCGCGGTCTCGCCCTTGAGGCACATGCCCTCGCAGCAGATCACGGCATCTTTGGGCGGAGTTGTCAGATGCTTTTGGGCGTATCCAACTCCCGCCCTGCAGGAAGTCGCGGCCAGTTCAACATGCATTGTATTAGCCATCTTTTCTCCTTGAAAGAGAGCCTGTCCGGCTCAAGTGTCTATCGGTCATTTCGGGGATTCTTTTTCCACCTCGCTTTTGCTTTCAGCCGTGCCTGGACAGCAGGCGTTCATCATCTCTGCCATGGACCCGGAGCAGGTACAGCAGGAGCTGCCTTTTGACATCATGCTCTTCATCATTTCCTTCATTTTGCTCATACAGTCCGCAGTCATGCCGCTGTTTTTGGGTTTTTCGTCCGCCATCGATATCACCTCCTCTTTTCCTTTGGTTGCCTGACATGGATTGAGTTCCTTTTATCTGGCAGACGTAAAGGAGAGGACGAAGGTTACAAGGTGATGGTTCCTATGTGCCTTCTCGCAATATGGCCTGGTAGTCAGGTAGGCGGGCATTTTCGAAGGCAAAAAAAGGACGGCCCCGATTGGAGCCGTCGTGTTGGAAGGGGCGTGTCAAAACCTGTGCTACTGGCAGCAGGCTTTTGTCCTGGTGGTAGCCCCTGATTATTTACAAACCTCTTCGTATTGCATGAAGACTTTTCCAGCGGAAACGAGCATGACGATGGCATTGATCGTTCCGAGCTCATCATCCGAGATTCCTTGTTCGCTGGCCGCTGCAGAGAGCATTTCCATTCAGGGATAGCAGCCCACCGCCATCCCCGCTCCCAGCTGGATCATCAAGGTCGTCTTTGGGTCTATTACCCAGTTGTTCACGATTGTATTGCGAAAATCGGCAAAACCTTGCTTCAGATGCTTTGGTAGCACGGCTCTCTCCTCATATGGCAATGGGTGTTCCCCACTTCGAGTGGCTCACTTGCCGCTCTGGATTTGAACTAGCGGTTCGCAAACAAGCACATTTCTTTCATCCACCGTGAAGGTGCATTTCTGTTCAAGGAGAACGCGCAGTTCCTTCCTCGCACGGTGAAGCCTGACCTTAACGTTCTCAATGGTCGTATCGAGTGTCTCGGCGATTTCGCGGTGACTGAGTTCCGCGATATCGAAAAGCATGATGACATCACGATAGGATTCCGGAAGGGTCTTGACAACGTCCCGGACGCATGCACTCATCTCGCCCTGCTCAAGCTTCTTCTGTACGATTGCCTCCTTGAATAAGTCCTTAGCCTCACTCAGTTCGCATTCTTTGGCCGACGTTCTCTTGAGCTCGCGAAAGTGGTCCAGGCAAAGGTTGTGGGCAATCCGGAAAAGCCGGGAGGCAATTTTGGATGGACCTCTTAGATCATCGAGGTGTTTCTGAACCCGAATGAAGGTCTCCTGGGTGAGATCGTCTGCCGCCCATTCGTCCCGGACCGATGCGGCGATGAATTTTCTCACCCTGCCGTGGTATTGATCATATATCGCGAAAAACTCCATGGAACTCATCCTCTCACGTCACCCGGCGCATGGATGATTTGTCTTCGCGCTCTCTTCCGGCTCTGAATCCCAGTCCTGGCCGGTAATGTTCCTGATACTGCTCTTCATGAATATGCCTGAGCCGGTTTTCACCTTACATGCAATCTCGACGGTCTTTCTAACCTCATCGATGGTTATTTCGGCAGACCTGGCCTTCTTGAAGTAATAATCGAAGCAGGGAACGCAGTTGGCGGCGGTAGATGCACCCAGGGAAATCAGAAGCTCTGTTTTTTCGTCCATTGATGGTCTCCTTTAACTGGAACTCAGGTTCCGATGAAATTACCAGCAAGACGAAAGTCAGGACGTCAAGGTTACAAGGATAGCAGAAAAAGTTTCAGGGAACCGGGAAAATGGGGGATCGCCAAAGACAGTTTACGCTCAAGGCATGGTGCCAGCCGGAAGCATTGGGAAAGTAGACCGACGAAAATCTCTCCATCTCTTGGACAGCGACAGTTCATACAGGTTGCCAGTATCGTGTGTCCTGCTCGGGGAATGTGGCGGAACGGAAATGCCCCGCATCTGCTGAAAAGTGGAAGCGGCAGGCTCCCCGGCGCCTTTGGTCGCTCCTCCCCGATAATCTGCTTCGGCGGCCGGTATTACCGGATAACACCCTGCTGCAAAGAATCGTTTCGCCGACGGGATGTGAACCGGCGTGCAATAATGACCCACCTTTGAGGAAAATCGGCGTCCAAAATTGACCCACCGTAGCTGCCCGCTACAATCTGCGCCAAACCGCAGGGAGGGGGCAAAGCAAAGGAGATGCTAACGGTGGAGACCATACGCAAGGTTCGCTTTGCATATCACAGGGACGCAAAATCTATTCGCCAGATCGCCAAAGAGTTTCACCTATCGCGCAACACGGTAAAGAAGGTCCTTCGGACCGGTGAGACGCAGTTTTGTTACGAGCGCAAAGCCCAGCCCAGGCCTAAATTGCAAGGATTTATCGAAGTTCTGACAGGCAAGCTCAAGGAAGACGAGGATTGCCCCAAGACCCGCAGGAGGACCGCCCAGGCTCTCTTTGAGATGATACAAGCCGAAGGCTACCTTGGCGGTTATGATTCGGTGAGAAGATTCGTGAGATCTTGGCGAGACGAACAGCAACACCTTAGCCGCCCAGCGTTCATCCCCTTGAGCTTTGCCCCGGCGGAGGCGTTCCAGTTCGACTGGAGCCACGAGCACGTCGAGTTGGCGGGCATGCCCGCAATCGTCAAAGTGGCCCATATCCGGCTGTGCCACAGCCGCCATTTTCTGATTGTCGCCTATCCGCGGGAAACCCAGGAGATGGTCTTCGATGCTCATGCAAAAGCGTTCGAGTTTTTTGGAGGCGTTGCCAAAACGGGCATATATGACAACATGAAAACGGCGGTGACCAAGATACTTCAGGGGAAGGAAAGAGACTTTAACCGGCGATTTTCGCAGATGTGCTCACATTATCTTTTCGAGCCTGTAGCCTGCACTCCCTCGGCCGGATGGGAGAAGGGCCAGGTGGAGAATCAGGTGGGTCTAAGCCGTACAAGGTTTTTTACACCGCTGCCCAAGTTTGCAAGCATCGATGAGCTAAACGAATGGCTCTTGTCTCAATGTCCCTGGTGGGCCAGGACACACGCGCACCCAACAATTGCGGGCAAAACCGTCTGGCAGGTTTACGAGGCGGAACTCCCTTATCTTCTCAATGCTCCGCGGCCTTTTGACGGATATTCGGAGCACGCCTCGAGGGTTTCCAGCACTTGCCTGATATCGTTTGACCGCAACCGCTACAGCGTGATGTGCACGGAGGTGGGGCGGCCCGTTCAGGTAAAAGCCTATGCGGGAAAGGTCGTCGTAATAAGCGACGGCCGAGTGGTCGCAGAACATGACCGCCACTTCGGGCGGGACAAAACAATCTTTAACCCGTGGCATTATCTGCCCGTCCTTGAAAGAAAGCCCGGCGCTCTTAGAAATGGCGCCCCCTTTAAAGACTGGAAGCTCCCGGATGCGTTGCGCGCAACCCTGTCGGCCCTTGAGCGGTTTCCTGACTGGGACAAGCAGTTTGTCGCCATTCTGAGCGCCGTTACAAGTTTCGGGCTCGGTGAGGTAGAGGATGCCTGCAAGGAGGCGCTCAACTGTGGGACCGTAAGCAAAGACATAGTGCTGAATATTCTTGGCCGCCGCAAGGACGAACCGGAGCCTGCGCCGGCACATACGGCGGCTTATCCCAAACTCAGAGAGGAACCCACCTCCGATTGCACCCGGTACGATCTCTTGTTGCAGGAGGCCGGATATGCTGCGCAATAGCATAGTTGAGTTGATGGATGAGTTGAAGCTCACGGGCATGAGAGCCGCCTTCGATGAAGTTTTTGCCTCTGCGACCAGAACTCATCTCAGTCCGGAGAGGATCGTCCTTTCGCTGCTGGAAGCAGAACGATCCGAGCGAAGGCTTCGAGCTATCCGCTACCAGATGGGACTGGCAAAGTTTCCGTGCACCAAAGACTTGGACAGCTTTGATTTTTCGCTCAGCCCAGTGGACCAGGCGCAAATCCGCTCACTCTATGATGGGAGCTTTCTAACCTCTGGCAGCAATATCATTTTTATCGGCGGAACCGGAACGGGGAAGACTCACCTTGCTGTTGCCATAGCGTCTCGTGCGGTTCGATCCGGTGCAAAGGCCAGGTTCTACAATGTTGTGGATCTTGCAAATCAGCTTGAGCAGGAGAAGCTTGCGGGAAAAGGCGGGAGACTGTCGGCCAGACTTACCCGGATTGATATCGTCGTGCTCGACGAACTTGGTTACCTGCCGTTCTCGAAAAGCGGCGGGCAGCTGCTCTTTCACCTTCTCTCAAAGTTCCATGAGAAGATATCGGTCTTGATTACTACGAATCTGAGCTTCGGCGAGTGGCCGCAGGTTTTGAGCGACGCCAAGATGACAACAGCCCTCCTGGACAGGATCACTCAACACTGTCACATCATCGAAACCGGGAACGACTCCTGGAGAATGAAAAACAGGACACGATGAAGGTATCAGCCGGTAGAGGGGTAAACTCCAGTTGCCCTACGGGCTCCTTGCGTTTCCCCCTCTACCGGCCCCGTGATTTTCAGCCTTGGATAGAAGAAAAACACAAACCACAAACCAGAGACGGGAAAGATTTCGATGATCACGGTGGGTGTTTTTTCGGTTCTCACTCCACTGGTGATTTAAGATGTACAAGGGTGGGTCAATTTTCGACGCCTAAAGTGGGTCATTTTTCAACGCCGATTGACAATCATATGGCCAAGTCGAAATCTGGCTTGAAAGCCCATTGATATTATTGCAAAATTCCAGGCCTAAACGATGACGCACTGTCGCTCATTACCCGGCGTTTTGGGGGACGCATCCCGCAAGTCAATCTTCCCGCTTCCGTTCGCGGCAAGCGTCGCATTGGTACTGCCGGTTCGACTTGGCTTGGACCACTCCCAGCAACCGCAGGTCGTCATTACCCCGATAGATTTTCTGTGACTCGCCGGGGGTATCACCTTCCCATCCTGGTCTTGAGCCGGGGGAGCCCCCACTTGCTTTCTAGGCATATGCGGATCACTTGCATTATGCTTCTGCCCGATCCGCGAGTTCACCACATTGGCAAGAAGGGTGAACCTTTGAGCAGCGCCGACCGACAGGTTGCTTCAATTCTTTGGACCCAACGAATTACTCCGACTCCGAAGCAGATTTTTGAGGATGGGCGTTTATGATGGGTGATTACCAACTACAAGAATTTAGATAGAAAATAGAATTTTCGAGTGCAATTTTTACCCATTTCCTACCACCTTTTTTACTCCTTGACTTTGTATTCTATTTTCTCAAGATGTATCATAAAGAGTAGTGTACTTGTGACTCAGAACCACAGAATCATCATTCTCTTTTTGCACTAGTATCTTTAAGACATTTGAGTTGGTCCGCTGTTTCCTGACAGCTTTGCCGAATTATCGCCGGTTTCCTGCTTGTGGGTGAAGTAGATAAAGATCCAAAGGCGGACTCAAATGGCAGAGAGTATCATCTTCCAAAGGAAATATTCCACTGCCTCGTAAAGACCGGAGAACACTAATGCGCTGAGTACGTGGCGCGCGCAAAAAGGAAACTTCCTATCACCAGAAAAGGAGCTGATCAAACATGAAACGAAGCACAATGATTGCGGTGGCGTTCTGCCTGATACTGATCGCAACCGCCGGAGCGGTCGTCGTCTCTGCCAAGCAGGACGAGAACCCGTCGCAGGCGGGCAAATCTGTGATTTACTTCTATGACGTTGAAGCGACCGAAACGCATGGTTCTGGTCAGTTGGTGATCGACGTGAAAAAACACACGTTCGTCTTTAACGGGAAGGACTTCACGCCCTCGACGTGGTACTCGCTGCGAGCCAGGGCGGTGGACGGCGCAGACTACGTCGTCTTCGCCTCGGGGAAGGCCACCCCATCGGGGAACCTGCACATTGCGGGAACGTGGAAGGCAGAGGCCACTCCTGCCGAGGTTGCCACCTCCACTGGTTGCCCTGCCCTTTATTCGATACGCTTTGAAAATGATGGGGTGTTTATAGCTCAGATAGCATTTAAGTACAGCATAGATAATGGTGTCAGCTGGACGGAGACTGATCATTCAGATGATATAACAAGCAATCCAAACGATTTTAAGAACGTTCGGTGGGTTGATTTAAAAGATTTTGGCGTACCCGTAGGCGCGTTGGTGAAGTTTCATGCCATAGTTATAGGCGGCAAGGATAGGACCGGGAGCGAGGTGTTTACACACGAATATTGCTGCTATCAAATTGGTGGTTGTTGTGAGGCAGCCTATCATATCAAAGGCGTAACATGGGATCCGGATTTTTATTACGATGGCCACACTTGTTATGCGTGTAACGCTGGTTGCCCAGCAGGCGAGTGCAACTGCCCTACGACATGGTGCTTCGAGTAGCCGCGCACTACCTTGGCCTTGGGGACCGAGAGCATTGGGGTGGGACATCTTTTTGTCGCCTAAGACCTGGGGCCATACCCGGTTTTTTGTACACAGAAAGGGCGCAGCCGGTTAAGACCGCGCCCGTCAGGATGTTTCTAATTTACGGCATGCAGCAATAGTAGCCCCAATGTTCTGCCTCGGCGTATCCGAAGTGGCTTCCATCGGCTGTCAGCACGAATGCAAAAATTACCCCCTATACGAATTGAAAATTTACCCCCCTGAACTCAAAAGGGGGTAACGATGCGAAGAAAAACGTTACGTTTCCTCTCAAGGAAAGCCTTGGGAGGAAGACA
>Ga0208462_1001677_pt1 | contig 14086 bp, 7 predicted proteins | sample AD_SCU001_MetaG_FD_184452 | JGI IMG/M metagenome (GOLD analysis project Ga0208462, IMG submission 184452) | Active sludge microbial communities of municipal wastewater-treating anaerobic digesters from China - AD_SCU001_MetaG (SPAdes) (version 2) | ecosystem: Engineered > Bioreactor > Anaerobic >...
ACCCTCCCTGTCGGGCTCCTCGAGTTCAGGCCGGGCGAGGCGGCCCCCGTGCTGCGCGTTGCCGGCACCATCGCCGGCCTCGCATTCGCGCACCCGGAGATCCAGCCGGCCCTCGACCGCGGACTGAGGCAGTCGCTCGTGGTGCGCCTCGAACGAAAACAGCTCGTCCCGGCAAACTTCGGCAACGACCCCCGGATCAACGACCCCCGGGTAACCGTCCTCCCGCTGAAGGGGCCCGGCCAGCACCTGCTGGTCCGGCGCCGCTTCCCGGCACCGGACGGGGCCGGCAGGGGCATCTATACCCTGCTCTCCTGGACCGGGGACGGCGCGGAGGCGGGGAGCCTCTCCACCGACTACCCGACGCTCGACGCTCTGGTCCGGGAGCACCCGGACCTCGAAGCCCCGCTGGTGAAGTACCACCAGGACGTCGTGCCGGTCGCAGGAGGTGGGGCAGAATGAGCAGCGATCCTGCACCCGACGAAGAGCCCCGGTTCATCGGCCCCCTCGGTTATGTCCTCCGGCTCCCCTGCCACGGCGGTACCCGGGTGGACATCATCCCCTTTGTGACCGCTGATGAACCGGCTGATGTGATCCGGCTCTCCCTGAACGAGCGGGTCTACACCCGGCTCAGGCCGGAGGGAGGAGACCTGCACGCTGTCGTCTTCTGGCGGCGGGACGAACCGGGGATCGGGATTTACCCGGACGTGACGGTATACGCTAACCTCGAAGAGGTCTTTGCAGCGTATCCCACCCTCCGCGAGCGTGCCGTGGCGTTCGAGAGGGGCGGGGTCCGGGCGATCCCGGGGTCCGGTGAGGAGGAACGGAAGGGGAGCGTCCACGGCGCGGTCCTGGAACCCCCGGCCGGCCGGCCCACGTATACCCTTTTCCGCTTCGGGTTCGGGGAGGAGATGCCGTTCGTGAGGGTGACCCCGGTCACGGCGGATTCCGGCTGCTGCCTTCTCTTCGAGCGCAGCGGGTATCGCTGCTGGCAGAAAGGATCCTTCCTGCACACGAAGGCCCAGCTCCGTCCCCTGCCGCCGGGACGGCTCGAGCTCCGGCGGGAAGGTACCGGCTTTACCGTCGCCATGCACCCGGGCAGGGACCCCCGCGCCCGGCCGGAGGCGGAGGAATGATCCCGCCCGCGGCCTTTCTCGGACTGGAGCAGTGGAGGTGGCACCGGTGAGGCGGCGCTTCGGGAAGAGACCGCCCTACTTTGAGGACGAAGAGATAACTGAAGGAGACGAGTGGGAGAGATCATTCGCCGCTCTCTGGTCTGCGATGGTGGAGGACGGGTTCGTCGTCAGCGGGAGCGAGGCGGAGGAAGAGAGGATACGGGCCCTCTATGAGGAGGTCTGCGCCGCCCTCGACCGGCAAACGGAGCGGGTGACGCCGGAAGCGATCTTCGAGGCCGCAGAAGAGGTCAACGGGGGGCTCCCCCTCTCCCCGGAGCGCCACGCCCAGGCCATCTGCGCGGCCGAGTGGTATGTCGGGCCGGGACTCACCGGGAGGTCTCCGCGGCCGGGCCGGCGCCCCGCCCGGCGGGACCGGCTCGTCGCGCTCTTCCGGGGCGAGGCCGTGGAGGAGGTGCCGCAGGACCCGGCGCTCTGCGCCGTCTTCCCCTTCCTCGAAGAGGTCGAGTACGGCCTCTGCCTCGCCGTCCCGCCCGCCACGGTGAGCGAGGTCTATGGGGCCGTTGCCGGCCTCTACCGGACCTTCGGGGTCTGCCCGGACTTCCCGACGCTGGTCGAGCGGCTGCGGCAGGACCCGGATGTGCTCCGCGCCGGTTACGCCCCGGTCTGGTACGTCTGGAGGACGGTGACTGACCTGCACCACGTCATCCGTGACTGGATGCAGAAGGTGCTCGACGCGGCGAAGAGGTGAGGGCGATGGCAATGCTGATCCTCGAGTGCTGCACGAAGAAGGCCGACTACAACAGCGGCTACCGCGACGGCTACGTCCTCAACGAATTTCTCCGGATGATCGATCACCCGGTCGACTACTACGAGATCTCCCGGAAGTCCGACCTCCTGGATCTGCTCTCGGACGAGCCCTGCTACGAGCACGTCTACATCTCCTCCCACGGGGAGGTGCAGGGGGGCGAGGCGTACCTCCAGCTCCCCCGGGCGCGGGTCTACCCCGAAGAGTTCCCGGAGGGGTGCTTTGCGAGCGCGGAACTCGTGGGGCTCTCGGCCTGCTCGCTTGGGAAGGTCGCGTTCACCGACCGGTTCATGCAGCGGACCGGTGCCCGGATGGTCGTCGGCCCGAAGAAGGACGTGCTCTTCGCCGACAGCGCGATCTTCTTTCTGAACCTCTTTTACCTGATGCACCGGCAGGAACGGGGGGCAAAGAGCGCCCTTGCGCGAACGGCTGATTTTTTGAAGGGGACACGGCCGTTCACGGGGGCGTTTACGGTGCGGAGGAGCGGGTGAAGGTCGACCCTCACGCAGAACGAATCTGGCTCGCACCTCTCCCGGAGCGGGCAGAATCCGGGTTCAGGATTCCTGCCGCTGCACCCGAACCTGGGGAGGTGCCGGGGGGCAGCACATCCAGGGCGATCAGGGGTCGCCCATCGACTGAAGACCTTCAACACTTCCCGTCAGAGGGCCCCAAGAGGACCAGCCCGATCAGGGGTCTCTGATGCCCGCCATACGGCTCATTCTCCACGGCTCAGTCTCCGGCACCCGTCTCTGCCGTTGCATCCCTCGCACTCCGGTATCCGGAACAGCCGTCGCTCGATGCCGGCAACCGCATCACGAATCTCACCAGGAACCCTCTGTCCGTCTCCCTTGACTTCCACCCAGCGGTCGCTATCGACGAAGTAGAGGAAGGGTTTGACCGCCTCTCCCAGAATCTGCTCGGCGGCGAGCCGATAGATGGTTACCTGGACCGCGTAATCCTCGACTTTTGCCGGGATATCCTCCACACCGGCAACGCCCGTCTTGTAGTCGATGAGCGCCCAGGTGCCGTCCGGCCGCCGGACGAGGCGGTCGATGGCGCCTTTGAACTTCGCACCGCCGATGCTCGTCCGGAACGGCACCTCGCAGTAGTCGTCCGTGACCCCCTGCATCACCTCCGCCGCACGGAAGCGGTCATAGAGTGCCTGGTATTCACCCACGATGCCGGCATCCTCGACCCCGTAGCGCCGCAGCACGGTCCCGGGGTCCCTGCCCCGGAAGATCTCGTGGACGATCAGCCCCCGCGTCGTCGCGTCCATCGCCCCGGATACCCCGCGGATCGGCTGCGCTGGGCTGAGCCGGAATCTGCGCTCGTACGCGAGCGGGCAGCGGAGATACTGACGGATCTCGCTCGCGGAGTACACGTGCTCCTCTTCATCGACCTCTATAGGAGGCACACCTTCCGGCACCCTGGCCCCATCGTCCGGCAGGGAGAGGTGCACGGCCCCGGTCTGGCGGGGTTCTGCGTATATCGCTACAGGATCTGTGACGAGAGGAATGCAGAGCGGGGACTCTTCGCCGGGAATCTCGGCCGTTCCCTGCATATAGGCGTCGTCGCAGAGCCCGATGCAGCGGGCGAGCCAGCCCATCCGGTTCTTCGCACCCTCCAGGGTCTCCGGGACCCCGGCCGGTACCTCGCCGCAGAGGACCAGGTGATCCTTCGCCCGCGTCACGGCGACGTAGAAGAGGCGTTTCTGTTCGGCCTTCTCCTTCTGCCGGTACTCCCTTTTAAGGACCTTCAGGAGCGGCGCCTCCTCGCGCTCGTGGTCGTTTGCCGGATTCGGGATCGTGACACCGATTCGGAACCCGTCCTCCACCATGACGGTGCTGCCGCCTGCCCGGAACGGCTCGCCGAGGTCGGGGACCACAACGATCGGGAACTCGAGCCCCTTTGAGGCATGCACCGTCATGATCGAGACCGCGTTCGCGGTCGTCAGGTCGAGCATCGCATCGCCTTCCCGCTCGCCGTCGTCGATGCAGGTCCCGAGCTCCCGGACGACCGCGGCGAGCGTGCCGGAGCCGTTCGCCTCCATCTTACGGACGAGGGCAACCACCTTCTCGACATTCGCGGCCGCCTGTTCGCCGCCCGGCGTTCCACCGAGGACGACGGAGATCCCCGACTCGAAGACGATCCGGGTGAGGAGGTCGGCGGGCGAGATCCGGCGGGCGTGCAGGAGCCACGATCTGAGAAGTTGCACCGCCGCCGTGGTATTCGTGTCGGGGTGCTCGGACGCAAACCGCTCCAGCCGCTCCCAGAGGGAGTTCTCCGGGGAGCCGGACCGGGCAACGGTGTAGAGCCGGGTGTCGGGGAACCCGAAGTAGGGCGACCGGAGCAGCCCGTAGAGCGCAACGTCGTCCCGTTCGTTCTCCAGGAAGCGGAGGATGTTGTAGAGATCGTAGACCTCCTGCCGCCCGTAGAACCCGATACCCGCGTGGACGTGGTACGGAATGCCGTAGCGGACGAGCGCCCACTCGTAGGCGGCAAGGTTCGTCCGCCGCTCGAGAAGGATGGCCACGTCCCGGTACTCCGCCGGCCGGGGCTCGTCAAGGTGCTCTCCTTCCCGGTCCCAGTAGATGCGCAGCTTCTCGTGCTCGATGAGGTTCTGGATCTTCCGGGCGACCATCTCCGCCTCGGCACGCCGGCCGGACTGCCGGTCCTCGGCCTTCGGGACGAGGAGGAGCTCGACCGAGCCGGCGTCACCCTTCCGGCACGCCTCCAGCGGTTCGTACCGGAACTCCCAGGGCCGTGCAGACTCCGCCATCAGAGCCCCGAAGATGGCGTTGACGAACCCGACGATGGCGGGCGTGCTCCGGAAGTTGACGTCGAGTGGGACGGCCTCCCCGCCGAGATCCTGCTCGATCAGGTCGCGGGTGCGCTTAAACTGCGTGACGTCGGCGTCCCTGAAGAGGTAAATGGACTGCTTCGGGTCGCCGACGACGAAGAGTTTCGCCGAAGTCCGGGCGAGATCGCCGAGGATCGAGCATATAATCCCGTTCTGCACGGGATCGGTGTCCTGGAACTCGTCGACCAGGACAAACCGGAAGCGCCTCCGGAAGTGCGCCTCCACGATCGCCTCGTGCTCGCGGAAGAGCCGGTGCGTCCGATCGATCAGGTCGTCAAAGTCCAGCGCGTTCCGGCGCCGTTTCGCGGTATCGACCGCATCGGAGTAGGCCGCAAACACCACGCCGAGGTCGCGGAGGTAGTCGAGCGTCGCCCGGGTGAACGGGTCGTCCGGGTCGATCGCGAGTGAGAGGAACTCGCCGTGCGCTTTGAGGCAGTTATCGAGGGTTTTGTAAGCGTCCCGGAGCCTGCCTAGGTCGTCCCCCTTCCAGTTCGGCTTTCTCCCCATATTCGCCCGGAACCTTGAGTCGGCATGGATCTCCGCGAGCGCCCTGACCGCCCCGCACTCCCCGGCGGCGAAGGAGGGGAGGTGCTGCTCAACGGCGCGGAGGTAGACCTGGGCCGGGTCGGCAGCGCCGGGGTAGCGGGCTGCGAGGTCCTGCAGGGTGCCGATCGAGGCTCCAGCAGCGGCCGCGAAGATCGCGAGTTCCTCCTCCCGGCACCGCTCCACGGCCGTCCTCCACGCGTCGAGCACCGTCTCCTCGCTCCCGGCGAGGGCGGCGAAGAACTGCTCTGCAGCCTCGCGGCGTGAGGAGAGCCGCTCGAGGGTGTTTCTCAGCTCGTACACCCCGGCCATCCGGAGCACGCCGACAAGCGCGTCCCGGCAGGTTTCGGGCGGCTCACCGTAGACGAATGCATCGACAACCTCGTCCCTGAGCCGTGCCGCTTCCCGCTCGTCGAGGACGGCAAATCCGGGGGCGACGCCGGCCTCGAGCGGGAACTCCCGCAGCACCTGGGCGCAGAAGGAATGGAAGGTCGAGATGTTTGCCCACAGAAACTCGTCGCGGAGGCTATCCCATCGAGCGCCCTCCTTCTTCGCGAGCGCCTCCCGGACGCGGACCTTCATCTCTGCGGCCGCCTTCTCGGTGAAGGTCAGCGCAAGGATATTCGCGACGCTGAGATCGTCCCTGCTCTCGAGCAGGTCGATGTACTTCTGCACCAGGACGTAGGTCTTCCCGGTGCCCGCTCCAGCGGTGACGCACTTGCTCCTCGCGTGGTCGAGGGCGGCCTGCTTCTGCCGGTCAGTCAGTCCCATCTTCATACACCTCCCCGGCAGCGAGCAGCCGCAGGCTATCAAACCGGCAGACTGTCTTGAAGTCGCAGTACCCCGGACAGGGGCCGGGATCCGACCGGGGCGCGAACCATCCGCTCCGTATCCCCTCGAGACAGTGCGAGACGTGGGCGAGGGAGGTGTCGACCAGCGCCCGGACGTCCTCGACGCTGCTCCGCGACGATACGGAGAACGGCTTGAACCGCTCTTTCAGGCTCGCATCCCAGAAGACCGGCTTGTTCCGGATCTCCCTGCGCCGGAGGATGTAGTAACAACCCGCGACCCCCTGCATCGCCGTCAGCGTCTCGACCGCCCGGAGGTAAAGCGGCAGCTGGAACGCCTTGCCCGCCTCGATATCCCTGAGCGAGGGGTGCGAGCTTCCTGTCTTGTAGTCGGCGATCAGGAACCTCCCGTCAGGGAGACGGTCGATCCGGTCGATCCGGCCCCGGATGCGGACGACCCCGCTGTCCGTCCCGTTGAGCGGGATCGCGATCGCGTCCGGTGTCGATGCCGGATCGCAGGTCCCCGCCGCCACCGGGAGGCCGAACGAGAGTTCGAAGGCATGCGGGACGAAGGTCGAGGATGCGGTCTCCCTCTCGTGGCTGAGGAAGCGCTCAAGCAGTCCCGGACCGACATGCGGCGATCCGACGAGGTGCTCCTTCTCCACGAGCCATGCCGGGCTGTCGAAGAGGAAGCGGTCGGTCTCGTCCCGGCCGATCGCGAGGATCTGCTGGAGCGCCGCGGGATAAGACACTTCAGTGACCGCCCCGTTCCCGCCTCCCCGCCAGCCGGCGTAGAACCGGAAGGCGATCTTATGGAGGAGGCTCCCCCGTTCGAGGGCGGTCAGGTCGAGATCGACCTCCGGCAGCGGCTCAAGCCCGAGCACCCGGCCGAGGTAGAACCGGAACGGGCAGTCCGCGTACGTCTCGAGCGCGGTCGGCGAGAAGACCGCCGTATCCCCGTACCGCTCCGCAAGCGCCGCGGTGATCGCCGGCTCCCCGGTGAGGAGGCCGTCATAGGGCGAGTCATATGCGCCGTTCCGGCACTCGTTCTCGATGATGAGCCGGCGTACGGCGTCATGGATCGTGTGCCCCGGCGGCAGTTCCGCAACCGCGCCCGCAAACTCTCCGCGGGCGAGAAGGGCGCCGGCCTTCCGGGCTGCCGCGATCCTTGATGACGGGAAGTCGCTCCCGCCCCAGGGCGCGGTGGAGACGGTCTCCCTGACCGCATCCACGAACCCGGAGCGTATCACCGGAGACCCGCCATCGGCCGAGGGGTAACTGAGGTAGACCTGTTCACGGACGGCAAGGAGCGCCGCGATGAAATAGTATCGTTCCTCCCGCAGGATATCCGCTTTCGTTCGGGTCCCGAGTCGCCGGGTCTCGAGGTCGGTGGTGAACGGGAGCCGGGTGGTCAGGCGCGGCATCACGCCCTCGACGAGGTTGGCAAGGAAGAGGTAGGGGATAGACAGATGGGCGATTTTCCTAACGCCGACCACCTGGACGGCATTCCGGTTCCGTTTCCGGGATGACCGCATCCCGGCGGCGAGAAGGCCGAGCAGGGTGGAGAACTCCCCAGGCGACATCCGCTGTTCGGGCAGCACCCGGGTGAACCGCTCGAGAGCCTCCAGCAGACCGGCAAACGCCTCAAGGTCCCGACCTTCCCGCTCCAGCACCCCGGGATCCCCCTCCTCCGGCATCGCCGGGCAGTGCCGGCGAGCAAGGAGTGACCGGTAGGTGGTGAGGTGCCCGGCGAGTGTCTTTTCTCCTTCAAGGCATGCCAGGTCGGCGAAGAGGCGGCCGATCCCCTCCCGCACCGTCTCGATCGTGGCGATCTTCTGTGCGAGTCGCTGCCGGGCGGAATCCGGGATATCCGGAGCCGCCCGCTCCTCTTCGAGTTTTGCGGCCAGCCCGGCGAGCCGCCTGTCCCAGGTATCGGCACCGGCGACGATCCGGGCTTCCCGGGAGAGGAGGTCGACCTCCGGGGCCGCCAGGGCGAACCGGATGTACGGACTGCTCAGAAGAGCGACGACATCCTCACGCCGGTAACCGAAGACGGGAACGGTCAGCAGATCCAGCATTGCCCGGGTAAGCGGGGACCGGAGCAGCGCCTGCCCGCTGGAAACTGTGTAAGGGAGATTGAAGTCAGCGAAGACCTCCTCCACGTACGGGATCGCCGGATCCAGATCGGGGAACGCGACCGCGATATCGCCTGGCTGGACGCCGCCAGCGATCAGGTCGCAGATCTCCTGGGCGATCGCCCGGACCTCATCCAGTCCATCCCGCCGTTCGGCGATGCGGACAGATCCGCCGCTCTCCCACGGCTCCCGCCGGGAGAAGAGATCGGCAAGCGATGACCGATGCTCATCGGTCGCCTCACCCGCGATGACGGTATCCGGGTGCAGCCAGTTGCCATCGTCCGTGAAGACGGCCGGGTTCTCCGCGAAGGGCAGGGCATAGTGAAACTCGTCTGCAGACTCCCGCAGAGCAAGAAGCAGATCTTGCTCACACGGCATCGGCTCAAAGAGGCCGTAGATGAAGACTGTCCGAGGCCGGGCCCCCGTCCGGATAAGTTGCCGGGTCGCCCGGGCAAACAGGGTGCTGCCGTCGATGAGGTTATGGTCCTCCAGGAACCGGAGGTATGCATCGAAGAGGGCTCCGATCTCGGCACTCTTCCCGCTCTGGAGATCGCCAAGGGCGTCCGGGTAGTTCACCTTCCGCATAATGAGGACGGAGAAGAGCGTCGCGAGTTCACCGACAGCCCCGGCGCCGGCAAGCAGCGGGAATCGCGCAGCGTCGGCAGCGAGGATATCGGCGAGGATGAGGCGGGATTCTGCATCCGAGATCAGGGTCTCCACCGTTGCGGTATCTTCAAAGATCTTCCGTGCGAATCCCTGCAGGGTGGTGATAGCGCTAGCGACGATGGGAACGCCCTCCTCCTCGAAGCGGTGCGTGATCTCCCGGACCAGGTATGAGGTCGGGACAATGAAGACGGTGCCAAACGGATCCTCGGCGGCAGCGTTCCGAAACTGCCGAATGAACTCGTCCAGCTGAGTACCGGGGATATGGGGGTACAGAACGGCTCGGGGCATGCAATAATCTCTCCTGGTGAGAGATTCTCGGTTTAAGGACGATGAGTGTTGTTATTTGAACCGGTGCAGGCAACAGATGGTGCGGATTTGTTTGACGCCGCGTCAACCATCCTTACGCCGGGTAAAGCCAGGCGGGTTTAGTCTGTGCATCCTCTGTTGTGAACTGCCGGGCTTACCTGTACATTTTTGTTATTCCCGGCATTTTTCCACGCTTTCACCTCTGCCCTGAACCCCATTGCACTAAGCACATAGCATTTGCCGTAAATTCCTCTGATCACCTTAATCGCCTGTAACCACGAGATCCATATCCCGTAATGTGCCTATGTCAGAAGAGTCTGGCTTTAATGGTCGACACACCTCCACAGATGTGATTACTTTTCAAATGGACGTTTTTAACCCCTGAATAATTTCGAAACAGTTTAACCGTTGGGCGTAACAGTTCCAGATATTGGTGAACTGAATGGAAATATCACAGGGTGAACTTTCGCAGATATTACGGCCCTATATTACGAGATTCAAAAAGCATCTTCCTGATCTTGATAAAGAAACGGGAGGGAGGGAAAAGAGGCAATGGTTGATAGGGCAGGTTCGTGAAGCTTTCGATGAGAGGGCAATACATGACCTGACCGAGGACCGTTTCCGTGAGATTTTTCGGGAGTTCTATGCCGTTTATGGAATTAGCCGTCCATCCAAAGACGAAAATCGAGACGAGTTTTTAAGTCTCTTGATCAACGAGGGCTTTCAACCATTCAAGGAGAAACTGATTGACCTGTTATACGGTCCGGAGCCTTTTGAGTCCAGGTATTCGACCTTTATTCAGACAACACCGAATGTCGGATCTGCTATAACATCAGAACTTCTCTGTTACACTGATCCGGAACGGTTCGCGATACTAAACGGCCCTGCAACCAGGGCACTCTGGATCACAGACCTCAATAAGTATTTTACCACCCCGAAGAGAGGAGGCGAATCCGGAGAGTACTACATCCAGTTCACCGAACTTGCGCAACGGATCATGGAGGTGCTCCGAAAGGAGCCGGAATTCAGGGATGCCGATCTCGCTCTGGTCGATTATTTTCTTTTTGCGGTTTCGAAAACGCATTTCTGGCAGATTTCCCCCGGGAAACAGGGAAAGTACTGGGAGAAGAGCCCGGTGTGGCAGGAACGAGGAATCGTGAGTATTGATTACCATGAACTGGTAGCAGACCTGCACGAAGATCTCCTCAGGATTAATTCAAAGAATAAATTGCTTGAAGAGTACAAAAAAACCTATCCCGAAGAATCGAACGGAGCGTGTCAAAAACAGGCGGGAATGCTCCACAATTTCTTGAATATTGTTGAAATAGGCGATCTTGTCGTTGCCAATAGAGGAAAAAATGCCATTCTTGGTTACGGAAGAATCGTTTCAGAACCGAAGATCGACGAATCGCTTGAGTATCCCCTCTTTCGCGAGGTGGAATGGATCGAGACTGACCTGAATCTACCCATCCCTGACAACTTAAAGGGGAAATTCAATCAGACCATCGTTTATTTGAAAATCGATGAGTTCAAAGCGCTGATCCAGAAGAATGGTTCCGAGAGGCCGATTCGGTACTGGAACGTTCATCCTACCAGTCGCGATGGAAAAAGGAATCTGCTGGAGTTCTGGGATGAATGGAAGCAGGGAGGCACTGTCACCATAGGGTGGGCAGAAATCGCCAGAAAATATGGGGATAAAATCCTCGAGTGCAATGATTACGATTCATTCCTTACGGCGTACAAAAACATCTACGGCGACGATAGAGGCCCAAAGACCCTCTGGCACTTCCTCCGTGATATGAACGAAGGTGATACTATCATCGTCAATCGAGGGCAGAAGACGATTGTAGGACAGGGTGTTATCACCTCTCCTGCCCGAATTGACCCTGATGCAGACTACCCCTTTCACCGTACGGTAAACTGGGAAGCGTTTTCCTCAGAAATCCCCATCCCTCTCAATCTAAAAGATAACTTCAGACTAATTGTCCGTGAACTGAGTGAATCGGAATATCGTGACATTATGACGCCAATAGCCGCCCCAAATCCCTTATTTGAGCCGATTCACCACGTGCTGAAATACAAAAATCAGGTCATCCTCTACGGCCCCCCTGGAACGGGTAAGACATGGGTGGCAAAGAACTACATCAAGGATTTTGAAAAGGATCCGGCAGTGCAGGAAGGAGCTGCGGAACCATTCAAGCGATCCTGCTTCGTGACATTCCATCAATCCTTTTCGTATGAGGAGTTCGTCGAGGGGCTACGGCCCTCTTCTGATGACAAGGGCAACATCTGTTACTCGGTGCACGAAGGGATTTTTAAAACATTCTGCAGGAACGCCTTTAATGCACTCATGATAGAAGCGGGGCTCTCAACGGTATGGGACGAGGGGGATACGATGCCCCTGCTTACTGTGAATGAAAGGCAACAGGTAACCGGGGTCCAGGAGAATGTGCCGTATTTCCTTATCATCGATGAGATCAACCGTGGCGACATCTCTCGCATATTCGGAGAGCTCATCACACTCCTTGAAACGGACAAGCGCCTTTTCGCGGAGCAGGAACTTGTCGTCACCCTGCCCTATTCAAAGACGAGTTTTGGCATCCCCCCAAACCTCCGCATTATCGGCACGATGAACACCGCAGACAAGAGCATCTCCCTTGTGGACGTTGCCTTGAGGCGACGGTTCGGGTTCATTGAGATGATGCCTCAGACTGCTGTCCTTGAGGAGCACCTGCAGAGTGGGAGCGGGAGCACACAGGAGATATTCGATCTCTCCATCAGGCTTCTTGAAAGAGTGAACCAGCAGATCATATCCCTCTATGACCGGGATCATCAGATCGGGCACAGTTACCTGATGAAGCTGAAAGGTGCAACCTCACGCGACGATGCCGTCGAAAAACTCTGGTTTGTGTGGTACTACGAGATCCTGCCGCTCCTCCAGGAATACTTCTACGACTCACCCCGAAAGATGAAGGAGATCCTTGGCGATTTTGTGGACGTTGAGAACCATTCCTTCATGTTCAGGGAGCCCTTGCACGATGAAGCGTTCGTTTCCAGCTGCAGACGCCTGGCCTTGTCGGAACACGGTGAAGAGAGCGGTGAGGAGCTTGACCAGATCCCATAGTGCAACCCTCTTTGAGTACGAACGGTATCCCTACCACATCGAGAGCCGGGATCACGTTAAGGCTGATGGCTCCCTCATCCACCTGACGGAAGAAACCCTACAGGAACTGGAAACCCTTAACCAGTCAAAGCGCTTCCTCGAGATCGATCGCACTGTGATTCGCCCGCTGAACTACATCGGCGTGGTGAAAGCCGGGGACATCACCCTCCAGATCTTCCCCAAACTATTCCGGGGCGATGCCTACCTCCGGCACAAGGACATCATTGCCCGCAATGTCCTGAAGGTGCTCACGATTGCCGAAGACCTCTCGATCCAGGAGATCGATGCTGCAGATCTGGCCACCGAGGATCTCGACTTCTTCGAGATCTTTGTCCATCTCTTCGCAAAGAACCTGATCCCGCTCGTCAAGTGTTCCCAGGCTCGCCAGTACGTTACCCGGCAGGAACAGCTCCGCTATATCAGGGAGCGGGTTGAGACCAGACACTACACCAATCCGGCCAAACTCCACATTATCCCCTGCGTATATCACGAGTTTTCAATGGATACGCCCCTCAACCGGACGCTCAAGTACACCTGTTACCTGATGTCCCGCATGGTGAGAAGCAATGAGAACTCTCGTCTCCTGAAGTCAATCGTCAATCTCCTCGATGCAGTCACTCTCACGCCGGTCTCTCTCACCGAAGTAGATCGGATCCAGTTCAACCGCCTCAACGTCAAATTTGAACCATTTATCAGGATATGCAGAATCTTTCTCTCGCACTCAACCCTCACTCTCCAGGCATCGGATGTGGAAACCTTCTCCCTGCTTATTCCTATGGAGTCGCTGTTCGAGGAGTTCATCGCCCGGGTACTGATGGAGGAACCACGGTTTTTCTTCGGCCAGCCGGTCTCGATAATGGTGCAGAAAAGCGAAGGATACCTGGCAGAGGATGTACGTGGCAGGGGCATTTTTCGCTTACGGCCAGACATCGTCGTCGAGAGCGGCACCGGTCTTACAGTGATCGACACCAAATACAAGGTCCTGGAAAGTGAGGATCGGAAACTGGGCGTCTCTCAGGCAGATATGTATCAGATGTATGCCTATGTCACGAAGACCGGGGCAGAGAGTGCCATGCTTCTCTACCCGGATACTATGCAGGAAATCAGAGGAACATTTCTCTTTGACGCAATACCGGAAGGGGGACTGGTACCGGAGAAGGTTCCCCTCTATATAGAATCAATCAGTCTTGCATACGATTTGACCTCAAAGGAAGGGATGAATCGATTCCGGGCAGATCTGGCTCAAAAGATGAAATCCCTCATCGGAAGCAGAGGCCTGACTGAATCATCTTCGGTGAAAGCGAAAATAGGAGCCTGAACGGCCTGCAGAATGGAAATCCCTTTGAGTTTTTCAGCACACTATTACAGCCTGGGCTCTGTGAGAACATTGTCCAGAAGGCTCCTTAAATCCAAGGACCTCGGATTCTCCGGCTTGAACTGGGTAGGTAGGCTCCTTCACAAATCTATGATTACTGTTGCCCAAACGTCAGAGAAGTATGCATCGGTAAGGTAGTTACTGTTTTAGATGCGTGGTTGCAGGTCACTAAATCTCAGAACAGAATGCTGCTAAGGGGATTCGAACCCCTGTCGTCGGCGTGAAAGGCCGACATGATTGGCCTCTACACTATAGCAGCATGCACAGTGTGCCATACAACTTCGACACCGCAAGATAAAAAAGTTGCGCCGG
>Ga0208462_1001679_pt1 | contig 14085 bp, 13 predicted proteins | sample AD_SCU001_MetaG_FD_184452 | JGI IMG/M metagenome (GOLD analysis project Ga0208462, IMG submission 184452) | Active sludge microbial communities of municipal wastewater-treating anaerobic digesters from China - AD_SCU001_MetaG (SPAdes) (version 2) | ecosystem: Engineered > Bioreactor > Anaerobic...
GCAAAGAGGAGATGGTTCGTGAAGACCACCGCTGCGGCCTCCACGGGCGCATCCGGCGCGGTGAACGGCCAGGGGTAGTAGAGGAGCAGGTTTGCGAGGAATCCCACAAAAGCACCACCGATCACGAGCCACGTCCACCGGATCCCCCGCCACCGGGCATACTCGGGACGATAGGCATCGACCAGCACCGCCATCGCGACCGGCAGCATCGACCAGAGGAGGACGACCGCGATCCTGAACTGGTCGCCGAAGAGCCCGAAGAACCAGAGTGCAGGAAGCGAGAGGACAGGGAGCATCATCGTGTAGCCGAGGAGGTTGTGGTGGGACTGCATATAGGGCCCCGGCGTCCCGTTCACGAACGTACCGTACTTCCCCTCGTTCACGACGATCTGGTGCCCCTCGGCGAACTGGTGCAGCTGGTTGACCGTGATCCACTCATCGTTTAAGAAGAGCGCCGGGTTCGAGAACGTTATGATAAAGAAGAGCGCGAAGAGGAAGATGAGCACCGGAACAAGATTCCCATCAAGGAAACCTGAAACCGCTCCCCGCTCCGGCTGGCCCCGGATCTCGTCCGCCTGCCCCGATTGAGGCTTCGTTGTTGACCCTCGTCGTGAACTCATAGGTACCGCCCTGATGAAACATAGGAAGAGTTAATTTACCGATGGGTTAATTTTCGGCCCGTCGAATCTTATATCTTCGTAAATTATCCCGCTTAACCACTGGAAGGCATTATATGGAACAACATGCAGTCAACAGGGTTCGATACGCCATGAACAAAAGCATTCGCCGGGATCTTCCGGCAGGCCGGCCCCTGCAGTGCAGACAGGGCCAGCAGAAAACTACCTCCTCTCTGCCCGAAAGCCCCGGACTGCTCCCCCGATCGCACCGGGTCGGGTTGGTCGTGGCCTTCTCCGGCCACAGCCGACCCCCCCACCAAAACCACCCCTCCTCAACCAACAGAACCCGCCAAACTAGCCGGTAAACCCCCATCCACAGGAATAAAATTTATTAACTATGACAATTATATAACTCACCATTATGGTGGGGGTAGACCAGGCTCAGATCGATAAAATACTCTCCGGCGCGTCCTCGGAGGACCCGGAAGCCCGTCTCGACACGCTCGAGAAGGAACTGGACTTCGTCAAGACCTCGATCAAGCGTCTGCTCATCGACCTCCGGGAACGGATGAACGAACTGGACAACCCGTTCACCAGCACCGCACCGTATACGGGAGGCCGGTTCGAGCCGCCGGCCCTCCCCCGGGATACAGACGACGACCTGCTGGACGGTGTACCCCTCGACCTCGGCGGACAGAAGACTACAGCGCCCGAGAACCCCGGCGGACTCTTCCCGACGGACCTGGCAGCGGCCTGCCTCCCCCCGGAGAGCATACCACTCCTCCCCCCGGAGAGCGTGCCTCCCCAGGAGAAGTCCCCGGGTAAACTCAAACTCCAGAAGGTCCACCGGCTCTTTGCCTGGGTGCACCAGGGGTGCACCAAGTACGGGCACGAGCACATGACGATCATGATCGACGCCTACCGGTCGATGGGCTACATCACCGACGATGTCGCCGACCAGATCCGCGAGATCATGCGGATGGCCCCCGAGACCCGGGGCGACGTCGCCGAGATCGGCCCGAACGAGTTCGTCTCGGAACTCTACGTCTTAAACCGGATCCTCGACCCCGACGACGCGACGATGGACCGGGACATGATCGAGGTCCTGATGCTCGCCCGCAGGCGTTCGGCCGGGCTGGACGCCGGAAAACCATCTTCACAGGAACGAGACGGCGGCGATACCTGGATCGAACTCCTTGACAGGATATGATGGATGTCGAGTGAAGCCTTCACCACCGCGATGTTCCTCATCGCCGCCATCATCTCGGCCGGCGTCCTCATTAACGCAGTCTTCCCCGTCATCTACACCCTCTCGGGCACGATCGCGTCGTCCTCCCACAAGGTAGACGAACGGCTGAGCGTAGACGTGAAGATCGTCACGACCTACGCGAGCGATAGAAACGACACCGCCCGCATCTGGATCAAAAACGTCGGCACCGGGAGGATCGCCGGCACCGAGATCCGGAAGGCCGACGTCTTCCTCGGGGGCCAGGGCGACTTCGTCCGGTTGACGTGGAAGGAGGCGGTCACGGATGGCGCCTGGACCCACGAGATCCTGGAAGACACGAACAACTACTGGGACCCCGGCGAGACCTTATACATCGAGGCCGAAACCCAAAAAATCCCCGCCACAGAGAGCGTCGTCTACTTCCAGTTCGTCCTCCCGACAGGGCTCTCACGATCGACCACCTTCAACGCGGGTGACTAGCCATGAGCGTGGGACCCCTCGTCGCATCCGGCATCGGCATTCTCCTCCTGGTCGCCACCGCCTACATTCTGGTCGGCGGCACCCTGGCCACCACGGAGGTGATGGTCGAGGCGCAGAACAACCTCGCCGTACACCAGGAGACCCGCATGCGGACGGCGATCGCAATCCAGAACACGACGATCGCCGGCCAGACCCTCTATGTCGAGGTGAAGAACACCGGGAGCGAACCGATCGTCGAGATCTCGTCTCTCGACGTCTACCTCTTGAGCGGGGGCGTCCCGGTCTATGTCCCCTACGGGAACTGGAGCAGAGTGAGCATAACCCCGGACGATATCCACCCCGGCGGACTCGATCCCGGCGAGACGCTCACCCTCGCCGTCGGGTTCAAAGACGAGAACGCCACGTGGGTCCAGGTTGTCACCGGAAACGGGGTTTCCAGTTCAGCGTACACGTGAGGTGAGCAACATGACGACGAGCGAGACAGCAGACAGCAGGAACTCCGGATTGCCCGACCAGTCGATCCTCTCGACCGGGAACTCCGAGCTCGACAAGAAGCTCGCCGACGGCCTCCCGCTCGGGTCGCTCAACCTCATCGAGGGCGAGAACGACACCGGGAAGAGCGTGCTCACCCAGCAGGTCATCTGGGGAGCCTTAAAACAGGGGTTCAACGTCGACCTCTTCTCGACCGAGAACACAAGCAAGAGTTTCCTCTCGCAGATGGAGTCGATGAGCCTTGACATCTCCGACTACTTCGCCTGGGGCTACCTCCGGGTCTTTCCGATGCACGTCGTCGGGTTCGAGTGGACAAAAGAGAAGATGCAGGGAACGCTCGAGCGGATGATCAACTACATGGAGCAGAGCAAAGCGCAGGTGATCGTCATCGACTCGCTCACCCTCTTCACCGAGTACGCCAAGCAGGACACGGTCCTCACGTTCTTCACCAACTGCAAAAACCTCGTCGACCACGGCAAGACCATCCTGATCACCCTGCACACCTACGCCTTCGTCGAGGACTCCCTCGTCCGCATCCGCTCGATCTGCGACGCCCACCTCTTCATGAAGAAAGCCCTCGTCGGCGGCAAGTACGTCATGATGCTCGAGGTCGTCAAGGTCCGCGGCGCGCGAAAGACCACCGGAAACATCATCAGTTTCGAGGTCCACCCCGGGTACGGCATCAAGATCATCCCCGTATCGGTCGCGAAGGTGTAGAGAATGGGATCGGCACTGGAAGCAACGGTGACCCTCCCCTTCGAGCCCGATTACATCGACGAGGGGAACGACTGCTACAACAACGTCGAGTCCTGCGCCCTCTACCGTATGCTCCCGGCAAACGCCCGGGATTACGTCAAAGCAAGCCCTCACCTCCTCGAGTACCTCCACATCCTGCCGGTCAACACCGTCGGCATCCCCCTCTTCCTCTCGGAGCTGAAGCGGGACCTGAAATCGATGGAGAACCCGAACGTCATCTACCCGGTCAACGACTCGACGTTCGTCCATATCTTCCCGGACCAGAACGACGTCCGGAACTGGTACATACCGATCGAACCCTCGTTTCTCCACTCCGTCAAGGCGATCCTCCCGGTGATCGAAGAGAGGCTGATCGACATGATCGACGCCCTCGACGAGGAGCCGGTGACCGAGCCGGCGCGTATCGAGGTGCTGAAGAACTTCATCCGGCAGCTCGTCTACGTCCAGGAACCGAACGAGAAGATCGATCCCTCTCTTCTTTCCGGCGGCGCAAAAGACCTCAAAAGCCGGATAAAAACCTTCCTCACATCCGAGGTCGGGGCGTCGGCAAACCCGCAGGCATCGGGGCATCCCCAGCTCGCCGACGGGCGACTCATCCTCTCGCAGCAGGAGTACAAGGCGCTCGAGTACCTGATGATCCGCGACAAGATCGAGATGGGGACGCTCAAACCGTTCCTCTCCGACCAGTACATCGAGGATATCACCTGCGACGGCGTCGGGCCGATCTTCATCGAGCACAAGATCTTCAAGGGCTTAAAATCGGTCGTCGGGTTCCAGGACTCAAAGGAGCTCGACGCCTTCGTCATCAAGCTCGCCGAACGGATCAAACGGCCGCTGACCTACAGAAACCCCATCGTGGACGCGACCCTCCCCGACGGGTCGCGTATCAACATCGTCTACGGGACCGAGATCAGCAAGCACGGCAGCAACTTCACCATCCGTAAGGTGAACGAGGTCCCCTTAAGCATCCTGCAGGTCATCGAGAGCGGGGCGTGCAACTACATGATGGCCGCCTACCTCTGGATCTGCCTCGAATACGGGATGTCGATGTTCGTCTCCGGCGAGACCGCGAGCGGCAAGACGACGACCCTGAACGCCCTGACGACCTTCCTTCCCCCCGAGAACAAGATCGTCACCATCGAGGACACCCCCGAACTGACGGTCCCCCACCGGAACTGGACCCGCGAGGTCGCGAAGGCCAAGGGGAAGGGCGAGGGCGAAGGCTCGGAGATCACGATGTTCGACCTCCTGAAAGCCGCCCTCCGTCAGCGCCCGAACCAGATCCTGGTCGGTGAGATCCGTGGTGTCGAAGGGTCCGTCGCCTTCTCCGCAATGCAGACCGGCCACCCGGTGATGAGCACCTTCCACGCTGCGTCGGTCGAGAAACTGATCCAGCGTCTCTGCGGCGACCCGATCAACATCCCCAAGACCTACGTCGATAACTTAAACCTGGTCATCATCCAGAGCGCCGTGAAACTGCCCCAGGGCGGGACCGTCCGGCGGATGCTCAGCGTCAACGAGCTCGTGGGCTACGACCCCGAAACCCAGGGGTTCTCCTTCATGGCGGCGTTCGTCTGGGACCCCGCGACCGACTCCTTCACCTTTACCGGCAGGGGGAGCAGTTACCTCCTCGAGAACAAGATCGCAACGATGCTCGGCATTCCCGAGAACCGGCGGGCCGATATCTACGATGAGGTCGACAAACGAGCAAAGATCCTCGAGCGGCTCCACAAGGCCGGGTACACCCAGTTCTGGGACCTCTTCCACATGACCACGAAGATCAAGAAACAGGGCCTGCTCACCATCGAGGTGTAAGACGGTGTTTGAGGATGTTGCCGAACGGCTGCGGGCGGCAAACCAGGGGAAGATACCATTTGAGGAGCAGGTAGAGTCCCTCTACGACCTCCGCGACTACATCCTCGAGAACAAGAAGATGGAGCAGGACCTGCTCCTCATGTACACCTACATGGCCGCGATCACCACGTCGGCCGTGACCCGGCCCGAGATCTTCCAGTACACCTCCGAGCGGTTCGAGTACATCCCGTCGCGTTACATCGCACGGGTGCAGCGCCTGGTCACCGGGTGGGGCAACAGCTACGCGGGAGCCCTCCGGGCGGTCGCCGAACGGTGCCGGAACAGCACTCTCCAGAGCATGCTCAACCGCTACGCGAACTCGATCGACTCCGGTGTCCCGGACGACGACTTCATCGGCACGGAACTCTCGAGCATCAGGAGCATCTACCGGAACACGTTCGAGCAGGGGATCGAACTCTTGAAGAAGTGGGGCGACGCCTACATCGCGATGCTCCTCTCCGCGTCGCTCGTCGCGATCATCATCATGATCTCGGTCGCTATCTATGCCCCCGATGGGATTGAAGCGACGCTGAACACCTCTTACCTGATCATCCTCTTGATATCGGTCTTCGGCCTCTTCATCATGTACCGGGCCGTCCCCGACGACCCCCGGACGCACGGGCTTGCAGAGATCTGTTCAAAGGAGCAGGGCATCATCAGGCGACTGGAGCGCCCGATGATCCTGATCACCGCCGTGATCGTGCTCCTCCTCGTCCTCGCCGGCGTCAACGCCGGTGTAATCTTCCTGCTCGCCGGCCTCCTGCTGATGCCGCTCGGGATCATCGGCTACATCGACGACGCCAACGTCATCAACCGGGACGAAGACTTTTCCACGTTCATCCGGGGCCTCGGCTCGATCATGGGCGGCAAAGGCATCACCACCGGCGACGCGCTCCAGGAGGTGGATCGGAAGTCGCTCGTCCACTTAGAGCCGTTCATCAACGCGGTCTCGTCGAAGCTGAACCTCGGCCTCGACGAGGCCGGGACCTGGAAGAAGTTCATCGGGGAGACCGGCAGTTACCTGATCTACAAGTACATGAACATCTTCCGGGACGCGGTGGCCCTCGGCGGGTCCCCCGACCAGATCGGCAAGATCGTCGGTTCGTCGATGCTCGAGCAGGTGCTCCTCCGGCGGAAGCGCGACATGATGGTGAAGGGGTTTATCGTCCTGCTCATCCCGATGCACGGGGCGATGATCGGGATCTTCGTCTTCCTCTTCGAGATCCTCCTCTCCATGGCCAACGCCATCCAGGAGGTGATGGCCCATTTTGAGGAGACGTCGGCCGCACTCTCGGGAAGTACGGCCACGATCGGCGGTGGCATGGCGACATCCTTGAACATCTTCGTAAACTTCCCGGAAGAGACGATGCGGACCTACGTCGTGACGATCCTCTTAATGCTGACCGTCGCAAACATGTTTGCGGGAAAGATTGTCATGGGCGGCGACCGGTACATCTACTACTTCTTCGCAAGCCTGCTCTGTGCGGTCACCGGGGTCATCTATATCGTGGCTCCAATCCTGGTCGATGCGTTCTTCACTATTCCGGCATTTGTGGGGGTGTAATGTGAGAGAACAACTACGTCGTCCGCTGCTCTTCCTGATCACCATCGGAGCAGGCTCCCTGATCATCGTCTTCGACGCCACCGTCGAGGTCATCGTTGCAGGCACCGTGCTCGCGGGGTTTCTTGCCCTCATCGTCACGGGAGCGCTCGACCTCGTCGAGTTGAAACCCTCAAGGTTCGCCGCCGCTCTGCGGGAGAGAAAGGAGAAGAAGAGAGAGTCCGGGGAAACGGACGCGAACGTGCCGGCAGATAGACCGTCTCTCATCCGGCGGCTCGCATCCACCGAGATCAACCTCTCCGGCATGCTCGGGACCCTCGGGGCATCGATCCGGGAGACGATCGCACACGCCCGTACCCCAAAAGGTGAGAAGAAGAACCGGATCGAGCAGCTCGATCTCATGCTTGATGAGGCCGTCGACGGCACCGCCCCCGATCAGCCCCTGACCCCGGTCACGCCGAAGGCCGGCGGGGGCGGTGCCGTCGACCCCCTGGCCTCGCTCGCAGACCTGGACCTCGACTCGCTCGCGGACCTGGACATTAACGGCGAGGGGTCCGGTCCCGGGGCGGCGTTTGATCCCGACCACCTCGCGCTCCTCTCCGGGGAGGATGAAGACGCCGTATCGGCGATCCTCAGGACGCACCAGAGCGGTCTCGACGACCTCGACCTCACATCCGGTCTCGAACTCACCGGCGAACCCGCCGTGACCCCTCTGCCGATGACCGCCGCCGGTATCCCGGAACTCCCCGGAGGCGACGGTATACCGGATATGAGCGTGCTGAGTGCGGAACTCTCCGCGCTCGACGACCTGGACCCGGGTGAGATCGAGATCGAGGGCGAAGAGGTTGCCGCGGATGAGCCCCTCCCGGAGGAAGAAGACGTTCTCGAGGAGGAGCCGGAAGAGGAGTTCGACATGGTCTCCTTCGCGTCCGGCGGTACGGTCGACGACGACCTGATCGCTTCGCTCAAATCCGACGCAAAGAAGAGGAAGTTCGTGGAGGACGTCAGCCTGGTCCGTGAACTGAAAGGAGAGAAGTATGCGGCAGCAGACCTTGCAGCGGAGCTTGAGGATCTCCTCGCGGCGATGAACGCAGAACGATAACCCGGATGATACGATGAAATCAGTCCCGATAAAGGTCGAGCACGAAGGAAAATGGGTCCCGACGACGATGGGGATCGGTGAGGACCGGTTCCGCATCGATGCGCCTCTTAACACCGAGATCTTCTACAAGTCCGTGGTCGATCTCGATGAGAAGAAGAACCAGGTGGTGATCACCGCCGGTGCTGAGGGGAAGACGGTCTACCGCGTCGCGTCGGTGGAGAAGGTTCTCTCGGTCTTGAAGAAGTTCATCATCATGCAGGCGAGCGCCTACCGGTTGAACGCCTACTTCATGTCGCCTGCAGTCCGCGGAGGGGTGCTCATCCAGGACGCCCGGTGGGATAAAGGAGCGATCGCCGTCATGAAGACCGGCATCTGGTTCGTCAGCCAGGAGAAACAGGTCTGCATCCCCATCGGGGACGTCGCCGGCATCGAACTCACGTCCCGGGAGATCCAGGAGAAGGATCTCAACGTCGTGAAGATCGATCACCTCAGCGAGAACGAGGTCGTGACGAGCTTCGTCCTCTGCCCGATGACGACGCTCCAGGTCCTCTACAACTTCCTCAAAGAGGCGACGCGTGACTCGGAGGTCAATGAAGAGATCGACCCCCTGACCGGACAGGTGGCCATGCTGGTCTACAGCGGGATGGATTCAAGCGCCATCGAGAATATGCTCAAACTCTCCCATAAAGACCTTGACGCCGTCTACGAGCGGCTGCTCGAGATAGGGCTTGCCGAGGTCCTCTACATCCGAAAAGAAGTACAACTGACTCCAAAAGGAGTCAGGTACATCTCGGATGCGGTAAAATCACCAATAAACTAGCAAGATCGTCGTTTCAAGATACGAAAGCATATATAATCTTTTTTCCAATACACAGTGAGTGGTGTTCGATGGGAAGAATCCTGATCGTCGATGATACAATGTTTATGAGAACGCTGCTGAAGAACATTCTCTTCTCCGGCGGGCACGACATCGTCGGTGAGGCCGCGGACGGGGCGGAAGCCCTTGCCAGGTACCAGGAGCTGAAGCCCGATCTGGTCACGATGGACGTCGTCATGCCGAAAGTGAATGGGATCGAGGCGCTCAAGGCTATCAAGGCCGCCGACCCGGCGGCAAAGGTCATCATGTGCACGGCAGTCGGCCAGGAGCAGATGGTCAAACTCGCCGTCAAGAGCGGAGCGAGAGGCTACATCGTCAAACCGTTCCAGGCTCCAAAGGTCCTCGAAGAAGTCAAGAGCGTTCTCAGTGCGTAACCATGATACGGGTTCTGATCGTCGACGACTCGCTCTTCATCCGGACGATCCTGCGTGATATGCTCAAAGGCAGCCCGGAGATCGAGGTCGTCGGGACGGCGGTCAACGGCATCGACGCCCTCGAGAAGATAGCGGAGCTCGCACCCGACGTCATCACCCTCGACATCGAGATGCCCCGGATGGGCGGCCTTGGCGTGCTCGAAGCGCTTCAAGGGCAGAGCACGAAACCGGGCGTAATCGTCCTGAGTACGCTGACGTCCCGACAGGCCGATATGACCCACCGGGCACTCCGGCTCGGGGCGGACGACTTCATGCTCAAACCAAAGGACGTCCCGAACGTCAGGGGTATCGAGCAAGAACTCATCCAGAAGATCAAGAACCTCGTCCTGCTCCCGACGGTCGTGAAACCCGCCGCGACCCGGAAGAGAGAGGCGGACGCGGTGGTGCTGATAGGCTCGTCGGCCGGGGGGCCGCCGATGCTCGACACCCTCCTCTCCGCGCTCCCGCCGGACCTGCCTGCATCAGTCGTCGTCACCCAGCATATGCCTGTCGGGTTCACCGCCTCGCTCGCCGAACGCCTGAACCGGGTCTCGCCCCTGCCGGTGAAAGAGACCGGAAATGGGGACGTTCTGCAGACCGGCCAGATTCTGGTCTCGAAGGCCGGATATCACACCGTCATATCGGGGATCCTCTCGGGCAGCGGGAGATCCCACGGCCGGGTCGTCCACTCGACCGCTCCCCCGCTCCATGCGGTCCGACCGGCCGTTGACGTGACCTTCACCTCCGCAGCACGCGTATTCGGCCCGCGCACCGTCTCCGTGATCCTCTCGGGGATGGGGAGCGACGGGGGCGAGGGGACGCTCGCGGTAAAGACCGCAGGGGGCACCACGGCGGTCTGCGCCGAAGAGGACTGTCTCGTATACGGTATGGCGCGGTCCGCTCTCTCCAGGGAGTGTGTCGACAGGGTGGTGCCGCTCAGGAATCTTGCACGTGAAATAACGAGAACGGTCAATCGGCTGGAGGTCGATCATGTTTGATGAAGAGGGATACCGGAAACTGTTCGTTGAGGAGTCACGGGAGAACCACGAGAATATCGTGAGCAACCTCCTTGCTCTTGAGAGCGGGGACGACCAGCAGACCGCCATCGATGAGATCTTCCGGTCTGCGCATACGCTCAAAGGGATGTCCGCATCGATGGGCTTTGATGCCATGGAGCACCTCTGCCACTCGATGGAGGACATCTTCTCGCTCATCAGGAGCGGCCAGCGGGAAGTGACCGCATCCCTCACCGACCTCCTGCTCACCTGCACCGACACGATCGAGGAGATGCTGGATACCATCGAAGCGGGAGGGACCCCCTCAGACGAACAGTCGGGAGGCCTGGTCCAGGAACTCCGGGTGTTCACGGAAGATGCCCCCGGAGAAGCACCGGTTGAGGCAATCCCCTTCGAGGCGGCAGGAACGGCCGACGGCCGGCCGCTCTATTCGCTCTCGGTCGCCGTCGACCCGTCCAGCACCATGAAGGACGTCCGGGCCATGCTGCTCCTGCAGAACCTGGAGAGCATCGGGACGATCCTCTCGACGACCCCCTCGCGGGAAGCGATCGAAGACGGAAAGTTCGACGGTCTGTTCGAGGTCCTCATCGAGAGCGAGGCAGGAGAGGATGCTCTCAGGACCGTCGCCTCCGGCACCGAGATCTCCCTTCTTGCTCTCACTGCCGCGTCGTCGCCGGCGGTTCTCCCGGTCGAGACCAGAGAAGTAAGACCCCATGAGGCGGTCCAGGAGCCGCGAGTAACGAAAGCGGAGAAGAACCGGGAGATCAAGAATATCCGCGTCGATATCGAGCGGCTCGACCGGATGATGAATCTGGTCGAGGACCTGGTGATCAACCGCGGCCGGCTTGAACAGATCGCAAAGAAGCACGGTATCAAGGAGTTCGATGAGGCACTCTCCATGGTGGGCCGTTCGGTCTCCGACCTCCAGAACCTCATGATGGGAGTCCGGATGATGCCGCTCGAGCGCATCTTCAACCGCCTCCCCCGGGTCGTGCGGGACGTCGCAAACCACGACGGCAAGGAGGTCGAACTCGTCATCGAGGGCGGTGAGACCGAGCTTGACCGGGGTATGATGGACGGCCTCTCCGACCCGCTCCTGCACCTCATCCGGAACGGCGTGAACCACGGCATCGAGACCCCGGAGATCCGGGAAGCCTGCGGCAAACCGCGGAAAGGGTCGCTCCGGTTGACGGCACGGAGGGATAAGGATAACGTCGTCATCGAGATCGAGGACGACGGTGCCGGCATCGATCCCGAGAGACTCCGGACGAAGGGCATTGAGAAGGGGCTGATGACACCCGATGCGGCGGCGACCGCAACGAAAGACGAACTCATCAACCTGCTCTTTGAGCCCGGGTTCAGCACGGCCGAGACGATCACCGATATCAGCGGCAGGGGTGTGGGGCTCGACGTGGTCAAAAAGACGATCGAGTCGCTGAAAGGAACGATCAAGGTCGATTCCAGCATGGGCGTCGGGACGAAGTTCGAGCTGGTGCTGCCCCCGACGATGGCGATCATCGACGTCATGATGGTGCATATCAACAGCATGCGGTGCGCCATTCCCATCAGCAACGTCGTCGAGGTGGCGCAGACGAGACCCGAGGCGGTTCACCGGATCGGCACCAGCGAGACGATCCTGCTCCGGGACCAGATCCTCCCCATGCACCGCCTGGAGGATATGTTCGGCCGGGCGCAGAAGAGCGATACGCTTGTCGTGTTGCAGAATAATGGCAGAAGATGCTGTATCGTCGTCGATACCGTGGACGGGCAGCAGGAGGTGGTGGTGAAACCCCTCTCCCGGCTTGCCGGCAACTGCCGCGGGATCAGCGGGATCACCATCCCGGGGGACGGCGACGTCGTGCCGGTACTCGACGTAAACACGATGATTTAAGAGGGGTATTCCATGGAACTAGACTCGATTCAGAAAGACGCGCTCTCGGAGTTCGGCAATATCGGTGCGGCACACGCGGCGACATCGCTCTCGCAGATGCTGATGAGCCCCATTGAGATGACGGTGCCGGAAGTGCAGGGTGTCGATATCTCCGAACTGCACAACTATATCAGCAACGAGATATCGGCCATGGTCGTCTTCCAGATCCAGGGAGAGGTCACAGACGGCGGGTATATCGTCGTCAGCATGCCCCGGGAGACCGTCATCCGGTTGACCAACCAGATGCTCGGCACCACCGAGACCGACCGGGAGATCGATGAGATGGACCGGAGCGCCGCAATCGAGATCGGGAACATCATGATATCGGCGTTCCTCGATGCGACCGCGGAACTGCTGGGCATCATCATGCTGCCGTCTCCCCCGGCACTGGCCATCGATATGGCGCATGCCGCCTTTGCGTCCATCGTCGCACAGATGGTCGGCGACGTCAACGACGTCCTGATCTTCAACACTGTGCTGACAGGGGATGCGCCGCCCATCTACGGGAGCATCTACATGCTCCCGAACGCCGAACTCATGCAACAGCTCTCCCTCATGCTGGAACGCCTGATGGAACCGTTCGCCTGAATCGGCCGATACCATGGAGAACAATTTTTTTGGCGAAGCATCGGCCGTAATCCTTGGTCTCGGTGAACTCCGGGTCGGGAGATGCCCGATGGGGACGATCGGGCTCGGGTCCTGCATCGCCCTCATCCTGCACGACCGGCGGCGGTCTCTTGCGGGACTCGCCCATATCATGCTCCCTGAAAGCCGCGGAAGTGCCGACCGTCCCGGCAAGTTTGCAGATACCGCCGTGAGTGTTCTCATCGAGGAGATGGAGAAGGACGGGAGCACGAGGTTCTCGCTCGCCGCAATCGTCGTCGGCGGTGCGAGTATGTTTGAATTCTCGGCCAATGCCTTAAACATCGGCGAGCGAAACATTGCCGCTGTGAAGGACCGGCTCCGCGAGGAGGGTCTCAGGATCGAGCATGAGGAGACCGGCGGCAGGGTTGGCCGATCCGTGTATTACTGGCCGGAGGGGAAGGGCCGGCTCATCATCAAGAGAGCGGACGGGACATGCGTCGAGATCTGATACTCGTCGTCGTTGCGGTCTCCCTCCTCATCCCCCCATCGGCGGCCCTCTACATCGACGTGCCCGACTACGATGCGGGCATTGCATCCGCCGGAGTGAACGGCGCGATCAACGGCCGGTATGGCGATGTCATCTTCGCGACCGATGACGGCATCTCGGTGTATACGGCAAACGGCACCTGGTCCTCGGTCAATGCAAGGCACCCCGGAGAGACGGCCTACGGCCTGCTTGCGCCCCTCGAGACCATCGTGACGGCGGTCGCCCTCGACGCGAAGGGCCACCTCTGGATAGGCTACCCGAACGGGCTGCAGATCGGGGATGGGAAGGGCTACCAGGCCATCCAGGACCAGCAGTTCCTCAAGAACCGTAACATTAATCGTATAATACGGTGGGGGGACGATATGTGGGTTGCTACCGGGCGGGCCGGGCTCCACCGTTATCATGACGGTGCCTGGACGTGGTATAAGCCGCTCGGGCCTGAAGGCCTTGAGTGCTACAGGGTCGTGAGCATGGCGGTCGATGCCGCGAGCGATGCACTCGTCATCGGGTCCGAGAGCGACGGCATCCAGGTGGTGCTCAAGGACAGGACCGGAGAGGCCCGCTTCGAGCAGGTCACCTGCCACGATGAGCCGCTAGCGGGGATCTCCGAGGTCCGGGTCGACCCGT
>Ga0208462_1001680_pt1 | contig 14081 bp, 14 predicted proteins | sample AD_SCU001_MetaG_FD_184452 | JGI IMG/M metagenome (GOLD analysis project Ga0208462, IMG submission 184452) | Active sludge microbial communities of municipal wastewater-treating anaerobic digesters from China - AD_SCU001_MetaG (SPAdes) (version 2) | ecosystem: Engineered > Bioreactor > Anaerobic...
TTTTTCAAAAACAATTCTTTCGTGAGCCGCATGCTGATCAATCAGGATAAAACCGTCCCCGCCTGCAAAGATCAGGTAACTGTTGGCAAATTGTCCCAGATAGCGGAAACCGGCAAACGTTATTTGCCGGTCTGAACTGATATATTCGCTGTTTGCAGACGATTCTCTCACCCCCTTGTCTTCCACGCGGGAATGTGACAGTAAATTCGCTGAAACGGCCTGCTGCGGATTTGGCCGCCAATAAAATCCTGTCCGGCTGGAAGGATGGTTTTCGTCAGAGCGCCGCAAACCGGGCGGCGGTATATTGTCGCGGGGCTCTAAACGATAAACAAAGCCGTCTTGAGCCGTTTGAGTTCCGGCCAGGCTCTCGCTGATCGTCCGGGAAACCAGCTCATAAATACTGCCGGAATTCTTAAACCGGACTTCCATTTTGGCCGGATGGACATTAACGTCGACATCATCACCCGGCAAATCCAGAAACAAAACTGCAGCCGGAAAACGCCTCGCTTCAATGATCTGGCGATAGGCCGCCAGTACGGCATGATTCACACTGTTGTCCCGGACAAAACGCTTATTAACAAACAGAAATATATTTTTGGAATTGGACCGTGTAAATTCAGGCCGGGAAATAAAGCCGGATAACCTGACGCCCTCTTTTTCGGCATTGACAGCGAGGCAGTGACTGGAAAAGTCGGCGCCCATAACAAAGGGAATCCTGTCGGCTATATCCCCGGCCTCCGGTGCGGTAAAAACCTCACGTCCGTTGGCAAAAACTTTAAAGCTGATCTCCGGATGCGCTAAGGCCAGACGCGCCGCTGCATCCAGGCACAAGCCGCGTTCCGTTGCTTCGGCCTTTAAAAACTTGCGGCGCGCCGGGACATTTTCAAATATTTTTGTTACATGAATTTGCGTTCCGGCGGCGCAACCGGCGGGCCTTATCTCCTTAATTACACCCGCTTCAATAGTAGCTTTTGTCCCGGCCAAGTCTTCGGCGCGGCGCGTAGTCAGTTCCACACGGGCGATAGAAGCTATGCTGGGCATCGCCTCTCCCCGGAAGCCGAAAGATGATACCCGAAAGACGTCTTCAAAACGATGAATTTTGCTGGTGGCATGTCTTTCAAAAACCAGAGCAACGTCTTCCTGTTCTATTCCCGATCCGTTGTCAATGACCGTAATGAATTCGCAGCCGCCCTTCCCCAGCTCCACGCGGATATCCGAAGCCCCGGCGTCAATGGCATTCTCCACCAGCTCCTTGACAATGGAGGCGGGCCTCTCCACCACCTCACCGGCGGCGATTTTATTGGCTGTGTCTTCGTTTAAAACGACAATACGTCCGGACAATTCTTATCTCCCGTGCATTAATTGATCGGTTTACATACTATTAATTGATGAAAAATGAAATGCAGTTAATAATGACAAACAAATTGTCTTGACATCAAAGATCTCTTTCAGCTATTGCGTCTCGAAGAGGGCATTCTAATCAATGGACAGCCAAAACACGGACAATCCACAGAACATTCACGGAACCGTTGAGTTTCTTTTGAGACGAATGCGTCATAAAGGCGATCTGCCTTCTTTTTCTGATCATATCATTGAAATCAACAGCAAGCTGTCATCCCTGAAGGCGCTCAATTCCTACGCCACCGGTGATTTAGCCAAGATAATCTTAAAAGACTTTTCTTTAACCAATAAACTTCTGCGGGTGGTCAATTCCGCCCTTTACGGAAATCTTGCCGGCAAAATCACAACCGTTTCCAAGGCCATGATGATGCTGGGATTTGAAAAAGTACGGATGCTTTCGGCGACCTTAATGATTTTCGAGCATCTGGAAAATAAGAATCAGGCGGCGGATTTAAAAGAAGCCGCTATAGAATCCTTCGTCAACGGCATAATCGCCATGAATCTGGCCGCAAGCATTAAATACGGCCGGGCGGAAGAAGCCTTTGTCTGCGCCATGCTCCACAATCTGGGGAAGATGCTGGTTATTTGTTATTTCCCGGAGGAATACGCAGCGATTAAAGAGGAGATGCTTCAGGGAACCGACGAAAACGTTGCTTCCCGCAAAATTCTCGGAATTTCTTTGAATGAGCTGGGTACAGCTGTTTCGCGGTCCTGGAATTTCCCGGACATAATCATCAACAGCATGGAGACCCCTCCTCCCGGCGTCATTGAGCCGCCAAAATCGGAACAGGAAACCATGCGCAACTTAACAAGTTACGCCCACGATCTCTGCACCGCCGTTACCGCCACCCGGGAGGATGCCTGGAAAGAAACTATGTCCGAAATATCTGCGCGCTATAAGAAGAGCATACCCCTGCCTGTACCGCAAATAGAGGCGCTTCTGGACTCCACTGCCGCCAAAATCGATGATTTTTCGGAAATAGTTAAAATCAACAAGAAATCGAGTGCATTTTTAAACAGACTGGCCACTCACCGTAAATCTGCCGCTCAGGAATCATCCGTTAAAATCCCCGGTGATCAGCGGCCGCAGAAAACCATTGCCGGCAAACCGTTACAACAGGCGGCAAAATCTCCGGCGGTTCTTGCCCAGGAAAAGAAGCTGATCGTTACAAACGGCATCAATGAAATTACCGATGTCATGAAAGGATCATACGGCCTCGGTGAAGTCATGTATATGATCCTGGAGACCATGTACAGGGGGTTCGAATTAAACCGTGTTATCTTCTGTCTGCGGGATGTGGAGGGGAAGAAAATAGTCGGGCGCTTTGGCCTCGGTGAAAACTCGGAGGCAATGGTCAAGTTGTTCCAAATTCAGCTTGGCAAAACTTCCGACATTTTCAACATCGCCATTTCTCAGGGCAGAGGAATCATTATTGCCGACGCCGCCGCCCCCAATATTGTCCGGAACCTCCCTCCATGGTACAGGGAATCCGTCGCCGCGCCGGCGTTTCTGGTTTATCCGCTGATCATCAAAGGAAACTGCCTGGGACTCTTTTATGCCGATAAGAACGAAAAAGGGCCTCTCCTCACGGACAGCCAGTGCAGTTATATGGAATATCTGCGCGATCTGGCCGTCAAGGTAATCATGCAGAAGCATCGTTAGAAAACTAAAAGCCGCAGCCACTAAAAATACTTAGTGGCTGCGGCTTCTTGTCTGCTCGCCATCTGTTTTTTTCTCTTGCCCGCAATTAATCCAGAACGATCATCACGCGGCACTTCTTCATAAAGGAAGCATTGTCCACCGCAGCAAGAATTTGGCGGGCGTCGGCATTGCTGATCACAATGTCCGCCCCCCCGGCGCCGCTGGTCCTCAACCCCTTAACCGTAATCGGGTTGTCGGCCACTCTCTGATTGCTCCGGGCAGCCGCCAGGTCGCGGGTATAGCCGCTCATACCCTGCAAAACGGCGCATTCACGATCAACATTGGCCGAACCGTAAACTTCTTTTCCGTCTTCATCCAAAATGCGCGGCAACATGGCCGGACGAGCCTGAAGGCCGCGGGCGTCGACAACCAGCCCCGTAGAGACCTGCGGAGAAGTGGGCGCAGCAGGCGCGGCTACAACCGGTTGTGGAACTGGGGGCGGTTCTCCCGGCTTAAAGTTTTTCCGTTTTTCCATGGAAGCGGGAATCACAACCTGAGTAAGATTACCATAAAGCGGCATCCGAACCCGGACTTCAACCGTACCGTCGGGCTCATACCGCTGATCTACGATAACACCGCCTTTGACCAGACCTTCCACCTGCGTATTAACTACATCACTTTCACTTGTAAAGTCTTTCACTGTTGTGGTCGAGTCAACCCGCACGCCTTTGGTGATCTCCAGCAAATTGCGGTATGCCTCAACCTTGGCGGTGCGCAAAGCCACCGGCCGGGCACCGGTCTTGCTGATCGTTCTGCCCGGGGTAGCGCCGATTCCAACTGCCTCGATGTAACCCGCCGACCAGTTAACCTTGCCCTGACCAATTTTTTCCGTCCATTCCGCCGCATTTATTCTTTCCTGACCGAAACCCATCCCGGCAAAGAGGAACAATAAACCGGCGATTAATGCCGCGGACAGAAATTTTAACTTCATATCATCCTCCTTATTATTTTTCTTCGCCCCTGTAAATACAGCCTGATTCGGCGCTTTCCTGAACGACAATCTTGCTCAATTGAGGCAGCATCACATGCAGGCGCTCCCAGATCCAGAAGGCCAGATTTTCCGAGGTCGGGTTGGCCAGACCTTCAATATCATTTAAATATTTATGATCCAGCTGGTCATGGAGCGGTTGAAAAGCCCTGGTAATATCCGCAAAATCAATGACCCACCCCAAACGTGGATCAACCGGACCGCTTAAATGAATTTCGATTCGAAACGAATGTCCATGCAGATTGGCGCATTTGTGTCCGGGCGGTACATTGGGCAGCCGATGCGCCCCATCAACATGAAATACTTTGAAAATTTCCATCAAAAAAACCTACTTTATATTTAAAATTTTATGCATCTGCAAGCTCAGACGCCATTGCGGATGGGCAAGTACATATTCCACCGCCAGTTTTGTATTTTGCGCCAAATCAGGCCCATCCAGAGGCTGCAGAAAAAAATGCTGAAAATCCAGGCAGGCGAATTGCTGCGGATCAATTCCCGGCTGCGGAAAAACCAGTTTCAGTTCCTGGCCTGCGCGCACCAGCAATTCTGCCCCGGCTTTGGGACTCACACAAAGCCAGTCAATTCCGGCCGGCGGTAAAATAGTGCCGTTGGTCTCGACGGCGATGAAAAAGTTCTCCCGGTGAAACGCTGCAATCAGTTCGGAATCGAGCTGCAACAACGGCTCACCGCCGGTGCAGACAACAAAAGGCTTAATCGCTCCCTTTTCCGCGGATGGCCATAACCCGGCAACCTGACGGACTAGATCTCCGGCGGTTGCATACTTGCCGCCTCCCGGTCCGTCCGTATGAATAAAATCCGTATCGCAAAACCCGCAGATGGCGGTGCGACGATCATCTTCCTTCCCCGACCATAAATTACATCCGGTAAAACGGCAGAAAACAGCAGGCCGTCCGGTGTGAAAGCCCTCTCCCTGCAGAGAATAAAATATTTCCTTAACTGAGTAGCTCAAAATGATGCCCGCTAACGCTGAATTCTGTAAACCGTGGAATCCGGAATACCCGCCTCTTTAAAACCCTTCATCCGCAGCAGACAGGAGTCGCATTTGCCGCACGCCTCGCCTGCCTCCGAAGGATCATAGCAGCTGTGGGTCAGACGAAAATCCACACCCAGCTCATGACCCTGCCGGATTATCTGAGCTTTCGTCAACGCAATCAGCGGTGTATGAATTTTTAACTTTTGTTTTCCTTCTACCGAGGCCTTTGTCGCCAGGTTCGCCATCCGCTCGTAGGCGGCAATATACTCGGGACGGCAGTCGGGATAACCGCTGTAGTCCAGCGCCGTCACACCAATAAAAATGTCGCCCGCTTCCAGCACTTCCGCCCAGGCCAGCGCAAAGGAAAGGAAAATCGTATTGCGCGCAGGAACGTACGTGACGGGAATATCCGCCGCCATTTCGTCGACACTCCTGCTTTTAGGGACGGCTATGTCATCCGTCAGGGCAGACTTTCCAAAAAGACGAAGATCAATATCAAGTGTTATGTGCCGGGCAACTCCGCAAAGAACGGCTATCTTTTCGGCTGCCTGCAACTCCACCTGATGCCGCTGCCCATAGCGAAAGCTGAGCGCATAAAGATCAAAACCGCTTTTCCCGGCGATATACAGCGTTGTAGCGGAATCTATTCCTCCGCTCAACAAAACAACCGCTTTTCTTTTATTGTTCATTATTTTGACCAGGTCATAAATATTATTGCAAAAACAACTATTTACTGGGTGATGCTTCAATATGGAAGAGTTTGCAGGTATTTTGAGCGGTCACCGCAGCCACTTCCTCCCAGGGAAGACCTTTAATTTCAGCTACTTTTTTTGCCGTATGGACAATATAAGCAGGCTCGTTCCTCTTCCCGCGGAAGGGATCAGGCGTCAGATATGGACAATCAGTCTCCAGCAGCAATGAATTCAGCGGAACCTTTTTCACTACTTCCTGCATTGTTTTTGATTTGTTAAAAGTAACCACGCCGGGGACGGAAAGATAAAATCCCCAGTCCAGGCATTGTCTGGCCATCTCATAGTCACCGGAAAAGCAATGAAAAACACCGTGATGAATGCCGGAGGACTTAATCATTTCCAGAGATTGAGCATGAGCTTGACGGGCATGGATGACAACCGGCAGATTAAGTTCCTTGGCCAGTTGGAGCTGCTCGCCGAACTTCTCTATCTGCAGCGCCTGCGGCGAGATATTACGGAAATAATCCAGACCGATTTCGCCGTAGGCGACAACCTTTTTATCGCCGGCCAGCTTTTTCAGCTCATCGTAGGTTGTGTTGCTGATTTTTCCCACATCATGGGGATGAACACCGATTGTCGCGTATATATTATCATACTGGCCAGCCAGTTTTACGGCTTTCCGGCTTAAACCCGGATTCGTCCCCACAGTGACAATAAAATCCACGCCGGCCGCTTTCGCCCGCTCGATTACGTCATTGCGGTCGTCATCGAATTCCTTCATTTCCAGATGCGCGTGCGAATCAATCAACATAAGCTACTATTTCTCATCCTCTTCCGGATAAACTTCCTCTGCATTGCCGGAAACATCGGGCAGCTTATCAAATAATTTCCGCATCTCTTTTTCCGATATCTCGCCGGCCAGCAGCCGGCGGTAAATAATACGTTTATCTACGCTAAACATTTCCGGATTAACTTTCTTCCCCATTATATTTTTATCTCCTTTCCTAAAAAAAACCGCTATAACTTTCGGATAATTTTCAGATACGGCAGTTTTCAGGTGAATATTGCGGTTTTATACTCCAGCCTGCACGCCGCCAGACCTTTCGGCTGCAAACTACTAATTCCATTTCCAAATCAACGATGCTACCGCGACGGCTAAGAGGAGGCGACGAGGCGTATTATACATACGTTGAGGAAGCCGACGCCCCCGGCCTGCGCCGGGGCAGGCTGTGCCAACAAAGGTAGCGCTTGATTTGGAATTGGAATAATATATTTTGGCAACTTAATCAAGAGGTAAGACCAACCTGTGATAACCGGAATTTATCAACCGCGCCAACCACTCGCACATTATCATTTTTTCAGGCGCGGATCGAGAGAATCACGAATACCTTCTCCCAAAAGATTATAACCGACAACTGTAATCAGAATCGCCAGCCCCGGATAAAGTGAAAGCCACCAGGCAATATCAATATTATCTTTCCCGGCGGTCAGGATATTGCCCCAACTGGGCGTCGGCGGCTGAACACCGATGCCTAAAAAGCTCAAAGCCGACTCGGTCAGAATAGCTCCGGCAATCCCCAGCGTCGCCGCAACCAAAATCGAGGCCATGGCATTGGGAAGAATATGTCCAAAAATTATCCGCAAATCACCGGCGCCGATTACCTTGGCCGCCTGCACAAAATCCCTTTCCCGCAAGGAGATAAAATCGGCGCGCACCAGCCTCGTTACTCCCATCCATCCGGTCAGACCGATAATAATCATAATGTTCCAGATCGACGGCTCCAGAAAGGCAATCACCGCCAGAATCAGAAAGAAAGTGGGAAAACAAAGCATGATATCCACGAACCGCATAATCACTGCATCCACCCAGCCGCCGTAATATCCGGCAACCGCCCCCAGCAATGTGCCGATTATAATGGAGACGCCCGTTGCCGCAAAACCGACTTTCAGTGAAATCCGCGCTCCCCAGATCATTCGAGAAAGAACGTCACGGCCGAGCTGATCCGTTCCCAGCCAGTGATCCATCGAAGGCGGCATGAGCACATTCTTCAGATCGATCTGCCCCGGATCATAAGGAGCAAACCAGGGCGCAAAAAGAGACACCAGAAACAGCAGCAGGACGATGCCGCTGCCCGTGAGCGCCAGTTTGTTTTTACAAAACGTCTCCCAAAAGCCCATAATTTATAAAACCTTCAATGTTAACAACAGCCCCTACGATATGCGGATTCGCGGGTCCGCCACCGCATACGAAACATCGGCAATCAAATTACCCACCAGAGTCAAGATAGCTCCGATAAGCAAGATGCCCATTACTGTGGGATAATCACGCGCCATTACCGCCATATAAAAAAGCTGCCCCATGCCGGGAATCGCAAAGACGGTTTCAAAAATAACGCTGCCCCCGATCAGCCCCGGAATGGAAAGCCCCAAAATCGTTATGGCCGGCAGGAGCGCATTGCGCAGCGCGTGTTTGTAGATGACATCCCTTTCGCTCAAGCCCTTGGCCCGCGCAGTCATTATGTAATCCTGCCGGATGACTTCCAGCATGTTCGCCCGCATATAGCGGGAAAGTCCGGCCAATCCGCCAAAAGCGGAGATAAAAACCGGCAGCACCAGATGTTTTACTAAATCAATAAATTGCCCCCACGGAGTTAAATATTCATAGTTCAACGAACGCAAACCGGAAATCGGCAGCCAGCCCAGATGAATGCCAAAAAAGATCATCATCAGCAGCGCCAGCCAGAAGGTCGGCACGGCAAAACCAATAAAAACAAAGACTCCCGTAATTTTGTCGAAAAGGGAATCCTGATGCACGGCGGACAGAACTCCTATGGGAATGGCAACGGCGATTATAATCAGCAGGGATAAAAATTCCAGCAGGATGGTAATGGGAATGCGCTCCATTATTTTGGCGGCAACGGGGCGGTGGTCGCTGGCAAAGGAAATTCCCAGGTCTCCGCGACTGAGCTTCTTGAGCCATGACCAGTACTGCTGGTGAATGGGTTTATCGAGTTCGTACAGAGCCTTGAGCCGCTCCTTCATTTCCACCGATGATTTGGGATTCAATTGCGTTTCCAAATCAACGGGCGAACCGGGCGCCAGACGCATAACCGAAAAGCAAATTATCGTTATGCCCAGCAAAAGCGGAATCATAAAAAAAATTCTTTTCAGAATATACTTTAACAATTTCCCTCATCCTGCCGGAATTATTTCAACTTTTCAAAATTCCCATCTTTTTAATATTACCCAGCGACTCCCAGAGATTATCCTCGGCATGGGCTTCCAGGGTTATCGTGGGAGAGGCTTGAATTTCCCGCAATTTTTCAAAAAACCCGGCAAAGGGAAAGGTGCCGTTTCCCACCGGAAGATGTTCATCTCTCTCGCCGTAGTTGTCATGCAAGTGCAGATGGCCCAGATATTTCCCCAGCTCATCGAGCCAGACTTGCAGTTTTGTGCGGGCAAACACGTTGAAATGCCCCGTATCAAAACAAAAACAGATGCGCTCCGAATCGAGGCGCTCGAAAAGCTTGCGTAAAACGGAAGGTTCCTGTTCATAAACATTTTCCAGCGCAATTTGAGTTTTCGTCTCCCCGTCAATCAGGGCGATCAGCGCCAGCCAGGTTGCAGTACTGGCCTCCAGCCATTCTTCATCGCAGGACACATAATAAAGCCGGTCGAAGGAAGGATGGCAGACAATTTTTAAGGGCTGAAAATAGGGAATGAGATCAAACACCTGCTTTATTCTATCGATGCTTGCCCGGCGGATTTTGTCATCAAGAGCTCCGGGGCGCAAATCCATAAAGGGGGCATGGAAAGTAATTTTAAGACCGGAATCAGCCAGCAGCTTTGCCGTCTCCCGGCATTGGGCGATATTTAATTTATTGAGCACACCATGACTGAAATAAATTTCCAGGTTCATCTTTTTTTGAAGAATCATTTCCTGATACCTGGCCAGCAAGTCAAAAGGCATGTGCACATGAACTTTTTTCAAAATATCCTGCATGATAAATACCTTCATTACTATAACGAGTTGCATTCAAAGCATAACGAGGCGGCAAGAAGGAGGCTCCGCAGGCGTATTGCTAATACGTTGAGGAAGCCGACGCCCCCGGTCTGCACCGGGGCAGGCTGCGCCAACAAAGTTAGGCAAAGAATGCGACTTGTTATAACATTTAGAATGAGAGGTGGTGATCTATCACAGCCCTCCTTTTTTCACAACTCTCAAAGCCGTAATCGCCTGTTTTTCAGCCTCAGTGCATTGAAAATCAGGTTAATTTCCAATGATTGTTTTTCACTGAAAATTGACAACGCCATGATTTGCAATCATTCAGATGTCGGCAGGCTCTGTGGATTTGGGTGAGGAAGCAAGAAGAATATCCAAGGGGCTTTTAGGAGCATTGGCCATGTCCCTCATTACATGGGTATAGATCATTGTTGTTTCGACGTTCTTGTGCCCCAAAAGTTCCTGAATTTCCCTGATGTTTACACCGTTCATAAGAAGATGAGTGGCAAAGCTGTGACGCAGCGTATGCACGGACACCTGTTTGGGAATCCCCGCCTTTCTTGATGCTGCCGCTACAGATTTCTGGATAGATGTTTCATCAACATGATGCCGCCTGACAATGGAGCTTCGGGGATCCACTGAAAGTTTTGAAGAGGGGAAAACATATTGCCATATCAATTCTTTGCCTGCTTTAGGATATTTCCGGCTGAGTGCATCGGGAAGATAGACCTCGCCAAATCCTTTGGCAATATCCTGCTCGTGTAATGTATTAATTTCCATCAAATGCTTTTGCAGATTTTCCCGGACCGATTGGGGAAGAATAGTCGAACGGTCTTTGTCTCCTTTTGCTGCGCGTACCAAAATTAATCCCGCGCCAAAATCTATATCTTTGACCCGCAGACGAGTCAACTCCATCAGACGAAGTCCCGCGCCATAGATAATCTGCGCCATTAAAAGTTGTTTTCCTTCCATACAGGTAAATAAGCTTTTTACTTCCTCGACAGTCAATACAACAGGAAGCTTAGGCCCGCGTTTTGCGCGGATGGTTGCTGTCAAATCACCCGGCTCAATTTTAAAGACGTTGCGGAACAAAAACAGCAAAGCATTAAATGCCTGATTTTGTGTGGAAGCAGAAACGTTTTTCTTTATAGCCAGATGCGTCAGAAATTCCTTGATAGACTGTGAATCAGGGTTTTTTGTCAGCGTAGCCTTTTCCCCGGCGCCGGTGTAATTTAAAAATCGTTTCACCCAATCAATGTATGTTCTCTCCGTGCTCAAAGAATAGTGCTTCACACGGATAGCCTCCTGCAATTTGAGAATAATCATTTCCGGGGTGTTTGCCGCCGCCCCTTGCGACTCTTGCGTTATTGAGTAGTGCTGAGGTGTGCTGGAAGTGTTTAATAAATCCGGAGGTTTTGTATTCTTGCTGGACTGCGACTCCTTGTCAATGAAATATTTTAAATAAATTTGTGCGGCACGCCGGGCTTGTTGAATTTGCCATTCATTAATATTCGGGCGGTTATGCAGACTTTCGATAAATAGTCGTATTGTGTCATCGGAACCAACATTATTCAGGCTTTTGGAGAAAGCGAGATATTGGTTCGCCCAATAGGCATAGTAAGTGATGTTTTTTTCGGGCACGAGTTTTTTTAAAAATAGATATTGCTGAAAATCAGGAAGAGTTTGCACAGGCAACATTTTTCTCCTTAATAACGGATTAAGTAGAATATACGGAATCTGCATATCCTGATATTACAAACCAAATACTGATGTCAAGGATAAAATATCCAATAATTATTGGATATTTTATTTAAAATATAGTAGCTTACATATCAATTTTAACATAATTAAACCGATCCCGTATATTAAATGTTGGGCGCCTAGGACAAAGGAGATAATCTAAATGAGCGACAACACGGTATCGGAAATACTGGAGCGAGTGATTGAGATCGCAGAAGAGCAGAAGGATACCGATCTGCAGAAATGGGCGCATCTGGAACTAGAAGGATACTATTCAACAAACCGATACCTATCTCAAGACGACGAAGTCCCAGATTACAGAGAGATAGCAGGAGAACATCGCGATATCTACGGTAGACCACTGGTGATAAAGGATTCCAGATTCGACTTCGTGAACATTGACCGGCTAAGGGCTTCCGTGACGGAAATCGAAGAGGCAGCAAAGAAGGAAGGATTCATTAGAGTCAGGGATGCACAAAAAATTGAAATCATCAAAACCGGGCTGGGAGTTGATGTGTCAGAGTTTGTCTTCAGCCCGATAGCTTTGAAAGGGGTTTTGACGTCCATCAAAGAGGAGGCCATCAGAAGAACTGTAAAGTATGTTACCCGAAAAGAACTGTTAGCAGGAACTTTCCGTCAGGAAGCTGGGCCGGGACCCATGCGTACAGAGAGATCTAAGCCCACAAGAACAGCGGGCGAGGACGGGGCTTCTAAGTATGGGACTTTGGGCTGGCTCTGGCACAATCTCCCTATAACTGTGTGGTTCAAGTTTCTGGGTTTTCTGGTCTTTGTTTTCTTGCTCGGTGTCTACGTGTCTGGAATTCCAATGGTGAGGGATCTTCTCAGCTATGTCCCAGGGTACAAATCTGAGATTCCCTCCTCTCCGGAGACACGTGATTCATCCATGAGAGGACTATCCCCTGCCTTGGCACCTTCAACCGGGGCTTCTTCACAAAGTCAAATTGGCAGTGCTCCCGATCCGAAGAAAGATCCTCTTTTCCCAAAGTCGGTAGGGAACAGTAAGGTGACTGAATCTTCTGCTTCTAATAAAAACAGCAAACACAACTCGCCAACCAATACGAGCGCCTCTGCCTTGGCACCTTCAACCGGGGCTTCTTCACAAAGTCAAATTGGCAGTGCTCCCGATCCGAAGAAAGATCCTCTTTTCCCAAAGTTAGTAGGCAACAATGTGGAGTTTCCCGCGATGAAATTGGAACGATCAACGCCGCGCTTCAAGCCGGGCGACAAATTTTACATTGCCATTGACGATAATGGCTGGGACCCTGAAACAGGTGATGAAAGATACGAGATGGAACGGAAAGGCGACAAATTGATCGCGAAAGGGGTAATAAACCAGCGATTCCATCCGGTACTTGTTGCACCACGCGAGTGGCACCAAATTGAATCGGCATACCCTGCGTATCTTCCCAAAAAAGGAGAATTCAAAAATAATATTGATTATACGTACCCGAGAGGTCCCTGCTACTGCTTTGGTCCTAACTGTGTTCCATACAGTCAGGGCGGGCGATGAAGGCCAGGTAGCCAGTGCAAATGAACAACAATCAAGGAATGGCTGCCCAACTAGGCAATCCAGCGGACATCTTGCAGCCGCCGCTGATTTCGGCGTTATGCGTAAAGGAATTTAAAATGTCAGATGTAAACGAGGAAATAGCAAGAGAATATTTTGAGGATAATGGCTTTCTCGTAAGAATGAACCTTAAATATTACATCAACAGAAATAATGGTGGGCCTGGTGGCTTGAGTGATATTGATCTTCTTGTCGTCAATCTGAAACCAACTGATCTTGGCAGCCTTCCTTTTATCCTAACAACACATGATTTAAAAGGGATATCCAAAGCTGCAATCGAGGTAAAGGGCTGGCACACCGAGCGCATAACGCCCAGAACAAACAATTTCGACAGACTATTATATGTTGCACGTAACGAGGCTGTTGAGGCTGCATCAAAATTCTTTGGTACATTGGATTTTAAGAAAATTCTTATAGTTTCATCATTGGCAATCAGTCAATCGGCAAAGGAGGCAACCATTGAAAAACTTCGTTCGGCAGGCATTGACCATATAATTGAATTCAAAACAGTCATTGATTCTCTGTATGAATCTGTTGAAACACAAAAAAGTCCAAGTTCGGAAATTCTCCAGACTATACGGCTAATAAAAATATACAGAGATCAAAATACATAACAAGAGCATCCACGCGGACCCGCGTTCCGCGGGCCGGTGATGCCCACGTACGGCCGCGCTGCGCGCGCCCGTACGGCGAGTTGAGCTTTTGCACTCGCCCGATTAGTCCGACCGCGCGCTGATTCGCGCGTCCGAACAAATCGTTCGAGCGCATTCGCCAGCAGCCTTGCCGAGCAAGCTCGGCAGCCTGCCGTCGAACCGCTCAACTCGCCGTTAGCATGTGAAATACGAATTAGTGTCCGTCCGGAAACCCCTTTTTGCGAACAGGGTTAATACAGAATCCGAATGAGTCGCGATAAATTATGCACTCGATGAGTCGCATTTTGACTGATCGAGCCGCTCTTTCTCAAAACAAGACG
>Ga0208462_1001685_pt1 | contig 14056 bp, 12 predicted proteins | sample AD_SCU001_MetaG_FD_184452 | JGI IMG/M metagenome (GOLD analysis project Ga0208462, IMG submission 184452) | Active sludge microbial communities of municipal wastewater-treating anaerobic digesters from China - AD_SCU001_MetaG (SPAdes) (version 2) | ecosystem: Engineered > Bioreactor > Anaerobic...
TCCTCATCCTCCTCATGCCAGGCGTGTTTTTATTCTTTGGAATCCTAAATTGGGGAGAGATAGTTCAGGTTCGTGGCCTGATGCCGGCCAGATGGAATCAGCGGTGACCTATTGAGAGGTAGTATACCACCTATATTCCCGGAATACATAATGAGTCAAATAATCTGGCGTATTATCACTCATTAAATTCCAATCACCCTTCAAAAATGAGTGATGGGTTTGCTCCTCGTTATGTGTTAACACATAACGAGCACGATTGTATAATCCCATCAAATTCGCTCTATTTGAAACTTTAACTGAAATAGATCCCTGTTTGAATATGGCTCGTTATGAGTCAGCGGGAATGTAAAATACAATGTGCGGCATGACCCGCGCACCCAACCGCCGCAAAGAGGTCGGCAGATCGGTGGACACCGAGCCTACTATTGCCCAGCACCCCTCGTGGCCGAGAAGCGGCGGTTGGGGGCGGTCATCAGATACCAGCACCTCTTCCTCCAGTTCAAGGTCTCGGAGACCTAGGAGCGCCTGAGGCACACGGGCTTCCGCTACGATGCTACCTTTGGGTATACCGACTGCGCCGGGTTCCAGAACGAGTCAACCCTACAGGCCCAAAAGCGAGTATACCAAGGAGGATCTTGCATACCGAACCGCTGGCACCCTGATTGATCTTCGTGTAGGTGATCCTCCCGTAATCCCTCTGCCGGATCGCCCAGTAGTTCAGCGTGGTATACAGACCCATCCCGAAGAAACCGATGAGGAGGAACCAGAGGTACGGCTCAATAGAACTGATATCGATGATACTCAGCAGCAGATCCCTTCCAAACAGAAGGATAAGCCCGAAGACCGCCGTTGTTATGAAGAGGAGGGCCAGGCACAACCCAAGGAGGTTTGCCGCATCTTCATCCCTCTTTGGTAGTGCGTAGGCAAACTCATACCTAAGCGTAGCGCCGACACCAAATATCGCCAGCACAGACGAGTACACCGCAAGAACCCCCAGATCAGCCGGCGTATAGAGGCGTGTGATGATCGGCATCGTGACAATACCAATCAACTGGGCAACCGCGGTACCGCTGCCGAGGACGAGTACACCTTTGTAGAGCGGATTATTCAGGATAAACTCAATCGCCCGGGAAGCATAGGAGTTCCTCTTCACGACCGGGATCAGGCATGAAAGGAACCTGGAGACTATGCTCTGCTGGTGTTGGCCTGTCATTCGTCTGGCTCAAAGGCGCCCTGATGTGCAGGGGTATTCTCTCTTATCGGTTCTCTTGTGAGGATCGGGATTTTGCATTATTATATAGTAGATCTGGACGAGGATGGAGTTATACTCTCCGAATTGATGCATTGAGGCCGGCCTAGAAAACACTGCTATCGATTCGAAATATCGAAACCGCTGCAGTTGTCCCACCCGTATACTTCGACAAGCGCGGGCGAGGGGCGCCATACCTACCTGCGTGGGGTGGTCTGATAGCGGATTTGAAAATGCTGATGCCGAACAGGACATTGGGATATTCTCAGTCGGTTCTGGGGAGTCAGCCCATGCCTCGATCTTCAGCCGGATTTTCGATGAAATAATCTCTGTTGTATATCAGGCATTCTCCACTTCCAGTTGTGTGCCCGTTATGGCAAGCGAGCTGGCGACCCGGGCAACTTCGGTCACCCGAGATGGTTGGCACGCGAGTTCCAGTAGTTCAACGCAAGAAACGCCCCGCCGGCGAAGACAAACGGCGAAACCAAGACGAGGTATGAACCAAGCCCGGGCGCCTTTAGGGGGGAGAGGAGGGCATCGGCCCCGAAGTACAGGGCCGGCATCGTCAGCCCGCAGACCACCGCCACGCTGAGGAGGCAGAGAGCCGGCAGGTTTGCGGTTTCTTCGTCGGTCTTCGGGAGCATGATCGCCATTTCGTAGCGCATGCAGGCGATGACCCCGATGATGCTGGTGATCGAGGTGAAGAGCGTGAGGAACCCGAAAGCCTCCGGGCCGTAGAGGCGGGTGAGGAGCGGCGAGGCCAGGATGGCGATGATTTGAGCGAAAGTGGTGCCGGTGACGAGCTTGAGGACGTCGGTGGCGAAGGAGGGCGATCGGGAGATTACTGGACTGGGCATTGAAACATTCTATGTTTGGGTGGGCGAGGGATAATTAGGTATCTATTCTAATGTGGAGAAATGCATGTGAATTGATGAAAATAGAGAGCGTTCATACGGGGATGGGCATGACAGGGGTGGTTGCCTCAAGTCGCTCTCCCGAATACCGAGGCATGGAATAGGGGATATCTTGCCCCAATTTACTGAATGGGGTCATATTCGCCGTTAAAATGATTAATACCCATTCCAATCACAAGACCAAAAGCAAATGTTAAGGTATCCACCACCCCAAACCCCATACAATGGGCGAGGACCACACCATCCGTGCAGTTGAGCGCCTGAGGATAGACGCCCTCTACGGCAAGAAGAAGCACTTCAATGCAGCCGACCGGAAGGAGCGATGCAACACTTACATCGGAATCTCCCTCATTGTGGCAAACGCAGTTATCGCGTCGAACCTGGCCTACATGTTCATATCGGAGATCCGCACCTTCGGCGTGATAATCGGTATCATCGGCCTGATAGCTACCGTACTTGCAATTATTCAGGCGTTCTTCAACTTCTCGCGCACGGTAGAACAGCACAGGATGATCGCGGCAAAGTACCTGCATATCGTCAAGGCATGCTCCAGGGTGAAAGCATACCATCAGGACGGGATCCTGTCGGCAGATGAACTCAGAGAACGGCTCGATACCCTTGCCCGTGAGTATGAACAGATTACAGAAAGCGCCGTCTGCCTCTCCACAAACCAGGATGACTACGAGGAAGCCCGCAGGGGGTTTGGGGGGGGCGAGGAGAGGTACTCGCCGGAGGAGTACCAGGAGGAATAAATGGGAGACGTATCGCAAGCGCTGAACGGGTATATCGGTGAAGTCATCAAGCTGCCCCAGCGTGACATATCGTCCGCTGTCAGGAGCCGGGAATGGTTTATAGACCTGGTAAAACAGGAGATCAACGGGCGCACCGGAGAGCCGGCGCTTTACTCAGAACGAAACACCCTCTATTTCGGGAGTTATTTCAAGGGCACCAAAGTGGCGGCGGTGGATGAGTTTGATGTTCTGGTGATCCTTGATTCAAATAATGGTGTATTCTCGCAGAACGGCATTGGTATCGGGGCCGGGCTCGGGCGTGCTGATCCGAACCATACGTTCGATGAGAGATACAGGAAATCCGATGGCTCTGGGGTGAGCCCGAGAAAGTTACTGAACTGGCTCAAAGATGTTGTCGAGTCCGCAACGAAAAAATATGGGGTTGAAGAACCCGTACAGAGCGGCCAGGCTATCACGGTAACAATCAAGTCAAAAGACTTGAAACTCGACCTGGTTCCAGCAGCAGTGCTCCAGCATAACTCCAGTGGTGAAACCTTCTATGCCATCCCGAGGGGCGACCGGGAAAACGGATGGATTGCGACGACGCCACACCGCGATATGGAACGTTTGAAGGAAGTGGCACAGGGCAAGGAGAACTTCCGAAACGTTATCCGGCTCTGCAAACGCGTGAGGGACATGTACAACTTCGGTGTCTCCTCCTTTGCGATTGAATCGGCGGTTGTCGAGTATGCGGAGAGGAACTACTGGTACAACGATCTCTATCTGGATTTCAGGGCTGTTTTAAGTAATCTTGCCGGTACGTTCCGGGGAGGGGTGATTCTGGATCCCTTCGATAGCCAGAAAAATCTGATTGTGGGTGTTGCGAGTCTGGATTGGTACGCAGATCGGCTGGAAAAGATCATCAGGGGTATGGATGCGTGTGCGGGCGGGGAAAGGCAGGACGAGGTGAGGGGGAGGATATACGAGATCCTGGAGAATCAATAGGACAAATCTTTCTGCGCATAGACGGAAGAGTATAATTATCAGAGAATTATGGGGAGAGAGAAGATTCAACGGATTCCACACCATACCGGGGAGCACCCCTCCAAGGATCTGGGTTCGCGAGAGACGTCCTTGCGACCAGGACACAGGGCATCTCCCTTGAAGATACGAAGAGAGATGCTACCTGTAGAAGTAAGAGTATTGCACGGGGTAAGCCCCCACCTGGCAGCAGGGCCATAAATGAAGACGGATACACTAACTCATTGTGAACACGCCCCTCAACACCACATTTATGACATCCAGAACATAACCAGAAACCTGGCGCGACCCAGATAGGAAGCACCTCTAGATCTCGCGATAGAATATCATTCTTAGCAGAATCGCCGTCCGTATCGGATCGGCCTCGGGGTGACCCCTGGAAGATATGTGCGGCTCGAATGGCCCACCTTCGTCCCCCAATGCTCCCTCTGATATCTGGATGAGATCTGACCTCTTCCACTCCCACTCCTCTTCCAGGAGGCGCTGCCCAAGGTTATCTTCGATCTCAGCCAGCGTAAACGTAAGCACAGTCAGTAAACCCCGGAGGATACGTGATATGGTCTCCTCTCCCTGCATACCTCCCATCGGGATACATCTTACATCCATAAGGGGGAGAGGACCTTCCAAAGGGATAAAGAGCCGTGTAATGCTTGATATCTTCGTGTGACTCTTATCAGAGAGTGCTGCATAGATATCGTCTCTATCCCTGACCGTAATTCGAGGAGTATCTCCGAGGATTTTTCGGATTTCGTATGGTTTTTCCAGTTTCTTCAGGCGTTTTAGGTCAGACTCATCTCCAAAACCTAAAGTCCAAACAATGCCCAGTTCAGCATCTTTCATCAGTATGAGCCCGAGCCATTCGCTTTCGAGTCCCATCCTCAGGCAGTTGTAGGTTTGGGTAATCAGGCCTTTTTCGGCGAGGACCTTGCCAGAGTAGAAGTGATTGTAGGCGTTCACAAAAAGGCACTTGAGGATCTTCGGGTGGAACGTTGTTGTTTCGACGAATTTCTGATAGGTAAGGAGATGCCTAGATATGGTTTCCTGGGTGGTCGGGTCCATGATCAACTATACACAGCAGATCATGAATGGTTGCCGGCGATTACACTGCCGGGAGCCACACAACTGACCCATCGCATTAGTTGTAAACGACGAAACAATCCAGCACGCAACTGCGGTCAGGCGGTCGCCAATGATCTCCCCCTCACTCCCCGCAGGCCTTGTTTGGGGTTATAGCCCATGGCGATATCCTCTGGAATCTTGAGCCCCCATATCTGTATGGCCGGGCGCGAAGGCTCATCACCCTGTCTGTCACTGAGAGAGCGAGGCTCCGTCCGCCAGACACCACCCAGACGCCTTCCCTTTTGTGTCCAATGGCTCGGGAACCGGATCGAAACCCTGGGTGGAAATTCACTCCAGGTTCGCGCCAGTTAGGCTCCCTCCTACCGTATACCAAGCATCCCTCACACCTAGCTGTGGCAAGCGACCCAACCCGTCAAAATACCAGGCCCGCAACACCCCCCTCGCCAGAGACAACCGCCGGCCCCTCACCTCACCCCCTCCCGGCCGTTCCACTCCCGGACGAGCCTCGTATAGCACGGTTCACAGGTATTCGTCCGTGCCTCCCGCGAGCGGTAGACCGCCCTTTTCTCCCCGGAGACGTCGCACCGGCCGAGGTCGACGGAGACCCTTGAGAACGTCCGGTGGTCGAGGACCCCGGGGAGCGACTGCACCTTCACCGATCGCTTTGCTCCTTTGAGGCAGTCGTAGCAGAGGTACGTTCCCCCGCCTCGCTTTATTGACGACGTCGGCCGGCGGCCGCAGGCGTGGCAGGGCTCGCCCTATGCGACCAGGACAATCGTTTGCTCATTTACACTCGTTTTCACACCTTTACACCCGGACTTACACCGTGAAAATCCATCAGATGCAGCCGGTTCTCTGATCAGCAGGATTTCCTCCGGAATATCCGGGATGTTTTCACCACTGTGGATTTCACAGACACTGAAAGCCGCGTCACCCGCTCCTGCAAGCAGGCTCTCCGTTCCCGGTAATCGGTGAGGTTGTCCCAAAAGGATCAGTGAATCTCCGGTACACTCAGATTGAAACTCTTTATATCCACGGGACCTGCCATCTGAACTGTATTCTAAGTTAAAAGAATGAAACGGCTTTCCATAGGGTGTCATCATGCGGGGGAGGGACTAGGGGATGTCCTACTCTCAGCAAAGGTGTTTTGGACAAGCTCTACTATAAATCCAGAAACGCCTATGTTCAAAGTTTCATCTGGCAACGTCTCAGATCTTCTGTAATTTACCTGAGCCCCGTCTCCTTGCCTGATCATTCCTTCTCCATGGTCAAATACCTTCTGCCGGTGACCCACTCCTCGTTGATGTCCATCAGGATGGATCCGACCAACCGGAGGAGGGATTCCTCGTTCGGGAACGCTCCTACGACTTTGGTCCTTCGTTTGAGTTCCTTATTGACCCGTTCCATCAGGTTTGTGGTTCGGATCCGTTTCCCGTGCTGTTTTGGGAATGCCGTGTAACTCATCAACCCCGGGAGGAACCGTTCGATGGTATTGGCTGCTTTCCGGTACCCCCTGGCATTCAGGTCATCGGCGAGATCTTGAAGCCTTTGTTCACTTCCATAGGCCTCCTTCAGGCCTTCTACAACCTCTTTCTGGTGTTTCCGAGGAATATTCCTCAAGACGGCTCGGGTACAATGAACCTGACACATCTGCCAGGATGCACCGAGGAAGGCGGCTTCAGCCGCCTTCTGGATGCCGGTATGCCCATCCGAGATGACCAGTTGAACCCCGGCAAGTCCTCGTTCTTTGAGGTCCTCGAAGAGTCCCGACCAGAATTCTTCATTCTCACAGTCGGTGACTCTCGCGCCCAAGATCTCCCGGTAACCATCCTCGCGCACTCCGGCGACCACCAGGACCGCCTTGGTGACGTACCGTGCTCCGTCCCGGATTTTGTAGTAGGAAGCATCCACGAAGAGATACGGGATAGCCTGTTCGATCGGCCGCAGGAGGAATGCCTGCACCTGATCGTCGAGATCCTTGGCCATCCGGGAAACCGAAGCCGGAGAGAGCTGATCGATCCCCAGATGACTGACGATCTCCTGGACTCTCCTCGTTGAGACGCCCTGGAGGTAGGATTCGACGATTGCATTCACCAGAGCCTTCTCCACCCGGGCATACCGTCCAAAGACCTGTGTCTCGAACGGGAACTCCCGAAACTGCGGTTTCCGGAGGATCGTCTCCCCGTATCGGGTCTTGAGGGATCGGTCCTTGTAACCGTTTCGATGCGCTTTCCGCGCATCGGTGCGTTCGTACTGGGCGGCTCCTGCCTGCTGGAGAGCTTCCTGGAGCATCACCTGGTTGAGGAACCAGGTGATGAGCGTCTTCATGCCGTTCTCCTGATCGGAAAGATAATCTTCGATTAACGCTAAGGGATCCATGGCCCTGTTTCTCCTTTGTCCAAATCTAGGTTGGATCCAGGGCCAATTCAATTTTACAGAACTTTCGTTACGCTACCGTAATTTTCAATTTCCTTCTGTGATTGAGCGTACATTTTATATTTCTACATCTGTACACTTTTACATCGCTGGTGACAAAGGTATTTGGCGGTAGAGAAGAAATGATCAGGCAAGGACGCAAGACGTAGACAAATTACAGAAGATCTGAGATACTATCTTAAATTGTGGTTTACAGACCTATTATTCGGAGGAGACATGAGTATGAGTGCTAACGAAGAGATCCGAAAGGAAATACTCGATAAGGTAAAGCAGTTCTACACCCAGAGAAACCCAGACCCTTTTATTCCGGGTGAATCACAAATCCATTATGCCGGGCGTGTCTATGATGAAAAAGAACTCGTTAATCTCGTTGATGCCTCCTTGGATTTCTGGCTCACTACTGGACGATATGCAGATCAATTTGAAAAAGATCTGGCGGCATTTCTCGGTGTGAAATATTGCCTTCTGACAAATTCTGGATCATCTGCAAATCTTCTTGCGTTGTCTGCACTCACGTCCCACAAACTCGGGGATCGGAGATTGAAACCTGGTGACGAAGTTATTACAACTGCTTGCGGTTTTCCCACGACCCTCAATCCGATTCTTCAGAATAACCTGATCCCGGTTTTTCTTGATGTGGACTTGGGATCTTATAACATCCAAGCCAGTCGCATCGAAGACGCGATTTCTGATAAAACGAAGGCAATAATGATCGCACATACACTGGGAAATCCCGCGGATCTGGACAAAATTATGGAAATAGTGAAAAAACATGATCTCTGGTTTATTGAAGACAATTGCGATGCCCTTGGATCTCGGTACCTGGAAAAATACACCGGTACCTTCGGCCACATCTCCACCTGCAGTTTTTACCCCGCACACCACATTACTATGGGTGAAGGAGGTGCGGTTCTCACCAGTGATCCGCTGCTCAGAAAGATAATCGCTTCATTCCGTGACTGGGGGAGGGACTGCTGGTGTGATCCAGGTTGTGATAACTCCTGCGGGAAGCGATTCAGGTGGCAATTGGGTGATTTACCTTATGGATACGATCACAAGTATATCTATTCCCACATAGGTTACAACCTCAAAGTAACTGACATGCAAGCAGCTATCGGGGTAGAACAATTAAAGAAGTTACCATGGTTTATTAAAAGGCGAAGAGAAAACTTCGACATTCTGTATCACGGACTGAAAAAATTTGAGAGTTCGCTGATCCTGCCCTGCAAAACAGAGCATTCAGAGCCTAGCTGGTTTGGATTCCCCCTTCTCATCCGGAACGGTGCGCCATTTAGTCGTGATATTCTTGTCAAACATCTGGAAGATCATAAAGTTGCGACACGGATGCTGTTTGGAGGGAATCTTCTCAAACAGCCGGCATATTCCAATATAGGCTGCCGATCGATTGGATCGCTAGATAATACCGATCTCGTTATGAATAATCTTTTCTGGATAGGAGTGTACCCAGGGATAGATGAAGAAAAAATTCAGTATATCTTAACTGTCTTCAACAAATTTTTTAAAAATTTGGGAGCGTAACTTCTCTTTACGAACCCTTTCTAGGTTTCCGTTGAATTTCAGGTTGTGCTCCGAAGCAGAACTGGAAATTTATCCCCAGAAAATATAACTCAATTTAATCTACTACATCACGGAGATAGGGGTGGTGACGATCTCTTTCCGATATATCAGCAATAGGTAGAGGCCAGTGGATCCCGATCTGTGGATCTGCATAATTAAGACCCCCCTCTGAATGGGGAGAATAGAAAGCAGTCATCAGATACAATAAATCTACATTATCTCCGAGAGTCTGAAAACCGTGCGCGAATCCTTCAGGAATAGCAAACATGTCCATGTTTTCAGCGGATAGTTCAACACCATACCAGTGCAGATAGGTTGGGGATCCCTTACGAAGATCAACGGCAACATCGAAGACGCTCCCTTTGATGCATCGGACAAATTTCATCTCGGCATCTGGAGCACGTTGAAAATGCATCCCTCGAATAGATCCTCTCTTCAGTGTCCGGGAAAAACTCACATTTACAATTTTTCGGCCCGCAATAATCTGCTGCAACTCTCTCTCACAAAAGAAGCGGGCAAAGGAGCCGCGATGATCTATAAACGGGGTCGTGTGAACTACGTAGCACCCTTTAAGTGGAGTTTCTTCAAACTGCATATCGGGATTTCATCTCCTGCATATAGGCCATAATATCTTTGAGACTGCGTTCGCGTACATCTCCGCTATGGGAGTAATAATCAATGTACCAGGACGCTGTTCTCTCAATGGTCTCTGATATACTCCATATCGGCTTCCAGCCTAAAAGGTTCATTGCTTTATCCGACGATAACCTCAATATGGCAGCTTCAGGTACCTGTACGAGGGCTGGATCATACTTGGTTTCTCCGGAGCCCCATACCCTATAAAATTCCTGAATGATCTCAAGAACCGTTGTGGTTCCTGTCGGAAGAGGTCCAAAATTCCATGCTGATTCAAGTGGAATCGCTCCGCAATGATCTTCGCACATCATCTTTGCTGCAAGAAGCAGATACCCGGATAGAGGCTCCAGTACATGCTGCCAGGGGCGTACGGCTTGAGGGTTGCGCAGTTCAAGAGGGGTTCCTGTGGTTACTGCGCGTACCGCGTCCGGAATGATCCGGTCTTCAGCCCAGTCCCCCCCGCCAATAACATTCCCAGCACGAACAGATGCCAGATGAATCTTGTGCTCTCCCATCTTCTCCGGCGGGAAATACGAGTTGCGGTAAGATGCAATGACAATCTCTGCTGCCGCTTTACTCGCACTGTAGGGGTCATGCCCCCCAAGTGGGTCACACTCTCGATATCCCCAGATCTGATTTGTATTGTGATAGCATTTGTCACTGGTTATCATGACAACAGCGCAGGGATTGGCCAATGTCCGGAGGGCATCCATGAGATAGATACTACCCATTACGTTTGCTTCAAAGGTCTCTACAGGTTCTTGATAGGATCTGCGGACAATTGGCTGGGCTGCAAGGTGGAAAATGCAATCGGGTCTTATTTCACGGACGTATTCGGCAAAGCCCTCTTTATCGCAGATGTCTCCAAAACATTCTGACGCCAGCAGTTCATGTATCCGTGCTTCTGTGTAATGATTTGGATCTGTGTCCGGAGGGAGGGAGTAGCCATGTACTTTTGCACCCAGTTTGGATAACCACAGGCAAAGCCATGATCCCTTAAATCCTGTGTGCCCAGTTACCAGAACGGATTTTCCATTAAAAGCATCCTCTAAAAGCATGTTAATCCAGAATCCAAGGTGTGTCTCCCTTGTCCCACATCGTCTGCAGTTGGCTTTTATCCCGTAGCGTGTCCATTGCTTTCCAGAAGCCATAGTGTTTAAAGGAATATAACTCCCCATCTTTAGCGAGATTTTCCAACGGAGCGCGCTCAAAGATCGTGTTGTCCCCATCCTTCAGATAATCGAAAACGCTTGGCTCCAATACGAAAAATCCGGCGTTAATCCATGCCCCGTCTCCTGGGGGTTTCTCCATGAAATTAGCAATCTTCCCGTCATTGCCCGAAACAATGGATCCGTACCTCCCTTCAGGTTGAACGGCGGTAACAGTTGCTGCACGACCGTGTGATTCGTGGAATGCAAGAAGTTTCCGAATATCCACGTTCGAAACTCCATCGCCGTATGTCAACATGAAGGTCTCATTCTCAACATAGGGTTTCGCGCGGAGAACACGCCCACCCGTCTGAGTCATCAGTCCGGTATCGATGAGAGTGACCTTCCAGGGCTCGCAATGTCGCTCATGAATTTCTATGCTATTTTTGTTGAGGTCAAACGTCACATCACTCTGATGCAGGAAGTAGTTGGAGAAGTATTCCTTAATGACATAACCTTTATACCCCAAAAGAATGATAAATTCATTGAACCCAAAATGGGAATACAGTTTCATTATGTGCCAGAGGATAGGTTTGTCACCTATCTCAACCATAGGTTTTGGGATGAGATGGGTTTCTTCAGATAATCTGGTACCGAAACCTCCTGCAAGAATTAGGACTTTCATCGATTTCGTAACTCCTCAGGTACTTCAATTTTCTAATAATAATTCTATTGTCGCTGTGATATATTTAAATTTCGAAAAGCCCCCTATAGAGGCTTGTAGGGATCTATCTACTGAGAATCATGGGTAAATTTGCATGCAACTGTTCCTTTCATCTTTATTAGTGTACTATCAAAGTCTGAACTTGTATATCCAATTCGTACTCTAAATCCTATAAGAATCGACATAATTATGCCATGATCTTGGATTACAGATAGAATTATTGTCTCTCAACCACCTGCCATCTGTCAACCTCTAAATAACTTACCTATCAGGGTGTTTTAAAATGTTGATAGCGGTGTATGAATGTGGTAGGGCCTACACAAAGGGGATGTTAGTTCTTACGTGCAACATAATATTAACGGTACTGGGGATTATAGTGCCATGGACACCCAACCCAAATCTGATAGGATAAGTGCAAGAAATATAAAAAGTGCAGAATTTCTGCAAATATATTGCAGAATCAAGGCCTTTTATCTTCCCTTGTCAAAGCCAACATAAATGGTTGCAGATACTTGGGCTTTAACCTTTAATGGTCGTGGGTAATACTACAAATTCATTTCAGAGGTGCAAAACAGACGAGTTCCTTGCTTCTCATCTATACTCTCACCCTCTGCTCAGCACCTTCACTAGCGTCATCACTCTGCTGATGATCTTGGCACTTATCGTTGCAGTCCCACTGTTCTCTGCCAGATACCCCCCATGCTCCGAGCTGTGCCTTGAACGAATCCTATAATTCTTCAGATCGTGATAGCATATCAGATGGATCAGGCCGAGGAATGAGGTTTCATAGCATTCATATGCCGTGGGTGATCTTCTTGAACATCCAATTCTACTGAAGAAGTGTTCAATGGTACTGCATCTCTTGTAAGTTTCCGGATCAAACTTTCTGGTTGTACTGACGAATCTCCCGGGACATCGTAGACTGCATCTGCGGAGATGATCGAGAGGTGATGTTGAAAGTTGGAACCTCGAATGCTTTGAGAGTTGGTTCGTAAAGCCGGGGAACATGGACATTAGCGGGTGCAACCATGTAGGCAAGGGAAACCATTCTGATCCACCAGAGTACTTAGTTCGTTCCTCTTTATCATTTATAACTACCTTGACCGGTAGATCTCCCTTTTTTGCTTGGATTTCCTTCGTATCCGTAGCACAGTGCAGGAGATCGATCTTTTGGATCTCATACCCAACTCGGAGCAGGTTGAGGGAGGTCGCCGGGTACGCTCTGGTCTCGCACAATTCAAGATAGTGTCGGTGAACCGTCGATTTGGCGCCGTAGTTCGGCGGCACATCGTGCTAAGTGCATTCAGCCGTCAGGATGTATGGGACGCCGTTGATTAACCCGCAGGACTGCATCCTGATCGGCTGAGGGGTGACTTGGTTGGGGGGAGAAATTTCTGGACAGCCCCCAGAGATCGCCCTCGATTTCCCGGAAAGCCGTATTCCGAGTATCACCCAGAAACTAACTCCTCTGCGAGTCTAACAGGGGTACGAAATGGATTTGCCTGACACGCAACGGATAGCGGGATGGGGATCAGATACGTTGGCACGTTGGGGGCATGTATGCCCTTGTTCAGGGTGAACCAAGTTCATTGTGAGTGGACATGCTCGTCCGCTTTCGGCCAACTGTGGACAAATATGTAATGCGCGTTGATCTGCTTCTAGGTAGACGTTAACTTAGTAACTTGTCAGATTGAGAGAAAAGGTGGGCGTTATTCCATTGGTATGTGCCGATTCTTATCGCCCCTTCCAATCCCTCTGTATACAAACCCTATATTGATCCACGCATCCGGATCCACCACGTTCCGCCCGTCCACGATCGCCGGATGCGCAGACCCGCACAACCGCCGGACCTCGGCCGGCACGAGCCCCCGGTACTCCTTGTGCCCGGCAAAGACTACCACCGCGTCCGCACCCGAGAGCACCCCCTCGAGATCCCGCGAGAGCCCGGGCGGCGCATCCGGCGACGTCGCCGGGTCCACCCAGGGGTCGTGGACGCGAACCTCCGCGCCGGCAGCGAGCGCCGCGTCGCGGAACGGCTCCGCCGGCGTGTTCCGGGCGTCGTCCGAGTCGTTGATGAACGCCCAGCCGAGGAGGGCGATCGTCGAACCCGCGAGGGTCTTCCCCGCCTGTGCCAGCGCCGACTCTGTCAGCCGGAGCATGTGCTCGGGCATGAAGTCGTTGATCCCGCGGGCGAGGGTGTAGAGCGACTCCCGCCCGGCTGGATAATCCAGTTCCCCGCCGAGCACCTGCACCCCCCGCTCCAGGTGGTAGGTGTCCTTCGTGAGGCAGTGGCCGCCGACCCCGGCGCCCGGCCAGAGTATGGCGCGGGTGATCCCTTCGCCCTTCAGCGACGCCACCCCGGCCCGGACGTCGTAGACGTTGATCCCCATCGCCTCGCAGTAGAGGGCGAGCTGGTTGATGGCCGCGATCTGGAGGTCGCGGAAGGTGTTCTCGGCGGTCTTCGTCACCTCGGCCGCGGTCGCGGTCATCGGGATGACCGTGCCGGCCGTGAGGACCGG
>Ga0208462_1001687_pt1 | contig 14050 bp, 10 predicted proteins | sample AD_SCU001_MetaG_FD_184452 | JGI IMG/M metagenome (GOLD analysis project Ga0208462, IMG submission 184452) | Active sludge microbial communities of municipal wastewater-treating anaerobic digesters from China - AD_SCU001_MetaG (SPAdes) (version 2) | ecosystem: Engineered > Bioreactor > Anaerobic...
ACACTGCATCCGGTGCGGAGAGATGATCGATTACAACCCAGAGAAGCCGTACTGCCCGAAGTGCTTTGCCTCCTGGGCCCGCTTCAACAACCCGGACTACAAGGAGAAGTTCTGTCACAAGTGCGGGGCCAAATATGCAACGACAAAAACCCGCCCGGTTTGCGATGACTGCTACAAGACCTACTACCGGTGACAGCCAGACCATGGTGAAAGGATCTTTGCCGGAAGGCGGCTGCTGCAACGGTCTCTTCGATACGTTTGAGTTCACGCGGTTTCAGGACGCAGAACCGCCGAAGCGAAAAGGAGTTTATGTCATCCGGATTCACCGGCGTGGAACTCCAGTCGAAGAAGTCCACGATAAGGCCATCGCTCTTGCTGAGTCAATCGGCTGGGATGTGGCAGGCCGGTTTCTGTGCAGCCGGCTTGACCGGCTCCTGGCAATAGGTGACTGCCCGACGATCTACATCGGGTCGGCAGGGACGTACGCCGGAAGTAAAAATACCCTCAAAGGCCGGTACCTGGAGTTCTCCAGACGCCACACCGCCCAGTATCCAGTATGGGCGCTCCTCTCCTCCGGGTGGGAGTTGCAGTACGGGTGGATGGTCGTCGACGAGCACCCGGGAGCTGCCGAGGAGGCTTTGAAAGGACAGTACCGAAAGGCGCACGGCGGGCGGCTGCCGGCGTTGGTGAGCCGGTGAGCGGGGCTCGCCTCAGGACAACGGGACGCTGCCAGCGAACCACCCTCCAACCAAAACCAACACCCATATCTCCCCGCCCCCTCAACCTCTCCCTCAACCAATGGACCTCGCCCAGTACCGCCGGATCAACACCATCATCGAACGTGACAGCGCCGACGCTCAGGAGGCCCATCTTCAGGCATATCCACCCTGCCGTGAATGCCGGTAGTCCTGAAGGCTTCGTAGAGCAACGGCGCGATACGATGGCCTTTTGGGATGTCGGAGGAGAGCGCCGTACAGGGAGGTTGCCTGAAGGTGGGATAAGGTTGCCGGAAAGAGCCTATGATAAGACACAAGGTGAGTTTGTTCTCACAGATCGCCTGCAAGAACAATTCGACGATATTATCTTAACTGAAAGAACATATCATTGATTTAAAGAGGGGTTATGGTGGATTACGCAATCAGGAAGAGACCTTCTGGATATGAAGAGTTAGTATATGCAAGAACCCTTGCAAATGACCCCAAATCTCGTTTTATAAGTAGTAACAATTTAATTTGTCCTGAGTGTGGAGAGCCGGTTATACTAGCAAATGGAGATGAGAGAACTTACTTTAGACATCTTCCAAATAATCCCAAAACAAAAGATTGCCCCAATTATTATTCGGATGATAGATATGCAGCCCTATATCAGAAACAGCAGGAGGAGCGCAAGTCGGGCCAACGTTCAAGAAACATCTATATCTTAAAAGGGGGAGATACCTTTGGACTCTTTCTCGGCTTTCCCCCGTTAGAAGAGAGAATCGTCACATCTGCCAGAAACGAAAACCTTATAGTACAAATTATCAACCCACACAATGCAGAGCTCAAAGAAAATAGACTCCTAATGAGTCAGGTAGTCGCGGGGGAGAACACTTATATTCAGTTGAAGTTGATATACGACTATTACTCCCTTAAATATAGTAAGTGTTCAGTTAATCAGGATATTATTAAAATCTGGAAGGATTATCAAGCTGGACTCCCTGAAGGAGGGGCATTGTTCAGATACAGCAGCAATACTTACGCTCGTTGTATCTCAGAAAACGCAGAGATTACTACAGATAAATATTATTATTTGGCGACAGCCTCTAAAATACTAGATAATACTAAGGATTTTCTCGAATATGAACTATTAGGAACACTTGAGGGGAAATCTTTTGGATACGAATCAAAGTGGTGGATCTATCAAATACAATTTCTCAAAGTCACAGAAGACGCTCAGGAGTTTGCAAATAATTTCAGGGTCAAACTTATCGAGTGGCACCCTCCATTAATTCCACTCTGGCCTCCCCATTTGCAATTTGGGAAAAAGCAAATCTACAGTAAACTAGCAACGAAAGTTCTTAATTTTGCACAAAAGAGAGATATTTCTAGTTACTATTTGGGAACAGAAGGGCAAGCTCAAAGATCTATCTCCAAGACTATACCCAAGATCCGAATAAAAGCAGGATGGTTGTTATACAACTCTATTGAGGATTTCGCATGCATTAAGTCATCTCATGGAGAGTATGAGGTTCAACTTACGCGTGAATGTTCGGATGAAATCTCTCGGTATCTACCTCCAGAAATAACAGTGGAGTATGGTAAGGAACCTCTTGCAACAGGCGAACATTTCACTCTTAAGGATAAGTGTGCCTTATCCTTCAAATCAGATAGCAAATGCAACATCTATCATTATTCAGAAGATCAACTGAAGCAAGTTTACTGGAATGAACAGACCATTCATGCAATTTTAAATCTATCTAATGGGGACAGAATCTGTGTACTCCATGGGATGGATGTAGTCTATCACGTACACATCCCAAAATTTACCCAGACATTATCAAAAGGCGCGACGAAGAGCGACGAAGAGAAATACGGCATGCTCACCCTGACAAGAGGTACACATATATTATCTCCCGTAAAAATAAAATACCTTTTAAGCAGTTCGAGAAACGGCCCTAAAGTCAATAATAATCTAGTAAAGACGCTAAAATCAGGTAAAACCCCAATAAAGTTATACTATCATCTTATATCTGAATTCAGCCAGGAGATTGGAAAATGATGACGAAATCTACAAAAGATCTCAGCCAACACTGTTGTATTGGAATCCCCATAAGGTTTAGCGACCATGACATCAAAATTTTAAGGATCGCGGATATTTCCACGAAAGATTGGAAGAAAAACAGAATCAATCCTATCGGCAAAATTTACACTAACCCAGACGAAGGACCCATGCTCCTGCCAGTAAAAATAGGGAACAACACCATACAAGTGGAACACGATAACGTAAGCATCTGGATGTGGAAAGAGGGAACCAATGCTGAAGAATATGACGTAATACCTTACGCGCATCTTCCTAAGCCCCCATGTAAATATATTTACTATGAACTAATCTTTTTACAAAATCCAGAGCATATGCCAGAAGTTACAGGCCACATGAAATTCATGAGTTCAGATGATGAGCTCGCACATACGTTGGAAAATGGCATTGTTGTCCCAGATACTTTTTCTGACAATCTCCTTGTCGTTTATGACTCTGATGAAAATCACTATCTATGTGTTGAAATAACAAAAGCGACATCCTGTCTCCGATATGATCAGTTGCTTTTTGTAACCGATAGAAAGTCATTAGCTCGATATAGTGTTGAAAAGGATGATGTCATTGATTCATTCCATTCCCAATATCAAACCTTGTTTCAAGAGATACAAGTAAACCAGACTCGAAGGTTAGTTTATCAAAAGATGAAACTCAGTCCAAAGGATAAATTAGAGGATCTGAACCTTCATACCAACCCAGTTCGTTTTGCGAGATACTTCAAACGAATTGCAACTCGCCTGGGCTATTCAGATGATGAGGTAAAATCTATAAATAAAATAATCAATGAAGCTCTATCAGACCCAAAAGCACAAACAACATTCACAGTATCTCCAGAGAGTAAGCAACAATTTGAGTTGCAAACCCAGGTAATAAACTCATATCTTAGCAACTATAATGACGTTGAGGAGTTTATAGGAGGGATTATTGAACATATACCAAAGATAAATGAAGTATATATCAATAAAATACATTATATAGCTAATCAAGAATTATTTGAGAAAAAGAAGACTTTAGAAGAAGAAATCACCGATCTAAAGAATAAGGCCGATGAAATCAAAGGTGAAATATATAAAATAACTGCACAGAGATCAGCAGAAACAGAAGCATTGGCAACCATCAGGAAGATTGTCGAATCCGAAGGCGAAAGATTAAGGTTAGAACAAAAGAATCAAATCCAACAGGAGATTAAGCAGTTCGAAAAACACCAAAAAGAACTTGTACATGAGGATATTGCCAAATTTAAAAAGGAACAATTACAGGTTATCACCCAGGAGAACGATCAGTTTAGGATTAAGCAACAGAACGCGATCCAGAATTACCTTAAACCACTCCATGAAAAAAAGGACAAAATTCAGAACGACATAGTTGCACTAGAAGCCTCAAAAGTGCAACTGGAAAGCGACATCTCAGTAAAACAACAAATTTTGGAAGAATTATCACAACTTGAACAAAAAAGACAATACCTAGAGATAACAAATGAACAACTGACCACCTTTTGTGAGCAAAAGTCCTTGGAGCTTCAGCAGAATCCAGGGAAAGCTCTTGGTAATTTAGCATTGTTAAAAGGGCTGATATTAGATAGAAAGGAAAATGTTACTCCAGTATCGAATTCGGGTCTATTTATACAATCGGCCAAAGAGTACGGATCGAATCCAATTGAGATCACAGATGTTGAGAGTTTGATCTCCGGGATAAAAAATAATCTAGAGAATATTGGGGTTTATGATGAATATGCTGAGATTCTTGCTAAGATCATCGCAGGAGCATACCTTACGAGGACTCCACTACTCCTTACAGGATGCAATTTACATCTCATAGTGAATGCCATTTCAGTTACACTCCACGCACAAACGCCGGAAATCATTTCTGTCCCAACAGGTTATAATGATTATTCCTCGCTGTTGGATGCCGTAAAAAATACCTGTGGCAATGTTATCCTCGTCCAAAATGCCATTGGGTCTATCGACGAGTACTGTTACACACATCTTATGAAGGACATCGCTAATGAGAAGCCCGATAAGTATGTTATATTCGCCCTCGATTTCGCAGAAACTATGAGGATACTTCCCCCAAGTATACTGGGGTACATGGTTCTCGTAAATTCCGAAGATGTAATCACTTCCGTTGCAACTGAAGACTTAGATCCTAGTAATTGTACCATAGTTGTACCCACTAAAACAAAGGTCAACGTCAGAGGTCTATACCAGAAAATTGCCAAACTTTCATGTGGAGGGAATGTAACAAATGGATATAATCTGACCCGGTCCGCAATATTTGCCACGGTTATAGCAACAGATGGAGCAAGCGCATATGATATGGTACTTCTAGAGCTTGCAACTTATTGTAAACTACTTGGAACTACAAATGATCTGAATCAGAGATTAGATGATCTTGGTAGAGATGATCTCAAAAAGATCGCAGAAAAACTTCTAGGAGGAGAATAACACTATGCGACTAGAACCCCACGAGTTGATAGCACAAGGGCTGGGGATGCCCCCATTTTCCTGCGAAGATAAATATGCCTATATTGCCCGGATACTTTACTCCGCCATTTCAGAGTGGACAAAAGCAGCAGTGTTGGACAGGGTCCTTGAAGGAGGTGAACTTCAGGATATAAAATACGCACAATATACGAAGCATCACGTGACCAGAAAGTGCAACACCATTCTTTTAACCTATTTGGATATCTATCCAGACGTAAGGAGATGGTTTTATCCGGAGGATAAACAGGGTATCCAACCAACTAAAATAATTCAGGAGAGATTGGAGTTCTCGGGATCTCTAGTTTCTGGGCCAGACAATACTATTCAGTTACCACCTGACAAATACGCGAAAATTACCAATAACTTATATCTTCTACGTGGGACAGCATTTGGAAGAGAGGGAAAGGCATATGGTCTGGGATGGTATGTCGACGGTATTTCAAAATCTGATATCTATCCGATCGAGGAGCTCTTTTTAATACCACAAATCGATGCAAAAGCTACTGTTCTCGAATATAATAAGCTTGCTAATAGCGAATATACACCAAACACTACTATATCTGATGCTCGAAGGTATTTTGACCCACTTTCAAGGCGAATTTTCTCCGAATCATGGGAAGAATCACTTCCCCACCCCTGGGAAACAACAGTGTACCGAAATAACCATGATGATTATGGGTTTGCTAGGCAGGAAAAGGGGATCATATATGCTCACGCGTTTTCAGATCATATAGTTAAGTTACAAGAGGTCCGCAGATTCATGTATGGTCTTCGAGATCTGAACCATAATCCAGAACGGGCCATAATAACAACATACGGTGATGCCGTCAAAATCAAACTACATTCCGCCCTCCCGGGAAGAGAAGAAACGCTGTTTTACCTGATAGCCTGGCCGGTTCGAAATATTTTGGACAGAACAGAATTTATTACATCGCCAATATTCCTTCCAATTATTACAAAAATTCTAAAGAATCTGAACATTCAGGTGATACAAAATGCCTGAATACAGCGTTCAACATATACACCGCGAGCTTGTTGGGAAATTAAAGGATTACATTCAAGCACAATACTTTGGCGAGAATGATCTTCTTTTGAGTGCATCTAAAGAGATCTTGGATGAAGACAACTCCATTTATAAAACTCCCTGTATCGAATCAAATCAAACATACTTAGTCATAAACAACGGATTAACTGACGCAAATATCCCAGAAGATATCAAACAATTCCTCTGCCAGATGTGTGAAAGGAAGTTAGGGGTTTTCAAAGACCCTTATAGCCACCAAATTAAAGCGCTTGAGGATTTTTACCAAGGAAAGGATATCTTAGTAACTACAGGTACGGGTTCTGGAAAAACTGAGTGCTTCATGTGGCCTCTTGTTGCAAACCTTGCAGTAGAGGCAAAAACGCGTCCAGATACCTGGAGTAAACGGGGTGTTAGAGCGCTGTTACTCTACCCCATGAACGCGTTGGTGGCAGATCAGATCAGCCGTTTGAGGAAATTGATTGGAGATTACAGGGGGGTATACCATACACTTTTTAAAGAATATGCCTGTGATGCAAGCATACGGATTCCCCAATTTGGGATGTATACGGGTAGAACACCATACCCGGGTGAGCTTGTAAAAGATAAGAATGCGAAACTAGCAAAAACACTGGAACGTGACCTAATCAACCGTAGTCCAGAGTTTATTGAGGAACTCAAATCGCTTGGGAAGTATCCTTCAAAATGGGACCTAGACTCTTATACCACAAATCTAAAAAAAGGGATCCATCAACCAAATACACATGATGCGGAATTGATCACCCGCAAGGAAATGCAAGATTATTGTCCTGACATTTTGGTCACAAATTATTCAATGCTCCAATACATGTTGATTCGACAGATTGAGCAGCCATTCTGGTCAAACACTAAGAATTGGTTAAACGAATCACCAGAGAACAAACTCCTAATAGTCATCGATGAAGCGCACATGTATCGTGGGTCCGCGGGGGGAGAGGTTGCTCTCCTCATTCGCCGGTTGATGTACAAATTAGGGATAACACGCGATAAAGTACGGTTTATCCTCACCAGTGCTAGCATCCCTATTGACAATGAGGAAACAAATAGCAAGCTAAGAGAGTTTTTAAGGGAACTCACCTCATGTGAGAAAGATACATTCTCGATAATAACTGGGGCAAATAGAAGGATTGATACCCAGAATCCTACAGATTTCTCGGCGAAACTGATTAGCGATCTACCTCTGGATGATTTTCAACTTGACAATACAAAAAAACTCCTGGCAATTCAGAGGTTCTTCCAGGAACTTGATGGGATCAAACCTCCGTATGATACGATTGAAGAACTGAAAGGATGGCTATTTGAAACATTGCCAAAGTATGGACCAGTACAGCGAATAATAAATCAAACCGCAGGAAATGCTACCGACATTACGAAAATTGCAGAGATCGCGTTCCCAAACGATGACTTCGAAACCGCACTCTCTGGAACTCAGGTTCTTCTATCGCTTCTACCACTTGCCAAAAAAGATAGGCAAGTTCTTTTCCCTGCTAGACTTCACATGTTTTTCCGTGGTCTCCAGGGATTATACGCATGTACAAACCCAAATTGCCCAAAAAAACATACCGGTGATGGAATCGCTCTTGGTGAGATTTACCCGGATAGCGAACAGGACACCTGTCCTCACTGTGATGCGAAGATCTACGAGTTAATCAATGACAGAAGATGTGGAGCCCTATTTCTTAAGGGATATTTGCTTAATGCAGAAAATTTCGAGGGTAAGAAGTACCTCTGGCAAAAACCTGGGGACCAATTTGGAAATGAATTAAAGGAAGTGCATCTTTACATCGTCCCAAAACAGGATCGCACTGTAAATAAAAAAGATATACGCAGAGGATGGCTAGATGCAAGGACCGGATTCATCCACTTCGACAACATTCATGCCGAGGAAAGTGGCTTCTTACAGGTCTGTTATTCCCTCAAACCGGTAAAAGGGAAACCAGAACAGTTAACATTTTACTATTGTCCCAAGTGTGAAAAGCAGTTAAGTAATTACTCGTTTTCCGACTTTTCTACGAAAGGAAATGAGCCATTTTACAATATTGTTTCCTCACAATTGTCAATCCAACCGCCTGCAATTTTTGATAAAGAAAAACTTAAGCGACAACCAAACGCTGGAAAGAAGGTTCTTGTCTTCTCTGATAGCAGACAAAGAGCTGCAGTACTCGCCAAAGATATGACCCGGATAGCGGATGATCAGGCCGCGAGAGCAGTTTTAGTTTTAGCCGCCGCCCATTTGCAGCAGTGGGCTGAGGATACAGGAAAAAATGTGACGCTGGATATGCTTTATCCTGCGTTTTTAGAGATAGCATATCATAACCATTTACATTTGTTCTATGGGGGAGATCAGGAACGCTTTAACGAAGATCTAGGTATTATCAAAAATGATATTGAGGCAGCGGAAAAACGAAATAAGAAATTAAAATATGACAGAATTATACGTGACTTCAAGAATAAGCCAGGACTCTTTTCCGAGCAACTCCTGAAAAATCTCTGCTCACCGTTCAGATCTCTGACAAATCTCGGGCTGGGTTGGTTAGAGCCCTCTGACGAGGATGATATTACAGAATGTGTTGAATCACTTAATGAACATGGCGTCAAGATATCTGAAGAAGAGTTTATTGCCCTCTTTGCTGCCTGGGCCCATTACAATTGTACAAATACATTCGCCATTGGAAACCAAATTTCGGACCAAATACGGTTCAATATCGCCAATCGTACATTCGGTAAATTCGGTGTGCAAGAAAAAGACCTACAGAAATTACCATTCAAACTCAGAAAAATTCTAAAAGAAAAATATACTCAGGAACAGATAGATTGGATTGCATCTATACTATCTACAACATTCCTTAGTCGCGGAAGTGGTGAGGAAGAGGGAAAGTACTACCTCAATTTAGATAAAATCATGTTAAAGTTCAAGGGAGAACACAGGTGGCACCGCTGTAGAACTTGCTCAGACATTTTCCCATATACTCTACTCAGAAAATGTGCACATTGTGGTTCACCGGATATCTGTGAGATGAGTGATGGAGATCTTGAACGATACAAGTTCTGGAGAGATCCTATTCTTGATGCAATCGATGAGGAGTCCGGGGCATCAATTCGTACCATTAACACAGAGGAACATACAGCACAACTCTCTTACAAAGATCAGCGGGATGAAATCTGGTCCACGACAGAAAATTACGAGATGCGATTCCAGAATCTGCTGACAGACGATGAACTCCCAATAGACGTATTGAGTTGTACAACAACGATGGAAGTCGGCATTGATATCGGTTCTTTGACCGCCATTAGCCTTCGAAATGTTCCCCCAATGCGGCAAAACTATCAGCAGAGAGCGGGACGTGCGGGAAGACGCGGAACCTCGATTTCAACGATTGTCACTTATGCTCATAATGGTCCCCATGACAGTTGGTACTTCCAACATCCTGACCAAATCATTTCGGGAGATGCTGGTAGTCCATGGATTGATGTAGATAATGTCACACTCCTTCAGCGTCATGTGAATTTGCTCATCTTAAGTGAATTTCTGAGGGAGAAGGGGACAGATTTGTACGAATATCCAGCATTATCGTTCTTTGATGACTACTATGGGGATTTTATACAGTTCCTGAAACAACTCCAATTTAACCCAGAATTAGAAGCAGCGATTCATTCCACAGAGAAAAAAGATGAGAATTCTCATCAAAGATATTTAACTGGGCTCAAAACCGAATTAGAGAGAATTCGAAACGATGTGTTCAACAATCGTGGACTGTATGAAGCAAAAACTGAGAACGAGCAACAAACCAGTCTCCTCGATCATTTGAGTTTCGAAGGGATCTTACCGACATACTCTTTCCCGCAGAATGTTGTAGGATTCTTCATTGAAGATAAATCCGGAACTAAGATACTTCAGAGACCAGATCGCTCCCTAGACATTGCAATCAGTGAGTACGCTCCAGGAAAAGTAATTGTAGTGAATAAAGTGACTTATAAAGTAGGTGGGATCTATAGTTTCCATTCAAAATTCAGAAGAGGGAATAGGCGCGAATTCCAGGCACGACCTTACTTTGAGGATCCAAGTTATCTATCAGATTTATATCTATGTCCGAATCCAGATTGTGGCTGGACTGATACGGATTACCCAGCAAACAAAGTGTGCCCATTCTGTGGCGAACCTATTTCTGATGTTAACAAACGGAAAATGCTTCGCCCATGGGGCTTTGCCCCCGTAAATGGAAAGCCAATTCCTGAAGCCCACGCAGAGGTTGAACAATCATATGCAGAGGAGCCCTGCTATTTTGCAACACCTGACCGCAATGATATGAAGTATATCGGATGTCAACACATTATGGCCGCAGTCCGTTCTGATAAGATCAGAATCATCAATAAGGGTTTGAAAGGACGTGGGTTTAATGTGTGCCAGAAGTGTGGTGCTGCAGAGATTGCAGAACAGATTACTGTCAATGATGAATCTAAACCATTAAGGAATGTTGATCGACCATACACGTTTCCAGGCGTGACTTCAAAGTGCTTCCATGATCCGGTAAATGTGTATCTCGGCCACACATTTGCAACGGATATGATTGTGTTTGAATTTGAGTTGATCCAGTCTCTAATTGACACTGATTACTCAGGAATGTGGATCTCAAGCGCCGCAACAACACTTACTGAGGCATTTCTACTTGCTGCAAGCCGCACTTTAGATGTTGACTTTAATGACATCAAAGGTGGTCATAGAGTTCACAGAACTGAAGATACAACATTTGTTGATATTTATATCTATGATAGTCTGTCAAGTGGGGCAGGATATGCCACTGGTCTTTGGAATATGATTGATCCATTACTTCAGAATGTTGCAGATACGCTAGACTGCAAAAAGCGTTGTGCTACAGCCTGTCACTCGTGCCTTAAGCATTACTGGAACCAAAGAGTGCATGGAAAACTGGATCGCATCGCAGCATTAGAACTCCTCAAATGGGGTCGATATGGTGATCTACCTAAACCCTTGGGAATTGATGAACAGGACAAGATTATCACCCCACTCAAACGTCTACTTATCGATGCTCATCCAGAGATACGGTTCCAGTCCGAACAAAGGAGTATCTCCATTATTTTACCAAAGACATCTGTCAAAATTGTGGTATATCCTGCAATGTGGGCTCTTCCAATGCAAAGTGAGAACACTCTATATTTATCAGATAAATTAGTTAAAAATGCACTACCTAAAGCCTTTGATGAGGTCGACAATCATGTAAAATATCTGTTGAGAGGGGTCTCAACTTAGCAAAGTTGACTGCCAAAATATCCCAACAATTCAAATAGTCCTTGTTGTGTAATCCCAACCAAAACCAACACCCATATCTCCCCACCCCCCGATCTCTCCTGCAACAACAATGGATCTCGCCCAGTACCGCCGGATCAACACCATCATCGAACGTGACAGCGCCGACGCGACCTACAAGTATGCCCTCCTCCGGGGCGTCATCGAGATCTGCCAGCAGTCCTCGCACCTGCGGGAGGACGACGGCGACCAGGTCTCGTTCCCCCTCGGCCTGCTCGTCGAGAAGTGGCTGCTCTACTACTATCCCATCTTTGCAGCCCCGGCGTTCATCCCGCAGAAGAACGGGGAGACCCCCGACCAGGAGACCGGCAAGGCCGTCTCGTTCCGCAAGCACTTCATGCCGGTCATCGACTACTACCAGGACCGGGGCGGGATCTCGGTCTTCTACAACGACTATGCCCGCGGCACCATGCCGGCCGGAATCCAGCCCGCGTTCCGGACGCTCGTCAAAGCGGTCCGGAAGACAATCACGGAGATGCCGATGAAGCACCTCGGCTACTCGCAGTCAAAGGAGCACTACTCGGTCTTCGACTACGACCGGCCGCTTTACCGGCTCTCCGGCGACAGCCCGGTCGACCGGGCCTCCCTGATCGAGAACTCCGGCCGGTTCTCCCTCTCACGCGACCTCTGCACGGTCTTTGAGCACTTCGGGGGGTTCATCTCCGGGGAGGAATGCCTCCTGAAGAAGTGGGCCGAGTTCACCGCGGCCGCGGACAAGACCGGGACCGTCACCGAGGAGTGCATGCTCTCGCTGCTCACCAGGACCCCGACGACCGAGCGGGCGATCGCGGATGCGAGGAACATCTACCACTCGGTCTTTGCGGAGGAAGGGGCGCTCACCTGCGTCTGGACAGGGAAGCCTATCCGCTCGCCGGAGGCGATGCATATCGACCACGTCCTCCCGTTCTCGGTCTGGAAGAATAACGACCTCTGGAACCTCCTCCCAGCCCTCAGTTCAATCAACGCCAACAAGCGCGACCATATCCCTGACCCTGCGCTCCTCGAGTCCCGGCGGGACTGCATCATCGGCTACTGGGACCTCCTCCACGACCACGCCCCCCGCCCCTTCGAGCGGGAGATCGCGGTCTCCCTCCTCGGCCTCGAGACCGCGGGAACCGGCTGGCAGGACCGGGCCTTCGACCACCTCGCCGAAAAGTGCGCCTACCTCATCCACGTCCGGGGGTACGCAGCATGGACCCTCTGACCTGCCCGTTCTGCAACCCCGCAGAAGACGAGATCGTCCTCGCAAACGACCTCTGCTACGCCCGCTATGATCGATATCCAGTCAGCCCCGGCCACCTCCTCCTCATCCCCTACCGCCACATCCCCACCCTCTTCGACGCGACCGACGAAGAACAGGCTGCCCTCCTCGCCCTCGTCCGGGAGGCCAAAATCCTCCTCGACAAACAATTTCATCCCGACGGCTACAACGTCGGCGTGAATGTGGGAAAAGCCGCCGGCCAGACGGTGATGCACCTCCACGTTCACGTCATCCCCCGGTATGCCGGCGACGTGGCAGACCCCCGGGGCGGGGTCAGGGGGGCGATCCCGGAGAAGAGGAAGTACTGAGGGCGGTCTGCCCGAGCCCCGGGGAGAGTTCCATTCTGGACTTCAACTCGCCCTCCAGGAGCAGAAGGACTCTGGCTGCGGCCCCTCTCCGGGAGTGAGAGACAGGAGCAGAGAGTCCCGGCCGGGATGGCCCTCGAAACGAGGAGATCCGGAAGCGGGCGCCGGGTTCGCGACCGGCCCTGTACCGGTGCGGAAGTGGAGGGGTATCCGGCATACAGGAATTCCGGGGTGGGGTGATAGAAGGAATAGTATAAGCGGATGGCTCCGCAACCTGCACCCATTTGAGTTGGAGAATTTGATAGTCGCAGCGCGGATCACGTTGCCTCGCATGTATGTCCCAAAAAGTCATCCAGAGTCGTATCGAAAACCCTAACATGCCCGGCTTTCAATATCAGGGTGATTATTGCCTTTCGCTTACACAGGTAAGGGCACCCACTCGAACCAGGATGTACACCATGATCAAAATTGAAGGGATCGGAGCAGCTATCCCCTTCAAGGATACTGATTTTCCTTTGCCAGTTCAAGACGGCGGGCAGATACGATCCCCGGATTCGGGATGTTGTGGGGGCGCGTCTCATGGATGACCTTCCTACCCTTCTTACCCGCTTTGAAGGGCAGCGTATCGACTTTAAGGAGGAAGTGAGCAGCAATCTCTACAAACTCCTCTCCGCGTTCGCCAACACCGCCGGCGGTACGGTCATTCTTGGTGTCAGGGACAGGGATCACGCCGTCACTGGCATCGATCTCAGGAATAACGCAATCAAAGTCCTTGCAGACAGCATAACCACCAGGCTCGGCATCCACCCGGTCATCGATATC
>Ga0208462_1001688_pt1 | contig 14043 bp, 13 predicted proteins | sample AD_SCU001_MetaG_FD_184452 | JGI IMG/M metagenome (GOLD analysis project Ga0208462, IMG submission 184452) | Active sludge microbial communities of municipal wastewater-treating anaerobic digesters from China - AD_SCU001_MetaG (SPAdes) (version 2) | ecosystem: Engineered > Bioreactor > Anaerobic...
TTCGCCCGCCACCTGCAAAAGGACTTGTCCAGGGCACAGCCGGGGGTAGAGATCCTGGAAGTGAATGGATTTTCGGTTCGCGGCAGCGGCAGAATAGACAACGTGAGGCTCGGGGCCGGCCGCTGATGCGCTGCGGGCCGGCGCCCGGCGCCATGGGCAATGACCTGGAAACCAGATTCCCGGGTGAGTCTGGTTTCATGCCTTGTGGTGACGCCGGAGCCATGGACAAGAGCGTTCAAAACGGCAGCATTCGAAGGGCGGGCATAAAGTCGGCCCCTTGCATACGCGACAGCCAGGATCTTTAGGGTGGGCAAGGTTCTTCCGTGCCCACGATACGGGGGACGGGGTTTATCCCCGTCCGGCCCTCCTTCCGTTGATCCCTTATTACGCCGATCCCCTGTTCCGTGAGGTCGAACACCCGTCGGTATCAGCCCCTGCCCTTTTTCCTCCACCGGACAAACAACGCCACGCCGGCCACCCCTGCAAGGATCGAGACGATGGTGGCGGGTTCCGGGATCTTGCTCGGTTTGGTGGGACGCTGGTTCAATCCGCCCGTGCCGGAGTCGGAGATGTTGCTCGTGCCGGGGTTCCGGTCCTTGGAGCCGGTTTCGGCTGCGATGGCGGAGCCCGTGCCCCATCCGGCCGTCTGCTCCACGACTGGAAACGACAAGGCCGGCGCCAGGGCGACCAGGCAAACAAGACAGATCACTGAAATGCTTCGTTTCATCGAGATACCTCCTGATTATGTGGGAAGACGGGGTTTTCTCCCGGCAAGAACCGGGGTAAAGGACGATTCCCCGAGAGTGCCGCCTTCCTGTAAAAAGGGCTGACGCTCACCCCGGCAAACGCCGGCAACGACGTATCCCCGGTTATGACGGCAAGGAATTGGCCGGGGGCGATTCTCAACATGAGACCCCGGATTGGCGCACCCTTCCGGAGCGCATCGTCACGACGCCCGATTCTCCACCATTTGCAGCAGATACCGGCCATAACCGTTCTTGGAAAGAGGTTCCGCGAGAGTGCGGACCTGCTCCGGCCCTATGTACCCCATCCTGTAGGCCACCTCTTCGAGGCATGCCACTTTAACGCCTCGGCGGCTTTCGGCGATTTCCACAAACGTGCATGCTTCCGCGAGCGACTCGTGGGTCCCCGCATCCATCCACGTGATCTCGCCCCCCAGCAGCTCGACCTGCAATTCTCCAAGATGGAGGTATTCTCTGATCACGTCGATGATTTCCAATTCCCCGCGCTCGGAAGGAACGAGCCGCGCCGCGATTTCCACAACCCTGCTGTCGAAAAGATAGAGGCCCGTGACGGCGAAATTCGATTTCGGAACGGACGGCTTTTCCTCGATGCCGATGACTTTTCCGGAACCGTTGAATTCCACCACGCCGTATCGGTGCGGGTCGTGTACCCAATACCCGAAGACGAGGCCTCCGGTCTTGAGCCGCAGAGCCCGCCGAAGGATTGTCTCCAGGCCGTCCCCGTGGAAAATGTTGTCGCTCAGAATGAGACAGACACGGTCGTTGCCGATGAAATCCCGTCCGAGAATGAACGCGTCCGGAATTCCGGCCGGGTGCGGTTGTTCGACGTAGGAGAATCTCACCCCCCACTGACTGCCGTCCTCGAGCAGAGCCTGGAACCGGGGCAGATCCTTGGGGGTGGTGATGACGAGGATGTCCCGGATCCCCGCCTGCATCAGAACGGACAGCGGGTAGTAGATCATGGGCTTGTCGTAGACCGGCAGCAGCGGTTTGCTCACGGCCCGGGTGGTGGGATAGAGCCGGGTGCCGGCGCCGCCGGCAAGGACGATTCCCTTCCAGGTGCCGGGCGACGGCTCGGACTTGGGCGAAATCGCAGTGGGATGACCGGGAAAACCCATGTCGCCCTCCTTTTCACCTGAGCTGATGACTATGGGATTACGGGATCGGCATTTGTTTGGTATGGACAAGAGATAGCAAGGAAAGTGCCACAGTGCGTCATCGAGGCTGGGCGCGCTTTTGCAGCCTGACGAATCTACCATTGGTAGATGATTTCCCGGTTTGGACAGGTTCACAATCGCCCGGCGGATGGGCGCGTCGAGCGGCGGTTGTCCTCTCCGCGCGTCGAGAGCGCACATGATTTCCCGGATCGTCCCGATGCCGTCCTTGAGCCGGATGCGCTCGAGACCGGCGCGGAACAACCGCGTCCGGCTCCGTGTGCGACGCGGGCGTGAATCGACCGTCCGGGAAATCCGCCGACCGGGAGCCCACGGCAACGACCGGATGCATTGCTCGTGAAACCTTTTCGTCTCCGCGCCGCGCCGATCCCCCTCAAAGTTTCGTTGAATGTGCATTTTATGCTTGACATCCGAAAACCTCGTTCTAGAATTGCATTCACAACACGATTGCACAGTTCGCACATTTGGCACTATCCGATCGCACCACCACAATGCAATTACCTGGAAAGTCGGTTTGAAGACGGCGCAGGGCCGATGCAGCAGGTTTTCGGGGAAAGGAGGGCGGCAGGCACTTCGAAGTGCGGGTTTTTCTCACGACAGGCGATGGTTTCATGACGGCGGCCTGTCGGTTTATTTGAAGTTTCAAGCGGATTGGTTTCACCAGCAGCATTGAGTTCCTTGCATTGTCGACTGAGTTGCTCATTTTCCACTCCCGATTCATTTTCCTCCCAGTCTATCGCCCAGTGATCCGGCTTCTGCTTCGCAGCTTCCACTGCAGCTTTTACCAGAGGTAGTTTCCGCCGCTTGCCGGCAGGTTCGGATTCCTCCGACCGGTTGGCGGCATCGGTGGATCGTTTCGTTGTCCCGTCCGATCGGGCGGTGTGCCAATGCGGCTCGAGCACCCCGGGCGACGTCACTCAACATCGAGTCAAACGACATGATTCAGGCTCCATTCCCGAAGGAATGCGTGGTCTTGGCTTGCGTCAAGCCATTACCGGGAGATGACGGCTTTGGTCCGGCGCTCGCCGCTCGGCTGCGTGTCCACCCGGGAAGCCCCGGCGGCACGGTCCGCGTCGAGGCGGGTACGACCGGATTGCGGTTCAATCTCCTTTTGGTAGACGGAGACTGTCGTCAGACGTCTCAGGACATCGCCGTCGACGAAGTCGGAGAGAAACGCGGCAAAATTTCCGAAATCGACTGTTATCTCCGGGTGAAGCCCATGGTGTTTGCCCGTCGCCGGTTTCGAAACGCGAACACGTTCAACCCAGTCCGCGCCCGGTCGGCGCAGATCGTTCACATTCCCCAAAGAATCCGGGGGCAAACGTCGCGACCCCCGATTGCCGCCACCCGCCGCACGTGGCTACGGCTCCCTTGTACTGCCGAGGGAGGGGTTTCATGATCGAGATTCGTGTGGGAGAGTTTGCCGAAAAGCTCGGCGTGCATCGCAACACGGTGCGCAATTGGATCAAGAACGGCACCTTGCGCGCCACGAGCACGGTGGCCAAGAAGTATTACATCCAGCTTGAAGACCTGCGCCGCTTTTGCCGGTTTCAGTCCATTCCGGAAAGCGTTTTCACCCAGTTGGCACAATGGGATGTCGAGTCTTTACCCGTCAAGGAGGAAACCATGAATATAAACACGACGAGTGCCCCCGAATTGAAAACGATCGGGATACGCGACAATCTTCTACGGGCCGATCCCCAATGGGCCGACGTGTGCCTGACCTGCGGCAGCTGCGCCAGTGCCTGTCCCATCTCCGGCGTGGACGGTCTTGACCCGCGCAAAATCGTCCGCATGGTGGTGCTGGGACGCACCAAGGAAGTGGTTGATTCCAACTGGACATGGAAGTGCACCATGTGCGGCAAGTGCGAAGAAGCCTGTCCCATGAATGTGGAACTGGTCAAACTCTTTCGCCGGATCCGCGGACTGCGGGAACGCGAGAAGGTACCCGGCCCTCTGCACAAGGGGGTGCTGATGGCCCTGCGCCGCGGCAACAACCTGGGCATACCCAAATCCGAGTTCGTCGACCTGCTCGTGGAAGTCGGTGAAGAGCTGGCTGAAGAATGCTGCCCGGGTTTCGCCACTCCCGTCGACGTGCAGGGCGCCAACCTCCTGGTCACCGTCAATTCCAAGGAACCTTTCGGCGAACCGGACGACATGAAGTTCTGGTGGAAGATTTTCCATGCCGCCGGGGAATCCTGGACCATTCCTTCGGAGAATTGGGAAGGGGTCAACTGGGGACTGTTCACCGGTGACGACGAGGCCATGCGGATCATGGTCGGCCGCCTGGTGGACAACATGTACCGTCTGGAGGCGAAAAGACTTGTCCTGCCCGAATGAGGCCACGCCTATTATGCCACCCGGTTCGGGTTGGAGAAATGGTACGCGGAAGACATCAAGAAATTTGAGATCGTCACCATTTTCGACGTGCTCATGGAGTACCTCAAGTCGGGACGCATCAAGGTCGATCCTGCCCTGCATTCCGAGCTCACCACCTATCACGATCCCTGCAACTACGGCAGAAAATCCTTGAAAACCTTCGGCGTCGGCTATTTCGAAGAGCCGCGCTGGATCGTGCGGCAGTGCTGTCCGAACTTCACCGAAATGTACCCCAACTTCGAAGGCAACTACTGCTGCGGCGGAGGAGGCGGCGCCTGGGCCCTGCCATTCCGCGAAGAACGCGTTTTCTATGGTCGTATCAAGCAACGTCAGATAAGGAACACCAAGGCCAAACTGGTCGTCACTTCCTGCCACAACTGCCGGGACCAGATCATGAAAAGCCTGCGCAAGGAATACGACCTCGACATTGAAGTCAAATACATCTGGGAACTGGTGGCCGACGCTTTGATCCTGGAACCCGGAAAATCCGCAGAGCAGTGATTCTTTTTGCTTCAGGGAGACGCATTATGACCAATCCCATCAATGGATCCATTCTCGTCGTGGGGGGAGGCATCGCGGGCATGCAAACGGCCCTGGACGCCGCCAACTCAGGATTTTACGTCCACCTGGTCGAACGCGAGTCCGCCATCGGCGGGACCATGGCCAAGCTGGACAAAACCTTTCCCACCAACGACTGCGCCATGTGAATCATCGCCCCGAAGCTGGTCGAGGTCGGCCGGCATTTGAATATCGAATTGCACACCCTCTCCGAGGTGGTGAGCGTCACAGGGGAACCCGGTAATTTCACGGTCAAGCTTCTTCAGAGACCTCGGTTCATCGATCCGGACAAGTGCACAGGCTGTGGTGAATGCGCCCGCGTCTGCCCCGTGGCCGTGGACGACGATTACGAAATCGGCATGACAAAGCGAAGGGCCGCCTACCGCAAATACGCCCAGGCGGTGCCCGGCTCGTTCGCCATCGAGAAAGTTGGAACCTCTCCATGCAAAGCGACCTGCCCGGCTCATATATCCGTTCAGGGATACATAGCCCTGGCGGCTGAGGGAAAGTTCCAGGAAGCCCTCAAGCTGATCAAGGAAGAAAATCCTCTGCCGGCCGTCTGTGGACGCGTTTGTCACCACCCGTGCGAGTCCGAGTGCATGCGCGGGGGGGTGGATGAGCCCGTGGCGATCAACTCCATCAAGCGTTATATCGCGGACTTGGATGCACGCCGGGAAACGCGCTTCATTCCCGAAGTGAAGGAGAAGCGCGAAGAGAAAGTGGCCATCATCGGTTCCGGCCCCGCGGGTCTGACCTGCGCCTATTACCTTGCCATCCAGGGATACGGGGTCACGATTTTCGAAAAACTGCCCGTCCTCGGGGGAATGCTCACGGTCGGAATTCCTTCCTACCGGCTTCCGCGGGACACGATCATGGGAGAAATCGAAGTCATCCGGGAGATGGGGGTCGAATTCAAGACCGGGGTCGAAATTGGAAAAGACTTCACCGTTGCACAGTTGAGGGAGCAGGGTTTCAAGGCGTTCTTCCTCGGGATCGGGGCTCACGAATGCAAGGCTCTGGGAATTGAAGGCGAGAACCTGGAAGGGGTATACCCCGGGGTGGACTTCCTGAGGGACGTAAATCTCGGAAAGCGGATTGCGCTCGGGAATCGGGTTGCGGTCATCGGTGGGGGCAATGTGGCCATGGATTCCGTCCGTACCGCCCTTCGCACCGGGTCGACCCAGGCTTTCGTGATCTACCGGAGAAGCTTTGCGGAAATGCCGGCCAATGAAGAGGAGATCGAGGAATGCCGCGAGGAAGGCATCGAGATCATGACTCTGACCAATCCAACCCGGATACTCGGAGAAAACGGCAGGATCAAGGCGGTCGAGTGCATCAGGATGGAACTGGGAGAGCCGGATTCCTCGGGAAGGAGACAGCCGATTCCGATTCCCGGTTCCGAGTTCGTTCTCGAGGTGGACGCCCTGGTGGCAGCCATCGGGCAGGAATCCGACTGGGCCTGCCTTACGCCCGAGTGCACCTGTCAGCTGAACGATTGGGGCACGATGCGGGTGGACCCTCTGACCCTGCAAACGCATGATCCCGACATTTTCGCGGGAGGCGACGCGGTAACGGGTCCAAAGACCGTCATCAAGGCTATCGCCGCCGGCAAGCAGGCCGCCGTATCCATCGATCGTTTCATCCGGGGTGTGGAACTTAAGGAAGGGCGAGAGAAGGAATGGAAGGCGGTGGAGGAAGTCCGAACGGAAGGATACGATCGGATACCTCGTGAGCGCATGCCGCGGCTTGAACCGAAGATGCGCACGGAGAACTTCAACGAGGTCCAACTCGGTTTCGATGAAGAACAGGTCAAACGGGAGGCGCGGCGTTGCCTGTCCTGCGGAATATGCTCCGAGTGTTACCAGTGCGTGGATGCCTGTCTCGCCAACGCGATTGTTCACGAGGAGAAGCCGGTGGAGAAGGAGGTCCTGGTGGGCTCCGTGGTCCTTGCACCCGGTTCGGCCACCTTTGACCCGAGCAGAATCCGCACATGGGGTTACGGCCTGTATCCAAACGTCGTCACGGCCATGGAACTGGAAAGGCTGCTGTCGGCTTCCGGCCCCACCGGAGGCCACCTGGTGCGCCCGTCCGACCACAAGGAGGTGCGCCGCATGGCGTTCTTGCAGTGCATCGGTTCACGCGACCTCAACAAGGCCTCTCACGGATACTGCTCCTCGGTCTGCTGCACCTACGCCATCAAGGAAGCCATGATTTCCAAGGATCATATCAAGGATCTGGATGTCTCCATTTTCTTCATGGACATGCGCACTCACGGCAAGGAATTTGAGCGCTACTACGAACGGGCCAAACAGCAGGGGATTCATTTCCACCGCTGCCGGGTCCACTCCCTCGAGCCCGTGATCGATTCCAACAACGTCTATTTCCGCTACATCGACGACCAAGGCCGGCAGCTGGAGGATGAATTCGACCTGGTTGTACTGTCGGTGGGCCTGTGCACCCCGCCATACGCCGTTGAGCTCGGTCAGCGTACAGGCATCGCTCTCAACAACGACAACTTTGTCGAGGGGTCCTCGTTTAATCCGGTGGCCACTTCCAGGCCGGGCATTTTCGCGTGCGGCACATTCACCGGCCCCAAGGATATCCCCCAAACCGTCATGGAAGCCTCCGCGGCCGCGGCTGAGGCGACACGCGGGTTGGCCGAGGCTCGCAACGTTCTGACCCGGGCCAGGACCTATCCGGAGGAACGCATCGTGGTCGACGAGGAGCCGCGCATCGGGGTTTTTATCTGCCACTGCGGGAGCAATATTGCCGGAGTGGTGGACGTGGAAAAGGTGGCCGAATTTGCCGCCACCCTTCCCCACGTGACGCACGTGGAGCGCAACCTTTTCAGCTGCTCGCAGGATACCCAGGAGGCCATGCAGGGATGCATCCGGGAAAAAGGGCTCAACCGGATCGTCGTGGCAGCCTGCACCCCGAGGACCCATGAGCCTTTGTTTCGTGAGACCCTGAAAGCGGCGGGGTTGAATGAATACCTTTTCGAGATGGCCAACATCCGCAACCAGGATTCCTGGGTGCACGCCCAGGATCCTGAAAGAGCCACGACCAAGGCCATGGACCTGGTCCGCATGGCCGTCTCCAAAGTGGGATTGCTCAGCCCCCTTCCCGCTCTTTCCTTCGACGTCAACCGCTCGGCCCTGGTCGTCGGGGGAGGCCTGGCCGGTATGGCGGCAGGCTTGGAACTGGCCGATCACGGCTTCCCCGTGCACCTGGTGGAAAAAACGAATGTTCTGGGAGGCCAGGCACGCCACCTGTACCACACCTGGAGAGGCGAGGCTCTTGAACCCGCAATCCAGGAAATGGATGCCAAGGTGAGGAGTCACCCTCACATCACCCTGCATCTCCAATCCACCGTAACCCATGCCGAAGGCTTCGTGGGCAACTTCCGCTCCACCATAACCAACGGCCGCACGGAAACGGTAATCGAACACGGAGTGGGCGTCCTGGCCACTGGAGGCGAGGCCTATCAGCCCACCGAATACGGTTACGGCTCCTACGACCGGGTCTTCACCGCCATTGAGTTCGACAAGTTGTATATGATGGGTGATCGACGGTTCGCCGATGCCAAAACCTTTCTTTTCATCCAGTGCGTGGGTTCCCGCGAGAAGGATCGCATGTACTGCTCCAGAGTGTGCTGCACCCATTCCGTGCAGGCGGCGATCCAGCTCAAGGAGGAACAGCCCGGGCGGGAGGTGTTCATCCTGTACCGCGACCTGAGGACCTACGGCGAACGAGAGGAGCTCTACCGGAAGGCCAGGGCCAAGGGGGTCGTGTTCATCAACTATGAGCTGCACGAAAAGCCGAAGGTTTCGGCTACGGATCATCGGCAGTTGGAAGTGACCGTGTGGGACCATGTGCTCCACGAACCTCAGCGCATCACTGCGGACATCGTGGTGCTCGCCACCGCCATCGTGCCGAATCCGGCCAACGACGAACTGGCGAAACTCTACAAACTCTCCACCGATGCCGACGGGTTCCTCCTGGAGGCGCATGCCAAGCTCAGACCCGTGGACTTTGCCGCCGAGGGCATCTTCATGGCCGGCCTGGCCCACTATCCGAAGCCGATCGATGAGGCTGTCGCCCAAGCCAAGGCGGCTGCCGGCCGGGCCTTGACGATCCTGGCCAACGACCGGATCCTGCTCGAATCCATCAAAGCGCAACCCACCGCCGGGTGCGACGGATGTGCCCTGTGCCTGGATGTCTGCCCTTACCAGGCTATCAGCCTGGTCGAGGCGACGGAACCCGATGGCCGACGCTCGGCCCACATTGACGTGAACACTGCCAAGTGCAAGGGCTGTGGGCTCTGCCAGGCGACCTGCCCCAAGGACGGGGTCCAGGTGGCCGGCTTTTCGCTGGAACAGATCGGCGCCCAAGTCCGGGCGGCTCTAACGGCTTGATAAGGAGGAACGCATGAATTACGAACCCAAGATCATCGGTTTCACCTGCAACTGGTGTACCTATGCCGCCGCCGACCTTGCCGGGGCTTCACGCATGCAATATCCCCCCAACATTCGGCTGGTGCGCGTCATGTGCTCCGGCATGGTACACCCCAAACTGGTTGTCGATGCTTTTGCGCTGGGTGCCGACGGCGTCATGATCATGGGGTGACACCTGGGCGAATGTCATTACCTGGATGGTAATCACAAAGCTCAGGCGCGCGCCCGCGTCATTGCCGAGATGGTGGATGCCCTGGGGTTGGAGCCCGAACGGTTTCAACTCGTGTGGTGTTCCTCCGCGGAAGCGAATCGATTCGTAGACGCCGTCACTCAAATGACCAACAAGCTGATTGAGCTCGGACCTTCTCCATTCGGTCAGAAGGCTCAAGAAGCCGCAGCATCCTGAGGAGGGTGATCCATGGCGGTAAAAGTTGTTCAAGAATGGCTCAATTCCTGTTCAGGCTGCGAAATATCCATTGTGGACATGGGTGAACGGTTGCTGGACGTCCTTCAACTGGTGGAGTTCGTCCACAGCCCGGTGCTCATGGATCACAAGTACTTCGGCCAGCTGGGCAACGGGAAGCATATGGAGATCCCCGAGGCCACCGTGGGGATTGTGAGCGGCGGGGTACGCAACGAGGAGCACCTGGAAGTCCTCCGCCAGGTCCGGGAGAAGTGCCAGGTTGTCGTAGCCCTTGGCACCTGCGCCACGCACGGCGGAATCCCGGCCCTGTGTAATTCCTACAGCAACCAGGAGACCTTGCAGCGCTATTACGGCACGGAATCCACAGACCCTCCGGAAGCTTTCCCCGACCAGGGGGTCCCCGCTCTCCTCGACGCCTGCTATGCGCTCGATGAGAAAGTCAAAATCGACGTCTACCTGCCGGGCTGCCCTCCGCATCCGGACCAAATCTTTGCAGCGCTGGTTGCGTTGGTCGAAGGCAAAGCCCTCGATCTCCCCGGCAGGAGCGTGTGCGATCACTGCCCCACGGTGCGCGAGGGCAAGGGACAGGTCAAGCAGCTCAGGCGGTTTTTGCAGGCGCCGTATCAGCAAAGCCCCGACGAACCATTGAGCAAGATGCGGTGTATCCTCGAACAGGGAATGCTCTGCATGGGCCCTGTGACCAGGGCCGGGTGTGGCGGAAACGCCATTACGCCACGCTGTCTCACGGCCCGTGTGCCCTGTCGCGGATGTTACGGTCCGGTGAAACAGGACGGCAATCAACGGCTCGATATGCTGAATGCTCTGGCATCCAACGGCATCGACCTGGGTTCCCTGCCGGAAACCGTTTCCCTACTCAGATTCGCCGGGGGCCATCACCTGCTCCGGCCTACGCGCAGATCCTAGGAGGCACAAACCATGGGACAGCTCATCAATATCCAACCCATCACACGGATCGAAGGGCATGCGGCCATTGCCATTCAGCTGGACGATCGGGGTGAAGTCGAGGACAGCAAGGTTCACTTCATGTCGCTTCGGGGCTTCGAGAAGTTTGTTGAAGGAAAGCCGGCGGAGGAACTCCCGCGCATCGTCAACCGGATCTGCGGGATATGTCCGTGGCAGCACCATCTGGCCTCCAACAAGGCCGTCGACCGTTGTTTCGGTGTGACTCCGACTCCGGCCGGGAGCAAGCTCAGGAAGCTGATGCAGACCATTTCGCATTCGGAAGACAAGATCCTGCATTTCTACTTCCTGGCCGCGCCCGATTTCGTCATGGGACCGGACAGCGCCTACGGGGTGCGCAACGTCATCGGCGTGGCCAAGGCCCATCCGGAACTGGCCAGGCGCGTGGTGCAGACACGATACGCCGTCAAGATGATCCTGGAAAAATTCTCAGGCAAGGCCATTCATCCCCATGCCGGGGTGGTGGGCGGGTTTTCCCGTCCTCTGCTCGAAGAAGACCGCCGGGATTTTCTCGCCAAAATGAGGGAGGTGCTGGATTTTGCCCTGTTCACCATGGATTTCGCCAAGACCCAGGTGTTCCCCAAATACCTCGACGCGGTGACGTCCCTCGGAGTCATAAAGACCGGGTTCATCGGAACGGTGGATGGCGACGGCGCCCTGAACCTTTATGATGGAAAGATTCGGCTCATGAAGGCCGACGGGACCTATGTCGATTTCGATGCCCAGGATTACCTCGACTACCTCGGGGAACACGTGGAGCCGTACTCCTTCGGCAAATTCCCTTACGCCCGCTGCTGGGAAGAAGGCTTCTCCCTGGACCCGGCACAGCCCAGGGGCATCTATCGTTCCAACACCCTGGCCCGGATCAATGTGGCCGATAAAATGGCGACCCCGCGCGCCCAGGCTGAACTGGAGGAGTTCCGCGAAAAATTCGGCCGGCCGGCCCAGTTCACCCTGCTCCATCACTGGGCACGCCTGATCGAGGAGGTCTATGCCTGTGAACACGCCATCGAACTGCTCGAAGATCCCGAGATCACCGACCCCAACGTGCGCGCCAAGGTCGAACCCAAGGCGGGCCGGGGGGTGGGCTGCCTGGAAGCCCCGCGCGGCACGCTCATTCACGACTACACCACCGATGCCGAAGGCATTGTGACCAAAGCCAACCTGATCGTCGGTACGACCCACAATCTGGGCCCCATCAACCTGAGCGTCAATCAGGCGGCACGCGCCCTGATTCACGGAGGAGTGGTAGATGAAACCATCTTGAACAAGATCGAGATGGCGGTGCGCGCCTACGACCCCTGAATTTCCTGTGCCACCCATCGCCTGGACGGCGATCATGGCGTTACCATTACGATCAGGAAGTCGGACGGCGAGGTGCTCCGAACATCGCACTCGCTTTAAATCACCGCCCGGCGCTATTTCACCGCGAAGCGCACGACGGTTGTGAGCAGGTGTCGCAGCCCGGTTTCATACCGTTCGCGCTCCTCGCGGCCGAGCCGGGTCTCGGGTCGCAACCACGCCGGCCGCACCGCATTTGTGCGACCGGACAACAACCGGCTGTAATCGTGTTTTCCAGTGTGCCCGGAACCGACAGGAAGGTCGACAGGGCCACCATAGACAGGGAGGGCTGACATGAGTTCCAAGGAACCCAGGCAAAAACGGACCAAGGTTACGGTGGAAGCGGCCGACACGGCCTGTGGGGCGGTGCCTCACATGACCGTCGACGAATTGGCGGCAAGATTGAATGTGTCCAGCAAGGAACTCTACTGCCCTGCATGCGGCAGGATTCACCTCACCGCGGAAGATGTGAAGAAAGCGGAAGCCAAGAAATACTCCGAGACGGAGCGGTACAGGGAAATCAGCGAACAGACGAAAGGGAACGTGTGAGTCGCCGCCCGTCTTTAATCTCTCAAAGGAGCGATAATGCTGATAAAAGACTGGATAAGTGAGACGCTGATCACCGTCGATGCCGACGCTTCGGTCGGGCAGGCTATCGACTTGCTCAACGACAATCATATCAGTATGCTGCCGGTCATGCATGAAGGAAAGCTGGTGGGATCGGTCACCGTCCTGAATCTCAAACCCCTGGCCTCAAGCGGCGGCCTTTCCCTGGGCGGCCTCGCCCCGGACCTGGTACTCAAGCGCTTCAAGGTCTCGGACGTCATGTCCCGGGCCCCCGTCACCGTGCCCATGGACAACACCGTGGAAGAAACCGCCGAAGCCATGCTCAACAATGAAGTCCCGGGCGTGGTTGTGGTGGATCGGAACCATCATCCCATCGGGGTGTTTACCGCAGAAGACACCAACAGGGTGCTCCTGTCAGTGACAGGGCACCGCCGGGGAGGAATTGTCTTCGGCCTGCTTGCGGACGACCGCCCCGGGTCCATCAAGGAATTGACGGACATTCTGCGGACGCGCGGCGGGCGGCTGGCCAGCATCCTGACCACCTATGAGCGCACTCCCAAAGGCAAGCGGCGGCTTCATATCCGGGTGCGAGGCCTCGACCGGACGGAACTCCCCGAGATCCGTGAACAACTCGGGCAGAAAGCCAGGTTTCTCTATGTCGTCGACATGCGGGAAAACCGGAGGGAGATATTTGAGGAAGACAACCCCTAGCCCCTCACGCCAGGCCTTCGATACCAGAATTCCGACACTGCGCGCCACACGCCCCGCTGAGAGCATGTAGCGCGGAAGGCGCGGGGCATGGCCGGCGGCCATGCCCCGCGCTCCAAAATCAGACGGACGTAACCCTGGAAAGAGACCGTCCGAGACCCTCCCGCCGGATCAAGTCCACCCCGTACACACCCGCGTTGCGAACAGGGGGACGGCTCCAATCCCCCCTTGGCCGGAACCCTCCCATTTCGCTCACCCCTTCCTGTTGCGGCACTGCAGGCCCAACCCCGCCCCGTGAGTCACGGAATTCGCCCGCTCACCCGGAATTTCCGCTCCAATCGTTTCGAGAGCCGGGCAACAAACCAGGTCATCAGGAAATACAGGACCCCAATGGCCAGGTAGACTTCGAGGGCGCGAAAAGTGCGCGTATAGATGAGCTGGCTGACCCGGGTCAATTCCGTTATGGCAAGAACGGAAACCAGCGACGACTCCTTCAGCAGAGCCGAGAAGGAGTTCACGAGGGGAGGCAGTGCCACCGAGACGGCCTGGGGCAGAATCACGTAGATCATGCTCTGAAGCCACGAGAATCCGAAAGAGAACGCCGCATCCTGCTGGCCTTTGTCCACGGAAAGCAAAGCCCCTCTGATGATTTCCGAGATATACGCGCCTCCGTTCAGTCCAAGCCCCAGAAC
>Ga0208462_1001689_pt1 | contig 14039 bp, 13 predicted proteins | sample AD_SCU001_MetaG_FD_184452 | JGI IMG/M metagenome (GOLD analysis project Ga0208462, IMG submission 184452) | Active sludge microbial communities of municipal wastewater-treating anaerobic digesters from China - AD_SCU001_MetaG (SPAdes) (version 2) | ecosystem: Engineered > Bioreactor > Anaerobic...
TCTTCGAGGTCCTCGGAAAGCTCGAGGCCTACCTCCAGGGCATCGCCCCCGAAAAGGGCCTCCGCGGCCGGGACCTCAAACCGATCGTCCAGGCCTGGGTCGAAGAACGCCTGGCGGAGGCGGGAGCGTGATCCCGCCTGGATGCGGCAGGGGAGGGGGGGCAGACACCGGATGTGGCGACGGAACTCGCCTATGGATGGAACGTATACGGCAGAAAGTGACGGGAGAAGAGGTGTAGATCAAAAGAGGTTAACATGAGATATCTTCGATTACCATTTATGAGGGGCTTCTGTATGCTATAATGAACAATATGATACCAAAAGCAGAATACCAGCAGGAGAGGGCGCCCTTCACCTACCTCATGGTGGCACTCTTTCTTCTCTCCGGTGCAACCGGGATTGTGACAGCGGAGAGCACCGCCGACAGCACGGCGGCGTCATGGACGCTTACCCTCAACGGTGTCGGGGAAGAGACAGTCTCCGCGGATGCGTTCAGGGAGATCAAAGCCGGAGACGGCATCACCTATACCGCGCCTGATGGCAGCATCTATACCGGCGTCCCCCTCAAACTGCTCATTGGCAAGGTGGACGACGCGGACCCTGCGACCTTCAACGCCACCCGCGCCGCTGAAGGCTACAGTATCATCATCCGGGCGACCGACTGGCACGACCGCATATTCTCCCCGGCAGACCTGACCGACGCCGGGTTCTGTGTCGCCGACTCGGTGAACGGAGGGCTCCTGCCGAAACAGGACGGGGATATCAAGATCGCACCCCTCATCCTTGTCGGTGAGGACGTACCCCCCGGCATGGGTATCGGGAACATCATGGACATCACCCTCACCGGTGCTGCGATTACGGGAGAGACGGAAGATGCGGTGAGTGTCATGGTCATCCGGTACGATGAGGAGGGCGGGAACGTGCTGAACGCCACTACCATCGACTGTAGATGGATGAGAGACCACCTCCCTGTCCATGGCGACGGCGCGACCACCTACTCATTCCAGGGTCCGACCTTCGACACCGCCGATCTCTGGAACCCCACAGAAGACAAGAACCTCGAAAAGGTCCAAGAAGCTCCCAGGGGCACCGCAATATCCGACCTCTGTGACCTCGTGGGCGGTATGCACGAAGGAGACGAACTGCGGATGACCTCGACAGACGGGTATGTCGTCGAACTTATGTACGAAAACATCTACACGCCAAAAGAGAAACAGGGTACGGCAATTCTCGCGTGGGAGACCAAAAAAGAGGGATTTGCCCCCGAGTACACCGGCGGCCCCGCACTCTTCTTCCTCTCCCCGGACCAGGTCTTCGGCAACCAGGACATGAAAGAATGCACCGACCCGGGGTACTGGCGGTACTACTGGTGCGCAGGGACCTCATATCCATCCGTAGCAGGACTCGCCGTCCGGAACGTTGAGAAACTGGAGATCTACCCCCGTAAGCAGGCGGACTGGGCACTGAACCTCTCGGGATACCTCACCGCGTCGATCTCAAAGAAGGAGTTTGAACAGGGCCTTGCCTGCGGCGAACGGGCACGCGGCCATGCGATGACCTATACGGACGGCGACGGGCATGTCTGGAAAGGGATGCCCCTCTATATGCTGGTGGGCTGGGTGGACGATGCATGCCAGCATGACGAGAACCTCGTCGACAATAAGGCATACAATGTGACCCTTGCGAAGAATGATGCCTACACGGTCATTCTGGAGAATGCGGACGGTGATTCAGTATCCTTCACTTCCAGCGAGATCATGAGAAACAGGGGCTATCTCATGGTAAACCAGGTGGACAACCACACCTTCGGCATCGACAGTGACATCTGGCCCCTCGCGCTCCGCGGAGAGGCAGTCCCTGCAGAGAAGGCGATCGACGGTATCACGACACTGACCCTTGTCTATGACGCTGCCCCCTCCGGCAGCGCGAAGCCTGGTGCCATGGCTGCCCCGTTCCCATGGGCAGGAGTGCTTGCCGGAATAGCGCTCGCAGGATATCTCCTGCACAGACGCTCATAACCACCCTTTTTTGGGAGCGCATCCCAGAGATATCCGGCGACCGAAGATCCACGTGATTCAGAGCGCTCTTACGCACTTCTTTTCAGGGAATTGAGCAGCATATGACGCGGCTGCCCACAGGGTATCCCCTCGCGGGGAACGACGTCCCTGCGGGACCTCCAGACCCGGGTCAACACGCACCCGCTCCGTGCGGATGCAAACGCCCCGCTCTTTGTGACCGCCCGGAGGTATGGGCACGAGCCCCGGCGCATGGGTGTCCGGACGGTTGAGAACAAACTGAGGTGCGTCGCCCGGAAACTCGCGATGACGAAACCGATTCACCCACACGCCATCCGCCACGCCCGGCTCACCGACCTGACCCGGAGCAGCGGTAAGAAGCAGGGGCTCTCCGAGATGGAGCTCCGGCTCGTGGCCGGCTGAGAGAAGAACAGCGCGATGCCGGAGGTGTATGTCCATCTATCCGGCGCGGATGTCGAGCGGAAGCTGCTGGAGAACGCCGGGCTCGTCGATGACGCGTCCGACCGGATGGATACCGCTCTCGAACCCCGGCAGTGTCCGCGGTGCAAGGCCCTGAACGCTTATGACGCCTTCTACTGTGCGACGTGTTCGATGGCGCTCGTCGAAGAGGCGGCGAGAAAGGTGGACGAGTCGACGGAGGAGGCGAAGAAGAGTGGGGAGTATCTGGAGTTGGTTCGGCAGCTGAAGAAGGATTTGGGGTTGTGACCGGAATTACTTCTCTTTTAGTCAGTCTTGTGATGTCCCTGGTATCGGGGGAGCATCACGCACAGCCGCTTTTCCGGTTCATACTCCCAACTCGATGACAGCTCGTTATAGGGGGCGATTTTACCGCTTGAAACCCCATTCCTGCATTCGCTCTTGCATGGGAGGCAATTTTTAACAGCACGAAATTGCGATTATGTGACCCCATCTCGATTGCCCGCCAACCCTAGATGAGCCCTGAGTTGGATAGAATAATTTGAACCCGATTAGATATTATTATATATTGTGAGCAGTATACAGTATTGTGTAACAAGAGTATTAACAAGAGGTGTGTTTATGGATGGCATGATTTTCGCGACATGGTCTTTTGAACTGCATACGAATCTGAGGGATCTGAGGGCACGGGACGATAGAAATATCCCTATGAAACATTCGGCCCTGATTAACCGCACAGAAGTGAGAGGTGCTCTGACCGAAAATCGTTGTGGGCTTCTTATCGCTCCACACGAAGATTCAGTCAAAGGATACTATGTGATAGATGTTGGAAGCTTGCTAGGTGTAGCCCCACTCGATATTAAGTCGGCAGACAAGATTTACGGGTTATATGGGGAATACATGGCCCTTCTCTACATAGACTCCGAATCAAGTAGTCCTGAGATCGTAGGAGTATTCCACCCACGTACATGGAAGGAAAAGTATCCTAGCAATTCAACAACACCCGCAAGTTTCAGGCTACCTGCACCACTCCTTGAAGAATACAAGGAGGCATGCAATTACTATAACGACTCCCAGGCGGCAGCAGTGACTCACACGATGTGGAATTATGTTGTTGGATGGAGGCTCGATATGCTCACAAACACCATCCCCAGTATCGTCCTCCTCGGGAATGGAGAGAAATGGGTGCCCGATCCTGCTATTCAGTATCTGCACATTAATGAGGGAGGCGATTGCTGATGTCTCAGATACTCACCGATCGGTCAGAGACTGCAGTCTCCCTTTACAATTTAACTCAACATTCTATTCGCCTCTATCGTCCAGATGGTACCGCACTGGAACTGCCACCGAGCGGGAAAGTGGCGAGAGTGGCTTCTGCCCCGGAGATCCTCGGGGCGGTTGAGGGAGTTCCGGTTCTGCACACAACTTATGGACAGGTGCTCAACCTTCCGGATCCACAGGAAGGAGTCATGTATATCACATCATGGCCGGTAGCAGAAGTAACTAAGAGACCGGATGTTATATGTCCGGACACATCTCCACGATCTGCTGTTCGTGATGGGCAAGGAAATCTCCTAGGAGTGAAGTCATTGCGATCGTATACCAATATGGGCGACTTCCAATCACTGCGCATGGCCTTATTCCATGAGCCGAAAAGCGTGTGTGTGCAATGCTATTGACTTCAACAGATACTTCCACGCTTTTTCTACGGTAAAACAGACCCGGCCATTGTGGTCTATCTTAGCTTATGGGTGGGCTCACTGTAGTTGCCCACGTTCACCGAGCGCGGTTCTCGCTTATAACTCCCTCCCACCCACCTCTTTTGTGTGCGGGAACGCGCCTGGGGAAAACTAACCAAACCCCCGTTCTTTTCAGCACCGATCACTTCGATCCACCCGCACAGGAGCAGCCCATGAGAGAGATCACCCAGGAAGTACTCGACCACATCCCGGACCCCATTGCAAAACTCGTCTGGGAGAAGTGGATCGCCGACGGTAAAGCCAGATTGATAACGCCACACAACGAGGGAACGAAATGCAACGCACAGACAGGATAGACGGCAGCCCACGGGATGAAGCGTGCACCAACATCGATTCACACGGGACTGCCAACAACTCTTCTCCGTCCGGAGTTATAATTCCAACTCCCGAGAAGCGAATGGCAGGTGTCGTCCCGCTCTACCTGGTCCAGCAGGTCGTGGCCGCCGAGATCGGCCGATACGGCCGGGCAGTGCGAGAGATCCACATCGTCCGGACCGGCTGCCACTACTACACCGTCACAACCCTGACGGGACAGGAGGTAGCCGCCCATGACTGAACCCGGGACCCTCTCCCACAGCACCGGCGGAGCGCTCCATATCGCCGTCGACGCCGAGCACTACCGGATCGAGGCTGAAGACCTCAAGAGCCTGCTCTTCTATGGCCGGGTAATTCCGATCACCGAGGACCGTTCACGGACGACCCCGGGCGGGGTCCTGGTCAGCGAGGTTGCCATCGAGGGGCACGCGGCGATGAACGCTTCGGGCAAGGCAGTGATGCTCCATACCCGTGTCGGCTCCTACATCGTCCCGCTCGTCAGTTTCCAGCGGGTCGCCCGCGGAGAGGCCATCTCCGCCCCGCTCTTCCCCCTCATCCCGGGGGTGACAGGATGAGCGACGCCATCGAGAGCGTGGTCAACGTGCTCGCCCCCGACGGCGGCGTGGTCGAGGTCCGGGCGCTCGCCGACGGCGTCACGCACTCGGGCTACTTCGACGACTACGAGGCCCTTGCCCGGGCCGTCGAGGCGCTCGACGCCGACCCCTCGGTCGCCGGGATCTATGTCACTTTGAACAGCGTGAACCCGGCGCTCCTCGCCCGGCGAGCGAACCGGATCAAGCTGCGTCTCTCCCGAAAGGACGCCACGACCGCCGACGCCGACATCGTTCGCCGGCACTGGTTCCCGGTCGACATCGACCCGGTCCGGCCGAGCGGGGTCTCGTCGACCGACGCCGAGCACGACGCGGCGCTGGCCGCGGCGGAGCGGATCGCGGCCTACCTCGCGGAACAGGGGTTCGGGGCGCCCGTCCGGGCCGACTCGGGCAACGGCGCCCACCTCCTCTACCGGATCGACCTCCCAAATGATGAGCCCTCGACCGCGCTTGTGAAGGGCTGCCTCACCACCCTCGACGCCCTCTTCTCGAACGAGGCCGTGACCGTCGATACCGCGAACCACAACGCCGCCCGGATCTGGAAGCTCTACGGCACCTGCTCCCGGAAGGGTGACAATACTCCGGAGCGGCCCCACCGGCGGGCGAGGCTGCTCGCGGTTCCACCGGAGATAAGTGTGATTCCCCTGGAACGGCTGCAACATCTCGCGGGGCTCCTCCCCCGGGAAGAGCCTCCGCGGCAAAAGAAGGCAGGCGGCAACGGCCCCGGCATCGACCTTGCCGCCTGGCTCCTCGACCACGGCATCGGCGTCCGGTCGACGCGGCCCTACCAGGGCGGCACGCTCTTCACCCTCGCCGAGTGCCCGTTCTCGTCGGCCCACAAGGACGGGGCCTTCACGATCCAGTTTGCAAACGGCGCCGTCTTCGCCGGCTGCCACCACGCAAGTTGCGGTGGAGGGGCGCAGCGCTGGCCGGAACTCCGGGAGATGTACGAGCCGAAGAGACAGAGGGCAGAGAAGAAACGGGAGGAGGCACCCGCCCCTCCCCCCGCACCGGTGGAGGACGAGCACCGCCGCCGGGCGACGGAGATCCTCCGTGACGACGACCCGCTTGCCTTCCTCCTCGACACCTTCCACAAAGAGCACGTCGGCGACCGGACCGTCGCGGAGTGCCTGGCGATGTCCATCGCTTCGCAGTCGGTCGCGAACACGAAGGGGCTGCACGTCGCCATCTCCGGCAACTCCGGGAAGGGGAAGAGCCATGCCTGCACCACGATGCTCAACCTCATCCCGGCGGACTACAAACTCACCGGCACCGTGAGCAACAAAGCGCTCTACTACGCCGACGACCTCCGACCGGGGACGGTGATCCTCTTTGACGACACATCGCTCTCAGACGACCTGCAGGAGGTCCTGAAGTCGGCAACCTCGTCCTTCCACGAACCGATCGAACACCGAACCGTCACGGCCGACCGGCAACTCCGGGTCTGTGCGATACCCGAGCGGTGCGTCTGGTGGCTCGCGAAGGTCGAGAACCCCGGCGACGACCAGGTGATGAACCGGATGCTGACGGTCTGGATCGATGACTCGGCCGAGCAGGACCGGGCGGTGCTCGAGCACCTCAAGGAGACGGAGGCGAGCAGACCTACCAGGGGCGACGACCCGGACGTCCTCACCGCCCGGGCGCTCTGGTCGATCGTGAAGCAGCAGCGGATCTTCGTCCACATCCCCTTCGCCCGGCGGATAGGGTTCTCGAACGTCGCGAACCGCAGGAACCCCGCGATGCTCTTTGACCTGATCAAGTGCCACGCGGCCCTCCGGTTCCTGCAGCGGGAGGGGAAGGAGACGGAGGGTGAGGTCCGGATCGCGGCGACCCGGCAGGACTTCGATGCAGCCGTCCGCCTCTACGCTGCGATCAACCAGGAGGGCGGCGGGCAGGACTCAAAGATGACCCGGAACGAGGCCGCGGCGCTCGCCACGATCGCCCGGATGGGCTGGGAGTCGTTCACCGTCCGGATGCTGCAGGAGGCGACGGGGCTCTCCTACCACCAGGTCCGGCGGATCCTGCAGGGCTACACCGCGAGGGGCATGACCTATTGCGGCCTCCTCGAGAAGTGTCCTGCCATCAGTGTGGTGGACGCGACGGTCATCGACGAGAGCACCGGGACGACCGTACGCCGGCACGAGTCCCACTTCCAGTTCGACGCCGGGCGCTACCGGGAATGGGTGGCAGAGCTCGCGGTCTGGCTGGAGGATGAGGGCGAGGGGGAGGATGACTCCCCACCGCCTTCTGGTGATGGTTTGCAACATCTCCAACCCTGTTGCAAAGGGGGGTGCAAACATGAGTGCAAAGAGGTCGAGGGTGATGATGGCGGGCGGAACGGGGGTGATTTTGCGATCGGGAGTGAATCGGCAGAGATGGATCGGGACGGTGAAGGGTCGTTTGCAACAAATTCCAGATCACACAGTTCACCCGATCCTGCTCCACTGGAAGAGCACCGTGACCTTGTGCACGACCGGGGTGTGCCGTGTGTTTCTGGACTTGTTGCAAACGAAACGATCGAAAATGGCGGTTTGACGATGAATCAAGGAAAATCCAGCGCAGCGAGGAGTTCGAGCGTGAAAAGTGTTTGCACTCCTATTTGCACACCCCTTTGCAACACGGGTGCAACTGTTGCAAACGGTGTCCGGCCGCTCTCCGGGGTGCTTGACCCGGGGACGTTTGCCCGGGTGAGGGTCGACCTCGGCCGGTGCGAGATCTGCGATACGGGAAAAGCGGTCTACCGTTCACGCGAGGCACAGACGCATATCTGTGAGGGGTGTTACGCACGGCTGGTGCGGGAGGGGAACGCGAGGGAGGGGGTGCGGTGATCCCCGTCGATCCCCTGCAGGGACTGGCGGTGGGATTCATTAATTGATAGTATTTGAGTAACCGGCACTGCACGGTGCAAAATATTAACACGGATGCAGTTCGAATTGAATTTAAACTTTAGTTGCGGCAAAAATAACGAGATCCACATGGTCTAAGGTCACATGCTCCTTTACTCAAAGAGCATGCATAGAAGGTAACCAGAGACAGATGGAAAGAAGACGTGGCAATCAAAGTTCACATTATGCGGAGTCTGCGCCCACGAATAAAGCAGGGCATGATGCAGCAGACCTTCACCTGATGCGTCTGTCTGCCTGCTGTATTGGATAAGAACGAACAATGAGTACCGAACGTAACCCCGCAGATATTGGCATCACAGCTCAAGACTTTGCTGACTGTGGCTGGAAAGAGGTATTGAGCAACACGGAGCGAGACGGCTATGTTTCCATGTGGCTGGCCTTTTGTACCGCTGCAAGGCAAGCGGCAGAAGATGGACAACAGCCCCATGCGAAGGTGCTCTGGCTACTGGGCGACGCATGCTCAATGATGCTCTCGCCTAAAAGCACCAACGAACCGTTCAAGCCCGCAAAGAATGGACTGAGAGGAAAGCGGTCGGCAATTCCCGAGGACCTGTCTGATATCGAGATAACATTTCTTTCCGAGATCGTTGGTGGCATTAGTGATCCATGGTTGAAAGCGCGTGTGGCAGACCTTGTTTGGATCAGAAAACGACCACGTGATGTCAGTTTCGCTTTGATGGCAATCGATAGTTACCGGTCAATACCAATAGATCCTGATACGTGGGTGTTCGATGGCCAAGAGTGCTGGGAGCGCGCCATACGTTTGGCTCTTATGCTCAACGCAGGTTCCGGAAACCGCTTGAAGGAGATAGAAGACACTGTTATCGGGGCATTTGACTCGGCCACGTGTCAGGATGGTTTCCTCGCCCTCTGGCTGGCAGGCTTGCTCTTCGATAATGGACTCGGTCGGGACAAACATCTGATCATCGCGCAGAAACTTGAGTCTCTGGGACGTGAGTTCGACAATGAGAGTGATCTCCACCGTACCCGCGAATTCTTTGGGGCCTCAGCAAAATGGTTCAGGGCAGCCGCCGATAACGCAAAGTTCGCTGAAATGGCGGTCGCCGTCGCGGAAAGTTTTGTCAAGGAGGCGGGGGCAAGAATTGCATCCGATAAACCAAGTCATATGGCCGCGGCGGGTTTCTATGAGGACGCTATCCAGACCTACCGCACAATCCCCCGTTCTGAACGACCTGTTCATCGGGTAGATGAGCGGCTCAAAGAACTTCAATTACGTCTCAACGAATCGGGAGAGAGGGCGCTGGACGAGATGGGTGTCATCAGCATCCCTGGCGTGGATCTCAATCAGGTTATCGAGGATGCTGGGAATGCAGTGCATGGTAAGAGCATTATTGAAGCCCTGAAAGCGTTCGCCGATTTACAACCATATTCAAAAGTCAAAGAACTTCGCCAGCAAGTAGTCGAGAAACTTCGGAAATATCCAATTCAGGCTATCATCCCGGGGGTTGTGATGGGTCGCGATGGTCGCGTCATAGCCAAGCGACCCGGCATGAGCCTGAGCGATACACCTTCCGAGGACGACGAGATCGGTATCCGTGCCGAGATGATCCATGATCACGGTATCCTGGTCGGAATGGTTGTTCAGGGCCGCATCTTGCCTGCACTTGAAGTTCTACAATTAGAACACCGCTTACGCGAATCAGATTTCGTTTATCTCGCCAGCCGGTCACCGATTGTGCCCATTGGCCGCGAGCGTCTCTTTGGAATGGCTCTGTTTGCCGGTTACGACTATGACTTCGTGACGGCACTCCACCTCCTGATACCACAGATCGAGCATATGGTCAGGTTCCACTTGAAATCCGCCGGCGTCAAGACCACGACCCTGGATAGCAAAGGCATTGAGACAGAGAACGGCCTGAGCACACTGATGGACCTGCCGGAGTGTAAAACGATATTCGGTGAGGATCTGACTTTCGAGATACAAGCGCTGTTTTGTGACGCTTTCGGGCCGAACCTGCGTAATGAGCTTGCACACGGCCTTCTCGACGACAAAGCCTGTCAAACCGCTTATGCGGTATATGCCTGGTGGCTTGGTCTCAAACTTGTGTTCAATACATTCTGGAATGCCGCACGTAAGATCGATGGAAGTGACGAGGAGACAGCAGCATGACCCCCGTCCGAATCTTCATCAGCAGCGTGCAGAAGGAGTTCGCCGACGAGCGGCGGGTGCTATTCGATTACATCAGGAGCGACCCTCTGCTGCGTCGTTTTTACAATGTATTCCTCTTCGAAGACCTGCCGGCTTCCGGGCGCCGGCCGGATGAGACCTATCTGGCAGAGGTGGACCGCTGTGGCGTCTACCTTTGCCTGCTTGGTAACGAGTACGGCCGTGCGGATACCGACGGTCGCTCGCCCACCGAACGGGAGTTTGATCGTGCCGCTGCCGGAGGTAAGGAGCGCCTGGTCTTCGTCAAAGGCAATGACGACTCAGTGCGTGATCCGAGGGTGCTTGCTCTTCTCCGCAACGTTGACAGTCAGCTCATCCGCCGCCGTTTCGGCAGCGTCCCGGAGTTGACTGCGGTGGTTTATGCCAGCCTTGTCGAACACCTGGACCGCACCGGCGCACTGCGAACCCGCCCATTTGATGCCTCCGCATGTGCCGATGCTACGTTCGATGATATCTCGCAGGAGAAGGTCGGGGAGTTTCTTTCCCGTGCTCAGCAAAGTCGAGGGTATGCCCTCAGCCCCAATACCCCGGTGCGCAAAGCGCTGGCGCACCTGAACCTGCTTGATGGGAGTCTCCCCAACAACGCGGCTGTGCTCCTGTTCGGTAAACAGCCTCAGCGTTTCCTTGCCAGCTCCGAGGTCAAGTGCCTTCACTTCCACGGAACCGTTGTGGGTAAACCCATTCCCTCCTACCAGATTTACAAGGGCACTGTCTTTGAACTGGTCGATCAGTCGCTTGACTTCGTGCTCTCCAAGATTGCCCGTTCTATCGGCACCCGAGCCGAGGGGCCTACGGCCCCGGCGACATACGAGGTCCCCCCGGAGGCTGTGGGGGAGGCTATCGTCAACGCCATTGCGCACCGCGACTATGCTTCAAATGCCTCGGTTCAGGTCATGCTCTTTTCCGACCGATTGGAGGTGTGGAATCCCGGTCAGCTGCCGCCGTCCCTTTCGCCCGAGGCGCTCCGTGTCCCGCATCCCTCTATCCCGCGCAACCCTCTCATTGCAGAGCCGCTCTTCCTGACTCGCTATATTGAGAAAGCCGGCACCGGAACCCTTGATATGATCGAGCAGTGTACCCGGGCCGGCCTGCCGCCGCCGGAGTTCCGGCAGAACGGCCAGCAGTTCGTCCAGGTTCTATGGCGCCCCGGGCGAGACCGGATAGTAAGCGCTAAAACAGGGGACCTGGTGGGGACCAAGCTGGGACTAAGTGGGGACCAAGTTGAAGTGCTGCGCACCTGTGTGACGGAGATGTCCATTTCCGAACTTATGGATATTGCAGGGAGAACGAATCGCACCAAGTTCAGGAACTCCGTACTGAAGCCACTGATGCAGGCGGGGTTGATCGAGATGACCATCCCGGACAGGCCCCGGAGCGGCAACCAGAAGTATCGGGTCACTGAGAGGGGGCGTGCCCTGCTTGCCGGGAGGGATACGCCGTGACCACCCGCGAGGCCGGCCCGCAGGCGCCGGTGCGCTACGAGCTCCCCAAAGAGGTGGTGGCAGAGGCGATCGTCAACGCCGTCGCCCACCGCGACTACACGAGCAACGGCAGCGTGCAGGTGATGCTCTTTGCAGACCGCCTGGAGATCTGGAACCCGGGCAGGCTCCCGCCGTCCCTGACGCTCGAAAAACTCCGGCAGGCCCACGGCTCGGTGCCGGGCAACCCGCTCCTCGCCGAACCGATGTATCTGACTGGCTACATCGAGCGGATGGGTACGGGGACGCGGGACATGATCCGGCGCTGCACCGAGGCCGGGCTGCCGGAGCCGGAGTTTGCCGTCAGTGATGGGTTCCAGACCATCATCCGCCGGACTCTGGCCCCCAGTCTGGCTCCGCAGCCAGAGTCACAGCCAGAGTCGCTGGAGACGAGAGTCCTCCGGCTTCTCGAGGACGAGCCGAAGTCCAAAGCGGAACTCTCGCGGGGGCTCGGACAGAGAGAGATCTCAGGTCAGCTCAACAAGGTCGTCCGCAAACTCCTGGCAGATCGGATGATCGAGTACACCATCCCTGAAAAACCGCAAAGCCGGCACCAGAAGTACCGCCTCACCGGGCAAGGCCGGGCTGCGCTCGCGAAAGGCCCCAGAGGAGATGCGTTATGAGCACCTTCGGCGAGCGTGGGATTTTCACGCAGATGCTGGTCGTCACCTCCTTTTAGGGGATGCGTTAACCACGGCAGGCTGAAAGAGGTGACGAAAGAGCACCCGCACGACATCACCGTGGCTTTTGGCGGCCCGATCGAGAAAGGGCTTCTGATGAGTAAGGGGCCGGGAAGGAGCACGTTCTCCTACCGTCCCGGCCGCCGCCCGATGGAGGGTAAATGTTCGGAGCTCCTGGGATCTGTTCGAGGTCGAGCTCCGAACATTTGCCGGGGGAGCTTCGAACATTTGATCGCAAGCTCCGAACATTTGGATACATTGCGCGAGATTGCAAGGCTGGTCGGATCTGTGCGGAAAGCGCCGAAGAAGGCGGTCTACCGTTCGCGGGAGGCACAGACGCATATCTGTGAGGGGTGTTATTCCCGGCTCGTGCGGGAGGGGAACGCGAGGGTGGGGGTGCGGTGATCTCGTGGCGTTTCAATCCTCCACGAAATAGAGAATCCCCGAGCGTCAGATATCGGACACCTGCCAAACAAAAGATGTCCGATATGTCTGATAAATGTCCGATAAATGTCCGTTATCTTACAGGGTATACTCTCGATACATCAGGCTTTCCCGGCGTGTGACCGAGTTAAAACATAGGTTCCAGGCGATCATCCGTCGGGGCCAGCGTGAGGGAGAACCTTCGGGAAAACTGGCGCACTGGACGATAACCCTGGAGCGGGAGGGAGCCGTGATCGTCGTCCGGGGCGAGGGCGCTCTTCAACCTCGCTCCGCCGGGTGGATAGGGTAGAAGAGGTTCTGAAAGAAGATCGCGCTGTCGACGAACTGCACATCCCCCTTCGGGCCGACGATCTCGGACGCCGTTCAGGCCTCCTCCCCGGCCCGCTTGAGGATGAACTGATAGTCCTCCTCCGGGATCTCCCGCATGGCTATGCGGAGGTGGCCGCTCCACATCGTTTTATTCGTGATGAATGTGAGATCCGGGATCAGCGGCTTGAACTCAAGGGGTTCGGTGAAGACTGCCACCGGCCGGACCTTCATGCGGAAAGGGAAGACCTCGTCGCCCATCTGCGGCGGGGTGATGAAGAGGCGGGAGTGGTCTTCGTAGGGCTCTGAGATGACTTCATATGCTCCGGTTACTGCTGAGGGGAGGATCGTGTCGCCCTCTTTCTCCTGCCGGACGTACACGAGTATTGTATCGCCGGGCTTCACCCGCTGCATGAGGCTTTTGTTCCGCTTGGGTACTCCCCAGATGTGCTTCTTTTCGAGGATCTTCCAGTTGTCCCGGTTGGAGGAGGCGATCCAGTGGGTCATACGTCACCATTCATCTGCCGATTTTAAAATCCTTGGGATCTTGAGGACGCTTGCACGAAAACGGAATATTATCCAACTCCCGCTACGACTTGCATGTAGATGCGATTGAACATGTAATCCTTGAAGAGTTTAGCGAAGGTCTCATCGTCATTGATCTTTTTGAAGATCTCCCTGTTCGTGGAGAGCATCTCGATAAGCGTATCCTCAAAAAAGTTGTTGAAAGCGATACGGACGTTATCTCTTGAGTTAATCTCCGGGTTGAACTTCTGCCGCAACGTGGTGTTATCTATCAGCCTTTTCTCCATGTCGTCGGCGAAGTAGGCGATTTTGTCCTCGTTGGTGAAGTCAGTGCCGAAGTTCTCGTTGATGTACTGGATGATCTCCGAGAGAGG
>Ga0208462_1001691_pt1 | contig 14002 bp, 9 predicted proteins | sample AD_SCU001_MetaG_FD_184452 | JGI IMG/M metagenome (GOLD analysis project Ga0208462, IMG submission 184452) | Active sludge microbial communities of municipal wastewater-treating anaerobic digesters from China - AD_SCU001_MetaG (SPAdes) (version 2) | ecosystem: Engineered > Bioreactor > Anaerobic >...
AGGGGACCAGAAGAACAAAATACAAATTAACTTATGAAGAAGCCAGAAAGATTATCGATCAGATGAAAGTAAAATTTAAAGACTCTGCTCTTGTCGGTCAGGAAAAGGATAAAAGCTTTCAAGGTTCACTGAGCGCCGTTTATCAAACCTTCGACGGCAAAGATGTCTATCCCACCGTGGAGGAGAAAGCCGCACATCTGCTTTACTTTGTGACAAAGAATCACAGCTTTATTGATGGTAATAAACGTATTGCGGCGGCGTTGTTCGTTTGTTTTCTGCAAAAAACCGGTATCTTGCTGGATAAAGACGGTCGCAAACGTATTGATGACAATGCGCTGGTTGCCCTGACGCTCATGATCGCCGCGAGCAAGCCGTCCGAGAAAGAAATCATGGTTAAAGTAATACTGAATCTGCTGGATCAGAGCAGAAAGTGAAAGCTCGACTGCATCATAGACAGACGAGCAAGATGAAATAATCCTTGCGACTGAGATAAAACCTCCTTATAATCGCTTCATCTAATGAAGCAATTAAGGTGAATAATCGCTTCAGGAAAGAATACTCATGAAATATATCTGGCAGCTCAAAAATTGGCATGATTTCAAATATGACACTGCCGCCGTGCTGAAACCATTGGGCGAGCTGAGATTAATACAGGGGAAGCTGCTGGGTCGTGTGGCCGAACTTAATATCGGGTTGGCTGTCGACGCACAGGCTTCCATCCTTGTCGAAGAAACCATAAGGACAGCACAAATCGAAGGGCAGACGTTCAATCGTGAAGCGGTCCGGTCTTCCGTAGCCCTCAAACTGGGCTTGCCCGCCGGCGTCGGCGTACCGGACAGACATATTGATGGTCTTGTCGATGTTCTGCTGGATGCCGTGCGTTTTTATGACAAGCCGCTGACCCAGGCCAGGCTTAACGGCTGGCACGCGTCGCTGTTTCCCACAGGATACTCGGGTTTGAGAAAGATCCGGGTTGGCAGAATGCGCGGGAATGAACCAATGCAAATTGTCTCCGGGCCGTTGGGTAAGGAAAAAATACATTATGAAGCTCTGCCTCGTGAGCGCGTTGATGAAGAAATGCGGTTTTTTTTAAAATGGTGGCAGACGTCGGCGGATCAAATGGATGGTATATTGCGGGCGGCCCAGGCTCATCTGCATTTTCTTACGTTCCACCCCTATGAAGACGGCAATGGGCGATTGGCGCGCGCAATGACGGACATGGCGCTGTCGCAGGATGAAAAAATCAAAGTCAGATATTACAGCGTTTCATCCGAGATTGTCCGCCGCCGCAACACCTATTATCAGATTCTGGAAGACGTGCAGAACGGCCGCGTTGATGTGACGGCCTGGTATTTGTGGTTCATCCAATGCATCCATTCGTCCATCGAGCAGTCCTGGGACATGATCGCCGGCATTCTCCTGCGTCATGATTTCTGGAATAAACATGCCCAGACACTGATCACTGACCGGCAGAAAAAAGTAATCAACCGTATTCTGGAAGCCGGACCGGGTAACTTTGAAGGCGGCTTGACCACGCGAAAATACGTCAATATTGCCGGTGTCAGCCGTGCAACGGCGTTTCGTGAGATTGCCGATCTTACGGCCAAGAACATTTTACGGCGACTCCCCGGCAGTGGCCGTAATGCCCACTATGATTTAATCTGGCCGTTGGTACGGAAAATAGGGGCATGAACATTGTCCATATGCGTGAAACGTTAATCATTTTATTCTGATTTATCCCATTTGTTTCCATTATTCTTGCATTGTGTTTTTTAAGTTGTAAAATGACGGGCAATTAAAAAACCTAATTGTAAAAGCATAGGGGATATTCAGCGAATAATCTGCCGCAAGGTAGTTTAAAATAATTTTAAAAGAAGAAAGCAAGAGAATCTAGCAATTTATTAGGCACTGTGCATTGGGGATAAAATAACCTAACGGGTACAAAGTAGATATGGAATATGTAGCGCACGTAAGGGAAAGTGATGGTAAGAAACAAAGTCTATTAAATCATCTTGAAGGTGTCGCAGAAAGAGCGAGCAGATTTTCATCTAAAATCGGCCTTGGGGAACAAGGCATACTGGTTGGATTATTGCATGATCTCGGCAAATATTCCGAAGTTTTTCAAAACTATATCAAATCAGCTGTGGGATTAATAAATCCTGATGAAGATGATTATATTGATGCAGATGGGATGAAAGGTAAAATAGACCATTCTACGGCAGGGGCCCAATTCATCTTTAAGCATTTGCGCAACAACGGAAAAGAATCGCAGCTGGTCGCACAGATTCTTTCTTTGTGCATAGCTTCACATCACTCAGGACTTATTGATTGTCTTTCTCCAGCCGGGGAAAATATATTTACAAACAGAATGAATAAATCTTCAACCAAGACACATTACGATGAAATAACCGAAAAGGTTGATTCATCGATACATGAGTTTGCTCAGAAACTTCTTTCATCCACGGCAACAATAGAAAACCTGATAAAACAATTAAAGGCGGTGCATGATCCTAAAGAAAAATCACCTCTTACAATTATTTTCAAACAAGGGTTGCTGTTACGTTTCCTTTTTAGTTGTTTAATAGATGCGGATCGACTTGATACAGCAGATTTTGAAGAACCTCATCTTAAAAAACTTCGGAATAACGGGACGTATCAGTCATGGGATATTCTTATTAACCGCCTTGAGAAGAGATTGACAGATTTTAAAAAACAGAACAAGGTAGACGCACTTCGCCATGAAATTTCCGACCATTGTCGTAGTCATGCGGAAAAGGAGAAGGGAATATATCTTCTGACTGTCCCAACCGGTGGTGGAAAAACACTCGCAAGCCTCCGTTTTGCTCTTCATCATGCAAAAGAACGTAAGATGGAGAGAATCATCTATGTTATTCCATACACTTCAATAATTGATCAAAACGCTGAGAACGTGAGAGAATTTTTGGAAGATCGGGCAGAAGATGGTGCCCTGGTTAATCATGTTGTTCTTGAACACCATTCAAATTTGACGCCTGAAGAGGAAAACTGGCAACAAAAAATATTAGCGCAGGATTGGGATGCACCAGTTGTTTTCACAACCAGCGTTCAGGTGCTTGAAGCCATGTTCGGTTCAGGTACAAGAAGTACTAGAAGGATGCATCAGCTTGCGCGATCGATTATTATATTTGATGAAATTCAGACTATTCCGGTGCGTTGCGTTCACATGTTTAACAACGCAATCAATTTTTTTGTTCGAAATTGCGGATCAACAGTAGTTCTCTGTACAGCAACACAGCCGCTTTTAGATAAGGTTGATAAAAAGAAAGGTGCGCTGAAACTGTCGTGCGATGGGGAGATGATGCCTGATGTTGGGCAACTGTTTGAAAATCTGAAGCGGGTTCAGGTAAAAGACAACAGGCAACCAGGTGGATGGACCGTTAGCGAAGTGGCGGAACTGGCTGTTAACAATCTTCTGAATACCGGGAGCACCTTGGTTATTGTAAACACAAGAAAAGCAGCACAGGCATTGTATGAAGAATGTATTCAAAGGACTCAGATTGAAACCCATCATTTAAGCACCAATATGTGCCCAGCGCACCGGATGGCAGTGCTGAAAAGAATTCGTGCATGTCTTGACATAAATGATCCAAAGCCGGTTCTATGTATCAGTACGCAGCTTATTGAAGCTGGAGTTGATGTCGATTTTGGATCGGTGATTCGTTCAATTGCAGGGCTGGATTCCATCGCTCAGGCGGCCGGACGTTGCAATCGTAATGGACTTAGACCAATGGGACATGTGTTTATAGTAAATCCCGACTTTGAAAAGTTGGATAAATTGAAGGACATCAGAATAGGAAAAGAAAAAGCAGAACGCGTTTTGGATGAATATAAAAGTGATCCGCTTGCCTTTGATAATGATATCCTGGGACCAAAGGCCATTGAACGCTATTTCCAATATTATTTCTATGAGCGCTCAGCGGTCATGAGCTATCCTGTTAGCAATAATCCGTTAATCGGACACGACGATAATTTGATCTCTCTTTTATCTACGAATTCAACAACAGTTGAAGATTACAAACGTTGTCAACATCAAGCACCCAATATTTATTTCAGACAGTCTTTTATGACTGCCGCCAAAGTCTTTCAATCAATAGATTCTCCAACACGTGGCATTATAGTCCCTCACGCTGAAGGCAAATCGATTATAGCGGAATTATGTTCTGCCTTTGAAGTAGAGAAGCAATACAGCCTTCTTCGTGAAGCACAGCGTTATTCAGTGAATGTGTATCAACATGAATTAAAAACACTGGATGAAAAAGAACAAGCGATTCATGAAGTGCAAAAAGGAACAGGGATTTATTACCTTGATGAACGATATTATAGTCCTGTTTTTGGATTGAGTATGAAACCTGTCAACAAATCAATGTTTTTGGAAGTATAAAGGGAGTGTGCCATGGAAAACAAAGTCGAATTCAAGGTTCATGGAAGGTATGCACTATTTACAGATCCCCTTACAAAAATCGGTGGTGAAAAATGTTCTTACCACATACCCACCTACGAGGCACTTAAGGGGATAATAAGTTCCGTTTACTGGAAACCCACAATTATCTGGTTCATTGATAAGGTGCGCATCATCAAGCCAATACGCACACAGACAAAGGGCGTAAAGCCCATCAAGTATAGTGGCGGTAACGAACTTTCTATTTATACGTATCTTTCCGATGTTGAATATCAAGTGCAGGCGCATTTTGAATGGAATCTCAACCGTGAGGATATGGCGAAAGACAGAAATGATAATAAACACTGGTTTGTTGCCAAAAGGATGATTGAGCGGGGCGGACGTCAGGATATTTTTCTTGGCGCACGCGAGTGCCAGGGTTACGTCGAGACTTGCAAATTTGGTGATGGCGAGGGGTTTTATGATAATGGTGGTGAAATAGCCTATGGCCTGATGTTTCATGGTTTCGATTATCCTGATGAAGCCGATAAACGTGAACTCCATTCACGGTTTTGGCGACCTACAATGATTAATGGAATTATTGATTTTATCCGTCCGGAACATTGTACAATCTGCAAATTTGTAAAGAAGATGACTGCCACGCCCCCGAAATCCATTGGATTGGCAGAGGAAAGCCTTGTGGCAATGTTGGCTGAGGAGGTCTTGTAATTATGAGTTGGATAGAAAAGTTATATGAGACTTACAACAATTGTCAAGCCAGTATTGGAAATCCCGAAGATGAAATCCCTTTGCTCCCCATATGTCACACTACGCAAAAAGCGCAGATTGAAATAACGATTGATGGGAATGGGAACTTTATTCGCGCTGCCGTTGTATCAAAAAGCGACGCGCGTACAATTATTCCCTGCACTGAAAGTTCAGGAGGTAGAACAAGTGGAGAAGCGCCGCACCCATTATGCGACAAGCTTCAATATGTTGCCGCTGATTATATGGATTATGGCGTCAATAAAGACTCATTTTACAATTCATACGAAAAACAGATGTCTGATTGGGTTTCTGCAAGCAATCACCCCAAGGTTATGTCTATATTGCATTATATCAAGAAAAAGAAAGTTATAGCTGATCTCGTTGCTGCGAGAATTCTTCATGTAGGAACTGACGGTAAACTGATTAAAAAATGGATCGATGCCGCTGTTATAGCCCCTGAAATATTTGCGGTGCTTCCAGGGCGTATAAATAAAAAAGGTGAAATAGAAAACTGGCAAGCAGACGCATTCATCCGTTGGAACATTGAAATTCCTGAATGTGAGCAAACGCAAGTATGGACTGACAGAAGTCTTTGGTCTAGCTGGTCAAAGTTTTATTTAAACACTAAATTGATAAAAGGAATTTGCTATGTAACTGGGCAAAATATTCCTATTACAGAGCAACACCCTGCAAAAATTAGAAACGACGGAGATAAAGCAAAATTAATATCTTCAAATGATATGACCAATTTTACTTTCAGAGGACGTTTTTTGAATGCTGATCAAGCGTGTAGCGTTGGGTATGAAGTTACGCAAAATGCCCATAATGCTCTGCGCTGGCTGATTGCAAAACAAGGATATAAACGTGGTGATCAGGCAATCGTCGCCTGGTCTGTTTCTGGAATCAAAATACCCGACCCGATGGCAGATACATTAGGATTGTTTGACGATGAAGAGATGCAGACAGATATAACAGCGACCAATACTACTGCACAAAATCTGGCGAACACTCTTTCGAAATTGATAGCGGGCTATACTGTCATACTTGGCCCTACTGATGGAATTGTTGTTATGGGTTTGGATTCGGCGACACCAGGACGAATGGCTATAACCTTTTATCGAGAATTAACCGGTGCAGAATTCCTGGGACGAGTCAGGGATTGGCACGAATCCTGTGCATGGTGGCAACACTATAGAAAGGACAAAGAGACTAAGAAAACAATACGATTTGTCGGCGCACCTTCCCCCAGTGATATTGCTTGGGCTGCGTATGGCAGGCGGATTGACGACAATTTGCGAAAGTCAACTGTGACGCGAATACTGCCATGCATCATTGATGGATTGCCGTTGCCAAGAGATGTTGTCGAGTCTGCGGTTAGGCATGTTTGTAATCGCACAGGTATGGAACAATGGGAATGGGAGAAATCGCTGGGTATAGCCTGTGCGATTTATAGAAAATATCACAAAGAAAGGAGATATGACATGGCTTTAGAACATGAACGACGGACGAGAAATTATCTCTTCGGACGGTTGCTCGCTGCCGCAGATGGGCTTGAGGGATATGCGCTACATCTATCAGGTGAGAAAAGAGACACAAATGCAGCAAGACTCATGCAGCGTTTCGCTGATCATCCCTCTAGTACTTGGAAAAGCATAGAGCTTTCATTAACACCATATAAAACGCGGTTGGGTGCAAGGGCCGGTAAATATCTAAAAGTTATTGATGATGTAATGGCCGCTTTTGATACAGAAGACTTCGTTAATGATAAGCCACTGAGTGGTGAATTTTTACTTGGCTACCATTGTCAGCGAAGGGAGTTATGGCCCAAAGGACAGGTCAATGATGACGGACAAGACGAACAAACAGATGGAATTAATATTGATTGATAATGGAGGATGTTATGGAAAGTTTATCAAAGAAAATCGATTTTGCTGTTGTCATGAGCGTAAAGCATGCCAATCCGAACGGCGACCCCTTGAATAGTAACCGGCCACGAGTCAATTATGACGGTACGGGTGAAATTTCTGATGTATGCCTCAAACGTAAGATACGAAACCGATTGATGGATGCAGGACATGGAATATTCGTTCAGTCTGATGACAACAGAATAGATGATTATAGAAGTTTGCGTGAAAGAGCGGAAAAGGAACTTGGCGCTGCTGTAAAAGATGAGAAGACGCTTAGAGAAGAGGCCAGTAAGAAATGGCTTGATGTCAGAGCATTTGGGCAAGTCTTTGCCTTCAAGGGTGCGGGTAAAAAGAAAGGCAAGGGCAAGGATGCAGATGAAGAAACTAACGACAAGGGTGTATCTGTCGGCATTCGAGGCCCCGTCTCTATTCATCCGGCTTTCAGTATAGTACCGGTCAATGACAAGGTAACAAGCATGCAAATAACTAAAAGTGTTAGTGGTGAAGGTGATGGGAGTAAACGAGGATCGGATACAATGGGCATGAAACATCGTGTAGATCATGGCCTATATGTGTCATATGGCAGCATGAATCCTCAGCTTGCAACGAAAACAGGATTTAGTGATGCAGATGCAATTGCGATTAAAGAGGCACTGCAAAAACTTTTTGAGAACGATTCATCATCAGCCCGTCCGGAAGGCAGCATGGAGGTTGTTAAACTAATTTGGTGGGAACAGAATGGCCCTAACGGGAAATACCCATCTGCGAAAGTACACAGAACACTAAAAGTTGCGCCTAAACCGGATAAACCAGAACCGAAGTGCGTAGAGGATTACATTATAAAAACTGATGATCTTGAAGGATTGAAGCCTGAAATTATAGATGGGTTATAGTACATCAAGGAGTAATCAGATTTATATGATGACCTTAAATCAGTTTATATCAGGTCTCGAAACAATCCCGGCAACGACATCGTGGTATCTTGCCGAGATCAGCGAATCCAAGGGAAGACAGGATCTGTACAAAAAGCAGTCGCCTCAGCGGTTGAGTTCGCTCAAAGAGCATGCCCTGATTGAGAGCGCTGTTTCGTCCAACCGTATTGAAGGGGTTGAGGTGGAACAAAAGCGCATCGGCACGGTCATTTTCGGGAAGTCGCTTTTGCATGACCGTTCGGAGGAAGAAGTTCGCGGCTATCGTGAAGCGCTCAACCTGATCCATACCCTGGGCGCTAAATTGCCTGTTACCGAAGAGACCTGCCGGAAGTTGCATCTGCTGACACGCGGCGAAATATGGGATGCCGGTAAATACAAGGAAAAAGACAGCGATATTATCGAAAAACGAATGGATGGAAAATCCAGCATAAGGTTTCGCACTGTCCCGGCAAAACAAACGCCGGAGCTTATGAAGCAGCTTCATATTTTATGGGATGATTCACTTCAAGAAATTAAAATACACCGTGTTATTGCCATGGCTGCCTACAATCTTGATTTTCTTTGCATCCATCCGTTCCGTGACGGCAACGGCAGGGTTTCCCGATTGCTCATGTTGCTGCAATGCTATCATGCCGGAATCGAGGTGGGTCGATACGTCAGCCTGGAACGTCTGATAGAACAGAATAAAGAGCGTTATTACGAAACGCTTAAGTTGAGTTCGCAGGGGTGGCACGAAGGCAAGCACAATCCGTGGCATTATATAAACTTCCTGTGTTTCATTATCAGGAGTGCGTATAAAGAATTTGAAGAGCGGTTGGAACAGATGCCGCAGCCCAGAGGGGAAAAGACCGATATTGTAAAAACAGCCGCTATAAATACTTCCGGTGATTTCAGTGTGGCCGATTTGCAAAAGAAGTGTCCGGGTGTCGGTATTGATATGATCCGTCGTGTGCTGAAAGATTTACAGGCGCAGGGTGTTATCGAATGCCTCGGACGGGGCCGATCCGCCAAATGGCGCAAAGCGTAAATTAGGTAATAACTATTAAATTAGGTAATAAATTAGGTAATAAGTGACGACATGTATAATCCCGACGAGTTGATTCAGTTGTCTGCTTTGCAGCATTATGCCTTTTGTCCCAGGCAATGCGCCTTAATACACGTCGAACAGGTCTGGCAGGAAAACCGCCTGACCGCTGAAGGCCGCATCATGCATGAGCGTGTGCATGAAGAAGGCGATGAGTCGCGCGGGAATATTCGCATCGAGCGCGGCGCGTCATTGCGGTCCTTGCGGCTGGGGCTTATCGGCAAGGCGGACGTGATTGAATATCACCGTCAGGCCGATGGATCATGGCAGCCTTTTCCAGTTGAATACAAAAGAGGCAAACCCAAGCCTGACCACAGCGATAAGGTGCAGCTTTGCGCCCAGGCGCTTTGTCTGGAAGAAATGCTGAATGTTTCCATTCCCGGAGGTGCGCTTTTTTACGGCAAAACCAGGCGGCGTCTTGAAGTTGCTTTTGATGACGCGCTGCGGTTGGAGACGCGGAATATTGCACAACTTGCCCATGAATTAATCGAATCCGGTCAAACGCCCAAGCCCGTCTATGCCAGGCGTTGCGAAAGCTGCTCGCTGACAGGCGAGTGCATGCCCAAAACAATACAGAAGAAGCGCTCAGTTGAAAATTACATTAAGCGAATGTTGGATGAAAAATGAAAAAACTCCTTAATACCTTATTTGTGACTACACAGGGTACGTATCTTGCCAAGGAAGGCGAGACCGTGGCGGTAAAAGTTAATCAGGAGACAAGGCTGCGCATACCGGTGCACACCATTGGCGGAATTGTCTGCTTCGGCAATGTTTCCTGCAGCCCGTATCTGATGGGTTTTTGCGCTGAAAACGGCGTAGGCATCAGTTATCTGACAGAACACGGCCGTTTTCTGGCGCGGGTGCAGGGGCCTGTATCCGGCAATGTGTTATTGCGCCGTGAACAATACCGGCTTGCCGACAATCAGGACTATTCCGCAAAGATGGCCAAGTCCTTCGTTATCGGCAAGGTTGCCAACAGCCGGACGGTTCTGCAGCGTGCACTGAGAGATCACGCGGGCAAGCTGGATGAAGGAGACTTGCGCCGCAGTGTGGCAGATATGAATCGTTCGCTGCAATCGCTGGAACTGAATCAGCCGCTGGATTCCGTGCGCGGTCTGGAAGGCGACGCCGCACATACTTATTTCAGTGTTTTTGATCACCTGATAGTTGCACAAAAAGAAACTTTTACGTTTCAGGAACGCAACCGCCGCCCGCCGCTGGATAATGTTAATTGCCTGCTTTCATTTCTCTATACCCTGTTGATGCACGATTGCCGTTCCGCACTGGAATCGGTGGGACTGGACCCCGCTGTTGGCTTTCTGCATCGGGACCGCCCCGGTCGACCCGGTCTCGCCTTGGATATAATGGAAGAATTTCGGCCCCTCCTTGCTGATCGGCTGGTGCTTTCTTTGATTAATCTGCGGCAGGTGCAGAACAAAGGCTTTAATAAAACGGAAGCAGGCACTGTTATGATGAGTGATGAAACAAGAAAAGCTCTGCTGGTGGCTTATCAGGAAAGAAAGCAGGAGGAAATTTATCATCCGTTTTTAGAGGAAAAAGTGACGATAGGCTTACTATTTCACGTACAGGCGATGCTTCTGGCGAGGTGCCTGAGGGGAGATCTGGACGGCTATCCGCCGTTCATTTGGAAATAGGAGAAAGAGAATGCTTGTTCTGGTCAGTTATGATGTTGCCATGCAGGATGAGAAAGGCCCAAGACGCTTGCGGCGCGTGGCCAAAGCCTGTCAGGACTATGGGCAGCGCGTGCAGTATTCAGTATTTGAATGCATCGTTAATCCGGCGCAGTGGACTGTCCTGCGCGATCGTTTAATTAAAGAAATTAATCCTGAAGAAGACAGTCTGCGCTTTTATTTCCTAGGCTCCAATTGGAAGCGGCGTGTCGAACATATTGGCGCAAAAAAGGCCATTGATCAGGAGGGGCCGCTTATTGTGTAGCGGAGTTATTTATATGATTGGAAAATTTATTTGATATTTTTCAGGCGCCGCGAACCTTAAGCTGGCAGGATTATGCAGGAGAGTTCGCGGAATAGATAAGTGGTTAATTTAAAAATATATTTATAGATGCTCTTTGATAATTAAATAAAGAAGGCGTCTTGAAATCATTATTCGCGTGAAAGGAATATAAAATATAGTATTTGTAATAAATTAGAAGTAAACAGTCGCGCCCCCCGCGGGCGCGTGGATTGAAACTTATTTCCTCCTGTGTGTTTGTTGATTCTAACTTGTCGCGCCCCCCGCGGGCGCGTGGATTGAAACATCCCTGTTCCTCCAAAAGTGTTGGTTAGATTACGTCGCGCCCCCCGCGGGCGCGTGGATTGAAACTAATTTCTCACGCCTGTCCTGGGCGGCCTTTAATGTCGCGCCCCCCGCGGGCGCGTGGATTGAAACAATTTCATCTATATTTTTATCGCGGCAATGGATGTCGCGCCCCCCGCGGGCGCGTGGATTGAAACTCAGGTAACTTTGAAGGCTGAAGGATCGGAACGAGTCGCGCCCCCCGCGGGCGCGTGGATTGAAACCCGGTATTGATATGGAAGCCATTATCGGCCCTTACGTCGCGCCCCCCGCGGGCGCGTGGATTGAAACAGCAAGGCAAAGGGGATCAAATAATGGCGTTAATTGTCGCGCCCCCCGCGGGCGCGTGGATTGAAACCACAAACTGGATGCACGGCGAGGTAACGTCTTATGTCGCGCCCCCCGCGGGCGCGTGGATTGAAACATGATCCCCTCCCTTAATACGGCAAGTCTGTTTTGTCGCGCCCCCCGCGGGCGCGTGGATTGAAACGTTATCGCCTTCAGGCAACAACTCCTCCCCTTCGTCGCGCCCCCCGCGGGCGCGTGGATTGAAACGCCGGAAAAGAACACCGGCTGACCGTCTGCTTTGTCGCGCCCCCCGCGGGCGCGTGGATTGAAACGTGCTTTTCTGCTGGTAGGTAGGAATGGACGATAGTCGCGCCCCCCGCGGGCGCGTGGATTGAAACATATTTTCTCTCCAATTAGGGCAATGTATGTTGCGTCGCGCCCCCCGCGGGCGCGTGGATTGAAACAAGAAATGGAGGAAATGCTGAATGAAGATGGCGGGTCGCGCCCCCCGCGGGCGCGTGGATTGAAACAATTCACAAGCGGTTAACAATTGCGGAGGCGATAAGTCGCGCCCCCCGCGGGCGCGTGGATTGAAACATCATTTTTACGGTCGCCTGATTGTTATACATTTCGTCGCGCCCCCCGCGGGCGCGTGGATTGAAACAACTTCCTCGTACGAGTCCCCATAGCCTGCGTTCCGTCGCGCCCCCCGCGGGCGCGTGGATTGAAACACATTGGTAATATTAAAGCCCATATTGGATATTAAGTCGCGCCCCCCGCGGGCGCGTGGATTGAAACCGGTGTTGATCGTCCTGTAAACATAACTTGGTGTGTCGCGCCCCCCGCGGGCGCGTGGATTGAAACTAATAAGCTCTCCAATAACTATTTCCCTGTATGTGTCGCGCCCCCCGCGGGCGCGTGGATTGAAACTTGTTATGCTCCCATTGAAAAATGCCGACACTAAAGTCGCGCCCCCCGCGGGCGCGTGGATTGAAACAGATAAGCATTTCCGGATTGAATAAGTCGCCAAATGTCGCGCCCCCCGCGGGCGCGTGGATTGAAACGACAACTTCATTGACTGAGCGCCCCATGCGTTGGTCGCGCCCCCCGCGGGCGCGTGGATTGAAACGAGGGATAATCAGTCAGTGCGGTATGACCCGGACAGTCGCGCCCCCCGCGGGCGCGTGGATTGAAACACGTTTTGCGGAGAGTTGGCGGGTGTATAAAACGTCGCGCCCCCCGCGGGCGCGTGGATTGAAACAGAGTCGCAGCGACACCGGAAAACATAGCTAATGCGTCGCGCCCCCCGCGGGCGCGTGGATTGAAACGTGCATTATTTCGATTAATGACCAATACAAACCATGTCGCGCCCCCCGCGGGCGCGTGGATTGAAACAAAACCTGGATACCGCCTTCTACGTCAAGAGTTAGTCGCGCCCCCCGCGGGCGCGTGGATTGAAACAAAGATTAAATTTAACCGTGGAATATAATAATCAGCGTCGCGCCCCCCGCGGGCGCGTGGATTGAAACCCAACCGCTATGCCGGATCACGGCTGCCGATACGTCGCGCCCCCCGCGGGCGCGTGGATTGAAACCCAGGCTACCACGCTGGAATTTCCCCTGGCTACCGTCGCGCCCCCCGCGGGCGCGTGGATTGAAACTTTAACTTCTAACTCTATCCGTGGATTTTCTTTAGTCGCGCCCCCCGCGGGCGCGTGGATTGAAACCTGCAGGATCTGTCTGTCCAGGTTGAGAATCGCGTCGCGCCCCCCGCGGGCGCGTGGATTGAAACTTTTAAAAAAACGGAGATTGCGCCGGGGAGATATGTCGCGCCCCCCGCGGGCGCGTGGATTGAAACATGGAACAAATCATTCCAGATCGCAAACACCTTCGTCGCGCCCCCCGCGGGCGCGTGGATTGAAACGGGTGATACTTTTTGCAGGCGGAACACCAAAATGGTCGCGCCCCCCGCGGGCGCGTGGATTGAAACATATGCCTTGTGATATGAGCACCAAATTAGTGTCGGTCGCGCCCCCCGCGGGCGCGTGGATTGAAACAGGTACGCTTTCCGTAAGCAGTATTATTTTACCGTCGCGCCCCCCGCGGGCGCGTGGATTGAAACTGTTCTGGATTCCACGGTCAAACCGGGGAATGACATGTCTTGCCCCCTCGCGGGTGCTCGACGTTCAGCAACGCTATCCACTATCTGCCATTCACAATTCACTATTTACCATTTACTATTTACTATCAACTACTTACCATCCACCATTTACCCAAAAAAGTCACTCCCT